>Ga0209415_10017508_pt1 | contig 11392 bp, 8 predicted proteins | sample PeaSoiSIISIP2007_FD_187696 | JGI IMG/M metagenome (GOLD analysis project Ga0209415, IMG submission 187696) | Peat soil microbial communities from Weissenstadt, Germany - SII-SIP-2007 (SPAdes) (version 2) | ecosystem: Environmental > Terrestrial > Soil > Wetlands > Peat | place: Germany...
ACTTTGGTGATAAAATTAATATTATATCCTTTAACGTTAAAACAAGTTAGGGGTATGAAGGCTATGCAAGAACTGCAGCCTAAAATGAAAGAATTACAAGAAAAATATAAAGGTAATTCAGAAAAGTTAAATAAGGAAATGGCTCTTTTATATAAAGAATCTGGAGTCAATCCTTTGTCTGGCTGTCTACCTTTATTGGTGCAAATGCCAATTCTAATGGGAATTTTTTATGCAATCCGTGATTATAGTTACGCTCAGACACCTGCCTTTCTATGGATAAATGATTTGGCACAACCTGATCCCCTGTATATATTGCCTATTTTATCAGCTGCTACTACTTATTTTCAGCAAAAGCAAACAAGCGCTGATATGAATCAACAGACTAAAATGATGATGACTTTTATGCCATTATTTATAGGATATATTAGTATTAAATTTCCCGGAGGTTTAGTACTGTATTGGGTAATGAGCAATCTTTTCCAGATTACTCAACAGTGGTGGATGTACCGTGGTGCACCTCAAAAATAAGGGAGGCTAATCAACACGATGACTTCTATGGAACAGACTGGTAAAACCATTGAAGAGGCAGTAGCTTTAGCTTTAAGTGAGCTTGGAGTGAGTATAGACCGTATTGATTATGAAGTGTTAGAAGCGCCAAGTCGAGGATTTCTTGGTCTTATTGGTACCAAATTAGCAAAAGTAAGGGTAACGGTTAAGCCCTTAGATCCGATGCAAGTTGCCCAAGAATTTTTAGAAAAGATTTTTTGCCTGATGAAACTGGAAATACAAATTGAAAAAACAGCAACGTTAGACAGCACAATCTTTAACATTCGGGGTAATGATTTAGGAATATTGATTGGTAAGCATGGTCAAACGTTAGATGCATTGCAGTATTTAACGAATTTGACAGCAAATCGTGATGCGGAAAGTAAAGTGCGAATTGTGCTTGACGTGGAAGATTATCGTCAACGACGTACGGATACATTGGCTCGATTAGCGACTCGCATGGCAGACAATGTGAAACGGCGTGGTGAAAAAGTAGTGTTAGAACCGATGAGTTCTAACGAACGCAAAATTATTCATATGGCTTTGCAAAATGATCAACGCATTGTTACATATAGCGAAGGGGAAGAACCCTATCGTAAAATTGTTATTGCATTAAAAAGATAAAATTTTTATATAGCAAAACCCAGTAATAATTTTTTATTACTGGGTTTTACTAGTAAGATAGGGCTTATTTTAAAAAATGATGTAAATTATAATTATTTGTATAGCACAAAATAGCTAAATTTGTGGATAAGTAAGGAGGGAGTAAGGTGTTTAAGGAGGAAACAATCAGTGCAGTAGCTACGGCAGTTGGTGAGGGAGGCATTGGTATCATTCGGATGAGTGGTAGCGAGGCAAGCACTATTTTAGATAAAATATTTCAAGGTGGAAAAATAAAAAAATCTGCAGATATGCCATCGCAGAATTTGGTATATGGATTTATTGTAGATCCTGAAAGTCAGAAAAAAATTGACGAAGTCCTCGTAGTGATCATGAGAGGGCCGAGGTCTTATACACGAGAAGATGTTGTGGAAATCCATTGCCATGGCGGCGCGGTGCCACTGAAAAATATTTTAGCCCTAACTTTACGGTATGGGGCACGGTTAGCAGAACCTGGTGAATTTACGAAAAGAGCTTTTTTAAACGGTAGGCTCGACTTGGCGCAAGCAGAAGCTGTTATTGAAATTATCAGAGCAAAAACAGATGCTTCATTACGTATGGCATTAGGTCATTTAGAGGGAGCATTGTCGGGGAAAATTCGTAGGCTACGGGATGAAATTTTAGCAATGATTGCGAACCTTGAAGCAACCATTGATTTTCCAGAAGAAGATATTGAGGAATTAACAGCCGTTGCTGTTAAGGAGGCTGTTGGTGGAGTTCTAGGGGAAATTGATCATTTGTTAGCAACGAAAGAAACCGGAAGAATTCTACGGGAAGGTCTAGAAACCGTTATTATAGGTAAGCCGAATGTTGGAAAATCTAGCTTATTAAATGCTTTATTGCAAGAAAAAAGAGCGATTGTGACCGATGTTCCAGGAACGACTCGTGATATTATTGAGGAATTTGTAAATATTCGTGGAGTACCCTTAAAAATTGTCGATACGGCTGGGATTCGTGAAACAGCGGATATTGTTGAAAAATTAGGGGTAGAAAAAACCAGACAATACATTGGTACCGCAGATTTAATTCTCGTATTATTAGATTCATCCCTACCATTGTCAGAAGAAGATAGAGAAGTATTAACATTACTGCCTGGGCGTCAGGCAATTATATTGATTAATAAAAGTGATTTGCCAACGTTGCTTAATATGGAGGAAGTATATTCTTACGTGTCGCAGGAGCAAGTCATAAAAATATCAGTAATGGAAGGTAAGGGACTGCCTGAATTAGAACAGATGATTGTTGATATGGTGTATAGTGGACAAGTGCAGGAAAAAGAGGGAGCATTTATCAATAATCTACGGCAAGCAAATTTACTCGAGCAGGCGAAGAGGCATTTAGTTGCAGTCGGAGAAACGATTGATGATAACATGCCACCAGACTGTATTGTAGTCGATTTACGGGATGCTTGGGATAAGCTAGGAGAAATTACTGGTGATACAGTTGGTGAAGATATTATTGATCAGATATTCACCAAGTTTTGTATTGGCAAATAAGGGAGTGACGGTTTGTGTTTATTGCAGAGCACTATGATGTAATTGTTATTGGTTCGGGACATTCGGGATGCGAGGCCGCTTTAGCCTCAGCTCGTATGGGGTGCAGCACATTGCTTGCCACCTTAAATCTTGATAATATTGCCTTGATGCCATGTAATCCTTCAATTGGTGGGCCTGCGAAGGGGCATTTGGTTATGGAACTTGATGCTCTTGGCGGTGAAATGGGGATTAATACTGATAAAACAAGTTTGCAAATGCGGATGTTAAATACGAGTAAAGGCCCTGCCGTGCATGCCCTTAGAGCACAGACTGATCGTAAGTTATATCAGCTAAATATGAAAGAAACCATCGAAAATCAAGAGAATTTAGATGCTAAACAATTAATGATTGAAAAACTCCTCGTCAACGAGCAGGGGGTATATGGTGTCGAAGTGGAAACTGGCGAAGTATACCATACGAAAAGCATTGTTTTGGCGACAGGCACTTATTTAGGTGGAAAAATTATCATTGGTGAACTAGCGTACAGTGGTGGTCCTGCTGGGCAACGGGCAGCCGAAAAATTAACGGATTCTCTACGAGAACTGGGCATTCGTATTATGCGTTTTAAAACAGGTACTCCTGCCCGTGTCGATAGTCGATCCTTAGACTTTTCCAAAATGAGTATTCAACCAGGGGATGAGCAGGTTCATAATTTTTCATTTATGAGCGATGTTGAAACCCGTAAACAGTTACCATGTTGGCTTACGTATACAAATGAAAAAACCCATGAAATTATTCGAAATAATATACATCGTGCGCCTATGTATACAGGCATTGTGGAAGGGGTAGGACCTCGGTATTGCCCATCCATTGAGTCGAAAATTGTACGGTTTGCTGAAAAACAAGCACACCAATTATTTATAGAACCTGAAGGATATAATACCAATGAAATGTATGTTCAGGGGATGTCTACAAGTTTACCGATCGATGTACAGTATGAATTTTTACGTACCATTGCAGGGATGGAAAATGTAAAAATTATGCGCCCAGGTTATGCGATTGATTATGATTGTATTGATTCTACGCAGTTGAAACCTTCCTTAGAGTTTAAAAAAATTCGAGGATTATTCTCAGCAGGGCAGATTAATGGAACATCTGGTTACGAAGAAGCAGCCGCTCAAGGGTTAATTGCGGGAATTAATGCTGCTCGTTTCGTAAAAAATGATGAACCACTGATCTTATCAAGAGCGGATGGTTATCTTGGAGTGTTGATTGATGATTTAGTAACGAAAGGCACGAATGAACCCTATCGTATTATGACGTCAAGAGCGGAATATCGACTGATTTTACGGCAAGATAATGCAGATTTACGGTTAACAGAAAAAGGGCGACAAATTGGACTTGTAAGCGACGAACGCTATAATCGATTTATCACGAAGCGGGATCAGATTAGCGAAGTTCTGACACTGCTACGGAGTATCGTAATTACCCCGACACCAGAAGTACAGGAAAAAATGCAAGCCATGAACACCGCTGAGCTACGTACAGGTATGAATTTATATGAATTACTGCGTCGTACGGAAATTAACTATGGGATGATGTTAGAACATTTTGAACTGCCGATTCTTAGTTTTGCCGTACAGCAACAAATTGAAATTGTTGCAAAGTATGAAGGGTATATTAATAAGCAGCTTGAACAAGTAAAACGTGCTGCGAAGCTGGAAGAAAAATTATTACCGGAAAATCTGGATTATATGGAGTTAAGTGGGTTGGCCGTAGAAGCTAGAGAAAAATTAAATGAAATTAGACCATTGTCGGTAGGACAGGCTGCTAGAATTTCTGGAGTTACGCCAGCTGATGTTGGAATTTTAATGGTTTATTTAGAGCAGTTGCGTCGGAGGGGGGAAGCCAGTAATGTTTAGTGAGATCATAATGGAAGTTGCGAATGAATATGGTTTACATTTGAATTCATCGCAAGTAGAACAATTTACTAACTATTTTGAAACATTAGTAGAGTGGAATGAAAAAATTAATTTAACAGCAATTACTGAGCCAAGGGACGTAGCGATAAAACATATGATTGATTCTTTATCTTGTTATGATGAAAAATTTTTTAAAACAGGAGCAACGATCATTGATGTAGGGACAGGGGCAGGTTTTCCGGGATTGCCCCTTAAAATTTTTCGCCCTGATTTAAAGCTAACCCTTTTTGATTCGTTAAATAAGAGAATTTTATTTTTACAGGCTGTTGCCGATAAAATGGGAATTAGGGATATTGAATTTGTTCATAATCGTGCAGAAGATGGTGGGAAAAATAAAAAGTACAGAGAGCAATATGACATTGCGGTATCGAGAGCGGTAGCGAAATTAGATGTACTGTGTGAATGGTGCCTTCCATTTGTGGCCGTAGGCGGTTTTTTTATCGCACTTAAAGGGTCTAAGTACAGCCAAGAGATAGAAGAGGCTGGCGGGGCGCTACAACGCTTAGGTGGAGAAATCGCTAAAATACAGAAAATCAAGCTCCCTGGTCTTGACGATGTGCGAGCAATCATTTACATAAAAAAAATAAAAAAGACTCCACCAGCTTATCCGCGACGTCCAGGGGTGGCAGAAAAAAATCCTTTATAATCATAAAATTTAAAAGGAACTAATTTAATAATGGCGAATATTACCATATTAGTGAGGCTATTATTAGGTAAGGTGGTGTACGTATGAAAAAATTAGCTAGATTATTGGGGTTAAGCTCAGCACCCCCTGAAATAGTCCCGCAAGCTAACGAAGAAAAAATGGCGACTTTCAACAGCGATCCGATACAGGCTATTGAAACGGTAAAAAATATAGATGATTCTGAGAATGTTCATCAAATTAAAATTAATGAAATTATACCGAATCGTTTTCAACCGCGTAAGATCTTTAATAATGATTCCCTAGAAGAATTAGCGGCTTCGATTCAAGAGTATGGGGTAATTCAACCGCTCATCGTGCGTCAGATGGGCGATGGGTTTGAATTGGTGGCAGGTGAGCGGCGACTCCGTGCATCTAAAATGGCAGGACTTCAGCAAATTCCTGTTATTGTGAAGGAATTTACGGACAAAGAAGTCGCAGAACTTGCGATGATTGAAAATCTGCAGCGTGAAGATTTACATTTCTTAGAGGAAGCGGAAGGTTTTCAGCAACTGATTACTAGTTTTTCTTTTACCCAGGAAGAATTGGCAAAACGTATGGGAAAAAAGCAGTCTACGATTGCTAATAAATTGCGCTTATTAAAATTAGTACCAGAAGTACGGGCTATTGTGGCAGCGGAAAGGTTAACGGAGCGTCATGCCCGTTCTTTACTTAAGATCGATGAGCCTAGATTACAAGTTGAAGTATTGGAAATTATTAAGGCAAGAGGGTTAAATGTTCGTGAAACAGAGGAATTAATTGAAGAATTCCTTGAAGATATTGCAAAACAAATCCAAGAAAAAAACAAGCCTAAGCGCAGTGTTGTGAAAGTAATTCGTGATGTAAGAATTTTCATTAATACGATTAATAATGTGGTTGGCGAGATGAAAAAAACGGGGCTTAAAATTAAGGTTAAACAAGAGCAGGATGAAGAATACATCCACATTAACCTACGGATACCTAAAAAGCGGTAAGCGGGAAATAGAAGAAGTGCCTGATAATTATTGTAATTATCAGGCACTTCTTCTATTTTGTAAAACATATAGGATAAATTTTATGGATCACAAGGATTTCACTAATAAATTACAATCCGCTTAATTTTGACATCATCAGGTATAGAGCTAGCGTTTTCACTAGTCAGCCAGTCACTTATAATTTCGTCTTTGGTGATATCCAGTTCAAACATCATTTTTAGGCTTCTAATATAGAGATAGAGAGCGTTATCGATTACTTTTACGTCTGATATTGTGTATTGGTTACGAATATCGCCAACAGTGGACTTAATCGATATTTCTCTGTCAGTGGAAAATTGAGCGTTAGAGGTACTGATGGTAGAAACAAGCTTCAAATTAGAATTCGATAATTCTAATTCTAAGGATGGGTTATTAGGACCATTCACATACACAGTGGCAATTGTTTTTTTGGCCCCATTAATATATTTTTGGTTCATTGTAACCGTTGGATATTTTTTCTGAATTTCTTCTAAGGGCATACCAATGTGCACAAAACCAGCTTTACCTACGCCAAGACGAGTTTCTTCGCCAATGGAGGAAGTCGCTGCTGCTGGTGGTGGTAATTCAGGAGGTTTGATTGGAGAAGGACGGGGAGGAGGTGGTGGTGGGGTAGGAGGCTTAATATTAGGATCTGCACCAGCATTTTTTAGCATTTGTGCAATTCGTGCCTGACCTTTCGAATAAGCTTCCATAAGAGCAGTACGACCATTACCATCTTGTAGGTTTGGGTTGGCTCCAGATTCAAGAAGCATGTTTACGATGTCAGCAGCCCCCATTGCAGTAGCGTCCATTAAGGCGGTTTTTCCATACTTATCTTGTAGGTTGACAGCGGCATGCCGTGCAAGGAGTAATTTTACGACCGCTGCTTTTTTATAAAAGGAAGCTGCCATCAATGGTGTCCAACCATCAGTAGAACGCAGAACATCTGCAGACATACCTGAATCTAAAAAGGCATTCACGAGATCTTCATCACCACGACTAGCGTAAAGAACAAAGTTTTTCTCTTCAAAAGTAATTCCCTGTTGGATAATTATTTCCAGGGGAGGTTGGTTTTGAAGGTGACGCGGACCTTTTTTATATCCTATAAACCCACTGCTCGCAATAACGAGCAGAAAAATAATTAGTACTACCAATGCTTGCTTTTTAGTGATCTGCTGTTTTAGTGCCTTTAAAGAAAATGTATAATTAGTTTTTGGTGGCAACGCAGTCGGCAGTTCTTGTTTTTCAGGCAACGTAGGGACTATCTGGACCGGAATTTCTGGTGCTTCGGGGTCAGTGCCTTCCGCTACTGTGGAAGTAAGTCCTGGTAAGGAATTACTGGCATCAGCTAATAAGGCATCAATCGCTGCTTGATCCAGCCCTTCTTGATCATTCATATATTATTCACACCTTATTTATCAAATGCGTTATTTACCATCAAAAAACGACATAACAATATAAGTTTTTCAACACAACTGCAATAAATCCTGCAATAATTTCCTATATATATCAAAAAACATCACCATCTTATGTTTTGGTGATGTTTTTTGATATATATGGAAAGAACTAAAGAATTACTTATTCAGGATTTAACCAACGCTACGACGTTAGCACGTAACCGACTCTTAGGGTTAAATACCTGAATGCTAATTCTTTAGTTTGTTAGATATATGTAAGCGGGATTTACTAAATTATGAGAAATTCCCCTTAAAAGTAAGAAGGTTTTATTGTAATGATGATGCGGCAGAGCCCTCAGACAAATTTTTCGAGTCATGCATCATTGTTTTGGCGATCGTTACCGCTTCTACGCCGTTTTCAGCGTAAGCATCTGCTCCCGCTTGCGTAGCGTATTCTAGGGTGAGAACAGCACCGCCAACGATGGTTTTACTCGTACATCCTGCTGCTTTAAGGGCATCGATCGTGTGATCAATTTCTGTCATCGTAGTCGTCATTAAGGCACAGAGACCGACGATATCAGCATGGTGATCGATAGCAGCTTGTACAATGGTTTCAGAGGGGACATCTTTACCAAGGTCAATTACAGTAAAGCCACTGTTTTCTAATAAGGCGGCGACAATGTTTTTGCCAAGGTCATGAATATCACCTTTCACTGTTGCTAATACAACCGTGCCAAGACTAGTAATGGTGTGGGCTGGTAAAACTTCTTTAATCGTAAGAAAAGCAGCACGCATGGTTTCGGCTGACAGCAGTACTTGCGGTAAGAAGCAACGACCACTGCCAAAGGCGATACCAATTTCATTCATTGCCATAGTTAGTCCTTGTTCGGTAATGGTGTTTGAGCTTATTTCTTCATTAAGAGCTTGTTTTACTAAAGGAATGATTGCTTCTTTTTCACCAGAAATAACAGATTGACGAATTTGTGAGATAATGTCTGTTGGTATGGGGGATGTTAGCTGTTCGTCTTGCTTATTTGGGGCATACTCCATACTATAGTGGCGACCATTGCTGTCATGACCTAGAAGGGCCGCTGAGGCTGCTAAAGCATCACGCATGAGTGGGTCATAAGGATTTAAGATGGGAGCGTCAAGCCCTGATGTAAGAGCCATAGCGCAGAAGGTGGCATTTATAATATCCCGTCGCGGTAGGCCGAAGGAAATATTACTAAGCCCCATGGTTGTAGGATAACCAAGCTCTTCGCGATATAATTTTAGGGTAGCCAGGACTTCGCGGCCTGCGTGGGCATCGGCAGCAGCAGTTAATACTAAGGCATCAAGCACAAAATCTTGAGGCCGTAAACCCGCTTCTAGTGCAGCTTGGATAATTTGGCGTATAATATGTAAACGTCCGAGGGCAGTAGTGGGAAGACCGCTTGGTGCAATGGGGAGACACAAGATCGCTGCTCCATATTTTTTTGCCAGTGGTAAGAAGGCCGCTAAACGTTCTGGTTCGGCGCTGATAGAGTTAATAAGGGCTCGACCAGGGTAAGCCTTGAGTCCAGCCTCTAAAGCCGCTGGATCAGTAGTATCAATGACGAGAGGGGCATCGACGAGCATGGATAACTCTTCTATGGCATGTTTCATCGCATCTGCTTGATTAATTCCAGGTACTCCCATATTTACATCTAAAATATGAGCACCTGCCCGAAGTTGATCTAAGGCTTCTTTTTTTACTGAGATGAATTGCCCCGCTTTGATATCGGCAGCCAGTTTTTTGCGTCCCGTAGGGTTGATACGTTCACCGATAATTGTTGTTGGATGTTCAACACCAAGATAGACTGTTTTGCTGCGACTAGTTAGAGCCGTGGTTTTAGAGACTGGTTTCACTGTTGGCAAAATAGGAACTTGGATATCTTTAACAGCTTCTTTAATGGCTTGAATATGTTTAGGAGTTGTGCCACAACAACCGCCAATATAGCTTGCACCAGCAGCTACTAATTGAGTAGCCCAAGTACCTATTTCTTCAGGAGTCATAGGAAAGATCGTTTGTTTATTAATAAGTTGTGGCATGCCTGCATTAGGCTGGATGCTAATCGGACATTTTGTAGTACTGGCTAATTTTTTTACAACTTCTAATAATTGGGCAGGCCCTAAAGAACAATTTGCACCAATGATATCAGCGCCCATTGCTTCTAGTATGATGGCTGCCGTTACAGGATCTGTACCAGTAACCGTACGCCCATCGGCACCAAAGGACATTTGGCAAATAATGGGTTTGTTAGTAGCGGCCTTTGCTGCCAGTAGGGCTGCACGCATTTCTTGGATATCAATAATCGTCTCAATGAGAATCATATCCACATTGGCTTGATGCAATGCAGTAATTTGTTCAAAAAAGACTTCGTAGGCATAATCAAAGGTTAAATCGCCGAGGGGAGCAATTAATTTTCCCGTAGGACCAACGGAACCTGCCACTTTGGTGGTAGGGCCACAGGCACTTCGAGCAGCGGCAACGGCAGCGCGATTGATTTCAGAAACCTGTTCTTGTAAGCCATAATGGGTTAGTTTGATACGGTTGGCACCAAAGGTGTTTGTTTCAATAATATCAGCACCGCTATCAATGTAACTTTTATGGATGGCTGTTATTACAGCAGGTTTTTCGATATTCCATAATTCAGGACAGGCACCACTCGGTAGCCCTGCATCTTGTAGCATTGTTCCCATGGCACCGTCAAAAATATAAATCATTGTTCTTCAATCCTTTCTCGCTAGGCAATTTAGTTGTGGGCATTGTGGGCAAGTTGTATCTTGATATAAATAGCTAAGGCTTAGTTCTTGTTCATTGGGGGTAAAGCCAATGACTGCTGTAATTGATTTACGGGGGAGAAGCATACAAGAGTCAGTGACAGTTAGGTTAATTTCCTCACCATTGGCTAATTCTAAAATGAGAGGCTGAACGGTAATATCCCATCCACCATAACCGGGACTGAAACGAGGAAGCGCTAAGTAACCTTGACTAGCAGCTTGGTTTTTTATAAAATCACAGACTTGGTCAGCAGCCACTTCTACAGCGGCTGTACCAGCTGCATCTAAAAGAAGACCAGATGTATATTCACCAAGGGTGAAGTAATCACTTACTTGTTGTTCAAGTTTTGGTCCAATTGTGAGAGCAATTACGGCGATTTGTACCGCCTGGGATAGATAATTGATGATTTTGGCGGACTGTAATACAAGGGGAGTGGGGGCCATAATCGTAGCAGTAGTAGAATCATAATTGTAAGTCTGCCAAGTAGCCTTGGGCTGGGCTAAGAGATAAGATTCGGTGCACGCTTGGTCTAGTAAGTGAGCAGGAAATTCTGCATATTTATCGAGACCAGAATACCGTTTGATTTCACTTAAGTTAAGAGGTTTTAGCGCCGGATTGTAAATAGGCATTGTAATCCTCCTGTTTTATCGTAATCCTGTTTGTTGAATGATAAATTTGGAGTGTTCCAATTTATTCATAGTATAGAGATGGATACCATCAATGTGGTTCGCAACTAAATCTGTAATTTGCTCACAAGCGTACTGAACTCCTGCTTTTTCTAAATCAGCAGGATTATTTTCATACTTATCAATAATATGTTGCAATGCTTTTGGAATCGAAGCGCCACATAGGGAG
>Ga0209415_10017509_pt1 | contig 11391 bp, 13 predicted proteins | sample PeaSoiSIISIP2007_FD_187696 | JGI IMG/M metagenome (GOLD analysis project Ga0209415, IMG submission 187696) | Peat soil microbial communities from Weissenstadt, Germany - SII-SIP-2007 (SPAdes) (version 2) | ecosystem: Environmental > Terrestrial > Soil > Wetlands > Peat | place: Germany...
GGCTGCGGGGTCAATGTCGATGTCGCAAAAACCCGCCTGCCCGGCTCGCTTGGCGAATATTTCTGGGGCGGCGCGGCGGCGACCGCATTCTGGATCGACCCGAAAGAGGAACTGACGGTCGTCTTCATGACCCAGGTCATCGGCAGCGAAGCCCGCCTTACGCTGCGCCGCGACCTGCGCACGCTGGTCTATTCGGCGATGACCGAATCGGTCGCGTAGCGCGGTGCTCGATCGAGTCGACGCGGGACGCATCACCCCCACCCCGACCCGCCCCCATCGAAGGGGCGGGAGTAGAAACAGCAGTGCCGATGGAGGCCCTCCCCCTTGATGGGGGAGGGTTTGGGAGGGGGTGAGCGCGGTGCAACTTGATCGGAACCGCACTAACTAATCGATCCGTCAGCGCGTCGGCACCGGCTTCTCGCCGCGGTAGTCGTAGAACCCGCGGCCCGTCTTGCGGCCGAGCCATCCGGCTTCGACGTATTTGACCAAGAGGGGGCAGGGCCGGTACTTGCTGTCGGCCAGCCCCTCGTAGAGCACCTGCATGATCGAGAGACAGGTGTCGAGCCCGATGAAATCGGCCAGTTCCAAGGGCCCCATCGGATGGTTGGCGCCGAGCTTCATCGCGGTATCGATCGCCTCGACCGAACCCACCCCCTCATAGAGCGTGTAGACCGCCTCGTTGATCATCGGCAAAAGGATGCGGTTGACGATAAAGGCGGGGTAGTCCTCGGCCGCGACCGGGGTCTTTCCGAGCTTCAGCGCCAGATCGCGGGTCGCGGTAAAGGTGTCGTCGTCGGTGGCGATGCCGCGGATCAGCTCAACCAGGCTCATCACCGGCACCGGGTTCATGAAATGCATGCCGATGAACTTGCCCGGACGGTCGGTTGCCGACGCGAGGCGTGTGATCGAGATTGACGAGGTATTGCTGGCAATGAGCGCCCCGGGCTTCAGCATCGGCACGAGCTTCCTGAAGATCTCGCGCTTCACCTCCTCCTTCTCGGTTGCCGCCTCGATCACCATGTCGCAATCGCCGAACGCCGCGTAATCGGCCGCCTCGCCGATCCGCGCGAGCGCTGCCGCCATATCTGCATCGCCAATCCGGCCACGCGCCACCTGGCGCGACATATTGCGTTCGATCGCGCCGCGCGCGCTGCCGAGCGCCTCAGGGCTGCTATCACTAAGCAACACGGACAACCCGGCCAGCGCGCAGACGTGCGCGATGCCGCGGCCCATCTGCCCGGCGCCGATCACGCCGATGCGGCGGATCTCCGGCGCGGCGTCTGCCGCGCTCACTTCTTGGCGAGCTCCTCGTCGAGCTCGGGCACGATCTTGAACAGATCGCCGACGATCCCGTAATCGGCGATCTGGAAGATCGGCGCCTCGTCGTCCTTGTTGATCGCGACGATGACCTTGGAATCCTTCATGCCGGCGAGGTGCTGGATCGCGCCCGAAATGCCGACCGCGATATAAAGCTCCGGCGCGACGATCTTGCCGGTCTGGCCGACCTGGTAGTCGTTGGGGACAAACCCGGCATCGACCGCGGCGCGGGAGGCGCCGACCGCCGCGCCGAGCTTGTCGGCGACGGCTTCCAGAAGGTGGAAATTGTCGCCCGACTGCATGCCGCGGCCGCCGGAGATGATGACCCGGGCGCTGGTCAATTCGGGCCGCTCCGATTTCGACAGTTCGGCGCGGACGAATTCGGAGAGGCCGGCCGATCCAGGCGCCGTGATCGTCTCGATCGGCGCCGAGCCGCCGTCGGCCGCCGCCGGCGCAAAAGCGGTGCCGCGCACCGTGATGATCTTGATCGGATCCTTCGACTGCACCGTCGCCAGCGCGTTGCCGGCATAGATCGGCCGCACGAACGTATCGGGCGACACGACGGCACTGATATCGGAGATCTGCATCACATCCAAAAGCGCGGCGACCCGCGGCATCAAATTCTTGCCCGAGGTCGTCGCCGGCGCCAGCACGTGGCTGTAACTGAAGACACCGGAGTGGCCGGAGCTGGTAAGGCCGACGACCAGCGGCGCCAGGTTTTCGGCGAGCCCGTGATCGAGCGCGGCATCGTCGGCGAGGAGAACCTTGGCGACGCCGGCGACCCGTGCCGCCGCCTCGGCGACCCCTCGGCAGTCCTTGCCGGCAACGAGGATATGCACCTCGCTCCCTACCTTCGCGGCGATCTCCGCGGCGGCGGCGACCGCCGGCAGCGTCGCCGGCTTCAGCGCCGCATTGTCGTGCTCGGCAACAACGAGGACCGGCATCAGATCACCCGCGCTTCGTTCTTCAATTTGTCGACCAGCTCGGCGACCGAGGCGACCTTGATGCCGCCCTGGCGCTTTGCCGGCTCCTCGACTTTGAGCGTAATGAGGCGCGGCGTCACGTCGACCCCGAGTTCCTCGGGGGTCATCGGCACGATCGGCTTTTTCTTCGCCTTCATGATGTTGGGGAGCGAAGCATAGCGCGGCTCGTTGAGGCGCAGATCGGTGGTAACGATGATCGGCAACTTGAAGGCCAGGGTTTCCAGCCCGCCATCGACCTCGCGCGTCACCTCGGCCGCGGTCCCGCTGATCGTGATCTTGGAGGCGAAGGTCGCCTGCGGCCACCCAAGGAGCGCGGCCAGCATCTGCCCGGTCTGGTTGCAGTCATCGTCGATCGCCTGCTTGCCGATGATGACAATCTCCGCGCCTTCCTTGTCGATCACGGCCTTCAACAGCTTGGCGACGGCGAGCGGCTGCAATTCGACATCGGTCAGCACCAGGACGCCGCGGTCGGCGCCCATCGCGAGGCCGGTGCGGATCGTCTCCTGGCATTGCTGGATGCCGGCCGAGACGAGGATCACCTCTTCGACGATCCCCGCCTCGCGAAGCCTCAGCGCCTCCTCGACCGCGATCTCGTCGAACGGGTTCATCGACATCTTGACGTTCGCGGTCTCGACCCCGGTGTGGTCCGCCTTGACACGGATTTTGACGTTGTAGTCGATCACCCTTTTCACCGCGACCAGCGCTTTCATCTCGTCCCTCATGACGGTTCGGCGGCGAATTTGTGCACGCACCCCCCGCGAAGGCAAGAGGGCGCGACGGTAAGAGGCCGGGGCTGCCTATAGCCGGTCCTTGTGCTCGACGATCTTCCAGAAGGTGTTCTTGTGGACGATCTTGTCGCCCAGGAAGCGGTAGATGTCGCAGCCCTGGTAATTGAGCTCCTCGCCGTCCGCGCCCTTGCCGCGCACGATCCAGAGCGACACCGCCTGGTCACTGGCGAGGATGTAGTCCTGCCCGTCCCAGCGCATGTCGGGGATCTGCTTGAAGCGGTCGGTGAGGGCCTTGCGGATCGCCGCCTTGCCGCGAAGCGTGCGGCCGACCGCTTCCGGCCCGCGCGCCAGGCAGAAAACCCCGTCCTCGGCAAAGCAATCGACGATCCGCTCGACATCGCGGCTGTTGAACGCCGCCGAGATCGCCCGCATTAACTCGATCGTCACCATCGCGACCTCTCCCTCCTGCGGTTCCGCCGGCCTTCTCCCAATGATTGTCATCCCGGCGCACGCCGGGATCCACTCATCCGCGCCCGAGACTGTTGAAGCATGGATCCCGGCCTACGCCGGGATGACAACTTTGGGCTCACACGTTTCCTCACCGCGTCGCGCCAGGCTGCCACAACACGTCCTTCGCGCCGTTGTCGTTGACCCGGCGGCCGAGTACGAAGAGGTGGTCGGACAGCCGGTTGAGATATTTGATCGCTTGCGGGTTGACCTTTTCGACCGCGGCCAGCGCGCAGACGAGGCGCTCGGCCCGGCGGGTCGCCGTGCGCGCGAGGTGGAGGTGCGCCGCTGCCGGCGTTCCCCCCGGCAGGATGAACGAATCGAGCGGCTGGAGAGCGGCGTTCATCGCATCGATCTCACGCTCCAGGCGCGTGACCTGCGCCGCGACGATGCGCAAGGCTCCGGCCGCGCGCCTCCCGTCCTCCGGCGTGCACAGATCGGCGCCAAGGTCGAACAGATCGTTCTGGATACGCGCCAGCATCGCGTCATCCTCGCCACCGACATGAAGCCGCGCCAGCCCGATCGCCGCATTGGCTTCGTCGACGGTGCCAAAGGCCTCGACCCGGGGCGATTGCTTTGGCACCCGGCTGCCGTCGCCGAGCGAGGTCTGGCCCTTGTCGCCGCCCCTCGTATAGATGCGGGTGAGGCGCACCATGGCTCAGCGGTGGCTGGCCATCAGCCACAGCAGCACCAGCACCAGGAGCGCCACCCCCTGCATCACCACCCGTCCCTGCATCAGCTTGTTGGAGAGGCGCGGGTTGCCGCCGCGGAGCATCGTCACCACCCCAAAGCCGAGGACGCCCAAGACGCCGAGCATCGCCACGACGAGCAGGATCGTGAGGAAGACTGTCATCCTTGGACTATGATACCGGCCGAGGCGGGTGTCACCCCGCGAGCGCGGCGACACGCGCCCTTGCCAGCGCGCCCGATCCGGGCAACATGCCGCGGCGAGCGGTATTCTATCGGGGACACGAAGTGGACGAAGTCGAGGCGGTCGTCGTCGGCGCCGGCGTGATTGGCCTGGCGGTGGCGCGGGCCCTGGCGCTCAACGGGCACGAGGTCATCATCCTCGAACGCGCCGACACCATCGGTGTCGAGACCTCCTCGCGCAACAGCGAGGTCATTCATGGCGGTCTCTATTATCCCGCCGGGAGCCTCAAGGCGACCAGCTGCGTCGCCGGCCGCGAGCGCCTCTACCCCTATTGCCGCGAGCGCGGCGTCGCTCATGCGCCCATTGGCAAGCTGATCGTCGCCACCAATGAAGCGGAGATCCCGGGGGTCGAGAAGATCGCCGCAGCGGCGCGCGCCAACGGCGTTACCAACCTCGAATGGCTGAGCGCGTCAGAGGCCCAGCGCCTCGAGCCCGAACTCAACTGTGTCGCCGCCCTCATGTCGCCCTCGACCGGGATTATCGACAGTCACGCGCTCATGCTCGCCTATCAGGGCGAGGCGGAGGATGCCGGGGCCGCCCTGGCATTGCGCTCCCCGGTCTCATCGGGACGGGTGCGCGGCGATGGGTTCGAGCTGGCAGTGGGCGGTGCCGAGCCGACGACGATCCGCTGCCGCGTGCTCGTCAATGCCGCCGGGCTCTCCGCGCCCGCGCTCGCCCGCGCCATCGACGGCGTGCCGCGGGCCACCATCCCGCCCGCGTATTTCTGCCGCGGGGTGTATTTCACGCTGAGCGGCCGGACGCCGTTCCGCCACCTGATCTATCCCGTCCCGGAGCCGGGCGGGCTCGGCGTCCACATCACCTTGGATCTCGCCGGCCAGGCGCGCTTCGGCCCCGATGTCGAATGGATCGATCGCGTCGATTATGCCGTCGATCCCCGGCGCGGCGATAAGTTCTATGCCGCGGTGCGGCGCTATTGGCCGGGGCTGCGCGACGGCGCGCTCATGCCCGGCTATGCCGGCATTCGCCCGAAGATCAGCGGTCCCGAGGAGCCCGCCGCCGATTTTGTCGTGCAGGGGCCGGCCGAACACGGCGTCCCCGGCCTCGTCAACCTCTACGGCATCGAATCCCCCGGTCTCACCGCATCGCTGCCGCTCGCCGACGAAGTCGTGAAAAAGCTCGCCGGCTAGAGCAATGTCCGATCATTTTGAAGCGCGGGGACCCGAGCAAAGCGTGGACGGGCGAGGGGCTGGCAGGGCGCGAGCCGAGGTGACCGGGATTGCGCTCAGCCCTTCCGCACGAACTTGTCGACGCTGCGGTCCTGCGTCAGCCCGGCATAGATGTCGCCCCGCGAGTCGACGCCGATGCCGTGGATATGGCGGCTGGGAAAGCGGGCGAGCACCGCTCCCTTGGGATCGCGGACGCAGACCTGCGCGGGGTTGCCGGAATCCTCCTGTTCGGCGATGTACCAGTTGCCATCCTTGCCGCGGGTGATGTCGTTGGGGCCGCCCATCCCGGTCCATTGGCCGCGGAATTCGCCGTCGGGCGTAAACATCTGGATGCGCTTGTTGGAGCGGTCGGCGACGTAGAGCATCCCAGAGTCGTCGTAGCCGATCGAGTGCGGCAGGTGGAACTGCCCGGGCCCCTGCCCCGGCGAGCCCCACGACGCCTTCAGCTTGCCATCGGCCGAGAAACGGTGCACCCGGGCGTTGCGGTAGCCGTCGGTGACGTAGATGTCGCCATTGGGGTGGCGGATCATCTCGGTCGGGTGGTTGAACGGCCCGGCCGCGCGCTCGACGAGCCAGTTCTCGACCTTGCCGGTGTCGGAATGCTGACCGGGCGTGCCGAGCGCGAGGGTGACCTTGCCGTCGAGCGTGAAGGATTTGGCGCACGAGTCGGAGCGGTCGGTGGTGTAGACGGTGTCGCCGATGATCTTGAGGCCGTGCGGGTCGGCGACCGCGCCCGAACCCCAGGCGCCGAGATATTTGCCATCGCGGTCGAACACGACGACCGGCGGGTCCTTGCGCTGGAAGACGTAGATGCGGTCCTGCGCATCGGCCGCCACCCGGCTGACGAGGCCAAAGGTCTCGCCCGCGGGTAGCTTGCAGAAATCCGGAACGAGCTCGTAGGTGTACTTGCCGGTGCCAACCTGTGCCATGGCTTTCTTCCTCCCGGTAGATTGAGTGCCGCGGGATGGATGATCCGCGGGTCTCCCTACATCCTACTGCGCATAACCGACCGGTTGTCTACCCAGCTTGCACCGCATAGCCGCCGCGCATTCCTCTTCGTGCAATAATCGCATGGGTTTGATACACTCGCGCAGCCCTCTCAAGAATGGAGCGTTCGGACATGATGCAAGTAGTGGAAAAAACACGGTTCACCGCGGGGCCCCTGACGTTCGTCGTCAAGCACGAACTGTGGGACGGCAACATCCAGGACCATGCCGACCAGGGTGTCGCGATCATGGTGATGGGAGATGTCGGCGGCAAAGCGACCACCTTGCTGCGGTTCAACTGCTTCGACTTCGAAAAAAGCTATGTCTACGGACCGGAAAATGACGGTCTTGAGGTTGCCGGGCCGGAGATGCTCGGCGGCACGACGCTGACCAACCTCTTCCGGATGGATCCGATCGCCGACGGCAACCCGATCGCGTGGACGGTTCGGACCCTCGGTACCAAGCTGCCGAAGATGCTGGAGCGGGCCGGCTATCCGGAGCTCGCCGCGGCGACCGATCTGAAGAAGGTAAAGCGCATCCTGCCGGAGGTCGAAGACTGCGCCCGGACGCTCTATGCCGCCGAGCGCAATACGGTCAAACACAACCGCGGCACCCACATCTTCGAAGCCGGCAATATCCGCTTCGGGCTCGAGATGCGGCGGCTGCCGATGGGCGACGGCGGCCTTGCGATCCACGTGCTGGCCGACATCGGCGGGACGCCGGGCAAGAAATACACCGAGGAAACCGAGCTGTTGGCCTTTGACCACTTCTGGAATGGCGCCCATTACCACTATGGGCCGCGCAACAAGAACCACCGGATCTATTGGGACCGCACTCTCGTCGAAGATCCGCTGGCGTGGACGCTGGAGCAGATTGAGACCGGAAAGCTGCGGGCGATGATCGAGCGCGCCGGCTATCCGGGGGTCGCCGCCGATCTCGACGCGGCAAAAGTCGCCGCCGTCTTCCCGGCGATGAAAAAGCAGGCGCTGGCGATGTGGGAGGAGGGCGAGCGGCTGACCGGCCATCCCGGGCTGCCGCTGGAGTTCACGCCGAACCTCGCCGCCGCCGAATAAAGCATACCGGGCAGAGCCGTCGCTTCTGCCTCGCAGGCCTTGACGAGACAGCCCGGTCGCCCGCAAGCGGCCGGGCTGTTCGTGTTCCACATCACTGGAAGGAGAGAGACATGCCCACCCCCTCCGATCAACGCCCGCCGGTCGCCGTCGGCCATGTGCGGCTTCCGGTCAAGGACGTCGGCGCCGCGGCGCGCTGGCTGGAGGTGGTGGGGCTGCGCCCGATCGTGACGCGCGAGGAATTGGCCGTCCTCGAGCTGCGCGGCGGGACCCACGTCGTCGTCCGCCATGCCGAGGCGCCGCCCGCGCCCGGGACCAGCGCCCCCTTCGACCTGATGGTCGACGACGTCGACGCCGCGCACCGCGACTATGCCCTGAAGGGCCTCGCGCCGTCGCCGATCAGCCGCGGCCGCATCCACGACTCATTCACTGTCGCCGGCCCCGACGGCTGGGCCTTTACGGTCAATTCGTCGCACGCCAGCGGCCAGCCGATCTGACCGCCGGGCCGCCCTGCGGTTTCAATATGGCTCCCGCACAAAAATAAACGTCGTGCCGGTGACGATCGGGGCGCTGGCGCCGACGAAGGAGATGTTGGCGTCCTTGACTTGGCGCGAGCCGGCGCGGCCGGAGGCTTGCAGCGCTCCTTCGATGATGTGCCACAGGCCGTGGATGCGCCCGGTGCCGAGGCTGCCGCCGAAGGTGTTGAGCGGGAGTTCGCCATCAAGGTCGATACGCCCGTCCTGGATGAAATCGAGGGCCTCGCCCTCGCCGCAGAATCCATAAGACTCAAGTCCGTAGATAACCGAAGCTGAGAAACCGTCGTAGATCTGGGCGACGTCGACATCCTTGGGGGTGAAGCCCGAGCGCTCCCAGGTCAATTTGGCCGAACTGCTGCCGCCCGCCATATAGCTCGAAAGGCTGCCGATGCGGCCGGCGACCTCGAAATGGAGGCGCTGGCCATAGCCGGCGAGGTAGGCCGGCGTGGGCTTCAAATCGCGTGCCCGCTCGGCCGTCGTCAGCACGAGGGCGACCGCACCCTGCACCGGGATGTCGCAATCGAAGAGGCAGAACGGGTAGGCCACCATGCGCGAGGCGAGGTAATCCTCGCGCGACAGCGGCGTGCCGTAGAAGTAGGCGTGCGGGTTGTGCTGGGTGTGCTGGCGCTGGGTGACCGCGAGGGTCGCCATCTTCTCGCGGTTCTGGTTGTTGCGCTCGAGCCAGCGTGTGTAGGCGACCGCCATGCCCTGGCCCGGACCGCCAAACCCGTAGGGCGCGGTGAATTGCGTCGCGCCGGCCGCCATGCCGCTCGGCAGGTTCTGGTAGGTGCCGCGCGGGTTGTGCATCGCCCGCCACACGACGGCGTAATTGCACACTCTGGCGAGGAGCGCGTTGACCGCCTGCTGGAGCGCGCCGCCGATGTTTACCGTGCCAACCTGAATGTGCCACGTTAAGTTCGGCAGCTTCAGCATCGCCATCATGCAGTTGACCGAGACGATCGAGATGCCGTCGACCTCGGCGTGGCCGGTGGCCGGCAGTTCGGGGTAGGTCGCCAGACCGTCGATGTCGGACATCTGGAGGCCGGAATCGGCGACCGCCTCCCGGACGGCGGTCAGCGCATGGGCGGCAAGCGGAATGTCGGCCGCGCGCGAGACCTTGGAAAAGCCGACGCCGCTGACCGCCACCTTGCACCGGTTCTCCCACATCTGGCCTCTCCTTATTCCGCGGCGGCCGCGGTCGCTAATCGGAATTGCGGCAGGGTGATGTCGTCGTTCAGTTTCTCGAAAATGACTTCGACGCGGCGGCCGACCTTGGCCTCGGTGTATTCGGCCTCCAGGAGGTTGCCGGCGAGGAGCGCGCCTGGCGCGTCATCGAGTTCGACGATGATCGAGGCGTAGGGCACGGCCGCGGCGAAGCGCTTGTCGCCGGTGTGGTACATGATCGTATAGGCGTAAATCGTGCCCTCTCCGCGGACCGGTTCGAATTTGAGGTCGGTCGCGACGCATTGGGTGCAGGTCGCATAGGGCGGGTGCTGGAAATGCCCGCAACTCTGGCAGCGCTGCAATTCCAGAACGCCGCGCCGGGCGGCATCCCAGAACGGCCTTGTCCATTCGTTGGGTACCGGGATCGGCCGGGTCACCTTGCTCCAGTCGCTCATCTCGCCCGCCGGTGCCCCCCTTTATGGTTGCGGCGCCCAGTGTAGACCAGGAACGATGAATGGCCGCAATCGCGCGGTGCAATCGCGCGGCGCCGGCCGCGCATCTGTTGCAATCCTGGTCTGCATGGCGCACCGGGCTGGGGGTGCGGCGCCGCGATCCTTGTCAGGCGGCGGCCGGCCACCCATACTGGGGCGTGATGCGCCGTCAACCGATAGATCCCCTGTTCGTGGCCGAGCCGGCGCCGCCGGCGCGCCTGTGCGAACACCCGGGCTGCGAGTGCGGCGGCGAGTTCCGGGCGCCCCGGTCACGGCTCGAACTCGACCGCTATTACTGGTTCTGCCTCGAACATGTGCGTGCCTACAACCTCGCATGGAACTATTATGCGGGGATGAGCGAGCCCGAGATCGAATCGGAAATCCGGCGTGACACGGTGTGGCAGCGGCCGAGCTGGAAGCTCGGCGAGCGCCACGGCCCGATCCCCGGGGTCCGCGATCCGTTCGGGTTCTATACCGGCAACGAGCACGACGGCGACGGGCGCCGCACCAATGGCCATGCGGGCGGTCATACGAGCGGCCGCGCGAACGGTCATGCCGGAGGTCCGGCCGGCGAGGCGGCGATGCGTGCCGCCTCGGCCCGGGCGCAGGCGATTGCCGTGTTCGATCTCGAACCGCCGCTGACCCCGGTGCGTTTGAAGGCGCGCTACAAGACGCTGGTCAAGGAGCACCATCCGGACGCCCATGGCGGCGACAAGGCCGCCGAGGAGAAGCTGAAGATCATCAACCAGGCCTATGCGACCCTCAAAGCCGGCTATTTCAACTGAACATCTTAGGATCGCCGGCCCCATCTTTCCCTCGCAACACAAGAAAGCGCCATACGAATGCCAACCGTTCAGCAAGCGGCATCTATTCCGACTCCGCTCGGCGGACCAGACATCAAGATCTCGGTGCGCCAGACCTTCGGGATCGATAGCGACCTCGAAGTCCCCGCGTTCAGCCAGCCGAGCGAGCATGTGCCGGATATGGACGATGCTTATCGCTTCGACCATGACACCACGCTCGCCATTCTCGCCGGTTTTGCCTTCAACCGCCGGGTGATGATCTGCGGCTACCACGGCACCGGTAAATCGACCCATGTCGAGCAGGTTGCTTCGCGGCTCAACTGGCCCTTGATCCGGATCAATCTCGACAGCCACATCAGCCGCATCGATCTCGTCGGCAAGGACGCGATCGTGCTGCGGGACAGCAAGCAGGTCACCGAGTTCCGTGAGGGCATCCTGCCCTGGGCCCTGCAGCATCCGGTCGGGCTGTGCTTCGACGAATACGATGCCGGCCGGCCCGATGTGATGTTCGTCATCCAGCGCGTGCTCGAGGTCGAAGGGAAGCTGACGCTCCTCGACCAGAACCGGGTGATCCGGCCGCATCCCGGGTTCCGCCTGTTCTCGACCGCGAACACGGTCGGGCTCGGCGACACGACGGGCCTCTATCACGGCACCCAGCAGCTCAACCAGGGCCAGATGGACCGCTGGA
>Ga0209415_10017510_pt1 | contig 11391 bp, 10 predicted proteins | sample PeaSoiSIISIP2007_FD_187696 | JGI IMG/M metagenome (GOLD analysis project Ga0209415, IMG submission 187696) | Peat soil microbial communities from Weissenstadt, Germany - SII-SIP-2007 (SPAdes) (version 2) | ecosystem: Environmental > Terrestrial > Soil > Wetlands > Peat | place: Germany...
CCGGGCCTGTTCGTCATCATCCCGATCATCGACAGCGTCACCGCGGTGATCGACGAGCGCATCCAGACCACGGCGTTCAGCGCCGAGTCGGCGCTGACCAAGGACACGGTGCCGGTCAACGTCGACGCCGTCATCTTCTGGCACGTGCACGACGCCCAGCGCGCGGCGCTCAACATCACCAACTATCGCGAAGCGATCGACCGGGTGGCGCAGACCTCGCTGCGCGAGATGATCGGCGCCTCGATGCTGGCGACGCTGCTCTCCGAGCGCCAGGCCGCCGACGACCACCTACGCTCCGAGATCGCCCGCAAGACCGCCGACTGGGGCATCTCGGTCAACTCGGTGGAGATCCGCGACGTCGCGATTCCCGAAGCGCTGCAGGACGCCATGTCGCGCCAGGCCCAGGCCGAGCGCGAGAAGCAGGCCCGCGTCATCCTCGGCTCGGCCGAGGCCGAGATCGCCGGCAAGTTCGTCGAAGCCGCGATGAGCTACGTGAACAATCCCACCGCCCTGCACCTGCGCGCGATGAACATCATCTACGAGGCGACCAAGGAGCGCGGCACCACCATCCTGCTGCCGAGCTCCATGGTCGACAGCCTGAACACCGCGGTGCCGCTGGCGCTGGCCGGCCAGGCGGCGCAGATCACGCCGACGCCGAAGGGTCCGTAAGGGCCGGGGACAAGCTCATCGCTCCAGGCGCGCCGCGATCTCCACGTGGGCCGAGTAGCGGAACTGATCGATCGGCACGACGGCGGCGAGCCGGTAGCCGCCGTCGACCAGGATTTTCGCGTCGCGCGCAAAGGTCGTCGGGTTGCACGACACCGCGATCACGAGCGGCACGGCTGAGCCGGCGAGCTCGCGCGCCTGCGCTTCGGCGCCCTGTCGAGGTGGATCGAACACCACCGCGTCGAAGCGCTCGAGCTCGCGGGCGAGAAACGGCCGGCGAAACAGGTCGCGCCGCTCGGTCGTGACCGGCTTCAATCCGGGCGTCGCCGCCGCGGCCCGCGACAGCGCCGAAATCGCCGCCTCGTCCCCATCCGCCGCCACCACGGTCGCGCGCTCGGCGAGCCGCAGCGCGAACGGACCGACGCCGGCGAACAGGTCGGCGACCCGCCTCGCCTTGGTGGTCTGCGCCAGGACGACATCGGCGAGCGCCTGCTCGCCTGCCGCAGTCGCCTGCAGGAAGGCGCCCGGCGGCAGCGCCACGCCGGCGCGACCCATGCGCACGGTCGGCACCGCCCGTTGCGCCACGAGCTCGCCGTGCCGGGTCAGCCGCGCCAGCCGATGTCCTTCGGCGACCTGGGCGAGCGCCTCCATCAGGGTCGGCGGCAGCGGGCCGGAGCCGCGCACATCGATGTCGAGGCCCGCATCGGTCGCGGTCGCCTGGATATCGAGCGGCTTGCCCTGCACGGTCAGGATCTCGGCGATGGCCCAGGCCGCATCGAGCGCACCGGCCAGCCCCGGGCTGAGCACCGGACACTGGTCGATCGCCACCACGTGATGGGCCCGCAAGGCAGCAAATCCGGTCACCAGCACGTCGTGGGTGCCGCGCCGGGCGTGGAACACGGCACGGCGCCGTCCGGCGCCATGGGCGTCGATGAGCTCGCCGACGTCGGCCTCGAGGCGGGCGTCGGCGAGCGCGGCGACCACGAGATCGCGCTTCCAGGCGCGATAGCGCGCCGCGGGCAGATGCTGCACCGCGCAGCCGCCGCAGATGCCGAAATGTCGGCACACCGGCGCCGCCCGGTCGAGGCTCTCGATCTCGACGCGGAGCAGGTTGCGCCGATCCGGATGGCCGGGCGCAGCTTCGACCTCCACGGTCTCGCCGGGCAACGTGTAGGGCACGTAGACGGGGCCGGCCGCGGTGTCGGCGATGCCGTCGCCGCGCCGGCCGAGGCGGGCGATGTAGAGGCGCTCAGTCACGCGCCGCCCCGAGCAGGAATTCCTGGTTGCCCGCGCCGCCGAGGAGCGGCGACGGAATGACACCGAGGACGTCCCAGCCGAGCGTATCGACGGTCGCGGCGACCGTGTCACAGACGTCGCGGCGGACCCCCTGGTCGCGCACCACGCCGTTCTTGAGCCGGCGTCGCCCTGCCTCGAACTGCGGCTTGATCAGCGCCACCAGACGCGCCGGGCGGCCGGCAAGACCCAGGGCGGCGGGCAGCACTTTCGCAAGCGACACGAAGCTCACGTCGATGACGACCAGATCGGGCGGCTCCGGCAGGCGGGCCGCGTCGAGCACGCGTATGTCGGTCTGCTCGAACGAAATGATCCGCGGGCAGGCACGCAGGCGCTCGTGGAGCTGGCCACGGCCGACATCGACCGCGTACACGCGCCGCGCCCCGCGCGACACCAGCACGTCGGAAAAGCCACCGGTCGAGGCGCCGACGTCGAGACAGACCCGATGCCCGGGATCGAAGCCGAAATGATCGAGCGCTGCCGCCAGCTTGAGGCCGCCCCGCGAGACGAAGGGATGCGCCGGCGCCGCCGCCAGCACCGCGCCGACCGGGATCCCGGCGGAGGCCTTGCGCACCACCACGCCGTCGGCGATCACCAAGCCGGCCGCGATGGCGGCCTGGGCACCGGCGCGGCTGCCGAACAGGCCGCGCTCGACCAGCAGACGATCGGCGCGCAGGCGGGATGTCATGGATCCGACTTACCAATGCCGGGCCGCGCCGGCAATGCAGCAACCCGATGTCATGGAAATGAAGTCACCTTGCGGCAAGCCGACCGCCGTTCGTGCTATGGTTGGCACGGGACAGGTCATAGGATGGTACCATGCGTAGGCATTTGATCGCCGGACTGCTCGCCGCCGCAGCGGGCTCATCGCCGGCGGCCGCGCAGGGCGCGCGCACGTGGCTGTTCGACGACTCCTCGGACGTGGTCACCCTGCAATACGGCACGCCGGAATCCGACGACGTGGTGGTTGCGATGAGCTGCGAGGCTAACACCAGGACCGTGCGGATCAACGAGTTCGCGAGCTCGAGCAGCTTGACGCCCGGGCGCACCGCCAAGCTCAAGCTCACCAACGGCCCTGCGAGCCTCGAATACAACGGTCAGGCGCTGGCCAACGAGATGGACGGCGGCGTCAATCTCGAGGTGGTGACACCGGCGGACGCCAAGCTGTTCGCCCTCCTCAAGGCGGGCCCCTCGCTCACCATCGATGTCGCCGGCAAGCAGGCGACGGTGCCGCTGAAAGCCGCCGCCCCGCACCTCCCGGCGCTGGAGAAGGCCTGCCTGACCAAGCGGTGACGCAGGCTCCGGCGAAGACCGAGCCGGCGTCGTCGCGGCCGCTCGCCGCGCCGCGGCCGCCGACCGAGGCGGCCGGATCGTTTGTTCCGGAGCTACGCCCGCCGGATGGTGTCGACGGCCTGCTCCTTGCCGAGAGCCTCGAACACCTTGGCGACGATGCCCTTGGCGTCCATGCCGGCCTTGGCGTACATGGCGTTCGGCGAGTCATGGTCCATGAAGATGTCGGGCAGCACCATGGTGCGCACCTTCACGCCGCGGTCGAGCGCGCCGTGATCGGAGAGGGCCTGGAGCACGTAGGAGCCGAAGCCGCCGACCGCGCCCTCCTCGATGGTGACCAGCACCTCGTGCTCGCGGGCGAGCCGCAGCACCAGGTCGACGTCGAGAGGTTTTGCAAACCGCGCGTCGGCCACCGTCGCCGACAGGCCGAAACCGGCGAGCTCGTCGGCCGCCTTCAGGCATTCGCCGAGGCGAGCGCCGAACGACAGCAGCGCCACCTTGGTGCCTTCGCGCAGGATGCGGCCCTTGCCGATCTCGAGCGGCTTTCCTTCCTCCGGCATCTCCACGCCGAGACCCTCGCCGCGCGGATAGCGGAACGCCGACGGCCGGTCGTCGATCGCCGCCGCCGTCGCCACCATGTGGACCAGCTCCGCCTCGTCGCCGGCCGCCATCAGGACGAAGCCGGGGAGGCAGCCCAGATAGGCGATGTCGAACGAGCCCGCGTGGGTCGCGCCGTCGGCGCCGACCAGGCCGGCGCGGTCGATGGCGAAGCGCACCGGCAGCGACTGGATGGCGACGTCGTGCACCACCTGGTCGTAGGCGCGCTGCAGGAAGGTCGAGTAGATCGCGGCGAACGGCTTGTAGCCTTCTGCCGCGAGCCCGGCGCAGAACGTCACGCCGTGCTGCTCGGCGATGCCGACGTCGAAGGTGCGGGTGGGAAACTCCTTGCCGAACAGGTCGAGCCCGGTGCCCGACGGCATCGCCGCGGTGACGGCGACGATTTTGCTGTCCTTGCGCGCCTCGTTGATCAGGCTCTGGCCGAAGACCTTGGTGTAGGCCGGGGCATTCGACTTCGATTTCGCCTGGGCGCCGGTCGCCACGTCGAACTTGACGACGCCGTGATACTTGTCGGCCGAGGCTTCGGCCGGCTTGTAGCCCTTGCCCTTCTGGGTGACCACGTGGACCAGGACCGGGCCGGCGTCGGAGTCGCGGACGTTGCGCAGAACCGGCAGCAGGTGGGAGAGATTGTGACCGTCGATGGGGCCTACATAGTAGAAGCCGAGCTCCTCGAACAGGGTGCCGCCGGTGACGAAGCCGCGGGCGAATTCCTCGGCACGGGCCGCCTGCTGCTCGATGATTCTCGGCAGCCGGCCGGCAAACTGTTTGCCGATCTCGCGCAGCGACAGGTAGGTGCGTCCCGACATCAGGCGGGCCAGATAGGCCGACATGGCGCCGACCGGCGGCGCGATCGACATGTCGTTGTCGTTGAGCACCACGATCAGCCGGGAATCCATGGCGCCGGCATTGTTCATCGCCTCGTACGCCATGCCGGCCGACATGGCCCCGTCGCCGATGACGGCGATGACATTGTTGGTCCGGCCGTCGAGGTCGCGGGCAACCGCCATGCCGAGCCCGGCTGCGATCGAGGTCGACGAATGGGCGGCGCCGAACGGGTCGTACACGCTTTCGCTGCGCTTGGTGAAGCCCGACAGCCCGCCCCCCTGACGCAGGGTGCGGATGCGGTCGCGCCTCCCGGTGAGGATCTTGTGCGGATAGGCCTGGTGGCCGACATCCCAGATCAACTTGTCGTTCGGCGTGTCGAACACATGGTGCAGCGCCACCGTGAGCTCGACCACGCCGAGCCCGGCACCGAGATGGCCGCCGGTCACCGCGACCGCATTGATGGTCTCGGTACGCAACTCATCGGCGAGCTGCGGGAGCTGTTCGCTCGGGAGCCGGCGCAGCTCCTCGGGGGTGCGAACCTGATCGAGCAGAGGCGTCAACGAGGCTTTCGACACGGGCATCTCCCAACACAATGGGTCAGCGGCCCCCACCCGGGCGCGGACACAATCCTACCAGATTTGCACAAGTGCGGGCCGCGGCGCAAATGAGGCAAACGCGGCATTGCACTCAGGTTGCGACTGGCGCCCCGTCATTGGCGTCAACCGAAGAAAGTCGCATAGAGACTGAAACCTAACGTTGCGCTGAAGATCGCCTCCATGGCACTGAACGGCATGCTGCCGAGCTCGTCAGCCACGAACGGGAACGCGAGCCTGCCGAGGGGAAAGACCACGCTTACAACCAAAGCGACGCAGGCGAGCCTCGCCGCAAGCCTGACGACACCGTTATTGCTCCCCATCACCATCCCCTCGATCTCTTCAACATCGCGGCATCCCCCGTGTTCCCATCGATCGGCGCAATCGGGCGGCGGCGGAGCGCCATCCCGCATGTACCTGCATATACCAGCCGCCGGCGCCGCCAAACCGTGACCTTGGTCACACAGTTAAGGCTGGGGGTCCATCCTGGTGAACGGCGCTATTCGACGTCGAGCGGCTCCGTGCCGGTCGGCTTGCCGGAGGCGTCGAGGGTGATCTTCTCGACCCGGGCCTCGGCCTGGCGGAGCAATTCGTCGCAACGACGCTTCAGCGCTTCGCCGCGCTCGTAGATCGCCACCGATTCCTCGAGCGCCACGTCGCCGCGCTCGAGCTTCTGCACGATCGACTCGAGCTCGGCGAGCGCTTTCTCGAATGGCAGCCGCTTGACGTCGGCATGGGCGTTGTCGGCCATGATCGAATCCCTACCCGTGCATCAGCGCGGTCACGTGGGCGGCGACCGAGCGTGCAAGGCCCTCGAGGTCATAGCCGCCCTCGAGCACCGACACCACCCTGCCGCCCGCCGCCATGTCGGCGATGTCCATGATCTTGCGGGTGGCCCAGGCGAAGTCGGCTTCGACCAGATTGAGATTGGCGAGCGGATCACGCATGTGGGCGTCGAAACCGGCGGAAATCACGATCAGGTCCGGGCGGAACGTCTGCAGCCGGGGCACGATCGCGGTCTCGAAGGCTTCGCGGAACTCCGGCCCTCCGTCGCCGGCACGAAGCGGGGCGTTGACGATGGTGTCATGCTCGCCGCGCTCCGACACGGCGCCGGTACCCGGATAGAGCGGCATCTCGTGGGTCGAGCAGTACATCACGGTGGCGTCGGCCCAGAAGATGTCCTGCGAGCCGTTGCCATGGTGAACGTCGAAATCCACGATGGCGACCCGTTCGGCACCGTGGCGCCGCTGGGCATGGCGGGCCGCGATCGCGGCGTTGTTGAACAGGCAGAACCCCATCGGCACCGCGAGCTCGGCGTGATGGCCGGGAGGGCGGGTCGCCACGAAGGCGTTGCCGGCGGTCTTGCCGAACACCTCGTCGACAGCCCGGATCGCTCCGCCGGCGGCGCGCAGGGCCGCCTCGAAGCTGCCTGGCGACATCGAGGTATCGGAATCGATGCGTACCAGGCCCTCGCTCGGCGAGGCGTCACGGATCCGCTCCACATAGTCCATCGGGTGCGCCAGCGCGATCGAGTCGAGGTCGGCCGCGGGTGCCTGGTCGCGTATCAGGTGGGCGAACTTCTCGTGCTCGAGCACTCGCTCGATCGCGCGCAGCCTGTCCGGCCGCTCCGGGTGGCCGAGCGGCGTGAGATGGTCGAGACAGGCCGCGTGGGTGATGACGAGGGTCGACATGGATTGACCTCACCCCTTCGCCGCCAGACTCACGACGGCCGGCGGCGGCATGTCGTCGGGCACGAAGAAATCCGGCGCCAGCGGCTGGCTCGGATCGGCCCGGTATCTGTCGAAGTCGGTGACGCCCTCGCCGGCGAGAAAAGTGTCGTCGATGAGAAAATTCCCCGAAAAGCTCTTCGCCGGCTTCAGGAACACCGCATGCGCCGCGTCCGCAAGGATGTCGGGCGTGCGCGACCGGCGCATCAGGGCGTCACCGCCGAGCAGGTTCTTGACCGCCGCGGTGGCGATCGTGGTGCGCGGCCACAGCGCGTTGACGGCGATGCCCTTGGATCGCACCTCGCCGGCGAGGCCGAGCACCACCAGGCTCATGCCGAACTTGGCGATGGTGTAGGCGGTGTGCGGCGCGAACCATTTTTCGCGGATGTCGAGGGGCGGCGACAGCATCATGATGTGGGGGTTGGGGGCCTTCTCCAGATAAGGCAGCGCGTATTTGGACACCATGAAGGTGCCGCGCGTATTGATCTGATGCATCAGGTCGAAGCGGCGCATGTCGGTCTGTGCCACCGGGGTGAGCTGGATCGCGCTCGCATTGTTGACCACGATGTCGAGCGAGCCGAACGCCGCGAAGGTGCGGTCGATGGCGGTCTTGACCTGCTCCTCGTCGCGCACGTCGACGACGAGCGGCAGGGCGCGGCCGCCCGCCTTCTCGATCGCCTCGGCGGCGCTGTAGATGGTGCCCTCGAGCTTGGGATGCGGCGCCTCGGTCTTCGCCGCGATCGCCACGTTGGCGCCGTCACCGGCGCAGCGCAGCGCGATCGCCAGGCCGATGCCGCGCGAGGCTCCGGTGATGAACAGGGTCTTGTCCTTCAGTGTCGCCATCGTTTCCTCGCCTGCCTACACAACCAGCGCCGCGTCTGCATGGGTGACGCTGTCGGCGCCGTCGATGACGGCGCGCTCCAGCCCGGAGCTCGTAATGGCCTCGTTCTCGGCGAAGAACCGTGCCGTGGCGACACGGCCCGCCGCATCGGCGCCGCCGAGCCGGATCGCCGCCAGCGCGTCCTCGGCGAGCGCGCAGCCGCCGGCCGCGTTGGCGAACAGCCGCAGATAGGGCGTGGCTCCCGCCAGCGCGGCCTCGGGGGCGCTGTCGAGCCGGTCGAGGAGCCATCGGGTCGCCTGCTCGAGGCAGTCGATCGTCTCGGCGAGCCGCGCCCCGGTCGCGCCGAACGCCGGATCGTTGACCGCCTTGACGGCGTCGACGGTGCGCCGCAGCTCGCCCAGATAGGCGCCGACCGCCTGCCCGCCGGCCATCGGCAGCTTGCGGGTGACGAGGTCGATCGCCTGGATGCCGTTGGTGCCTTCGTAGATCGCGGCGATGCGGGCGTCGCGGAAGTGCTGGGCGGCGCCGGTCTCCTCGATGAAGCCCATCCCGCCGTGCACCTGGACGCCGAGGGACGCGACCTCGACGCCGATGTCGGTGGAAAAGGCCTTGGCGACCGGGGTGAGCAGCGAGGCGCGCTCGTGCGCGGCCTTGCGCGCCTGCTCGTCGGCACCGCGATGGGCCCGGTCGGTCGCCGCCGCCGTGAGATAGCAGATCGCGCGCGCCGCCCGGGTGAGCGCCCGCATGGTCAGCAGCATGCGCTTGACGTCCGGGTGGGCCGCGATCGGGCTCATGCCGGCGCCGGATGCGGCGCCGGGCGCGCGGCCCTGGCGGCGGTCGTGCGCGTAAGCCAGGGCCTGCTGGGTGGCGCGCTCGGCGATGGCGACGCCCTGCAGCCCGACCGCCAGCCGCGCATTGTTCATGAGGGTGAACATGCAGGCGAGCCCGCGGTTCTCCTCGCCGACCAGATAGCCGATGGCGCCGCCGCGATCGCCGTACACCATCGTGCAGGTCGGCGAGCCGTGGATGCCGAGCTTGTGCTCGACCGAATGGCATCGCACGTCGTTGAGCGCCCCGAGCGTGCCGCCGGCATCGACCAGGCGTTTCGGCACCAGGAACAGCGACAGGCCGCGGGTGCCGGGCGGCGCGTCGGGCAGCCGGGCAAGCACGAAATGCACGATGTTGTCGGTCAGATCATGCTCGCCGTAGGTGATGAAGATTTTCTGCCCCGAGATGCGGTAGGTGCCGTCGGCGACGCGTTCCGCGCGGGTGCGCAGACCCGATAGGTCGGAGCCCGACTGCGGCTCGGTGAGCTGCATCGTGCCGGTCCACTCGCCCGATACGAGCTTGTGCAGATAGGTCTTGCGCAAGTCTTCGCTGCCGTGGACGGCGAGCGCCTCGGACGCCCCCATGGTGAGCACCGGGCCGATCCCGAACGCCATCGAGGCCTGGTTCCACATCTCGATGCAGGCGGCGTTGAGCGCGTGTGGCAGCCCCTGCCCGCCCCAGTCGGCGGGGCCGGCAAGCCCGTTCCAGCCCGCCGCCGCCCAGCCCGCGTAGGCCTCCTTCCAGCCCGGCGGCATCACGACGGCGCCAGCGCGCAACGGGGTGCCATGAATATCGCCCACCCGGTTGAGCGGCGCGATCACGTCGGTTGCGTACTTGCCGGCTTCCTCGAGCACGGCGTCGACCACATCCTCGGTGAGATCGCCGTAGAGGCCCTCGTCGAGCGCGCGGCCGAAGCCCGCCGCGTGCTTGAGCGTGAACGCCATGTCGGCGACCGGCGCGCGATACGTCATGCTGCCTCCTCCCAGATGGCGACGGCCAGCGTGATCCCGGCCGCCGCAGAGCGCATCGTCCGGCGAAAACTGCCCCGGACTTGATCCGGGTTGGACCCGGGTCGCCGCCGAAACCATCCGCCAGCATGAACATCCATTGTATATGGAAAATCAGCCACGGCGGCGAACCTTTGCGGATGCGGCGAAAGATGCCATAGCGGCGGCGCACGCGATGTCGCCAGCATCGATTCACGGGATTCCAAGGCAGGTGGTGATGCGGACCAACGCGACGCGCATCGATCGGGCGACGCGGGTGATGCCAGCGGACGCCGAGGCGATCGACGCCGCCGTGCGCTGCCTCGCAGCCGGCGGGCTCGTCGCGTTGCCGACCGAGACGGTGTACGGGCTCGCCGCCGACGCCACCAACGGCCGCGCGATCGCCCGGCTGTACGACGCCAAGGGCCGGCCCGCGTTCAACCCGCTGATCGCCCATGTGACCGACGTCGCGGCGGCGCGCCGGCTCGCCTGCCTGGACGCGGCCGCCGAGCGCCTCGCGGCCGCGTTCTGGCCCGGGCCGCTCACCCTGGTGCTGCCGCTCGACCGCGGCAGCGGGGTCTCGGATCTCGCCACCGCCGGCCTCGACACCATCGCGGTGCGGGTGCCCGACCACCCGGTGGCCCAGCGCATCCTCGCGATGTTCGGCAAGCCGGTCGTTGCGCCGTCGGCGAACCGCTCGGGCCACCTCTCGCCGACCACGGCGGCCCACGTGCTCGCCGACCTCGGCGGCCGCATCGACCTGATCGTCGACGGCGGGCGGACCGCGGTCGGCGTCGAGTCGACCATCGTGGCCTGCCTCGGCGAGCATCCGCTGCTGCTGCGGCCCGGCGGCCTGCCGCGCGACGCCATCGAGCGCGCGCTGGGGGCGCCGCTCGCGCCGGTTTCCGAGCCGGCCGCGAGCTTGCGGGCGGGCGACACCGAGGCGCCGCTCGCGCCCGGCCTGCTCGCCTCGCACTACGCGCCGAACGCCATGCTGCGGCTCGATGCCGATGAGGTGCGCGCCGGCGAGGCCCTGCTCGCCTTCGGCCCGGATCTGCCGCACGGCGGCGACCAGGCCACCGCCAGGCTCAATCTCTCGGTCGGCGCCGACCCGGTCGAGGCGGCGGCCAACCTGTTCTCCCACCTGCGCACGCTCGACCGCTCGGGCGCCACCATCATCGCCGTCATGCCGGTGCCCCACGAGGGCCTCGGCGAGGCGATCAACGACCGCCTCGCCCGCGCCGCCGCGCCGCGGCCCGGCCGGGGCTGAGCGCTGCGGAACACATCGCGCCGGTCGTCAGGCCGATCCGCCATCGGCATCCCGCGGCCGCCACGGAAGGTCGATCACGCCGCCACACCACAGCGCCCACCAGATCAGCACCGGCTGCAGCGCCAGCCGGGGCCCGTGGTACCACCAGGAGTCGGGAAGCGGCGGGAGATGAATGCCGGCCACCGCGTGCTTGATGTTGGCGGGCCACACACAGAGCGCATAGAGCGCCAGCATCGTGCCGGCCCACCAGCGATATCGCCGGGTCAGCAGGCCGACGCTGCCGGCAATCTCACAGAGGCCCGTCGCCAACACCACCTGGCGCGGCCATGGCACCCAGTCGGGCACGATCGGCAGGAAGCCGTCGGGAGCCGCGAGGTGCGCGACGCCGGCCACAAGATAGAACGCCGCCAGGAGCCAGCGCATGGATCCCCGGAACGCGCCGCAACCGGCGTTC
>Ga0209415_10017512_pt1 | contig 11390 bp, 9 predicted proteins | sample PeaSoiSIISIP2007_FD_187696 | JGI IMG/M metagenome (GOLD analysis project Ga0209415, IMG submission 187696) | Peat soil microbial communities from Weissenstadt, Germany - SII-SIP-2007 (SPAdes) (version 2) | ecosystem: Environmental > Terrestrial > Soil > Wetlands > Peat | place: Germany...
GGTGGCGAGCAGGTCTTCGAAGAGTTTCTGATCTTTCGGCTCGAACAAAACTTTCGAGAGGTGAATCTCGGCGCACAAGTCGCCGCCACCCAGGTAGGCGTGTATGTCCTTTTGTCGAACCTTGACCCCCTGGGATTCAGGGATGATGAATTCGACGCGCGCGATTCCGTCTTTCACCTCGGTTTCGTGAAGGTCGTCGTGGGCTACCGGAGCTTTCTTTGTGTCGGGCCACCAGGCGTCGCGGCACTTTTCCGGGCTGGCGGGATACGGAACCTGCTGCAGAAACGCGGTGATGTTGAGTTTGTCGGGCCGGTCGAGGGCCTTCAACTGAAGTTCCTTGCCGTCGGGACGCAGGTGAATTTCTGGCGTGGTGGGGCCAGCGTCGAATTCCAGAATTCCCTTTGCGTCCGGGAACGCCATCTGGATCAGATTGCTTTTGGGCGTCTGGGCGAACGCGGTGAGCGAGAGCAAGGCAAAGGAGAGTGCGGCGGTTTTCACGGCGACCAGATTGTAGCAGCAGAATGGGCTTCGCGAATTGTTTCGGTTTACGCCCACGCGCTCATCAGGTGGCCCAGGCCGCCGCGGACCCAGAGGCCGTCGGCGCGGTTTTAGAAGTAGCGGGCGTTGATTCAGGCGCAGGAATTCGGTGCGGTGGAATCCCAAACTTTTTGCAGTTTTGTGGGGTCGAAGAAAAGTTGGAAAGGCTCGCCGGCGGCGGCTACACGTTTGGAGAGGGCGTCGAGCACCTGTCGCTAGGCCGCGTACTCACGCCACCCCCTCCGCCGCCGCCTCTCTGGCCACCGGACGCACCGTCAACCAATCCGTCCGGACCCGTTCCCACTCCTGGATCAGCATCCCGTTGGCCTCAAAGAAGGCGCGAATACGCGACCGCTCCCAACCGGCCACCTCCTCCAGAATAGGCGCGAGCACTGCCAGCGCGCTCTTGCTCAGCACCGTGCGCTTGGCGATTTGCGAAACGTGTGGCGACTCCGACACCGCGATGGTCAGGCCGTCTCGCGCGTTGACGTGCAACATTACGTGAATATCGGAGCTGCCATCGCCGCTGTAGATCACGTGATCCGGCCCCACCACCTGTTCGCTCAGCAACTGATCGAGCATCGCCACTTTTCCATAGCCAGCCGTCGCCCGCACGATGGTGTCGATCTCTCCTGACGGCTTGTAGAGAAACTCTGTCCCGTAAATGTGATCTTTGGGGACGATGCCTTCGAGAGCCGAGTGGATTACCTCCACAGGCGCGGCCGAGAGCACGTAGAAGTCGAAGAAGTGCCCGTCAATGCCCGCTTCCAGCAGTTGGTAGAGCAGCTGGATATTTTCCTTCAGCCGCACGCGCTTGCCCGCTTCGTACAAGTGCTCTTTGCGCACCTTAGCTTTGAATTCAGGATCGTGCAGCAGCAGATATGCCAACTCCGCGCCCTGCTGCACCAGGTTGATCTTCGCCATGCCCTTGGCCTTGCGCTCAAAATCGTCCAGCGGAATGCCGACCAGTTCGGCCAGCACGTAGCCGGAGTCATTGAACGTAAGCGTCTGATCAAAGTCGCTCGCGAAAATATAGCGTTTCAAAATGTTGTCATCCATGTCCATTGGATTCGGGCAGAAAGCTTGTGACCCATAAAAACAATTGATCGGCGCTATTCTGCCACAAGATTCGTAAGATGCTCATAATTCTTCTGGAGTGTTCCGCCCCAGGCCCTCGATGAGATCCGATTGCTAAAATTCAATGACCAAGAGCACGAAGGTACAAGAAGGAAAACCCATGGGTAGTCCTTCGTGTACCTTCGTGCCCTGTGTGGTTAAAGATTTTGGTTTAGACCTAGCGTCAGGTTTAGACATGGCTTTACTAAATGCGCAGTCGCGTCCAAAATAGAAAGTTCGGCCTTCAGACAGGAGCAATTATGCCCGCTACCGGTGAACTCATCCGTTCCATGAACTACGTCGACGACATTACCGCCACGTTGCGCCGCCTTTGCCTTTACATTCCCAACATGAATCCCGAAGAACGGAAGCGGCTGGCGGAATATCTGCGCGCTGCTGGCAGCGCGCTTAACGCCGCGCTGGCCGACCTCGAAAAGGCGAGCTAGGCCGTGGCGCAGATCAAGACCATTGCCGTGATCGGCGCCGGGACGATGGGCCGCGGCATTGCCCATGCCGCCGCGCTCGGCGGCTATCGCACCATTCTCGAAGACTTGTTGCCCGGTGCGCTGCGCAAGGCAGAGAACGAAATCCGCGCCAACCTCGACAAGGCAGTCGAACTGGGCAAGATCTCCGCGGCCGATGCCAATGCCGCGTTCTGTCGCGTAGAATACGCCGGGTCGGTGGATGAGGCCGCGCGCGAAGCCGATCTGGTGATCGAAGCCGTTCCCGAAGAGATGGAATCGAAGATCGAAATCTTCACCCTGCTCGACAAGATTTGCCGTCCCCCCACGATTCTTGCTTCTAACACTTCATCGCTCAGCGTGACCGAGATCGCCAGCGTTACTTACCGCGCAAAGAAAATCGTGGGCATGCACTTCTTCAATCCCGTGCACAAGATGAAGCTGCTGGAAGTGGTGCGTGCACTGGAGACCGACGACGACACGCTCGCCACCGCCGCGGAAGTGGGCAAGCGCATGGGCAAAGAAGTGGTCGTGATCAAGGAGTCGCCTGGCTTTATCACCAGCCGTATCAACGCCATGATCGGCAATGAGGCCTTCCTCATGCTGCAGGAGGGGATTGCCTCGGCGGCAGATATCGACAAGGCGCTGAAGCTGGGACTGAACCATCCCATGGGGCCGTTCGAGTTGGTGGATCTGGTGGGGCTCGACACGCGCCTGAGCATTCTGGAATATTTGCACAAAGCTTTGGGAGAGAAATATCGTCCCGCGCCGCTGCTGGTGCAGTATGTGAAGGCGGGACGGCTGGGGCGCAAGTCGGGGCGGGGAGTGTATGAGTACCCGGAAATAGCGACCAAGGGAGATGTTCAAGCGCAGCTCTAGCTGCGGGCACCCTCACGCGTAGCGCAGGCATCTTGCCGGCGGCGCTACACTTCCCGGCGCCGCTGCCTCAACATAAGCCGCGCTAGCGCGAAGCTGATTCTTTTCGGCCGAAGTTCAAACCGGCTAATGCGCCGACGTTTTTTTCTGTGATTCCCTTGCTTGCTATCAGCACATGGAAGCTCTCGCCCATGCCGGCGGGGGTGACGAGGTGCTTGAGTTGCAGCGCGACTTTCGCGCGCTCTTGCGGCAAACGACAGTCTTCGAAGGCGTCGGAAAATTGAGTGGCCTCGCCGATGCCCATCAGGAATTGCGATTGCGTGATCAGCTTTTGGGTTTGCATGCCTTGCTTTTCGGCGGTGGCGGCGAGGGCGGTAAAGTTTACGTCGGCGGTGATGTCCTGCTCGCCGGGAGCTTCGTAGGGATTGGCGCTGATGGAATGTTGCCGCAGGGTTTTCAGCGTGCCGCGATGGCGTCCAGCGAGTTGTTCGGCGCGGGTGTAGCCGTAGTCGATGGTGACGAGGAATCCGCGGGTGATGGTGGAGGCGATTTGGTGCATGTAGTGTTGCGCGATGAGGGGGACTTCGACGCGTTCGCCGGGTTCGGGATGGATGGAGTGGTGGTCGAGGAATTCCAGTTCTTCGGGTGAGGAGGGGGCCCATGCTTCAAGGAAGCGCCCGTCGCGGGCGTCGATACGGAGGGAGCCTTGTGAGCTGAGGACCTCGACCGGGAGAGCGTCGAAGAATTCGTTGGCGAAGAAGATAGTAAGGACCTCAGGCGCTAAAGCCCCCACATCAGAGGGCAAGCTGTTCGCAGCGCTGAAGCGCTGCGCCACCCCAAAACCCGCCGCGCCAAACCGCGCCGTGCCAAAGCGCATCGATTCCGAAAAGGCGGTTGACTCTGAAAGCATTGCCGATACCGAGGCGGTGTCGGGCACGACTAGCACGGCTCGTCCGCACTCAATGTGGCGTGCGAGAGTTGCTTCGATTCGCTGGCGGAGAGCCGGCGAGCTTTCGACCAGGACATATCGCAGAGCTCGAAAGAAAGCGGGAAACTTTTTCTCTGACCAGTCAAGAACATCCTGTGCGAACAGTCCCCGGCCGGGGCCGAGTTCGACCACGTCGATTCTCCCGGGCGAGCCCAGCGCGCGCCACATTTCGTCGAACTGGCGGGACATCAGGCGGCCAAAGACGGCGTGCACGTCGCTTGAGGTGTAGAAATCGCCGGCCTTGCCGAACTGCTCGGCGTTGCGCGAGTAATAGCCGTGCTCGGGATCGTAGAGGCACAGCTCCATATAACGAGAGAAGCGAACGGGGCCGCGGTCGCGGATTTCCTGCTCGATCTTTTGGCGGAGCGGATTCACAAGCCCCTCTCTCGGCGGTCGGTGCGGTCCTGCGGGGTGCGGATGAACATTTCCACGAAATAATCGTGCAGGGCGTCGTAGAGCAGGCGCTGGAAGCTCCATTCGAACTGCGTGTCGTCGAGGTCGCGAGGATGGAGATCGAGGTAATACGTGTGCACGGGAATGGTTTCGTCCTTGAACTGAATGAGGAGTTCGACGCCTTCCCCCTTGGCGCGGGCGGAGAAATTCAGCAGCGGGTGCTCGTAGAGGCGGAGCTGCGCCAGGACGCGATCGAGGCGCGGGTTGGGCGATTCGGGCATGAGGAGATTCTAAAACAGAGGAGCCGACATCATGTCCGTGGATACAGCGAGGGCGGGATACCCTCGCGACAGCCGGCGAGACGCCGGCGCTACCCATCCGGTCTCTACTCGTAGCGTAGTGCTTCGATGGGGTCGAGCCTGGCGGCTTTGATGGCTGGCAACATACCGCTGATGATGCCGACGAAGCTCAGAATTACCGTGGACCAGATCAACGTGGCGGAGTCGATGTAGAGATGGATGTCGCCTTCGCTGGCGTTGTCTTCGAACGCGCTCCATAGCGTGAGCGAGCCAACCGACCACGAAACCAGATAGGCCAGGACCACGCCTAATAATCCACCCAGAATCGTGATCACCAGCGCTTCCGCCAGGAACTGGAACAGAATGTGCCAGCGGTGCGCGCCCAGGGCTTTCTCGACGCCGATCTCGCGGGTGCGCTGCGTTACCGAAACCAGCATTATGTTCATCAGGCCGACGCCGCCGATTCCGAGCGTCAGCAGGCCGATAAAGCCGAGCAGAATCTTGATGCCGGTGGAGATGACTTGCAGGTCGAGCAGATCGGCGAACACGTCGAAGACAAAAATAGCTCGCTGGTCTTTGGGATCAAAGTTATGGTGGAAGCCCATGGACTCTCGCACGGCTTGGACGACTTTGGCGTGGTCGCCTTCGTATTCCATGACTACCGCGGTGAGGTAGTAGGTATTGGCCAAGTCGCTCATGGCGCTGTAGGGCACGTAGACGTGCTCGTTGATGTTGTCGTCGCCGTTCTGAATCTGATGTTTCATCACGCCGACGATCTGATAGGAAATGCCGTCGATGCGCAGAGGCTGCCCGATGGCGTTCTGACCGGAGAAAAGTTTCTTCTTCGCGTCAGAGCCGATCACGGCGACGCGAGTGTGGGTGAAGTCGTCCGCCTCGCTGAAGAAGCTGCCTTCAGCCACTTCGAGGCGGCGCATGCGTCCGTAGGAAGCGTAGACGCCGCTCACGCCGTAAGTGGCGCTGCGCGCGCCGAAGGCCGTCAGGCATTGCTTGGCAACTTCGGGAGAAACGCGCTTGAGCAGAGGAACTTCGTTGTTGATGTAGTCGAGCTCGTTGACGGTGAGGCGAACCTGGGTTCCGGCCTTGGTGCCTCCGGCTTGAAGTTCGGTGCGACCAGGGAAGATGAAGACCAGATTTGTGCCGAAGGAGCGGAAGGCGGACCAGAGTCCGCGCTCGAAGCCGGTGCCGTAGGCGAGAAGCAGCACGACTGTGGCGATGCCCCAGGCCATTCCCAGCATGGTGAGCAGACTGCGGCTGCGATTGTGGCGCAGGGCGGTGTAGGCTTGTTTGGCTAGATCGGTGATCATAGGGAGTCAGTTGCTAGTTGTCAGTTGCTAGTTGTCAGTTGCTAGTTGCTAGTTTTGTCGCCTTGCTTCTTGCTTATTTGGTGAATCCTCCTGCTGTTACTTTCTTGGAATGTTCCGCCGGGCTTCGCCGCGGCGGGACGGCCGAGGCGGCCGTCGCCACATGTTCCTTTTCACGTCCTTCATTCTTGCCTTAACGCTTCTACTGGCGGCAACAGGGCTGCTTTGCGCGCGGGGTAGAGGCCGGCGGCTATGCCTGCAATCGCTAACGATCCGATGGCTGCTAACGCTGACGCCGGGATGATGCGCGGCGTGTCGAAACCTTCGGGTGCTGGGAGCATGGCGAGCAATGTGACGAAGGCGGTGGCGATGGCCAGTCCAATGCCGCCGCTGAAGGCGGTCAGGAATGCGCCTTCGATGAAAAACTGCGTCAGAATCGTGCGATAGGTCGCGCCCAGAGCCTTGCGCAGGCCAATCTCTTTAGTGCGTTCGGTGACCGAGACCAGCATGATGTTGATGATGCCGATCGCTCCGAGGCCTAGCGTGACGACGCCAACAACGCCGAGAAACCAGTCCATACCGTCGAAGATCAGGCCAACGCGCTTCATGTTCTCGACCGTGTCCCAGTCTTCGAAGGCGTCCTGCAGCTTAGGGTTGAAGCCGTGGCGGCGGGCGATGATCTGGTGAATTTCGTTCTTGGCCTCGGTGTGAAGGTCTTTGCGAATGGGCTGGTAGTTGAGGAAAGAGACGGCATCCTCGGAATTCGCCTTGATCAGCGGGAAAAGATTCCGCATGGTCTCGATCGGGATAAAGATGCGCGCGTTGGTGCCGTTGTTGCCGTCGCGGCCGACCTTGGCGACCACGCCAATTACGTCGAAGCTGACGCCGTTGAGAAGAATCGTAGAACCCACGGCGGGACGTCCGGGGAACATGTTCTTGAGCAGTTCCCAGCCCACGATGGCGACGCGGCGGCGCTCGGAGTTGTCCTGTGCGTTGAACCAGCGGCCGGGATCGATGGGAACGTTGCGAATCTGGTTGTAATCGGAAGCTACTCCGAAGACCTGGCCGTTGGTGGAACCATAGTCGCTGACGGCGCGGATGTCTTCACGGTTCAAAACCGGCGACAGAGCGCCCACGAACTTGGCCTGCTCGCGGACGGCGAGGTAATCCTTGTAAGTAAAGTAATAAAGCTGCCCGGATTGGGTGCTACCCTCGACCGCGGGAATGCGCCCGGGGAACATGAACATAATATTCTGCCCGAGGTTGGCCAGTTGCTTTTCCTGGCCGCTGCGGAAGCCTTCGCCGAGTCCGACCAGCAGCAGCAGCGAGCCGACGCCCCAGGCGATTCCGAACATAGTGAGAAACGAGCGTAGCTTGTGCGCCCAGAGTGTGGACAGCGACTGCCGGACGATGTCGAGAAGCATTCGCATACAAGGTTGCGCGAGAAACATGCCCCCACACCTCCGGGGAGGAGCGTGGGGGCCCCGGGTAACGTTCAGGCGAGGGGTCTCAATCCCGCCCAACCATCTGATCAGTGATACGCAGCCGGGTGCCGTAAAGTTCCCGGCCGGCACTTCGTTTAGACCGGAAAAGGGGAGAAAAGGTTAGCTCGGTGGACCCCACGCGGTGGAATTTTATGGGCGCATCACGGCGTTCGGCACGACGCCCAGGTAAAGATTAAATCGCAGAGTGCGCGGAGAACTGCCGCGGAGGACGCGGAGAAAAAGCGCGCAAACCGATTCGAGGGCCGAAGATCAAGATGAGGACCCCTGACCTTCACTACTGCGTTTTTTCCTTTGGCCGCTCGAAGGCTTTCTGCAGATATTTGCGGCCCTCTTCGAGGGCGCCGAAGGTATTGTCGTTGGTCTGGACGGCCTGGCGATATTCGTTGATGGCGCGCTCCCGCTGGCCGGTGATGTCGAAAATCTTTCCCAGCTGGATGTGGCTCCAGACTTCGGTCCAGCGTGGCTCGCCGTCGCCGTTCAGGGATGAGCGGTAGGCGTTGGCTGAGGCCTGGTAGTTGCGCTGGAAAAAGAAAATTTCGGCCACACGGTAATGAGCCAGCGAGCTGTTCTTGTTCAAGTCGAGCGCCTTGTTGAACTCGGCGAGCGCGCCGGCAAGGTCTCCCTGCTGCTGCATGGCCTGTCCACGCAGCACGGAAGCGTAGAGCTTCACATCCGAATTGTTGGTGAGGACGTGGTGATCGGGATCGACGGCAATGCGGCGCGGACGGCCGAAGGTTTCCACCGTAAGCGGCGAGTCGGTGCCTACGACTTCAATGCGTTTGTCTTCCGTCTTGCCGTCGGTATCGATCCGCAGATCCACCGGCATGCGGAAGAGATCGAGGTCCTGGGTGATTTCTCCGGTCACGCGGAAACCCTTGTCGGTGCCCATGCGGTAAACGGTGTATTTCACCTTGAACTCGGGCGCGCCGGTGGAATCCAGCCACTGGGAAAAGAACCAGGTGAGCTGATCTCCGTAATTTTTCTCAGCCACGGCACGGAAGTCGTCTGTGGTGGCCGACTTTCCGGCGAAATCGGCGGCGAACTCGCGCATCGTCTTCAGATACTTTTCTTCGCCCAGCACCCAGCGCAGCATGTGCAGGATCATCGCGCCCTTATCGGTCGAGAGCGATTGGAACTCGGTGGAGAACAAGTCGAGCTTGCTGGCACTCGAGAGCGGCACGGTGTCATAGGCAAGCGCGCCCACCGACATATCTTTTACGGCCTGTTCAAGACCGGCGGCTCCGGCTGCACTTTCCACATACATGGCTTCCGAGTAACGCGAAAAACCGTCGCTGAGCCACCAATCGTCCTTGGCCGCCGGACTTACAGAAACGCCCCACCACTGGTGCGCAATGGCGTTGGCCAACAGGCGGTAGTTGGGCTTTTCGGTGATCGACTGTCCCCGGATGCCGGCAACCTCAGGCGCCCACGCATACGGCAGCGTGTCGCCGGGAAGCTCCACCAGATTGAGTCTTTGCGACGGCGGAATGCCGTAGAGCGTGATGAAGTAAGTAAACTCCTGCACGGCGGTATTGGCGTAGGTGGCGGCAAGGGCCTGGTGCGTGGGTTTGAAAAAGACGTGCAGGTCCATGCCGGCGTCGTCGCTTTTGTATTCCTGGAAAACTCCAGCCACGATGGTGCCGGGAAAACTGGGTTTCGCCGAGACGAACGTGAAAGTCTTGGTGGGCAGGCCGTTGGAGCCAGGCTTGTCGGAAGCTCCATTTTCGGTGACCGTGGATTTTCCGCTGCCGATCGCCAGCATGTGCGCCGGAACGGTGACGCTGATGGTCGAAGTGAAGCGGTTCAGGCCGTAGCCGCTGAGCGGGAACCAGCGGCCGGCATAGAGCAGATAGCTGGTATCGTCGCCGACATAAGCCAGGCTCAGGCCGGGCACAGGGCTATCATCGGCGTTTTCTATGGTGCCTTCGTATTCAAACGTCAGCGTGGTGGACGAATCTTTGGTCAGGCCGCCGGTCAACGGGACACGTACGGTGAAATCCTGGGTGAGGCGCTCGGCGGAAAGCGGCTTGTTGTTAGCGTCCAGAACGCGGGTGACGCGAAGGGCGTTGTTGAGTTCGAAGATGGCGACGTTCAAATCCTGCAAGGCGGTGAACTTAACCTTGGCGCGGGCCGTGATTTGGTGAAGATGCGGAGAAAGCTCGGCTTCGATCTGGTAATCGTCAACCCGCAGGTGGGCCCTCTCCGCGGCCTGCGCAGAGACCGTGACCAAAGCCAATAGCAACACGGCGAGGAAACTCGACAGGACGCTCAGCGCGCGCCAAAGGCGGATCTGCATTAAGAAGAGTCTCCCGGAAATGGGCCTAGCCATGTCCTATGATGAAGATTCTCACCTAAAAGATGCTGCGAGCACAAGGTTGGTGGAAAGCTAGCGGCTTTCGGCTTCCGGCTTCAGGCTCCCGGCAGGGACTCCGCCCATGGATAGGATGATCTGGGCGGCGCGGTCGGCGGGGTGCTGCGGCACTCCGGATGCGGCTTGGGGAGCGCGCAGGCGGGATTTGACCTTGGCCAGGCCTTCCAGCATGCGATCGCGGGCAGCGCCGTCGGGAAGAATCTGCTTCAGGCGGGTGACGATGTTCTTGGCGGTAAAGTCCTGCTGCACCAGTTCGGGGACGACCTCTTCCCCGGCGATCAGGTTGACCATGGCAAAGTGCGGGACTTTCACCCGCGGCTTGCCCAGCATGTAGGTGAGCGGCGAAACGCGGTAGACCATGACAAAGGGAGTGCACATCATGGCGGCTTCCACCGTAGCGGTGCCGCTGGCGACGATTCCGGCGCGCGAATGCCACAGGGAGGGAAGAGCTTCGGGGACGAGCCTGACTTTCGCCTGGCGCGTCCTATCTTGTGCGATCAGGTTGGCCAGGAAGCTGCGATCGAGCGTGGGAGCCAGGGGCAGCAGGAATTCGTAAGCCGAACCAAGCTGCCCGGCCGCCTCCATGATAGTGGGCAGATTCATGCGCACTTCTTTGACGCGGCTGCCGGGCATGAGCGTGATCCATGGTTTATTAGGTCGAAGACCTAATCGCCGGGCATACTCGTCTCGTTCGATCGCAGGATGTGGAAGCTCCGCCAGGGGATGGCCGACGAAAGTGGCGTCGACGCCGCGCTCGCGGTAAAACTGCTCCTCGAAGGGAAATATCACCAGAGCCTTGTCGATGTACTCGCGGAGCAGGCGCACGCGTCCCTGGCGCCACGCCCAGAACTGGGGCGCGACATAATACACGGTCGGGATGCCACGGCGCTTCATCTGCCGCGCCACACGCCAGTTGAAGGCCGGAGAGTCGATCACGATGGCAAGGTCAGGCTTGCGTTTGTCAGCTTCAGAGATCAGATGGCGGTAGAGCTTTAGTATCTTCGGCAGATGGCCCAGGATTTCCGTGATGCCGACGACGGCGAGGTCTTTAGCGTCGACCACAGTATCGCAGCCAGCCGCCCGCATGCGGTCCCCGCCGACGCCGAAGAATTCGATCTGCGATGATTGTGTGGGGAGCTGTGCTCGTGTGGGGAGCACTGCTTGTGTGGGGAGCACTGCTCGTGTGGGGACGGGCGCCCCGCCCGTCCGGGCGGAGCGCAGTTCCGCAGTGGTGCCTGCCGCCCGCCGGAGCGCTTCAATAAGCTGCGCCCCGTACATCTCCCCCGAAGCTTCGCCAGCTGAGATCAGTATGCGCAAGAGAGCATTGTAAAGCCGCAAGCTTGTCAGACGCGGGGTGCGCGGTCGTGGGTGTAAAATTAATGCCGCAAGCTCGATTGAAGCCCAAAAAAATCGCGCCGAGCTTATGCAGCATGACCGCTGGCGACCGGCCCCGTAGCTCAACTGGATAGAGCATCAGACTTCGGATCTGAGGGTTGGGGGTTCGACTCCCTCCGGGGTCGCC
>Ga0209415_10017513_pt1 | contig 11390 bp, 6 predicted proteins | sample PeaSoiSIISIP2007_FD_187696 | JGI IMG/M metagenome (GOLD analysis project Ga0209415, IMG submission 187696) | Peat soil microbial communities from Weissenstadt, Germany - SII-SIP-2007 (SPAdes) (version 2) | ecosystem: Environmental > Terrestrial > Soil > Wetlands > Peat | place: Germany...
GGGGGAGCCGATCGCGAACTACGCAATCGGATCGTTCGCGCTGAGCCGCGAGTCATTTGGCGCCGCAGCGCTGCATGCACGCGTAACCATCGCCAACTTCAGCCCGTCGGCAACGACGCTCAAAGTGACGATCACGGGCGATGGCAAGGCGATCGGCGCGGCGCAAGCGGCGGTGGATCCCGGGGCGGTCAGCGCGATCGATTTCCCGAATATTGCGTCGGCGGCGGTCTATCGCGCGCAACTCGATCCGAGCGACGGCTTCATGCTCGATAACGTCGCGTATGCGACCGGCGCGGCGGTCAAGCCGGTGGCGGTGCTCTTCGTCAGTCCGACGCCCAACGACGGTGCGGAACTGCGATCGATTCCGGGCGTCAGCGTCGAGACTCGCACGCCCGACGCATACGCGCCCAAGGACCTCGCAAACTTCGATCTTGCGATATTCGAATACACGGCGCCGAAGGAACTGCCGGCGGTAAACACGCTGCTGGTGATGCCGCCGCCGGGCGATCCGCTCTTCAAAATTGCCGCGCAACCGGCGGGGCGGGTGGAAGTCGCGGGCTGGCCGACCACCGACGCGCTGACCGACGGAGTGAATTTTCGGCTACTCAATTTTCGCTCCGGCGAATACCTCGGGCAGCATCCGTGGATGCAGGCGGTGGTGAGCGGTGATGGCGGGGCGCTGTTGCTCTCGGGCAGCCGCAATGGCCATCGCTTCGTCGCCACCGGCTTCAATCCGTTTCCTTACCTCGGTCGTGCAAATCTGCCGATGTCGATACTGACGCTCAACATGCTCGGCTACCTCGCGGGATTCGGCGCACAGACCGGCGGCTATCGCACGGGCGAGTCCTGGATGGTTCCGGCGGGAGTGAAGGAGATCGTCTTACCCTCGGGGCATAGGGAATCGGTGCAGCCCGGCGCGCTTTTCACCGAGGGCAACGCACAAGGCGTCTATCAACTGGTCGTGGCGAGCGGGCCTAAGTCGATGCGCGCGGTGAACCTTGCGGATCTGACGGCATCGGACCTGACGAACGTACCGCCGATCAGTGTCGCGACGGCCGCAACGAGCGCGATTCCCGCCAGCTCGATCGTCCGCGCGCCGCTCGCCGCGTATTTTCTCGCGGCGATTATTGCGCTGGTCGTGATTGAATCGCTGCTGGTGTACCGGCGACGGAACGCTATCGAAGTATAGTCGTGAACGCCGACGCCATCGCCAACGCCCTGCATATTCCGCTCAAAGGGCCGACGTTCGCCCGGCCCGAAGCCTTCGATCTGCTCGTCGTGATCGCGATTCTGCTCGCGTGGTGGCTGTGGCAGGCGCGCTCGATGATGCGGTCGATCGCTCCCATCCTGCGCGCTCTGGTGCTCGTCATGTTCGTCGCGGCGTTGGCCGATCCGCATAGCGTGATGCGATCGGAGGGCTCCGCGCGACCGACGTTGATCGATGCCTCGGCGAGTATCACCCCGCAGATGCGCGACTTCACCGTGAAGCTGCTGAACGATCAACTGAAGCTGAGAGCGGGCGACCCGGCGCTGATTTTCGCCACCGTGCCGGTTGAAGATACGATTGGCGGCGCGCTCGCGACACTCACGGGCGCGACCGGTTGCAGCGCGTGCGGACCCTCCGCGGCCAATCTCGAAGCCGCGCTCAATCAGATCGCGGGCGACGCCGACGCGCGCGGCGGACCCATCGTGATGGTAACCGACGGCTGGCAGAACCATGGCGAGGCGGCCAACGCCGTCAACGCGCTGCGCGCGGCGGGCATCGAGCTTTACATTTTCACGCCGCCGGGAGCGCAAGCGATCGCCAACGTCGCGATGACCCAGTTGAACCTGCCGCCCGCGCTGGCCAAGGCCGAGCCGTTCGCGCTGGGCGTGACAATGGCGAATCTCAACGCGGTGCCCGCGGCGGGGACGATCACGATCCTGCGCAACGGCCAGATGCTCGATCAGCGCACGGTGACGATCGCACCGGGCCAGACGCGCTACGACTTTCCAGTGCATACCGAGAGCGCCGGGCTGGTGAACTATCGGGCGGTCTTCAAACCCGCGAATCCGGCGCTCGACACTTATCCGGAGGACGACTCGTTGCAGGGCTGGGTCGGAATCGGCGCGCAACGCAAGGTCCTGATCGTCACCGGTTCCGATCGCGACGCGAAGTATCTCGACGGGATCGTGCGCCGCATCGGACTCGATCCGACCACGGTCGTTGCGGGCAACGGCGGATGGGACGGTAGTCCCAAGGGTTACGATTTGGTCGTGCTGAATAATGTGTCGCGTGCGCGGGTCGGGCAGGCCGCCCAAAACGCGCTGGTGCAGTATGTCGCCGACGGCGGTTCGCTTGCGATGGTCGGCGGCGACCAAAGCTTTGGCCTGGGCGGATGGCAGGACAGTCCGATCGCGCGCGTGATGCCGGTCGTCATGAAGCCGACGCAGCGTCATGAACGCAAGCGCGCGCTGGTGCTGGTGATCGACAAATCCGGGTCGATGGGCCGCAACGATAAACTCGAGTACGCCAAGGCCGCTGCGCTCACCGTTTCCAAAACGCTCAGCGACAGCGATCTGATCAGCGTGATCGGATTCGACTCGCAACCGTTTGTCGTAATTCCTCTGGAGACGGTCGCCAATAGCCGTCCCTACTTCGACGAATTGATCAACCGGCTCAAGGCGCGCGGCACCACCTTCCTGATGCCGGCGCTGCAAGAAGCCGAACGTGCGCTCGCGCAGAGCGGCGCCGCGATCAAGCACGTCGTCATTCTGACCGACGGCGAGACCGGCGGCACCGCCGCGATGTACTACGACCTGGTGTCGAGCATGCATCGCGACGGAGGCGTGACGATCTCGACGATCGCGGTCGGGCGCGAAGCCAACCTCGCCCTGCTCCAATCGATCAGCAAATACGGCGGCGGCGGTTTTTATCAAACCGACAGTCCCAGCAATTTGCCGCAACTCTTTCTCGAAGACGTGCGTCAACGCGGCGGCGACACCACGATGGTCGAGAAGGATTTTGTGCCCTACACCGTCTCACCCGATCCGGTGCTCAAGGAACTTGCCGGGCGCCAGTTGCCGGCGCTCAAGGGTTTCGTCGCGACCGACCTGAAGCCTGGCGCGAATTTGAGCGTTTTCGTCAATAGCGGCGGCGTGCGCGCGCCGGTGGTCGCGAGTTGGAAGTTCGGCGCCGGCAAGGCGCTCGCCGTCACCACTGACGCCAGCGGCCGCTGGTCTGCGGGGTGGATCGAGAATGGCGTGTTCGGACCGCTATGGGACAAGCTTGTCGCGTGGATGACGCCGCAGACCATGACCGCGCAAAAATTCGACGTCGCGCTCGGCTACCGCGCCGGACGCATCGAGATCCGGCTGACCGACTATAGCGACAACCTGCGCACCTCCGGACGGCCGCTCGACGCGGTGGTGCGGATGCCCAATGGATCCAGGAGCGAAGCGATTCTTTCGCAAGACACGCCGGGCGAGTTGTCAGGCAGTCTCGAAGCGGCGAAGCCGGGGAACTACTACATTCAGATCAAGCCGCCGAGCGGCAGCGATGAGACCTTCCCGCCGCTCGCATACACGGTCAGTCCGGCGATCGATGCCGAAGCGCCACGGCCAGCGCCCAATTACGGCCTACTCGAACAGCTCGCGTCGGCGACCGGCGGGAGCCTGAATCCGTCACCGGACGAACTCGCGACCTCGCGGCCGCATTTCGAGCATACGGCGTCGTTCAGTCCGTGGCTGATCGTAACCGCGATGATACTGCTGATCGCAGAAGCGTTGATCCGGCGCCTCACATTTTGAGATTACGCGGGGCACGATCAAGATTGAGATCGCGCGGACGCGTGGAAATCATTCGGCGGCGGGAATTGGTTTAACTGGTTGACGATCGAAGGCGGCGGCGACCGCTTCGATGGTGTCGGCCTCGCTCGCGTTCTTGTCGCTGCGGACGCCGACGATGCGCGCGAACCGTAACGCCATCCCTCCGGCGTATTGTGAACTGCGCTGGATGTCGCTGTAGGCCACCTCAACCACCACCTCCGGTCGCACCACCACCGTTCCGCGATTATCGGCGGTCTTGAGCGCGATCAGGCGATCGGTCATCTCGCGAAAATCGTCGTCGGTGAGACCCTTGAAGGTTTTGCCGACTTCGACGAAGCCGCCATTGCGTTCGTCGCGCGCGGCCAGATGATAATTCGAGAGCCAACCGTGACGCCGGCCGTAGCCCCAATCCGCCGCGACGATGACGAGGTCGAGCGTGCGCGCGGACTTGATTTTGATCCATCCGCGGCCGCGCGCTCCCGGCATGTAAGTACTGGCGAGCGCCTTCGCCACGACACCCTCGTAGCCGTCCGCGATCGCGCGCGCGTAGAACTGATTGCCCTCGGCGACAGTTGACGGCACGATTCGCGCGGCTCTCGTGATAGCGGCCGAGTCGGCCACATCGCTCAACGCCGCGTAGCGTTCTTCGAGCGGCACGTCGATCAAGAGGTTGCCGTCGAGTGCGATCAAATCGAAGACGAAGAGTTGCACCGGCTGCTCCACGCGCAGCCTTTCGATATCCCGCACGCGCCCGAACCGACGCATGACTTCCTGGAACGCGAGCGGCCGTCCACCGGCGTCGATCGCGATCACCTCGCCGTCGAGGATCGCGTTGCGCGAGCGTAGGGGTTGTGCGAGCTCAACGACCTCCGGCAGGCTCGGCGTGATTTCGTTGAGCGCGCGCGAGTAAATTCGCACACCCGCTTCGCCGCAATGGATCTGCACACGTGCGCCGTCAATCTTATGTTCGAGTGCGATTCGATCCCCGAGCATCCGGAACGCTTCGCCGACGTTGGGCGCGGGTTGCGCCAGCATCGGCTTGAGCGGCCGCGTCGGCATCGAGCTTCGATCGTTCGAGCGAGCGACATTCTCCGTCGAGCGTGGACCGTCTGCTGACGGATCGGTGTTTGCATTTTTCCCCGAGTCATCCGGAGGCGGCGCGAGTACGTCGTCGATCGATTTCCCGATTGCATTCCGCTGCGGCGATCGCAGGGTACGAACCACACGTCCAACATCGCCGGCCAGCATGTTCGCACGGCGGACCTCCGCCACCGGACGCGCCGCCATCTTCGCGATCGCCTCGAGCATCAGCCCCTCGCTCATGCCGTGGCGCATCTCGCCAATGAGAACTTTCGCAAGGTACTTGCCTTCGAGCGTGGTTGTGCGTTCGAACAGTTCGCGCAATGCGTCGAGCTTGCGGCGGCGCGAATTGCGCCCCTCAATCCCGGCGATGTCGCTAAAACGCCGCTCGACTTCCCCCAAAGTTAGCGTCGGCTCGGGTTCGGCTGAGCGCAGGCGCAGCAACATCTCGATCGCCTCGCCGAAATCCGTCGCCGCAGCAAAAATTTCCTCGCCCTGGTCTTCACCACCGGTCATCGCGGCAACGATTTTCCAGATCGCGCGCCCGCTGATTTGCAGTCGTTTTTCCTCGCCCTGCGCGAGCGCTCGACCCACCATGAAGCGTGCCGCGATTTCGGCTTCCGCGGTATCGAGATGGGCCAGGAACTCGCCTGCCAATTCCGCCATCTGAAGGCGGCTTTGAGTCTGCCCCAAGGCGAGGCAGACGAGCGCGAAATCGTTGAAGGAGGCCACAAGCTAGAGAATAACTCACCGCGATGAAGTAGTCACAAGTTGATGCGAACCTTCGTGAAGCGCGGGATGCGACTTCATTGAGACGTGCAATATCCGCGTTCGCGCAAGAATTGGTAATCGCGTTGATGAAGCGGCCGGGCCAACGGCGCGTCCGGGGAGTTGAGCACCTGCCCGGGCTGCGGATCGAGATCCACGAGTTGGTTGCCATCAACCAGCGCCCAGGCCCGCGCGTACACTACCGTCATCGAGCCGGGTCGATAGTAACAGACCACTTTGAGCTGAGGGCCGCCGGGAATTTGGAGCGGTGCGGCAAAGGCCACCAGGTTGGACGGATTCGCGGCGCTCTGTCCCTTGATCGCGTCGGGAAAAAAGAGCGGTGGACGTTCGCGGGCGTTATCCTGGCAAATCTTCACGGCATTGACTGCGCATGACGGTCTCACATCCGCCGGGAGTTGCGACACCGCCGATTGCTGCGCGGGTGGAATGGAATAGCTATTCGATTGCACCGGCGGCAATGTGCACGCGATCAATGCCGCACTCAATGCCGCCGACAAGAAATAGCTAATCGCGGTGCGAATACTCCTCATGTTTCATTGGCGCTGATTACCCAATCGCGGCGGTGGCAGCGGAGGACGAAACCGACGCCGACTGAGTAATCGTAACAGCGGCGGGTTTACGCCATCGCATGATCAATTCGCTCCGGCAAATGTAGGCGGCTTCTTCCGCCACAAAACCATGTCGCGTCAAAATACGGCTCAAGCTTTCGTGCGTGTAATGAGTAATGTGTTCGTCGCGATAGCCACCCGGTATGAGGTTTCCATAGAGGGGCTCAATAATGCGCCATCCGCGGGTGGAATAGTCAGGCGTGCCAATAATCAGTGTGCCGCGCGGCGCCAGCACCCTGTGCAATTCCGAAAATAGCACTTCCTCGTACGGTATGTGCTCAATCACCTGCGAGCTGATTACACAGTCGAATGAACTATCCTTGAATGGCAGTGCGAACGCGGACCCGCGCAATAGCGGAATGCCATAGCGACTGAGAAAGCGCAGTTTGCCGGTGTTGATATCCATTCCAACTGCGTAATTGAGACTCTGGATGATGACACTCGATCCGCAACCAATATCCAGAGTGCGATCGGCGCCGCGCGCCCACGAAGTGGTAATCCGATGGCGTTCGCGCTGCCAGTAGCGCTGCATCGGAATGATACTGGTAAACGCGCGGTTGTCGTAATCGGCCGAGGCGATCGAGTTGCGCAGCGGCCATAGTTTCATCATCGTCTTTGCAAGATCGATTCCGAAACGCAGCACCCGCGCATGCGATCGTCCGGCCCCGCGCGGGAAATAGGTGAACGGAACTTCGCGAATGCTGAAACCCTGCGCGAACGCCTTGACCAGCACCTCTTCCTGGACCTCGAAATTGACACTCTGGATATCGAGGTTGGCCAGCGCGGCGCGCCGGTAGAGCCGATAGCCACTCGACATGTCCAGCACCGGCATCGAGAGTATCCGGCGCATACCCAAGTTGAGCATCCGGCTCAACCAATCGCGCACGAAGGAGGTGTAGGTAACGCCGCCGGGGACATAGCGCGAGGCGATGATGATGTCGGCTTGAGTGCGAGCGCGCCACATCTTTCTGACGAAGGCCGGGTCGTGCGACATGTCCGCGTCGAGCGTCAATACGTAGTCGCCGCGCGCCTCGGCGAACCCGGTCTCCATCGCGCCGGCGTACCCGCGACGACGCTCGGGCAGGACGCGTGCGCCGAGTTCGGTCGCGGCCTCGCGCGTGCCATCGCTCGAGTTGCCGTCGATTACGACGATCTCGAAGTCGAGCCCCTCGCGCTCCATCAACGCGCGCATCCGGGGAATCAGCAGCATCAGATTGTCGCGTTCATTGACGACAGGAAGAATTATCGAAATGTCCATAATCGTTCCCGAATTTTTATTTGGATTGCGGTTCAAATGAAACACCGTATTCGTCGTTACCGTCGCAAGCGTGCGGCGTGAATGCGCGCGTCGATCTTGCCCGCATCGCACGTCAGCCGTACTCTCATCGTGCGGGAAAAGTTGCGGTGCGGAGTGGCCAGCGATGAAGCTTTCCAATTTATCGAAATCTCTTAAGCGGCCGATCGCGACATTATTCGTAGCGATCGTGCTAGTCTGCCTGTCGTCGCAGGGCCGCGTGGCGATGGCTGCGCGACACGCGCACGTAACTCAAAGTGGCGGCAATGCCGAGGAAAGCGATGCGCCGCGGCGTCACGGACGGCGCGCGCCTGCCCCGTCGATGCCGCTCAACCAGATTCATGTTTTTGGCGATCGTCCGGCACCATTCGCGCTCGATGCACACTCCGCGATTTTGATCGATGCGCAAAGCGATGACGTGCTCTACGCCTATAACGAACATCAACGCATGCAGCCCGCCAGCCTCGCCAAGATGATGACGTTTTACCTCACGCTCGAGGCGTTGCGGCAAAAGCGCATCGCGCTTGATACCCAGATCCCGATCAGCGAGGCGGCGTGGCGGCTCTCGCTCAACGATTCGGTCTCGCGCATGTTCCTGCAGGTGGGACAGCGCGTCGATGTCAAGAACCTGCTGTATGGCCTGATGGTGTCATCGGGTAACGACGCCGCGGTGGCGCTTTCGGAATATCTCGCGGGCAGCACCGAGGCCTTTGCCGATCAAATGAACAAGAAGGCACAGCAACTCGGTCTCGTCGATACTCACTTCACCAATCCCGACGGACTGCCCACCGACGGCGAGTACACTACCGCCGCCGATATGGTGAAGCTCGGTCGCGCGCTGGTGCGAAATTATCCGGAAGCTCTCGACTATACTTCGACCAAGGAATTCACCTTCGACAAAATACGCCAACGCAATTTCAATACGCTGCTATTTTACGATGCGCGAGTTAACGGGATTAAGACCGGACACGTCGAGGAGGCGGGGTTTCACCTGGTCGCCTCAGCCGCCTCGGGCGATCTCAAATTGATTTCGGCCGTGATGGGCACGCCGAGCATGGAGAAGCGGCGCGTCGAAACCGACAAGCTGCTCGATTGGGCCTTTCGCACTTACACCACCGTCAGTCCCGACTGGCATAAGGCGGCACCCAGTCATTTGCGGGTCTATAAGGGCAATATCGATGAGGTGCCGATTGCGCCGGCGGGCGGCACGCCCTACTTCACTGTCGGTCACGGCGACGAAACCAAGATGACTCTGACGGCCTCGCTGGCGACCACGCCGCTTGTCGCGCCGCTCGCCAAAGGCACTGAAGTCGGCGCGCTATCGATAATGATCGCAGGCAAGCCGATTTCGTCAACGCCGCTGGTGACGCAAACCGAGGTGAAAGAAGGCGGGCTCTTCCATCGCCTCGCCGATTCGATCCGCCTCAAGCTCTAGCTGCGCGCGGATTCGTTGACGTCGAGCGAATGCAATACGGCCGCATCGGCGATTCGATTAGCACCGATGCGGCCGACAATTATTGCGGCGAAAAATTGTCGCTTAGGCCGTGTGCTCTTTCAGGAAGCCGCCGATACCATCGACCGCCTGCTGACCCTCGGGCAGAAACGACGCGAACAATTGCCACACGTGGATCATCTCCGGCCACACTTCGAGCTTGGTGCTGACGCCCGCGGCCTTGGCCCGATCGTTCAGCCGGGTTGAATCGTCGAGCAGCGTCTCGGCCTCGCCGACCTGAATCAACAGCGGCGGCAACCCCTTGAGGTCGGCATAGAGCGGCGCGGCTAACGGCGTTCGCGCATTCTGCCCGCCGAGATATGCCGCGGCCATCCCGAGCAGGCCCTCGCGCTGCACGACCGGGTCAATCGTCGCCTTGGTCTTCATCGACTCGCCGATGCCTTCCATGTCAACCCATGGCGAAAGGCATACGCCGGCGCCCGGAACCGGGAGTTTGGCGTCGCGGATCGCGACCAGTGTGGCGACCGCCAGGCCACCACCGGCGGAATCGCCCGCCACCGCGATGCGGTTGGGCTTGAGCCCTTGCAACAGCATCCAGCGATACGCCGCGAGCGAATCATCGACCGCTGCGGGAAACGGATGCTCCGGCGCGAGACGGTAGTTGATGCCGAGCACCCGAGCACCGGAAGCTCGCGCGATTCGCCCCATCAGATCGCGATGCGTGTTGATGGAACCGAGCACGTAACCACCGCCATGCACGTAAAGCACGGCACGATCGGCCGACGAATTCGGCGCGCTAATCCATTCCGCCTCGACCCCGCCGGCGCTAACCTTTTCGCATTTGATATCCGGCGGCATCGGGGTACCCGACGCGAACTTCTCGAACACTACGCGCAATTCCTGTGGCGTCTTCGCCCCCGATTCCATCATCGCCTTCATCGCACCCTTTGCCATCTGCAACTGCGGGCTTGCCATCGATATTCTCCTTTTTCGTCAACAGTGTGCCCGCGCGCGCGTCGCATAATCGCGAGCGTTCGCCGGCCGATTGGTCTCGGAGACTACCGCAGCCGCCGGCGCTTCGCCAAACCGCGACGACCTCCACACGGACTGAGAAGGCGGCTATCCACTGCGCAACAGACCCGCCAAGCCGGCAAACAGCAACGGCGTGATCGTCCAACCGGCGAGGATGTGGAGCCATAGATACCAGCGGAGCACTCGCGCCGGCAGCGTCTCGCGAAACGATTCTGCCGCCGTCATCGGCTTGTCACCTGCGCGTCGATGGCGTGGATTCGGACGCCAATACGTCTCCTGGTGCAAATCGACCACCGGCAGAAAATTCTCCAGCGAATAGACGAAGCTGCTGAAGGGGGGATAATGCGCCGGCGGAATTCCCGTCGCACAGAAGGATTCGTACGCGCTTTCTTCGGTCGGGGTAATTAGCCGGACGCGATAGCCCCAACCGAACAGCGCCGTCCCGACCATCACGAAGAGCAGAATCCACCATAGTGCGCGCAGCGGCCGATAGCCGTAATCAATCGTCGCCCACAGCGCCAGACGCCAAATCTTTTGCCCCAGCGGAATCCCACCGTATTCCGTCATCGCATTTTCGTGCGCGATCTCGACCTCGGTGGCGCCCTCCTCCGCACCGCTTTCGCGCAATACCTGCGCCAGTTGGCGATAGGGCTGCGGCTGCAACCAATCCGATCGCGCCTGGCGATGAATCCACTGGAGACGCGAATCGGCGTCGGCCGGACCACCGCTGAAGCCCGCATAGACGAAGCCGCCGAGATCGAGATTGCCCGGCGCGGGCCAACTCGCCGCGTCGTCCCACAGCGCCTGGGCATGGACATCGCTCAGGTCGAGCATCGTATGCGGGGTGAACGCGATCTCTACCCAGTACAGTGCACCGCCGACCGTCGCCCGTTCCGCGTTGAGCCCGCTGGCGTTCCTACCGATGAAGCGCGCGTGATTGAAGCTGAGCGATTGACCGACTTTCGCCAAGCGAAAATCCACGAGACCGCCAGTCTCGAAACCCTGATGAAACAGCGCGTCGCCCTTGACCGTCGCCTCCACCATCGAGACCGGGTCATCGCCGACGAAATGGCCGCTGCTGCAATCAAGATTGCCGTCGATCACCGCGCGATAGAAATTGACGTCGTCGTAATGGCCCAACCGCAACAACACGTCGCCGTGCACCTGCGCCTGGTGCCCGTCAATCGAGCCGGTCCAACTCCGTCTGAGATCGATACTTCCGATATGAGAAAACGAGAGGTCGAGGCCGTCGGGTATCGCACAATCGAGCAACGTGATCGGCAGCGTGACGGTCTCATAAGAAAGATCGATGGTCCCGGCGATGCGC
>Ga0209415_10017515_pt1 | contig 11388 bp, 12 predicted proteins | sample PeaSoiSIISIP2007_FD_187696 | JGI IMG/M metagenome (GOLD analysis project Ga0209415, IMG submission 187696) | Peat soil microbial communities from Weissenstadt, Germany - SII-SIP-2007 (SPAdes) (version 2) | ecosystem: Environmental > Terrestrial > Soil > Wetlands > Peat | place: Germany...
CGGCTCGACAGGGCGCCATCGTCAAAGGGGGCATCCACATCGAGGTGCTCGGGCGCGTCGACACCATCGTGCTCGACAAGACTGGCACCCTCACGCTGGGGGAGCCGCAGGTCGTTGCCCTCTGTGCCGCCAACGGAAGCACCGCCGCCGAGGTACTGGAGGCAGCCGCCATCGCTGAGTTGCCTTCCGAGCATCCGCTCGGCAAGGCGGTCCTCCGCAGGGCGAAGGCGGACGGGATCAAGCCTTGCGAGCCGGACCACTTCTCGTACACGCCTGGCAAGGGGATCGTGTGCTCGCTGGGCGGAGAGGCCATCGTCGTTGGCAACCGCGCTCTTCTCGAAAGGGAGGGCGTGAAGCTGCCCGAAGTCGACGTCGGCTCGACCGTTCTCGTGGCGCGTGCAGGTCGGTTCCTAGGCGCTCTGCAAGTCGCTGATGTCGTCCGACCCGAGGCCGCAGCCGCCATCGCGGAGATTCGACGCATGGGGATGCGTACCGTCCTGCTCACCGGGGATGCCACGGCAATCGCCCAAGAGGTGGGCTCGCGTCTCGGAGTCGACGAGGTGCTGGCCGAACTGTTGCCCGAGCAGAAGCTCGCCAAGGTTCGCGAACTACAAGGTGCTGGCAAGCGCGTCGCCATGGTCGGCGACGGCATCAACGACGCCCCGGCACTGGTCCAAGCCGACGTCGGGATCGCGATGGGCTCTGGAACCGACGTGGCGCGAGAGTCCGCCGACGTGGTTCTCCTCGGGAACGATCTGCTCAAGCTCGTCGAGACCCTGCGGGTAGCTCGTCGATGTCGCGGCATCATCTGGCAGAACTTCTCGGGGACTCTGCTCGTCGACGGTCTCGGCATCGTGCTCGCGGGCTTCGGCCTCCTAAGCCCGCTGCTCGCGGCTTTCATCCACGTCTCCTCCGAGCTGCTCTTCATCCTCAACTCGACGCGCCTGCTCCCAGCCCGAAGTCGTTAAGCTCGTGCCCGCACCGCACAACGTGGCGCTCGTGCTTGGCCCGCTGCTCGCCATCTTCCCGACCTCCGCCCTCGCTGAGGATGTCCGGGCTCAGGACAAACTCGACCACACGATCATCGTTGGCGTCGGCGGTGCCGGCGAGCTGGAGCTGAGCGGCGGGTCGCTGCGTCCAGGGGCCAGCATCATGGTCGAGTGGGACGCCGTCGAGAGCTGGCTCGAGCTGGAGGTCGGGGCGTCGGTCCTCTCGGCGGATGGCGGCGTCGAGGTGCCCGTCGACCTGCTCGTGAAGAAGCCGTTCAAGCTCACACGGTGGGCCGAGTTCGGGTGGTAGGCGGGGGAACGGGCCGAACCTGCTGGCTCGGTCAACCTGTCGAGGCCCACCGCCCGTCAAGGTGAACGTCGAGCCGCCGTCGGTCGACTTGTAGACATGGCCGTCGCCGGCTCCGCTGCTGATCCAGAGCGTCGCCGGCGTCGTCCCGGCAACGGCGATCGGCGTGCCGATGGGGCTGTAACCGATCGTGCTGTTGATCTGCGTCCAGGTGTTGCCATAGTCGGCCGACTTCCAGACCCCATCGCCCCCGCAGGCGATGTACAAGTCACTCGGCCGCGCGGGGTCGCCGACGATGGCGCCCGGTCCAAAGGCGTTGGTCGTCGGCGCGAGCACGGACGGGCTCATGTCGCTGGGCGTGACGTTGACCCATTCGCCCGGCGGGCACGCGCCGGCCTCGATGCAGGGATCTGCCGGCGGGCGCGCGGCGTCGGACGGAGACGCGCCTTCCATCGGGCCGGCGCCGTCGGATGACCCTGCGCTGTCGGATGGCGCCGCGCCGTCGCTCGCGGTCATCGCCTGGGGTCCCCCGCCGTCGGTCGCTGACCCCGCATTGTTGGAGGAAGAACCACAGCCACTCAGGCATACCAAACCCACGAGCGGCGCGCCGAGTACGGACTGGTAGCGCCTTGAGATGCGAGCGTCCTCGTTCATGAAGGGCACGTGGCGCAAGCGGCGTGCCGGTCCCCATGGCGACGCCGCGGGTCGGCGTCACTCCAGGTCCCCTAGCGGGCATTGGGCTCGCGGCTAGGGTCTGACGCCCCCGAACTCCGGTCATCAGGAGTACGTCGACCCCGCTCTTCCAAACCGGCGTCGACAGCGGCGGTCCTGGCCCCCACACGGCGTCGAGCGGAGGTTGCGCATGCCGAGCGAGCGGAGAAGCCGGCGACGGAGCTGGCGCGGGTGCGACGCTGGCCCTCGTCGGCTCCTGTTTGCTGCTGACCCGGAGACGGCGCGTGCCGAGCACGGCTCCGACCGGCGAGGATCGTCTCAGAGCTTGCGAAGATCGACGTACTCGACTCCGTCCTCGATGCCGTTTGCGAGGACACGCAAGATGTCCATCGGCACGACGATCCCCGCGAGCGTGCCGTCGTCGTTGACCACGATCGCGCGGTGAATGTTCTCCTCCGCCATCAAGCGCACGGCCGTGACCGCCGAGTCTTCCGCGCGAACTGCGTAGACGATGCGTGTCATCACGTCGCCGACACTCCGCGGCTCCCCCGGATCTCGCCTGCGCGGGTCGGCCAGATCGGAGTTCGACACGACGCCCACGAGCCGACCCCTCGCGTCGAGGACCGGCGCCCCCGTCACGCCCCCGTCGTGCATCTGTCGCCAGGCTTCGTCGATGGACGTCTCGGCGCGAAGGAGCAGGATCGCCTGCGTCATCACGTCCTTGACGCGAAGAGTGCTGAGCATCGCAGCTTTCACCATGTTGGGTCTCCCGCGTCGCATCAGAGGCCGTGATAGCCTCAGTTTGCCCGCGCGTCGGCCACGCGCGCCTTCGACGAGGGTTCGTCGGGCCGCCGCGGGGGTCGCATGCCCGACGCTTCGAGCTCCGATCGGAGGCGCACGACCGCCGTCTCCCAGAGCTTCGAGCTCAGCGCCGGCGAGAGGCGCTCGAGGTACCACAGGGCCTTCCACCAGCCCGGCACCACGATGATCGCCTCGTTGCGCGCCACCGCCCGCACGACCTTGCGGGCGAAGACGTCGGCGTCCATCGGACGGAACTTCTCCCAGAGCTCCACCATCTTTTGCTCGGACAGCCCCTCGACGTTCGTGCGACCGTATTTCCCGCCCGTGAGAATCGGTGTGCGGATGACTCCGGGGCAGAGCGCCGAGACGCGCACGCCATGGACCTTGGCCTCGATTCGCAGCGCCTTCGAGAGGCCGACGACGGCGTGCTTGCTCGCCGTGTACGACCCCTGGCCGGGGGCCGGCAGGAGCCCCGCCACCGAGGCTGTGTTGATGATGTGGCCCGCGCGCTGGCGGATCATGACCGGGTACACGGCGTGGATCCCGTAGGCGACCCCCCGCAGGTTGACGTCGAAGACCTCGTCCCAGTCGCGCGGCTCGTAGGTCTCCATCTCGCCGCCGACGCCGATGCCTGCGTTGTTGAAGAAGTAGTCGACGGCGCCCGACCGTGCGACAGCGTCCTCGACGACGCCGGTCATCGACGCGAGGCTGCGCACGTCGAGCTCCACACCGGTCGCCTTTCCGCCCCGCTCGCGGATCGCCGAGGCGAGGCTCCGGGCCAGGTCCACCTGGCGGTCGGCGATCACGACGTCGGCCCCCGCGCCGGCCATCTCCTTCGCGATCGCGGCGCCGATGCCCGACGCACCCCCGGTGACGACGGCGACCTTCCCCGAGTATTCGCTTTCTCGCATGGTAGGGCGATGAGAGCGCGACGAAGCAATGACCGCAAGCGGCGGCGGCCTCGGGCGTCCTCCTTCACTTCGGCCTCGGGCATGAAGAGGATACGCTTCTGCGCATGGGGAATCCGATCCGTTCGTCCTCCGGCTTCGCGGTGGTCGCGATGTCCGCGTTCTGCGCCACGGCGTGCGGTGGCGGAAGCAAGGCGAGCGTAGCGGGCCCTTCGCCCGACGCCGCGGCAGGAGGTGGAGACACCGGCGTCGTCGCGTCGAGCAGCGGTGGCTCCAGCAGCAGCGGCGGGGTCGAGAGCGAGGCCAGCGCGTCGAGCAGCGGCGGCGGGAACGAAGGAGGCTCGGGGGAATCCGGGGCCGTCTCCTCGTGCAGTGCCGCCCAGGTCGGTCCCAACGGGAGCTTCGGGGGCTACCGGATGTTCCCTGCCGACCACCCGATCAACACGGCCATCGACACGCTCCCCGTGAGCTCTCACTCGCCCGACTGGCTCGCGAACTGCTCGCCGAGTCGCGCGTACCTGCAGCTCGATCTCAGCATGCCGTACAACATCGTGGCCGCGAACACGCCGCCGGTGACCGCGACGAACTTCGCCTACAACTCGAAGCCTTACCCGAATCCGTGGCCGTTTCCGGCCAACGCGGTCATCGAGGGCGGCGACCCCACGACCCCGGGCGACCACCACTGCCTGGCCTTCGACGTCGGCAACTGCAACCTCTACGAGGTCTACAACATCCTCTGGGGTTCGGGGATGACGACCTTCACCGCGGCGTCGGGCACCGTCTGGGACACGACGATCGATGACCCCGGCAACGGGAGCGGATCGGACGCGGCCGGCTTGCCCATCACGCCGCTGCTCATTCGCTACGACGAGCTCATCGGCGCCGGGGCCATCAACCATGCCCTCCGGTTCACGTGCACGTCCAGCGAGCAGGGGCACATCGCGCCCGCGCGCGCGTCGGCGTCGAGCTCCGCGGGCAGCGGCGTGCCGGCCGATCCGCACGACCTCACCTTCCCTCCGATGGGCATGCGCGTACGCCTCAAGGCGAGCTATGACCCGACCGCCCACTCGTTTCCTCCGCCCATCGTCGCGATCCTGGTGGCGGTGCAGAAGTACGGCCTCCTGCTCGCGGACAACGGCGGCAGCGACACGCCGATGTTCATCACCGGGTCGTCGGACGCGGCGCTCAACAGCGCGCTCAGCGACCCCGCGTATCTCATCAAGCAGATCACGACCGCCGATCTCGAGGTGGCCGACACCGGGCCGGTCACGCAGGACTGACGAGCGGTTCGCTCACCTCGTGTGGCCGGACGAGCGCCCCCGTACGGCGTCACCGTCCCGGCGCGCCCCGGGTGCGGTCGCGATCTGCCGAGACCAAAATCGACACGGCGCATGTCGATTTTTGGTCCGGAGGCGGCGAATCGAGAATCGGCGTCAGAGTGTCTCTCTAGAGGGAGATGCAACAAAGGCACGCGCTGCCCCGGACATCCTGTCCCGTGCAGTCGCCATGACGGCGTAGTGCGCCCTAACGGAAAGGAGAAAATCAGTCATGTCAACCGTCGCATCCAAGCAGAACCACACGGCTGCCTTGGCGGGCGTGCAGGCCCTCATCGCCGGCACGCAGAAGCACTTCCCGAACGGGTCGTTCATGATCGGGGGTACCGCGTACACGACGGCGAGCCTCGTCCAGGCCCTCCAGGGCCTTGCCGATGCCATCGCCGCCGTGAGCACGGCGCACGCTTCCGTCAAGGACGCGTTGACCGCGCTTCGCGCGCTCGAGGCGAAGGTGGCCCCGCTCCTGCGGGACTACCGGAGCTTCGTGCGGGCGTCGATCGGCAACGCGGCGGCCACTCTCGCTGACTTCGGCCTGAAGCCTGCCAAGGCTCACACGCCCCTGACCAGCGATCAGCGCGCTGCAGCCACTGCAAAGGCGAGGTCCACGCGCGCCGCGCGTGGGACGACGAGCAAGAAGCAGAAGCTCGCCGTCACGGGCGACGTGACCGGGGTCGTCGTGACCCCGATCACGAAGCCCGCCGCCCCGCCGTCGCCCGCCGTCGCGCCGGCGGCAGCTGCTCCGGCCGTGCCCGCACCCGCGGTCACGTCGAAGTAGCAGGCGCACCCGGGGGTGCCGTGATCGCCCGCGCAACGCTCTTGCGCGGGGGGCCGCGGCACCCCCTTTTTTATTTTTCACGCCCTCACGACACGCGTCCCCAACGCCTCGGCCTCGCGCACCACCGTGCTCTCCCCCTCGGCGATCGACGCGTGGACGAGCGCATCCGCCGCGCCGATCCACGCCAGCGCCTCGTCCCGCGGCACCGCGCCCACGAAGCGCGCGTCGACGCCCCGGTCCCGCGCGAGCCGCTCGAGGTACCCTCGCTCTGGCCCGTCGCCCACCACGACCAACGCATCGAGGTCGCGCGAACGCGCCACGTGCTCGACCGCCCGCTCCACCTTCTTGCTCGGGACGAGCCGTCCGACGCTCACCGCCACGCGCGTCCCTGCGAGCTCCGCCCTTTTTCGCTGCACCGCGCTCGCCACGTCCGGCAGGTCGAGCGTGGCCGCGCGCACCGACGCGATGCGCCCGACGCGGGCCCCGGTTTCCACGTCGAGCGCGCGAAGCAGCGCCTCGAGGAGCGCCGCCGAGACGAAGCGCCAGCCCGAAGCCCGCGCCGCGATCCGCCGCACGAGCAGCCTGCGCAACGCCGCCGGCATCCCGACGAGCAGCCGCACGTCCCCTCCGTGCGACACCACGTCGAGCGCCGTGCCCGGGGCCGCCGCGCCGATCGGCCACGCGCACGGGAGCGCCCAGTGCGCCACCACGCGATCGACGCGCATCCCGCTCAGCCGCGCCCTCGCCGTCGCCACCCATCGCATCGCCTCCACCGCCCGCGCCGGCCGCTCGCGCACGCGCGCGACCGCTCCCGGCCATCCGAACGCCCCGCCGCCCTCCGGCGCGACCACCACCACATCGTTCCCCTCGCGCTTGAGCTCGCGTACCTCCGCGCGCACGAAGTGCCCGCTCGGGTCCCCGTCGCTCGAGGGCCAGCTGGTCGTCACGATGGCGATGCGCATCCGGCCCCGGATGGTAATTGAAAGGAGAGGGACATGAGCGCTCGCCGGACAGTCCGCTTCCCCGGGCGCATCCTCTATCTCACCGAGGACGTCGATCTCATCGCCAGGCAGCTCGCCGGCGAGGACATCGCGTTCGATCCGGATCGCCCGCTCCTCGGCAGCATCTCCACCGACGAGATCACGCCGGGCTGGGTTTGCTACTACTTCGACGAGACGCTCGCGCGGTACTGCCTCGTCGGGCTGCGCGGCGGCCGGGTCGCGGCCGACGCGATCAAGAGCGGCGGGTTCTCGGTCCTCGTCAGCGGGCGATCGAAGGGGTGCGGGTCGTCGCGCGAGACCGCCCCGTACAGCGAGCTCGCCGCGGGCGTCCGCCTCGTCATCGCGACGAGCATCGAGAAGATCTACCGCCAGAACGCCCAGAACATCGGCCTCCTCACGAGCACCGACTTCGGTCTCTTGCCGCGGATCGCGCGCGGCGAGGCCGTCCCTGTCGACGAGTTCACGCGCGGGCTCGACCCCATCAGCGCGGCCATCGTCGAGCACGGCGGCCTCTTCGCGTACAACACGGAGCGCCTCGCCGGCCGCGTGTCGACCCCGCCGGTCGCGACCGGAGGGCCGCGTGCGATGACCCTCTGCGAGAAGATCCTCGCCGCGCACGCGGTCGTCGACGCGCGCAGCGGCGTCGTGGGCGTCCCCGCCGTGAAGCCGGGGGACGCGTTCTTCGCGCGCGCCGACGTGCGCTTCTCGCACGAGTACGTCACCCCGATGGCCGAGGCCCTCTTCCGCCAGGGCTTCGGTCCGGAGGCGGCCGTGGCCGAGCCGGAGAGCGTCTTCGCATTCCGCGATCACCTGACGTTCCTCGACCGCGTCATGCCGCCCGCCCACAGGGACATGGGGCTCGACGTCCAGGCGAGGAGCCTCGCGGCCGTCCAGGAGGCGTTCGCCCGGCGATCGGGCATCCGCCTGTACGGCGAGGTCCACCGCGACGGGCGCCTCGTCGGCTCCGAGGCCATCTGCCACAACAAGGTCATCGAGGAGCTCGCCCTCCCCGGGCAGCTCGTCGCCGGCACCGACAGCCACACGTGCATGGCGGGCGCGCTCGGCTGCTTCGCGTTCGGCGTGGGCTCGACCGACATGGCGAACGCCTGGGTCACGCGCGACGTGCGCGTCACGGTGCCGGAGTCGGTGCTCGTCGTCCTCGAGGGCGCGCTCGGCCCTGGCGTCTGCGCGAAGGACGTCATGCTGCACCTCCTCGCGCGGCCACTGTTCAAGTCGGGGGAGGGCATCGGCAAGGTGCTCGAGTTCTCGGGCGCCGGCGTCTCGTCATTGCCGCTCGACGAGCGGGCGACGCTGACGAACATGGCGGTCGAGGCGGGCGGCTTCACGGGGATCATCGAGGCCGACGAGGTCGTCGTCGCGTACCTGGCCGAGCAGCGCGGCCTCGACGCGGACGACGTGCGCCGGCGGATCGTCCGCGCGGACGACGGGGCGACGTACGCCGCGACGTTCACGGTCGATCTCTCCGCGATCCGGCCGACGGTCGCGCTGCCGGGCGACCCCCGGAACGGCGTGCCGCTGGACGCGCTCGGACCGCACGTGAAGATCGACATCGCGTACGGCGGCTCGTGCACCGGCGGCAAGAAGGCCGACATGGACATGTACGCGCGCGTGCTCAGCGCCGCCGTCGCGAGCGGAAAGCGCGTGGCGCCCGGGGTGCGACTCTACATTCAGTTCGGGTCCCAGGACATCCGCCGGTACGCCGAGGAGAAGGGCTACACGGGCGTGTTCGAGCGGGCCGGGGCCGAGCTGGTCGACCCGTCGTGCGGCGCCTGCATCAAGGCCGGCCCGGGCGCGAGCGACTCGCCGGATCAGGTGACGGTGAGCGCGCAGAACCGCAATTTCCCCGGGCGAAGCGGCCCGGGGAAGGTCTACCTCGCGAGCCCCCTCGTCGTCGCGGCGAGCGCCATCCTGGGGCGGATCGGGTCCCCCGACGAGCTCTGAACGAGTCGGTGGTCGACGCGCGGCGCCTCCCGCGCTAGTCCTTGGCCCACCGTGTTGACCGATCTCGAGGTCCAGCCGAACCGTCACGTCACGCTCGAGTACGAGCTTCGCGACGAACATGGGGAGCTGATCGACGCGAGCGAGATAGAGGGCGGGGAGCCGATCCGCTACGTCCACGGGTACGGGATGCTGGTCCCCGGGCTGGAAGCCGCTCTCATTGGGCTCCGCGTCGGCGAAGAGCGAGACATCCTCGTGCCGGCCGACGCAGGCTACGGCGAGTACGACGAGAGCCTCCGCGTCGAGATCGCCCGCGAGGAGTTCCCCGACCCGCGCGCCGTCGCGGTGGACGACGAGTTCGTCGCCGAATCACCGGACGGCGATGAGGTCGCGATGCGCGTCGTCGACGTGCTGGACGATTCGGTCGTCGTCGACGCGAACCATCCGCTCGCCGGGATGACGCTCCGCTATCACGTCACCGTCCTCTCGGTCCGCCTCGCGACGGACTCCGAGATCGAGCGCGCAGCCGCGGACCTCGACGATGCCCACGAGCACGTGCACGGCCCCGACTGCGACCACATCCACGAGCCGGCGCAACTCTCGCCGTCTCACCCCGGCAAGCGCGCCGTCAACTGAGCAGGAAGGAAACACATGTCGAATACGAGCAAGACGATCAACGCCTGGGACTGGGACATCCGCGTACGCGAGCGCAACATCCGCAAGGGGATCCTCGAGGACAAGGACGTCGAGAAGCACCTCGCCCAGCTCCCGGACGTGGCCGAGGAGGCGGAGTCGATCGGCTTCGCCGCGCCCGCCCTCGGAGGGCGCGAGAGCTAGTCAGGAAGGATCGAGGAGGGTCGTCGTGGGTGAACCGGGTCAGAAGGAGCAGCCGCAGGCGGAGGATCTCCTTCCGCACGTCGACTTCGCGACGTTCGTCCTGTCGCTGAGCCACTCGGCCCTGCTTCACCTGGGCGATGCGCAGCACCCGGAGACGGGGCAGGTCGAGAAGAACCTGTCGCTCGCGCGGCAGACGATCGATCTGCTCGGGATGCTCGAGGAGAAGACGCGCGGCAACCTGACGGGGGAAGAGGAGCGCCTCATCGGGCAGATCCTTTACGACCTGAGGATGCGCTTCGTCGAGCTGTCGAAGACAACGTGATGCGGCGATCGCGGGCCATCGGCGCGGCGGCGGCGCTGTTCGCGCTGGCCGCGTGCGACCGGGCGACGCCGCGGCCTTTCCGCGACGTCGATCCGGGCGCCGCCCTGCCGCCGGGCGCGACGCCCCTCGCGAGCGACGCGCCCCTGCCGAGGCCGATGATCAGTCCCCCTGCGGCGTTCTCCGGAGCCACCCTCCTTCCGCCCATCCGCGGCGGACCGTTGAGCTTCGCGCCGATCGCGCACATCGCGGATCCGGGCGTGGTCACGATCACGACGGTCGGCGAGGAGGCCGAGATGTCGCCGTTCACCGGCAGGGTCCGGCCGAGGGAGACGCAGGGCCTTGGAACGGGGTTCGTGATCGACAGGAACGGGACGATCCTGACGAACAACCATGTCGTCGGCGAGGCGGACTCCATCGTGGTGAAGCTCTCCGACGAGCGCGAGTTCCCGGGGAAGGTCGTGGGCACGGATCCTCCAACCGACGTGGCCGTCGTGCGGATCGACGCGAAGGACGTGCACCCCTTGCCGCTCGGCGACTCGGACGCGCTCGATGTGGGGGACTGGGTCGTGGCCATCGGCAACCCGTACGGGCTGTCGCACACGGTCAGCGCCGGGATCGTGAGCGCGAAGGGCCGCACCAGGGAAGACGTGAAGCTCGATCCGGCCGGCTACTACGATTTCCTGCAGACGGACGCGTCGATCAACCCGGGCAACTCGGGTGGCCCGCTCCTCGACCTGAAGGGCGAGGTGGTCGGGATCAACTCGGCCATCCGCGGCGGCGGCGCGCAGGGGATCGGATTCGCCATCCCGATCAACATGGTGAAGCAGCTCTTGCCGATGCTCCTGCGCGACGGGCACGTGACGCGCAGCGCGCTCGGCGTGCGCATCCTCGACGGGCGCTTGCTCACGCCGGACGACCGAAACGTTCTGGGTATCGCCGGCCACGATCGCATCGCGGGCGCCGTCGTCGGCGACGTGAATCCCGGCGGCCCGGCGGACAAGGCGGGGCTACAGCGCGGCGACATCATCATGGCCTTCGAAGGCCAGCCCATCGAGCGATTCGGGCAGCTCCCGTGGCTCGCGAGCACAGCCGGGGTCGGCCGCGTCGTGACGCTCCGCGTGCAGCGCAACGGCAAGCCGTTCGAGGTGAAAGTGACCCTGGGGCGCCTGCAAGACCAGGGAGCCGCCGCGCCGCGCTGAACCGCAGCGTTCTCGCCCCGGTGCGAGCGCGTGTGGTAATCGTGCGCTCGAATGGGTCGGCGTAACCCGGATGCTCCGCTCGCGGTCGAGGTTCCCGGGCCGGGGGCGGACAATCCTTCCTGGGGGAGGGTGGGGATCATCACGGCCATCGGGTTCATCGTCGGCGTCGCATGGCCACGGCTGGCGGGCGTACGGCTGGGCCCGAGCGTTCCGGAAGCGCCCTCTTCGGCCGCCTCGGCCGCACCCCCTGTCTCCGCCCCCGCGCTCCCGCCGGCGCTGGTGAC
>Ga0209415_10017516_pt1 | contig 11387 bp, 7 predicted proteins | sample PeaSoiSIISIP2007_FD_187696 | JGI IMG/M metagenome (GOLD analysis project Ga0209415, IMG submission 187696) | Peat soil microbial communities from Weissenstadt, Germany - SII-SIP-2007 (SPAdes) (version 2) | ecosystem: Environmental > Terrestrial > Soil > Wetlands > Peat | place: Germany...
GTCTGCTAACCCTATTCTAATGTATGGAATCCCCACAATTAAATGTGCTTAAAGCCGGATTTTTGCAAGAGGCTCTGTGGACTGGATTTTTTGGATTTCAGTAAGAGTATGGTTCTGTTTTTGGTGAAAAGGCTGTAGACTGCGAACACGGCGCTTGGGATAAATCGATGGCTCGAAGTACGCAAAAACAAAAGCTGTTCAATGGTCGGGATCAATCCTGGATGCAATTCAACCGGAGGGTTCTGGAAGAGGCCGAGGACCCGGCCAACCCGCTGTTGGAGCGGGTGAAGTTTCTGGCCATCACTGGCTCGAACCTGGACGAGTATGTGGAGATTCGCCAGGCGGGGCTGATGCAGCGCATCGAGGACGGCTACCGCGAACCAGGCTTCGACGGGCTGCGCCCGGATGAGTCGCTGGCCGTGCTGACCGCCGATATTCATGACTTTGTGGACGCCCAGTACCGCTGCTGGAACAAGCTTTTGCTGCCCGATCTGCGCAAGCAGGGAGTGCGTCTGCTGGAGTGGAAAGAGCTGAACGAAGATGCGCGCGCCTTTGCCCAGGCGTACTTTCAGCGCGAAGTCGATCCGCTGCTGACTCCGATTGCGATAGATCCGGCGCACCCGTTTCCGCGTGTTCTGAACAAGGCGCTGTGCCTGGCGTTGCTGCTGCGTTTGAAGCGACGCTCGTCGAATCCGCAGGTGCTGGGCGTGGTGACCGTGCCGCGCGCGCTGCCGCGTTTTGTGCGCCTGCCCGCCGCCGATGGAGCTTACGATTATCTGCTGTTGCAGGACCTGATCGAGCAGAATCTGGCGGGAATGTATCGCGGCTACGAAGTGCTGGGCCGCGCGGCCTTTCGCGTCACGCGCAACTCGAATCTGTACTTCGAGGAGGAAGAGGCGCGGTCGCTGCTGGAGACCATTCGCGTCGAATTGCACAACCGGCGCAAGGGCGATGCGGTACGGCTGGAGATTGAGGCAGGCGCCAACGAAGAGATCGTCGAGCGGCTGCGGGTCAACTTTGAGCTGGACGAGGATCAGGTTTTTCGCGGCGAAGGACCGGTGAATCTCTCGCGGCTGATGTTCTTTTACGGCGATGTGCAGCGGCCCGAATTGAAGTTTCCGGCCTTCACGCCGAAGACACTGCACTTGAGCCGTAAGTCGGCCAATATCTTTGATGAACTGCGCCAGCGCGACGTGCTGCTGCATCATCCATACGACTCGTACGATCCGGTGGTGGACTTCATTCGCCAGGGCGCGGAAGACCCGGCCGTGGTCTCGATGAAGCAGACGCTGTATCGCACCAGCCACGATTCGCCGGTTTTTCAGGCGCTGACCGAGGCCGCCGCCACCAAGGAAGCCACGCTGGTAGTGGAGCTGATGGCGCGCTTCGACGAAGCCTCGAATATCCGCTGGGCGCGCAGCATGGAAGACGCGGGCGTGCAGGTTTTTCACGGCGTGGTGGGCTTGAAGACACATTGCAAGCTGGCCATGCTGGTGCGGCGCGACGAGGACGGAGTGACGCGGCGCTATTGCCACCTGGGCACGGGCAACTATAACCCGGTCACGGCGCGCTTCTATACGGATTTGAGCCTGCTGACCTGCGATGCGCAGATTACCGAGCGCGTACACATGGTCTTCAATTACCTCACGGCTCATGCGGAGATCGACGATTACAAACCGCTGCTGGTTGCGCCGCTGACCATGGCGGAGAGCTTTCTGGGGCTGATCCGGCGCGAGCAGGAACACGCGCAGGCGGGGCGTCCAGCGCATATCGTCGCCAAGATGAACGCGCTGCTGGAACCTTCGGTGATCGAGGCGCTCTATGCGGCCTCGCAGGCCGGCGTGGAAGTGGACCTGATTATTCGCGGGCTTTCGATTCTTCGCCCCGGCGTGAAGGGACTCTCCGAGCGCATCCGCGTACGTTCAATCGTGGGCCGGTTTCTGGAGCACTCGCGCATCTTTCACTTTGCCAACGGCGGCGACGATGAGATTTATCTTGGCTCGGCCGATTGGATGCCTCGCAACCTCTTCGAGCGCTGCGAAGTGGTCTTCCCGGTGCGCGACGCTGCGGCCCGCGCGCGCATTCACAACGAGATTCTGCCCGCGTATCTGGCCGATACCGTCAAGGCGCGCCTGCAACAGCCTGACGGCAGTTACCTCCGCGCCAGCAAGGTAAACAAGGACGCAATCCCCTTTGCCAGCCAGGATTTTCTGATGCGTCTGGCGGAGGGCAAGGCGGAATTGAGCGCGATTCCGCAGCCGGGAGATTTGAAGCCGGGCAAGACTGCGGTGAAGACGGCGGCGAAAAGAGTGAAAACGCCAAAAGCGGAATAACGCGACTCACGAGCCTCTTGCGAAATTCATTTCAACCGCTGGATTGTAATCGTTGTTCACAAAACGGCATTCTGTTCCCGTTGAAAAGGCTTTAAATCATCGAGCAAACAGTCGCAACAACATGGGCAGGGCCTAAAGGCCAAGATCAATATAATCAGCAGTATCGGCACGACTAAAGTCGTGCCCTTGTTACAAAACTTCTCATCAAGCCAACTTGCGCATCAAACTTTACACCAAGGCCTCTTGCAAAACGATCATTCGGCAATGGCATTTTGCAAGAGGCTCTCACTTCCCGCGATTTCTCCCAGTTAGCGGCAAACCACTCTATTTGCACGGTGAAAATCACCGCAACTGTTACATTCGTGTTAATATCGTTCCTTAAGAAGGAACGGGCGGAGTTTTGCCCTTATTGGATTTTCCCCTATGAATCTCTATCTCATGCGTCATGCCAATGCCGGAATTCCCCGGGAAAACCTCGCACTGGACGCCAAGCGCGGCCTGGTTAAAGAAGGAAAAGACCAGTGCATGCTGATGGCGCGGGTACTGAGCGCGCTGAAGGTGCAGGTGGACGTGATTGTTTCCAGTCCGCTGAAGCGTGCCTTGCAGACGGCGCAATTTGTGGGCACCGAATTAGGCTACGAAGCCAAGGTCGAGATCAGCGAAGCGCTGGCACCTCATGCGGAGTACGCGGACTTTCAGGATTTGCTGGCCAAGTACGCCAATCGCGAAGGCGTGCTGGTGGTGGGCCACAATCCCAACGTCTTTCAGTTCCTGGGCCGACTGGTGACAGGCAATGGCGGCGCGGCGATTCGCATGCGCAAGGGTTCGGTGGCGCGCATTGATATGGACCGGCATCCGCCGCTGTTGCAGTGGCTGATCGATCCGCGTTCGGCGCGCGCAATCTATGCCAGCGTGCAGAAGAGTTCGCGGCCGAAGACCTCGCGGAAGTAAGCCGCTTCCTTGCGCAGCGACCATAACTCGAGTTCCGCGCCGGTGCGCCCCGGCTGCACTTCCAGATAAATCCGCTTGGGATAGACCTTGGCCGCGACACGCAGCACGTCGCTGGCGCGATCCTGATTGAGCGCGACGGCCAGCCGCAGCAACACGACGGCGCGATGCACATTCTTGTGCTCTTCGAGGGGAATATTGCGCAGGGCGCGGTCACCGGGCTGAGGGCGGCTCTTGCCCAGATAGCGCGCAATGGCCGAAACCACAGTGCGCTGCAGCGGCGTATAGCCGTAAATCTCCGAGCTGGCGATGATGTACTGGGTGTGACGATGATGCCCTTGGTGATTGACGAATTTGCCGGTATCGCGCAGTAAGGCGGCGGCGGCCAGCCAGCTTTCGTACTCGGCGGGAAGCTGGTGCAGCGCCTTCAAATCGTGAAATAACTGGAGCGCATGAGCTCGCACCGGCTCGGCTTGCTTGGGATCGATGCCGTAACGGCGCGCGGTGGCCAGCACACTCTGCCAGCGCTCATGCTCGAACTCGCGGTGAGCGGTGGCGCGGGCATCCTGCTCGGCCAGCATCTGGGCCAGAATGCCGTCACGCAGACCCAGCGGCGAGTAATGAAATCCCGACAGGCCAAAACTTTGCAACAACTCCGAAAAAACCTGCGCGCCGGCGACGATGATCTCGGCGCGGCGGGGGCCGATGCCGGTAATCGCCTCGCGCTGCGGCAAGGACATTTTGGCCAGCCGAGCCGCCAGTCGGTGCACCTCCGCAGTAGGTGAGAGACCTGCCAACAGCGCCGTTGCCTCGGTCTGCGCGGACTTGCTATTGGTCTTGGCCACCTTCTTTTTGGTGGATGAACCCGCAGCCTTGCCGGATTTGCCCAGTGCTGCAATCGCGTCGCTGAGCGCGGCGGCGGTGCCCGAAGTGGCAATGACCCGCGGCACCGTTTCCGGCCGAATGATGTGATGAGCGCGGCGCAATTCCCGCTCGATGAACTTGCGCATCTGCGCCAGTCCGTTGGCCGGTGCCGGGTCGCCTTGCAGGAACTCACCGGTCAGGCGCACTGCACCCAGCGGCAGGCTGATGGTCTGCTGGATGCGTTTGTGCTCAGAGAGGGTGATCTCGCAGCTTCCGCCGCCCAGATCGATGAGGACCGCGTGACTGGCTGCACCGGGGACGGGCTTGGCGATCTCCGGGCCGATCTCGGCCAACCCCATCACGCCCAGGTGAATCAGGCGACCCTCTTCAAGGCCGGAGATGATCTCCAACTCCCAACCGGTCTCAGCCTTGACCCAGGCCTGAAAGGCCAGCCCGTTGCGCGCATCGCGCAGAGCCGCCGTGGCCACCACGCGGGTGCGGTCCACACCGTGCAACTGCACCGCGCGCTGAAAACGCTTGAGAGCTTGCAGCGTGGCCGCCATGGCCTCCGGCGAAACCATCCCGGACTCGAAGACGCTGGCCCCCAACCGCGTCACTTCACGGTCCTCGGCAATGGTTCTGAGCCGATGCGCAACCACTTTGGCAATCTTCAAACGACAGGAGTTGGAACCAATATCGATGGCGGCAAACGTGGGCATGGACGTCTCTGGTGCTCCCGGGTAAAAAAGATTTGCGCTTACGGTCAAGATACACGAGCGAGGCGGGGCTCATCTCATCCGCAAGCAATTTCCTCTGGACAGCTTTCCTGTTTTATTGATTCAGCCCTCGAATCGTGTTGAGGTTTCCCACCCTTGCGCAAGAAGAAAGCGCAAGGATGGGGCACCCAATCATCAGTATTTACGGTCCGGATCAATCGTGCGCGTGGCCCTTCCCGGCATAAAAATCCTTGCCGGAGACCAGCCAGAGGCGCTCGTCGGGATCGGCGGCGAGGTGGCGGAGTTCGGGTGAGAATTCACCTACGGTAAACATGACGTAGGAGGGGCGGTCGCGCCAACTTGCTTCGGCTAGGCCTGCAACCCTGGCCTGCAGGGCGCTCAGGTCGCTGAGTTTGGTGACGCGTTCGGTGCGCCACTTGCACTCGCCGAAGAGGTAATGGCCGTCGTCCAGTTGGGCCATCAGGTCAATCTCGATGCGACCGTCGCGGCTCCAGTAGCGGGCCGTCTGCCTCGGATGAAGCCCGAGGCGCTTGACGGCGTGGCGCTCCAGCCATTGGGCACAGATATTTTCAAAGACGTTCCAGCCCATATACTCGCTGATGCGCGGCGCCACGCGCTCGGCATAGACGACGCTTGGATCGGTCCATTGCAGACTGCTGGCCAACGGGGCGACAAAGCGGTACCAGAAGGTCAGAAAAGGGTCGGAAATGCGATAGATGGCCCTGCGCTCGGAGCGTTCGCCGAAGGGATACTCACGGCGAATCCAGCCCAGTTCCAGCAAACTGCGCAGCGACGAGGACAAAGCGCCGCGCTCCACGCCGACCAGTTGCTGCATGCGGTTGAAGCGGGTTTCGCCACTGGCGATGACCGACAAAATGGCGTTGTACGGAGCGGGATCGCGAATCTGCTCGCTGCCCAGAAGGAAGCGCACCTCGTTTTCCAGGATGGCGCGCGGGTGCATCAGCAGCGAGACGATCTGCTCGTCGTGCGGGCGTGAGGGATCGACCAGGGCATGATAGCGCGGCGTACCGCCGAAGACCCCGTACATGATCAGCTTTTCCACCACGCCGTAGTGCGGACGGTCGGCATAAAAGTCGGCGGCATCCTCGTAGTGCAGCGGGTCCAGGTGAAAGATTCCGGCATTGAAGCGGCCAAAGAGCGGAGCCGTCTCCACGCCCAGCGAGGCCATGGCCGACAGTTGCGAGCCGCAGAGCACGACAAAGATCGGCACATGCACCCCCTCGCGATCCCACCAGGCTTGCAAGACCGAAGGCAACTCCGGGCTTTGGCTGACCAGGTAGGGGAACTCGTCCAGAATCAGTGAGAAGCGGCCTTTTTTGCGCCGCCGGGCCAACTCCGAGGCAAAGCGCAGCAGGGCATTCCAGGAGACAGCAACCTCCTCGGCGGTTGCGCCACGATGGCCCTGCAATCCGACCAATTGCTCGGCCAGGGTGAGGCGCTGCTGAGCGGCGGTGGACTGCTCGGCCAGGTAGTAGCAGTGCGGCTTTTCCTTCTCGTTACCGGTGACGCCAGCAGTGAAGTAGCGCTGCAGGAGGAAGGTTTTCCCCAGCCGCCTGCGCCCGTAGACCAGCATCATCTGCCCGCCGGAGCCGTGGCGGTGGCAGGCGCGGTCGAGGGCTTCGAGTTCGTGGATGCGGTCGTAGAAGGGGTTGGGTTTGAAGGTCATGGTGGTTCACCGAAGGGGCAAGACAGCGCCCTTGATGATTATATACGCAAGTTGTCATTTCATAAGTTGGAATTTTACGAAATGACAACTTTCAAAATGACAATTAGATGTTCCGCATGTGCTCTCCAATCCTCTTGGTAGTCACTCTATCAGGGCGCAGTAGGATTCAGGGCGGTTTGCGCCCGAAGCCGCCGACCTGCGGCAAACCAGCCGATCACCCGCCGCTCGAACTCGGCCGGTTCAGAAGACGCCGCCCCGCAATGACCCGCCTCCGCAGGCTGCCAAAGTTGGACGGCGGGAGTTCTGGCGGGATTGCGGGCCAGGATCATTGCCGAGTGTCGCGAAGAAAGATTGGCATCTTTGCGACCGTGAATCAGCAAAACGGGGACGTGCGTTGAGGCCACTGCATCCTCAGGCGAAGCATCTTCGAGCACCCGTCCATACTTCCGGCGGGCATAGAGAAAACCCGCCTCGACAGCAGGGCGCAGCAGCGTGCGGCCTGCCCAGGCACCAGAATGCAGCTTCTCGCCAAGCCGGTCGTAGGATGCCTCGCGAAAGCTGGCAAAGGGGGACTCGGCCACTACGGCGCAGAATCCAGGCATGGTGCGAAGCGATTGCAGCAGTTGCGCTGCACCCATCGATTCACCCAGGCCATCGACGCAGTGCGGAGTCTCCGTGTTCTCGATCCAGTCAAACCAGCGCCGCACATCGTCGGCCTCCAAAAACCCGTACGTCGCCAGCGCGCCGCCACTGGCACCGTGGGCGCGCGCATCGGGCAGTAGAACCGCATAGCCGTGGCGCAACAGCAGGTCGGCATGGCCCAGCATCCCGGTGCGGTTATCCGTATGCCCGTGGAGCAGCAGCACCACGTCACCGTTTCCGTGCAGTGGCCGCAGGCTCCAAGCGCGCAGAACGGTTCCGTCGCTGGCGGAGAGTGAAACCTCAGTGAGGATGGCGTGATTGCGCGCGGCAACGGCCTGAGCATGCGCAATGTCTTTTGCCCCCAGCGCGCGCCGACCGGGATGCAGTGCCCATTCGGTGGCCAGAATACCGCAAGCCGCGCCCAGGATGAGCCAGAGAGTGGCCAGCGCGGCAATGCTGCCGAGGAAAATGTGTATTTTCTTCATGATGAAAGGGATACGCGGCGCAGACAAGGGCGGTTCCGAATCAAGAACAAAATGCGAATATCGGCGGATGGTCTACGAAGTCGGCGCGTCTGAGCAATGGCAAAGACCGAGCGCTCTTGCGAGGGCACCTTCGGCCATGGCATCGAGCTGCGGCGCGAGGGCAGCGGCGGCGGTTTGCGGAAGCTGATGCTTGGCTTCTGTGGCAAGGGCTTGCCAGTCGTGCCAGTCGCCGACGGCGGAGACAATATTTCTCAGCGCCGTGACCAGCGGAGGGGTGGCGATCTCGGCGCAATACAGTTCCCTCCGCAATCGTTTGCGATAAGCGTGCAGGGAATCGCGAACAGGGATTCTTTCATTGCATTCCGGAAGGTCCGGGGTGGTCTTCGTGGAGACGGACTGCTTATTGCGGACCAGCAACGCTGCTTCTAGTTGCTTGCAGCGCCGAACCAGTCGCGGCCGGCTCTGCTTGATCTCGGCGAGGAAGATATTTTTTCGCTGGCGGCGCAAGTGCCGCAATTGGCAGTCGAGCAACTTGATCGCATACAGGCAAGGCGGATCGCAGACTGGTTCAGCGGCGATTTTGGCGCGGAGTTCGGCCAGTCGCCGCAGAAAAACGTCGCCATCGCGCAGCGGCCGGAGCGCACGGCGCAGTTTGCACGCCTGTTTTTTCCAACGGCGGAAGGAGCGGCGCAGTGAAGCATTCCGGGGCAGTTCCCGCAGCGCAAAGTCCAGAATCGAAAGTAGTCGCAGGGTGGCGCGGCGCAGGGCATGAACGCGCTTGCGGCTGGGTTTGCGGAGGCAGAGGTCAAGCGATTTGCGCCACTGCCCGAGCAGTTCCCGCGCCGTGGTTTGAAAAGCCCCCTGTTCACTGCCGGAATGAACCGTGAAATCCACTGGAATGCAACCTTTCACTTTTCATTCTGCGCCTGGTATGGCTATCAGGCGCGAGTTTCCGGGAAACTCTTCCGGCATTCGTACTTACAGCACGATTCAAAAGAAACAAAAATGCAAGTTGAACAAAACACAGAGGTGAAGAGAATGTCCGGGCCTAAAGAGGCTGCTGGAAAAGGGTTGAATCCAAGCAGAGTAAACAGGGAAAGATGAGCAGGGGCTGAAGCCCGTCGTTTGTTTTGTTGAATTTGTGGCCCGGCTGAAGCCGTCCCCTTGTTACAGAACCCATAAAAGAGCAAGTTATGCGGACTGATCTTGAGCTTTTTCCGCAGCCTGTGAAGGCACCTGCTCCCTCCGACCGTTTCATCCGCGGTGGGTCAGAAATGCCAGTGGGGGACTGATAACGATTTCATCGTGGAGAGGGGTCGGATTTGAAACGATCTTTATGGACCTGCTGGTATCCTTGATGAAAGGCATAAACACTGATGACAAACGACAAGAAAACACTCGAACGCCCACAGGCAGCGCCCTCCGCGCTGGCGACTTGGCTGCTTTTTGTGGCGATCTTTGCCGCGGTGCAGTTTGCTTCCCTCTTCACACCGGCATTGCTGGACGACGTGGACGCCTCGCACGCGCAGGCGGCGCAGCATTTTTCCGAGAGTTCTGACTGGGTAACGGCCAAGATCAACGGCATCCGCTATATCGAGAAGCCGCCGCTTCCCTACTGGCTTTCCGGCGTACTGGACAAGATTTTCGGTCAGAACGTCTTCTCCGCTCACCTGCCGAACGCGCTGGCGATGCTGGGGTTGGCGTGGCTGGCGTGGTTGTGGGCGCGGCGGGCCTGGGGTCCGCGAGCCGGGCTGTACGCGGGACTGGCGGTTCTCACCTCGATTGGCCCGTTTCTGTTTACACGCTTCATCATTCCCGAGTCGCAACTGAGCTTTTTCCTGCTGTTGGCCCTCTATGGGCTGCTGACTGGGTTTGAGTCGGACAGATCGACGCGCTTTTACTGGATGTGGGCGGCGCTGGCGCTGGCGCTGCTGACCAAGGGCCTGATTGCGCCGGTCTTCTTTATTGGCGCGGCGGTTCCGTACCTGATGGTGACCGGGCTTTGGCGGCGCTGGCGCGCGATGAAGCCAATAACCGGCACGCTGCTGTTTCTGGCCATTGCAGCGCCCTGGCACATTCTCTGCGGCCTGCTGAATCCCGACCAAGGGCACCCGTTCGGCAATCACCCCACGCTGGGCAACGTGCATGGCTTCTTTTACTTCTACTTTGTCAACGAGCACTACTTGCGCTTCTTCGGGCTGCGCTATCCGCACGACTACAACAAGCTGCCCTTCGCCGCTTATTGGCTGCTGCATCTGGTTTGGCTCTTTCCCTGGAGCCTGTTCCTGCCCGCGCTGCTGATGGTGGGCTGGAAGGCGCGTCGCCACTGGCTGCAACAACTCCAGCACGATGCGGGGCAGACGGTGGACTTTTATCTGGATAACGCGCTGCGCGAGGATCCGGCCAGCTACGTCTTCCAGCTCAAGTTCCGGGTGCGCACGGTCTGGCTGCTGAGCCTGTTTTCGGCCTGGACGCTGCTGTTCTTCTCGCTCTCGACCAACCAGGAGTACTACACCTTCCCGGTCTGGACGCCGCTGTTCATTCTGATCGCCGCGGTGATTGCCGGCATCGAGGAAAATCGCGCCGTGGACGGCGTCCCCTTCAATCGCACCGAGGGCGGCAGACCGCTGCTCTCGACGGCGTGGCTGACGGGCGCTCATGCGGCCTTTGCGGTGATCGGCGTTCTGTCGGCTACCGCGCTGGGCTGGGGGCTGTGGACCTCGCGTGCGCTGCCTTACGTCTCCGATATCGGCACGCTGCTGGCGCATCGCGGCGTGGGCGACTACACGTTGTCGATGTCCCACCTCTTCGACCTGACCGGACCGTCGTTTGCCGCGCTGCGTCTGCCGTCGATTCTGGCCGGCATCGCGCTGCTGATTGGCCCGCTGGTTGGCTTGGTGCTGCGCATCAAGGGCAAGCACATCGCCGCCACGGTCAGTGTGGCATTGACTATGATGGTCTTCCTGATCGCCGCGCACATCGCCTTTGCGCGCTTTGAGCCGATGCTCAGCTCGAAGCAGATCGCCGAAACCATCATCGCCAAAGGCTCGCCCGCCGACTCGTTCATCATCATGGGCGAGCAGTCGGATGCCTCTTCGGTGATTTTTTACACGCACAGCTTCTTCCACGGCAAACCCGCGCTGATGGTGCTGCCGCGCTGCGGCCAGCATGGGGAGGGAACGCCGCTGCTGTGGGGTTCGTGCTACCCCGATGCGCCCGATATCTTCCTGAGCGAGGATCAACTCGCCAAGGCCTGGGGAACCGGTGAGCGCAAGTGGCTCTTTGCCCAGGACGCAAACCAACTGAAGGCGGAAAGCTTGCTGGCCGGTCGCCTGTACCCGGTGCAAACCCTGGCCGACAAAGAACTGTGGACGGACCGGCCATTGCAGTAAGCAACAAATGAGTAATTCAGCAGACGGGCTTCCATTGCAGCGATGATCGAATCGCGTGGTGGAAGCCCGTTCGGCATTATCCAGTCAGATCATTTCATTCCGTCCCTCGCGGGACGTGGCGAAAATGGCGCAACCTGCCCCCGGGGTTTCGCTGCGCTTCACCCCGGGCTACTTTCAGTATCCCCCAGCAGGGGAAAGATCGCGACCTTTTATCAACTACCGTACGAGCCTCTTGCAAAATTCCCCAACCAGCGGGTAGAAGTGGGGATTTTCTCTTCTGGTCCGGCATTTTGATTGAT
>Ga0209415_10017519_pt1 | contig 11386 bp, 10 predicted proteins | sample PeaSoiSIISIP2007_FD_187696 | JGI IMG/M metagenome (GOLD analysis project Ga0209415, IMG submission 187696) | Peat soil microbial communities from Weissenstadt, Germany - SII-SIP-2007 (SPAdes) (version 2) | ecosystem: Environmental > Terrestrial > Soil > Wetlands > Peat | place: Germany...
AGGGCTGGGTCAGCTCCTGGAGACGGGGCGCGATCTGGGCGACACGGCGCTCGTCCTGGCCGTGGTCGTCGTCATCGTCATGCTCGGTCGGGCGAGCGAGGTGCTGCTCTTCGCGCGCGCCGATCGGGCCATCGCACGTCGCTGGGGAGTGGAGGGCGCATGATCGACGGAAGAGATGGGATGCGGGCGGTGAGGCGAGGCAAGGTTTGGCTCGTCGGCGCGGGGCCGGGCGATCCGGAGCTTCTCACGGTTCGCGCGCATCGACTGATCGCGCACGCCGGGATCGTCGCGTACGACGAGCTGGTCTCGCCGGCAGTCCTCGCGCTGGTGCCCGCGCGGGCGGAGCGGATCCCCGTGGGCAGGCGCGCGGGTGGATGCCGGCATCACGAGGCCCGCATCCATCCTCTGATCGTCATCCGCGCGCTGGAGGGGCGCGACGTCGTCCGCCTCAAGGGGGGGGATCCGTTCGTCTTCGGCAGGGGTGGAGAAGAGGCGGAGGAGCTCGACGCCGTACGCGTCCCGTTCGAGGTGGTGCCCGGGATCTCCGCGGCCCTCGGCGCGGCGGCGAGTACGGGCATTCCGCTCACTCACCGGGAGTGCGCGTCGAGCGTCACCCTGGCGACGGCGCACGCGGCCGTCGAAGACGGTGATGGGATGCCTCCGCTGGACGTGCCGAAGGAGGGGACCGTGGTCTTCTACATGGGCCTCGGGCGCATCGAGGCGACGTGTTCCGCGCTGGTCGCGGGCGGTCGCGCTCCGGAGACGCCGGCCGCGGTCGTCTCGCGCGCCACGCTGCCCGATGAGCGCGTGGTGGTGGGAACGCTCGCCGACGTGGCCGCGCGCGTGCGCGATGCCGGGCTGGAGCCCCCCGCGCTGCTCATCGTGGGGGACGTGGTTGCGCGGCGCGTCGTGAGCCAGGCCGCACCAGCGATCGAGCTGCGGCCCTACGGGCTCCGAAGCAGGTAGCGCACGATCATGTCCGAGAGCTCCGTTGCCAGCTTGCCGGAGGCGATCTCCCGCTCGTAGTCGCGAGCCCCCGTGCGGACCATCGCGAGCGCCATCTTCACGACGAGGTCCGCCGCGAACGCGAGGTCGGGAGGACGCAGCTCGGAGGCGCGCCGGGCGAATGCGGCGTGAACCGCGGCCACCGCGCGTGACGTCATCTCCAGCCCCTCGTCCAGCCGACCGAGGTGCGACGCCTCCGCGTACCACCGGCGATAGAGCTCGCGCCGCTCCGCCACGACCGCGACGAGATCGCGCACGATGGCACGTACTGCGTCGTCGAGCGGCCCCTCGGCCAGCGCGGCGCCGTGCCGCACGAGCACCTCCAGCTCGCGCGCCCACATCCGATGGACCACCGCCTCGATGAGAGACTCCTTGCTCGGAAAGTAGTGGTACAGCGTGCCGATGCTCACGCCGGCGGCGTCGGCGATGTGGTTGGTCGTCGTCGCCGCGAACCCGCGCTCGGCCAGCACGAGCTCCGTCGCGTCCAGCAGAACGACGACGGTGTCCTCACCTCGCCGCTGGCTCGGGGTGCGGCGCGGAGCAGTGCGCGGGCTTCTGGGCACGGCGCCATCGAAGCACGAAATCGAGCTTCCCATCGGGCACCACGCCCGCGACCCGGGATTCCAGGCCCGCGGAGCCCTCTCGAAACCGAGTAACGCGCGACGCCGACACGTGGTTGATCTCTGCCATGCCGCGTCTCGCCCGCAGCCCCGCCTTGCTCGCGCTGATTGTCGCGGGGTGCTCGTCGTCGCCCGGTGCCTCCGCGCCGGGAGCTCCGTTCGCTCCCGGGAGCCCCTGGCCGAAGTTCCGGGGGAACGCGGCGCAGACGGCGAGGAGCACGGTCCACGTGTCCTCCGAGGGCGGAACGCAGTGGAAGTTCCCGACAGGCCGCGGGATCTTCAGCTCCCCCATCGTTGCAGCCGACGGAACGATCTACTTCGGCTCCGCCGACCAGACGTTCTACGCGCTCAACGCCGACGGCACGCCCCGCTGGACCATCCCCACGGGCGAGATCATAGACTCGGCGGGTCTGCTCGATGATCGCGGCCGCGTCTACTTCGGCTCCGGCGACGGCATCCTGCGCGCCGCGGACGCGCAGAGCGGGCAGATCGTCTGGACCATGCAGGCGGACTCCCCGCAGAGCACAGGGGGCTTCATCAACTGGTTCGAAGGGAACGTCGCCCTGTCGGCGGACGGGACGCTGTACGTCCCCAACGACAACTTCCTCGTCTACGCCGTCGATCGCGACGCGGGCTCCGTCGACTGGACTTACAAGATGCCCGACCAGACCTGGTCGCTCCCCGCGGTCGACACGCAGGCGGGCTCGCTCTACATCGGGAACAACAATCTCCTCCCCATCCTCGGGAAGAACACCTTCGCCATCGAGCCGGACGGATCGACGAACTGGTCGATGGTTTCGCTCGGGACCGTCGCCGCCAGCCCGCTGTTCGCCGGCGCCGGCGAGGTCGTCGTCGGCGGTTTCGACGGCTACGCCCGCGCCTACGCGACCGCCGATGGCACGGTGCTCTGGGAGCTGGCGACGCGCGATCACATCTACGCCAGCCCGGCGGAGCTGCCGGACGGGACCATCGTCCAGCCGTCCGCCGACGGCACCGTGTACGCCGTCTCGCCCGCCGACGGCACCGTCCGCTGGTCGTTCGACGCGGGCACGCCCCTCCGATCGTCACCCGCGGTGGACGCGGACGGCCACGTGTACGTCGGCGGCGGGGACGGCAATCTCTACGTGCTCAACCCCGACGGCTCGCTGCGCTTCGCCATGCAGCTCATCGACGACGTCCGCAACGACCTCAACTCGTCGCCCGCGCTGGGACAGAGCGCGGTCTACATCGGCGGCGAAAGCGGCGAGATGTTCAGCGTCCCGTACGACTGGTGCCTCCGCCCCGAGGACGTGGGGGACGCGCGCTGCATCACTTCGCGCCCCACGCCTCCCGACGGGGCGTCGCTGGCGTGGGTGAGCGCCTTCGGGGACACCCTCCCGGCCGCGCCAGCATCCGTCCCCGGCAACGCCCCGATCACGCTGCTGCTCGCGGTACGCGCCGGAGGCACGCAGGAGCTTGCCGTGCTCGACTCGACGTCCCTGAAGGTCACGCTGGATCCTCCTGCGATGACGACCGTCGACGTGTCGGGGGACGGCAAGTTCGTCACCATCACGCCGACGGTCGCGTTCGCCCCCGGGCCGCTGTCGATCGAGGTTCAGGGGAGCTACCTCACGGGCATGCAGCGGGCGGGGCTTCGCCTGAGCGGCGGGCAGGTGGGCGGGAGCGTCAACGCGAAGATCACGACGACGGTCGCGGCGCCCTCCGGGGGTGCGCTCGATCCGACGGCGACCTACGAGCTGTCGCGGCTATCCATTCCCCTGCCGACGGTGATGCCGAGCTACAACCAGATCGGCTTCGATTCGCTCCACTACCTCCTCGGGACCGTCCAGTCGCAAGGGACTCACGGCATCGCCTGGATGATCGGCGCAAAGCTCCCTGCCGGCGGGGGGCCGTCGGTGGTCGATCCGGCAACGCAGGCGATCTTCCCCATGGCCGTCGACCTCGCGAGCGACCTCGCGACGATGAACGCGGCGAGCGGCCTGCAAGTCCAGATCATGAGCTTCACGCTGCCCTTCCAGTCGTTCCGGCTCTCGCTCGGGTTCTTGCCCGGAGGCGACGCGGTGGGAACCGCGCAGCTCACGGGGAGCGCGGTCTGCGGCGGGATCCCGTTCTACGGGCCGTTCCTCGAGCAGCTCGGCCTGTGCAATCCGCAGACGGATGTCATCCGCGTCCTCGGGGCGGCGAATGTCGCGCGCCGCACGGACCTGGCCACCCCTCCGGCCGCAGGAACGGTGACCTTCACCTCGACGCCCGACGCCATCACGGCCACGGTGACGGGATCGTCGGTGCTCACGGCTCAGCATCTGGCGGCGATCCTCGTCGTCGACGCGGGGAGCGGGCTGCCGGTGACGCTGGACTACGGGACGGGCACGACGCGCACGACGAACGCCGATGGCACGCTCGCCACGGTCACGGTGCCCACCAAGGGGGTGACGCTCCCCGCGCAGATGCAGGTGGAGCTGATGGTCGACACGACGGCGGTCGCTCGAGGGACGCTGCCGTAGCCTCCTCAGCCCTGTGACTTCTTCACGTCGCGCACCAGCTCCGCGAACCGGTCCACCATCGGAGTCCCCTCAGCGAGCCACTTCGCGCGAAGGCGCGTCGCGTGCTCCACCCAGTCCTGCGCCGGAAGTACGTGCTCGACCACCTCGCGCACGAGGCGCGTGAGCGCGGGCGTCGCGCCGCCGGACGAGATGGCGACGGTGAACGGGGGGCGTCGTACGAGCGAGCCCGAGTACGCGCTCGCGTTCGCCGGATCGTCCACCGCGACGCAGAACACCCGTCGGACGCTCGTCGCCCGGGCCACGCGCCCCTGCACCTCGGCATCCGACGTCGCCGCGAAGACCAGCCAAGCATCCTCGACGTCCGCGTCGTCGAAGGGGCGCGCCAGCCACTCGACGAGGCCCTCGCTCGCCAGGCGCCGCACGCCCTCCGTCGCCTGCGGCGCGACGACGCGCACCCGCGCGGCCGCCTCGAGCAGCGACTCGATCTTGCGCTCGGCGACGGAGCCCGCGCCGACCACCAGCACCGCTTTCCCCGCGAGCTTCAGGAAGAGCGGGAGGAGACTCGTCTCGCCGTCGGCTTGCACCCCGCGGAGTCTAGCCGCAGCTCGAACGGGGCGCCCTCGGCGCGTAGCCGCTCGGCGGTCGTCTCGATCGCCAGGTCGCCGATGTCGCACCCGACGAAGCGCCGTCCCAGCTTCGCCGCGGCGACCAGCGTGGTCCCGGACCCGCAGAAGGGGTCGACGACGAGCGCTCCCTCGCGGCTCGACGCGCGCACGATCCGCTCCAGCAGCTTGAGCGGCTTCTGGGTGGGGTAGCCCGTGGACTCGTGCAATAGCGGCGTGTTCGCGACCATCGCGTGGCAGTCGGTCCAAACGCTCCCGAGCGCGCGGCCCTCGTCGGCGTAGTAGCGATAGGTGCGGCCGCCGATGGTCCGCTCGCGGTAGCGACGGCCGTGCTCGTCCGCGGCGGTGAAGTGCATCGCCAGGCTGGTCGCCGCGAACGGCTCGCGCAGGCTCGGGTCGCGCCCGTTCCAGACGAAGTCGCGTCCGCCGGCGTAGAGCAGCAGCGTCTGGTGCGTGATGCCGGGGCCTCGCCGGGTGCCCCGCGCGCCGTTGCCGGGGACCCAGATGACCTCGCCGAGACACGCGTCCCCGCCGAAGACGCGGTCGCATGCGAGCTTCGCCGCGTGCACGGCGCGATGGTCGAGGTGAAGCCACATCGTGCCGTCCGCGGCGAGGAGCTCGCGCACCACGGCCAGCCGGGGCTCGAGCCAGGCCAGGTACGCGTCCATCGACGGCCAGCGGTCCTCGTACGCAACACGACCGCGCGCCCGCCATCCGCCACCCTGCGCCCTCGCGCCGAAGGAAGCGCCGACGCAGAACGGAGGATCGAGGTACGCGAGCTGCGCGGAGCGTGCGCGGATGTGACGCGCGAGGGAGAGGGAGTCGCCGTGGACGAGCAAGTTGGTCACGGGGCCTGAAGCAGGGCGAGCGCGAGCTCGCGATCACTCTCCTGGAGCTGCGGCAGATCGTACGCGAGCCACGGTCGCCGTGGCCCGATCGGCTCGCACCCCGCGACCCGCTCGTCGGGCGCGCAGGTGGTGCGAACGTGGATGTGGTCGTCGTGCACGCCGCCCGGGTTGGGCTGCAGCATCATGCTCTGCGCGCGCCGGATGATCTCCGGAGATTCGCCCCGGGCGAGCGCCCACTCGAGCAGCATGGCCTGCACCACGTCGCTGACGAAGAGCCACTGCACGCGCGCCTGCGGATCGTCGACGAGGGCCCTCACCAGCAGCCACTCGCGCTCGACGTCGAACCGGAGCCACCGTCCGTGCGCCTCGTCCTCGGCGAGGCCGTCCGCGCCGACGTGGATGAAGCCGGGGCTGTCGACGGGCGCGCCATCGAGCGTGGTCACGTAGAAGAGGAGGTCCGCGTCGACGCCGGAGCGGTGCGAAAAGTGCGGCGACAAAGGGCCGCCCCCGGTCGGCGTGGAGAGATCGCCGACCGTGAGGCGCGCGCCGGGTCGCTCGCGAGCGACACGCGCCGCGGCGCGCTCGATGGCACCGGTGAAGCGGGGAAGGCCCCAGTGCCGGTCGTTGCCGCGCAGCCAGCGGAGACCCTCGGCGTTGCGGGCGAGCTCCGCGCCGTTGGCGAGGACGCCGCGGTTCGGCGTGCCGATCGAGCCGTGCCACGCCGGGGACAGGGGCGAAGGAGCGCGCGCGCAGCCGGTGGCGGCGACCGCCCAGAGAACCAGCCAGCACGAGCCGCGCGACACGCGTCAGGCTTACCAGACGAGACCGGCGCGATGCCAATCGCCCGTGAACGATCTGGCGCGGCCGGGAAGTCAGCAGACCGTGGGACACCGGCCGAGCAGCGACCGCCGGCAGGCCTGCGCGGTCTCGCGGCAGCCCTGGCGACACCGCTCCTCTTCGAGGTCCCCGCGCAGGGCAGGGGACTTCTCGTCGCTGCCGGGTCCCAGGCGCGGCTGGCACGTGGCCTCGCAGCTGCCGTTCAGCGACGCGCATCGCGCCTCGACGGCCTGGAGGCAGACCGGGCGTGCCTGGGCTCGGTCCGCGCAGGTCGCGTCGGAGCCGAGGACGGGGATCTCCGGCGGCGCGCTGCTGGAGGCGCCTGCGCCGCATGCGAACATCGCGAGGCCGGCGAGGCCGGCGAGAGACCGGGTCGAACGCAAAGAGCGCTCAGCCGCCGGAGGGCGCGTCACCCGCGGTGCCGCCGTCGCCGCCGCTGGAGCTCCCGCTCGAGCTGCCACTGGAGCTCCCGCTGGAGCTGCCACTCGAGCTTCCGCTGGAGCTACCGGAGCTGGTGCCGTTGGCTTGCCCTTCGAACCCGAGGCAGTCGACCGAGCCGCGGCCGCTGAACTGGTACGAGCTCTCGCACTGCGGGCTGGGCACGCCGGGCCCGACGTACGTGTCACAGAACAAGCCCGAGACGCAGTCCGTGTCGACGTTGCAGTCGGTGCCGACCGTCCCGGGCGAGACGCAGGTGCCGGCCGGGTTGTTCGTCCCGCACGCGAGGCACTCGTTCGTGGTGCCGCTCGGCGTCGTCACGCTCCCGCAGTACGAGGAGGAGGGGCACACGTCGCCCGGGTCGTTGCACACGTCGTTCAGCTGCTTCTGCGTCACGGTGGCGCACTGCTTCCCGACGCCGGGAGCCGACGCGCAGATGTCGCCGCTGACTGCGCAGTCCGCGTCGCTCGTGCAGGCCGCGCCCTCGGCGGCCGTACCCGGGAAGACGGCGCTGCATGCGCTCGCGTAAGACGAGGGGCTGACCGTCGAGGGGCTGTTGCCGTAGGCGTTGTTGAGCGCGTTGATGCAGTTCTGGACGGCCCCCGGCGTATACACGCGGCCGGCCGACTGCGCCGCGCTCGCCGCCGTCATGCACTGGGTGTCCTGGTACGACTGGCACCCGGCCTGGGTGAACTCGCTGCCGACGCTCTGCTCGCAGACCTGCGAGATGCCGCAGACCGAGTTCGCGTAGGCGGAGCAGTACTCGTTCACCTGCTGGAACGGCGGTGTCGCGCTGGAGCACGCGAACGTGGAGAGGCCAAGCGCTGCGAGACCTACGACAAGCTGGATACGCATCAGGTTCATCCTTCCGAGAAAAACGAAAGAGCCTTGCCCCTCACGCTAGCTGCAGCCGCCACGCCAGCGCAATTCTCCGTGCAGGTGGGACGTGCCGGGAGCCGGCGATGTTCAAAGAGGCTCCAAGAAGCAGGCCGAGCCGGGGCGCTTCGCCCCGTTACGCGAGGGAGACGAGCAGCGTACGGCGTGGCCGACTGGGTCGGTTACAGTGCCCACCATGTCGCCCCCGCGCTGCCTGTGGACGGTGGGTCTCGGTCTGACTGTGGCCCTGGCTTCATCGGTGCCGGTGGGCTGCTCGTCGTCTCCGAGCCGCCCCGGGCCGACGGGCACCACGGTGCTGTTCGACGCGAGCGCGGATTTCACCTCGCCCGACCACTTCTACGACTTTCCCTGGCCCAGCGACCTTCGCCTCACGCCGGCCGGCACGCCGGACCTCTCCGGGGTCGCCAACCCGACGCTGAGCCAGGTCTTCGGGGGCCTGCTGCAGATCGCCCAGGAGCGCGCAGGATTCCCGGTCGTCCCCGTCGCGTGGTTCGACTTCACGCTCGACCTCGCCACGCGCGCGCCGACCGACGTCATCGCCGCCGCCCCCTCGTCGCCCATCCTGCTCGTCGACGTCGATCCGTCGTCACCGACCCTGGGAAAGCTCTTCCCCACGGTGGCCGAGACCATCCCGCAGGACAGCTACCTCCCCGACGGCATCCTCGCCGTGGGGCCCCGCCCGGGCATCGTGCTCGAGCCGAAGCACCGGTACGCGTACGTCGTGATGACCTCGGCGAACGACACGAACGGCGCCCCCCTCGGCGTCGCGACCGCCCTTCACCAGGCCCTCACCTCGAACGACGCCAGCGATCCCGTCGCCCAGCTCTACGCGGTCGTGCCCCCCGCGCTGCAAGCAGCGGGGGTCGACGTGACGCAGGTCGCCGCGGCCACCGTGTTCGCGACGGGCGACGTGGTGAGCGATCTGTTCAACCTGTCGACGATGGTCTTCAACAAGTACGCATCGCAGGTGAGCGTCACGGCGGTCACCGTCGACCCCAACGTGCTCGATGCCAACGACCGCATCTGCGAGCTACAGGCCCAGGTGACCTACCCGCAGTTCCAGGTCGGCTCTCCACCGTACGACACCGGGGGCCTATTCACCTTCGACTCGAGCGGGATGCCCATCTTGCAGGGCGAGGAGATGGCGCCCATCACCATCACGCTCCCCAAGAGCCCCATGCCGGCGGGCGGCTATCCGCTCATCGTCTACTTCCACGGGACGGGCGGCGAGAGCACGGCCATCGCCGATCGGGGCATCTGGCGACCCGAGACCACCACCGCCAGCTGCCCCATCGGGCAGGCGCTCGACTCCTGGAACGGCGTGACCGGCTGCAACACGCCTGGGGAAGGCCCGGGGTGGGTGATGGCGCCGCTCGGCTTCGCGATGGCCGCGAGCGCGCTCCCCGTGAATCCGCAGCGGTGGCCGGCAGGTCAGAACTCTAACCTCCCCGAGTATCTCAACATCAACAACGTCGCCGCGACGCGCGACATCTTCCGGCAGGGCGTCCTCGAGGAGCGCATGTTCTTCGACGCGCTGAACCGGCTCACCATCGATCCGAGCGTGGTCTCCGCGTGCAGCGGCCTGTCCCTGCCGCCGGGGGAGACGGCGTACCACTTCGTCGCGGCCCCGCTGCTCGCGCAGGGGCAGTCGATGGGCGCGATGTACGCGAACATGATCAGCGCGGTCGAGCCGCGGATCAAAGCCGTCGTGCCCACCGGCTCGGGTGGCTACTGGAGCTACTTCATCCTGGAGACGCAGTTCTTCCCGAACATCAAGGGCGACCTCGGGCTGCTCCTCGGTCTGCGCGGGAGCTTCTCGCACCTGCATCCGGCCATGCACGTCACCCAGATGGCGCTCGAGCCGGTCGACCCCATCGTCTTCATGCCACGCCTCGGACGCGAGCCTCTGCCCGGGCACCCGGTCCGGTCCGTGTACGAGCCGCATGGCATGGGCGACTCGTACTTCCCGACGGACGTGCAGGACGCGTGCGCCATGGCCTACGGCCACAAGGAGGCGGGTACGCAACAGTGGGCGACCATGCAGCCCGCGCTGCAGCTGGAGGGGCTCGACGGGATCGTGCCCTACGACGTGGCGAACGACGTCACGTCGAGCACGGGAACGCCCCGCACGGGGGTCGTCGTGCAGTACATGGGCGACGGCGTCTACGATCCGCACGCCATCTACTCTCAGCTCGACAGCGTGAAGTACCAGTACGGCTGCTTCTTCCAGAGCTTCTTCCAGACGGGGACGGCCACCGTCCCGGCACCCGCCGCCTACAGCGTGCCGTGCCCGACGCACTGAAGGGTCGAGTCACTGGAAGGTCGCGGGGGTCGAGCCGTACGCCCCGGCCAGGAGCGTGACCGACCACGGGCCCGCGTCGAACGTCGCCGTGTTCGCCTGGCCCCAGCCAAGCGTTCCCTGCGAGAGGCCGCGGACGGCGACCAGGACCGGCGAAGGCAAGATGCCCTCGCCCGTGATCCCGACGTAGGAGCACCGGACGAGGACCAGGCTCTGGTCGCTCGTCACGCCCGAGGCCGTCAGGATCGCCACGCTCTCCACGCTGCCTCCGGTCCAGGCGAACGCGAAGTCGCTCGACGTCGGCACTGCGAGCGCCCCGCCGTCCGGCATCGGGCTCGTCAGCGTGATGGCCCCCGGAGCCGCGACCCCCTGGGGGCCGAAGGCGGGCACGGCACCGCCCGAGGCGGCCACGGTCAGCGTGTCGCCCGCCGAGAAGAGGGGAGCCTGGGTCGCGACCTCGTAGAGGCCCGTGGCTCCCGCATCGACCGTCACGCCGCCCTCGAGCGAGGGTGCGGCAAACGTCAGGGTCCCGGCGCCCGGAGCGGGTCCCGCGTCCGGGTCGGATGGGCACGTGTAGACGACGCAGGCGCCGTAGACGGTCGTGCCCCGACAGGCGGCCTCCAGCACGGGTGTGCCGTCGAACACGGCGCCGAGGCTCCCGGCGCCCTCCGGGCTCGTCGAGAAGAAGACGAACCCGGCCGGGCCGCTCTCCGGTTCTCCGGACGGACCTCCGTCGAAGCTCTCCATCGCGTCCGCGCCGCTCTCCACCACCGACGCATCGGCCGGCCCTCCGCCATCCTGCGGGGAGGTTCCCTTCGGCCCGCTGCACGCCACCAGCAGCGGAACCAGCGAGATGAGGCTACGGCGCTGCTTCGTCGGGCTCATCGGTCCGCCATTCTACTGGGTGCTATCTTGCCCTGCGTGCGCATCGCTCTGGCTCTTGCGGTCGCCTTGACCGCGCTCGGAGCCGACGCCAGCCCGGCGCAGGCGTTCTGCCGCACGACGACCTCGAAGGCGCCCTCGGGCTGGAACCCCGCGGTCAGCGGGTGCTGGACGGACGGCGTGCCGCTGGCCTGGCAGACCGATCGCGTTCCCTACGCGGTGACGTCGGCCGCCAGCAAGCAGGTCTCCCTGGCGGACGCCACGCGGGTCGCGGACCTGGCCTTCGGCGCCTGGAACGCCACGCAGTGCGCCGGCCGGTCCGTGGGCATCCAGGCCTACGACGAGGGCTCCATCGCGGTCCCCGACGGCGCGGCGGGCGACGCGCTCGCCGAGTGGGCCTACTGCGCCGAGAGCACCTCGTGCAATCCCGCCG
>Ga0209415_10017521_pt1 | contig 11385 bp, 7 predicted proteins | sample PeaSoiSIISIP2007_FD_187696 | JGI IMG/M metagenome (GOLD analysis project Ga0209415, IMG submission 187696) | Peat soil microbial communities from Weissenstadt, Germany - SII-SIP-2007 (SPAdes) (version 2) | ecosystem: Environmental > Terrestrial > Soil > Wetlands > Peat | place: Germany...
AAGCGCTTCACTGGGAGCCGTGCGCTGCTGTCACCCCAAGCTCCATCTCCCGCGAAGCGGGTTCGTTCTTCGGCCAGTACCGTCGGAGAGGCGCCCAAATTCACCGTCCAAGAGTTCGAAAGCGCAGCCCCAAACCGGTCATTAGTTCGGATCCAGCCGTTCCACGGTAGATAGGGGGCAGGGTTGGACGCTGCTTGAAGGGTTAAATGCCACTGCGGTTCGCGCCCACCGCAGCAATCAGCCCGCCAAATAGCGCCCCCCGGACCACAATACTGGATACCTCCACGCGTTCCCGCCGGCTGCAGGTCTCATGTGTAATCGGGCCGAGCCCGTCCAGCGTGGGAACACCGAGCGCAGCCGCGAAGCTGCCGTCTGATCCGCCTGGCGAGACAACCTCGTGTATCGGCGCGCCCAGCTCAGCGCAAATGCCCTGCGCAACAGAGAACAGACGATGCGTCGCAGGTGTGGTCGGGAAAGGCGGCCGGTAGAAGTCGCCATCGACTGCGACGGTCACCCGCGGGTCGGTCGGGGCGGCGGAGGCAATCCGACGCGCTTCGGTCAGCAAGCGATCCGCCCCGATCGCGTCAGCGGCACGCAGATCGAGGTGAATCTCCGCCTCACTCGGCACGACTTGGCGCGCACTGCCACCACGAAACAGCCCCACGGTTGCGCTGATGCCGCGCGTCGTGTCGGTCAGCGCTTCCAGCGCGGGAACCATCGGTGCCAGTGCCGCGATGGCTGAAGCACCTTGAGCCCGCGATGACCCGGCATGTGCCGACACGCCACGCGCGCGGATGTACAGCGCGCCCACAGCGCCGCGCCCGACTACGACGCCGCCTTCCGGCCGGCAGGGCTCCAAGGTCAGGCACAGGTCCGCGCACCGCGCCTCGTCCTCGATCCAAGCGCGGCTGCCTGGGCTGCCGATCTCCTCGTCCGGCACCACAAGCATAGTGATTGAGCCGATGCCGGACGGCGGCTCGTGCAGCAAGCGCCGGATCGCGTGCAGCGCCATCACAACGCAGCTCTTCATGTCGCCGGCGCCGGGGCCGGTGATCCAGTCGCCGTCACGCTGGAACGCCCAATCGGCCACCGTACCGGCAGGCCACACCGTATCCGCATGACCCAGCACCAGCACCCGCCGCCCCTCGCCCAGTCGCCGCCGCGCGGTCATCTGGTCGCCGCGGTTCGCCAGTTGCTGGCGCGATACCTGAAAGCCGCATTCGCGCAGGAACGCCGCCCAGACATCGATCACCGCGTTCACGCCGGCGGCGTGATAGGTGCCGCTGTCAATGTTCACCACGCGCTCCGTCATCGCCAGTATGTCAGGCAGGTCGCTGGCCAGCGAGGCCGCCATGTTGCGTGGATCGGTCATTCCCGTTCCCTCCTCAGGACTGCCGTGGAATACTGCGCCCAGCTGCAGTGCGGAGACCAGGGACAATCCATGGATGCGGCGGAGATGCTTGGCACCGTCATGGGCCGGATCTGGACCTCGCGGCGCATCATGCAGGATTTTTCTGCGTTGTGCGCCTGTGGCGGGCGCTTCGCCGGTACCGAAAGCGAGGCACGGGCGCGCGAATTCCTCGCCGACCGCATGGCGGAGGCCACCGGCGCGACAGTTCTGCGAGAGCCGGTGCCATATCGCGGCTGGACACGCGGCCCGGCGTCGATCCTGTTGCCGAGCGGACGCAACTTGCCGGCGCTCGGCCTGGTCCGTACACCGAAGACGCCATCGCAAAGACTGACCGCGCGGCTGGTCGATCTTGGGCGCGGCAGCGCGGACGACCTCGCGCGGGCCGGCGACGCGATATGTGGCGCGATCGCGTTGGTTCGGCACGAGTTCATGATGGGCACCAGCCACGTCCACCGAAGGTGGAAATACGATGCGGTTCGCGCCGCCGGGGCGCGCGGCTTCGTCATCGCCTACCACCAGCCGGGCGGCCTGGCCGTCACCGGCTCCTCCGGCGACGGCAGCGCGGGGCACATTCCCGCCGTTGGCGTCAGCCACGAGGCGGGTTCGGCACTGTCTGCCTGCGCCGGACAGGAAGTGACGTTGCACAGTTCGGGCCGCTTCGACGACGCGGTGGCGGAGAACCTGTTCGCGACGATGCCCGGTACCGGCGCAACCCGGGTGGTGCTGTCCGCGCATTACGACGGGCACGATCCAGCCGCGTCGGCCATCGACAACGCCTCCGGGGTGGTCGCCGCCATGGCCGCGGCGGAGGCGCTGCGCGACATCGTGTCCGAGTTGCCACGCGGGCTGGAGCTGGCGCTGTTCACCGTGGAGGAATGGGCCCTGATTGGGTCGCGGCTGCATCTGGAGACGCTGGATTTGCCCGCCCGCGCGGAGCTTGCGTTCAACCTCAACCTGGATTCCGTCGGCGGCGACGCCGCACTGACCGCGGTCACCGGCGGCTTCCCCGGCGTGGCGGAATTCGTCGGGCGCGCTCTGCGTCCGGTTGGGCTTGCGGTCGGCCTGCATCACGGGTTCATGGCGAATTCCGACCACGCCAACTTCGTGCGCCACGGGATTCCCGCCCTGCGACTCTGCGCCGGCTTCGACAAGCCGGACTCGCATTTGCGCTTCCTGCTGACCGCGGCGGACACGCCGGACAAGGTGCATCCGCACGAACTGAAGACCGCCGCCTGCGTCGCGGCCGCGCTGGCGCTTGCCGCGTGTACGGACCCGGAGCTTCCACCGCCGGTGCCGCCCGAAGCCGGCCGCCGCATCGCCGCCGGCTAGGGGAGCGGGGGAGAATAAGGGCCAGGCGCGGAATAACCGGGGCGGACCGCATGCTGGCCGCGCCCACGTCGTCACGGCGGGCCTTCGCCTGCCATGACGGGGTGGGCGCGGCCAGCGCACCCGTCGATTCGATTATTCCGCGTCAGGCGCAAAGGGTTCGGGGGCGGATGGTCGGCACAAGGCCGGCCATGACTGGTTGGGCATTTTCAGTCCCGGGGCTCGTGCCGAACCGGATACCCAGCGCTGTCCTCAGAGGCACTTGTGGGTAATGCTCAGGCACGAGGCCGGTCATGACCGTTGGGAAGTCTCTCCCCCCTCAGGCTCCCAGCACCGGCTGTATGGATGCCAGCTCCGCCAGCGGGATGTGACAGGCAATCCGGTGCCCCTCCGCTGCCACCTGCCAGGGCGGCGGGGTTGTGGCGCATACCGGCCCGAGCCGGCGCGGGCAGCGCGAGGCGAAGCAGCAGCCGGGACCGGCCTTGGCGTCGCCTGGATCCCCGACCAGCCGGACGCGGGTCGCGCCTCGGCCCCGCATCCCCACCACCGGAACGGCGGAGAGCAACGCCTCGGTATACGGATGATACGGCGGGCGCAGCACCAGTTCGGCGCTTCCCTCCTCCACCAGCCGCCCCCGGTACATCACCGCAATTCGTTCGGCGATATGCGCGATCACGCCGATGTCGTGGCTGATGAACAGGTAGGCGACGCCCAGCCGGTCGCGCAGATCGGCGAACAGGTTCAGCACCGCCGCCTGCACGGAGACATCCAGCGCCGACACCGCCTCGTCGCAGACCAGAAAATCCGGCCGGGTGGCCAGCGCCCGTGCGATGCCCACGCGCTGCTTCTCCCCGCCGGAAAGCTGATGCGGATAGCGGCTGCGGTAGAGCGCCGGCAGCCGCACCAATTCGAGCAGCCGTGCCACCTCCGCCGCCGCGCGTTCGCCGCGCGCCAGGCCGAAACGGTGCAGCGGCCGGCGTAGGATGGTTTCGACCGTCTGGCGCGGGTTGAGTGAGGTATCGGGGTTCTGGAAGACGATCTGCGCCCGCCGGCGGAAGTCCAGGCCCGGGGTTGCTGGCAGTTCGGCCCCGGCGAAGCGCAGCCACCCGGAATCCGCGCCGATCAGCCGCAGCGCCAGGCGGCCCAGCGTGGACTTGCCGCAACCGGATTCACCGACTAGGCCCAACGTCTCTCCCGCCCGGAGCGTGAAGGAGACGCCGTCCACCGCCTGCACCGCCTCGCTGCCGCGCCCGAGCAGCTTTGCGAGCATGCCGCCGCTGCGGAACGCCCGGCGCAACTCCGCCGCTTCCAGCAGGTTGGGCGCGTGAGCTTGAGATATCGGGTGCGCTGCGCCATGCTCCAACACGGGCCAGGGCAGCAGCGCGGCGTCATCGGCGCGATGGCAGCGCACCAGGCGAGCAGGACCGGCCGGCACCAACGCCTGCGGTTCGCTGCACGACGCTTCGGCAAACGGGCAGCGGGCCCGAAAATTGCAGCCCGGGTCGGGGTCCACCAGGTCCGGCAGATTGCCCGGGATGGGCACCAGCCGGCCGGCATGTGGCCGGTCCGGCCGGGGCAGGGCGCCCAGCAGACCACGGGTATAAGGGTGACGCGGGTCCTGCAGCAACTGCGTCGCCGGACCCGACTCCACGGTGCGGCCCGCGTACAGCACGGTCAGGCCATCGCAGATGCGGTCGACAATGCCGAGGTTGTGGCTGACCAGCAGCATCGTCAGGCCGCGGCGGGCGCGAAGCTGTTCCAGCAGGTCCAGGATCTGCGCTTCGACCGTCACGTCCAGCGCGGTGGTCGGCTCGTCCAACAGCAGTAAATCGGGTTCGACGGCCAACGCGCTGGCGATGACCGCACGCTGCTTCATGCCACCGGAAAGCTGGTGCGGATAGGCGCGCATCACGGCGGAGGCCCGCTGGATGCCGGTCTCCGCCAGCAGCGCCGTCGCGCGCTCGAACGCCTCCCGGCGCGACATACGCCGGTGCACCAGCAGCGGTTCGGCCACCTGCAGGCCGATCGGCAGCGACGGGTTCAGCACCGATGACGGGTCCTGGAAGACCACGCCGATGCGCCGCCCGCGCAGGGAAACCGGGTCGCGCAGCAGATCGTGGCCGTCGAACGCCATGCGCGCCGCGCCGACCCGCGCGGACGCCCCGAGCAGGCCGAGCAGGGCCAGCACGACGGTGGATTTGCCGGATCCGGACTCGCCGACAAGGCCCATGACCTGGCCGCGCGGGATGGCGAACGACGCCCGGTCCAGCGCGCGCACGCCGCCGCGCGCGGTGGCATAGGTCACCGTCAGGTCCTCGACGGTCAGCACCGCCCGCGGCTGGGCGGGCTCGGCAGACAGCGGTGCTTCGATGGCGTGCAGCTCAGCCATCGCCGCGGCCCCGCAATTGCGGATCCAGTTGCTCGCGCAGGCCCTCGCCGAACAGGTTCACCGCGACCAGCAGCGCGCACAGGCACAGGCCCGGCGCCAGGCCGATCCAGGGTGCCTGGTCGATGAACTGGCGGCTTTCCGCGATCATCAGCCCCCATTCGCTGCTCGGCGGCTGCGGTCCCAGGCCGAGGAAGGACAGCGAGGAGCCGAGCAGGATCGCGAAGGTCACGCGCAGGCCGCTTTCCACGATGATGGCCGGCCAGGCGTTGGGCAGGATCTCGCGCGCCAGGATCGACACCCCACCTTCACCACGCGCCCGCGCCGCCTCGACGAAGTCCTCCTCCAGCAGGCCCAGCGCGACGGAGCGCGTCAGCCGCGTCAGAATGGGGATGTAGACCAGGCCGACGGCCAGGATGGTCTTCCACAGGTTGGGCGGGGTGACGGCCAGGATCAGCAGGCCAAGCAGGATCGGCGGCAGGGAGATCAGCAGGTCCACCGCGCGCATGATCGCCGCCTCAACGATGCCGCGGCTGAACGCGGCCAGCAGGCCCAGCGGCACGCCGGCGGCGACGCTGATCGCCATTGCGCCGAAGCCGATGGCCAGGGAGTAATGCGCCCCAGCCAGCACGCGGGAGAACACGTCGCGGCCGAATTCGTCGGTGCCGAACGGATGGGCCAAGGACGGCGGCACGAAGCGGACGCGCACCGCGAAGGCGGTGGGGTCATAGGGAGTGATCCACGGGCCGATCACCGCCAGCACCGCGATGGCGGCCACGACCAGGCCGCCGACCCAGAGCGGGCTCGCCCATCGCCGCCGCGCCAGCACCGCCCCGCTCATCGCCGGTTGCTCATGCGGCAGAACGGCCGTAGCGGATTCGCGGATTGAGCAGCGCGTAGCTGAGGTCAGCCAGCAAGTTCGCCACGGCGTAAATCGCGGTCAGCACCATCATCCCGGCTTGCAGCAGCGGCAGGTCCCGGCGCTCGATGGCGAAGACCAGGAGGCGGCCGAGGCCGGGATAGGCGAACACCGTCTCAACCACGACGATGCCGCCGATCAGGATGCCGGCGTCGATCGCCAGGATCGTGATGGTGGGCGGCAGCGCATTGCGTAGCGCGTGCCGGCGCAGCACCAGCCGTCGCGGCAGTCCTTTTGCATAGGCGGCCAGGACGTAGCGGCTCTCCAGCGTCTCCAGCATGACCGAACGGGTCAGGCGCGACACGTGCGCGGTGAGGCCGAGCGAGAGGACCACGACCGGCAGGATCAGGTGCGCCAGCCAGCCCATGACGCCGACCTGTCCGATCCGCTCGTAGCCGGTGGCGGGCAGCCAGTGCAGCCAGGAGGCGAACAGCAGGATGGCGAGGATCGCCCAGAAGAAATCCGGCACGGCGATGAACAGGAACTGTCCCAGCGCCAGTGCGCGGTCGGAAGCCTGGTCCTTGTGCGTGGCGGCATACACGCCGCCGCCGATGCCCAGCAGCACGACCAGCACGAAACTGATCCCGGCCAGGATGGCGGAGCGCCCGAGGGCATCGAAGATCACCGGGCCGGCCGGCCGGTCCATGGTCAGCGACTGGCCGAGGTCGCCTTGCAGCATCGCGGTCAGCCAGCGCCAGTATTGCGTGGCCAGCGGATCGTTCAGCCCCAGCCTCGCTTCCAGCGCTGCGATGGAGGCCGGCGTGGCGTACTCGCCCAGGATCGAATAGGCGACGTTGCCGGGTAGGATGTGGACGATGCCGAAGATCAGCACCGACATCGCCCACAGAATGCCGACCACCGCGAGCAGCCGGCGGAGCACGAAGCCGGTCATCGCGGCCCGCCGGCGGCTGGCAATGCCACCCACGTCATGGCCGGCCTTGTGCCGACCATCCATGCCGTACCGGCGGTGGTGCAGATGGCCGGCACAAGGCCGGCCATGACGTGGGTGGGGAGCGGTGTCCCCAGCCAATCTGTTTCGCCGCCGCGGCTTATCCTGATGGCTATGGGGTCAGGCCCCGCCATGACGATGGGGGAACAGCGGTCTCGATCCGTCAGAGTCAGAGCCCGCGCCCGATCAGGTAACCGTCGCGAAGCGCAGGTCGAACCAGCGCATCGGGTGGGTCTTCACGTTAAGCACCTTGCTGCTGTACGCACAGGCGAAGTTGACGGCATAGGCGAACAGGCCGGGCGGATTGTCGTGCACGCCGTGCTGCATGGCGATGTATTCGACTTTCTGCTTCGCCGGATCGCCGGTCAGCCGGGCAGCGTCCAGCGCCTTGTCCACCGCGGGATTGTTGTAGTGCCACAGCCGCGCGTTCCAGCTCCCCTTGGAATGCAGGAACGGGTAGGTGCTGGTGTCGATGGTCGGCCGGGCGAAATAGCCGTCCACATACAGCGGCGCTTTGCCGGAGACTTCCGCGTCGTAGCTGGCGAACTGCACGCGCTGCACCTGAAGATCGAACCCGGCGGGGGCCAGAAGCTGCTGCAGCGTAACGCCGAGGCGCTCGCGCACCGGACGGCCGACCGGCACGATGATGGGGATCTTAATGCCGTTGGGATGGCCGGCTTCCGCCAGCAGCTTGCGCGCGCCGGCGGGATCGGCCGCGCCGAGCGGGATGTCCCTGGCGTAGAACGGATGCGTCGGCGGGATCGGGCTGATGGTCGGCGCGCCTTGCCCGAACAGCGTCAGCTCGACGATGTCGCGCTTGTCCACCCCGATGTTGAACGCCCGGCGCACTCGCACGTCGTTGAACGGCGGGGTAAGGTTGTTCATCACCGCGGCGTCCCACGACGCCGTCGGCACGCTGTCCACCCGCACGTTCGCGTGCCCGCCCAGCGTCTTCACCTGATCGAGCGGCAGGTCCCAGACGATGTCGATGTCGCCCGCCTCGAGCGCGGCGATCTTCACGCTCATCTCGGGGATGATGCGCAGTTCCACGCCGTCCAGCTTGGGCAGTCCCGGCTCGAAATAATGCGGGTTCTTCACCAGCACCATGCGATCGCCGGGCGTGTAGCTCTGGAACACGAACGGTCCGGTGCCGACCGGATGCGTGCTGAGCTGCGACACCAGGTCGCGCGGCGGGATCTTCACCTGGCGGTCGGACAGGATTTCGGCGAAGCCGCCATAGGGATAGGACAGTTCGAACACCACGGTGTGCGAATCCGGCGCACTCATGCGTTCGATCATCGTATAGTTGCTGCGCGAGGGCGCGCTGTTCTTCGGATCGAGCAGACGCGTGAAGAAGGCGACTACGTCGTCGGCGACCAGTTCCCGGCCGTTGTGGAACAGCACGCCGCGGCGCAGCGGGAAGGTCCAGTGCTTCAGGTCTTCGCTGTATTTCCAGCTTTCCGCCAGGTCAGGCTCGACGGTCAGGTCCTCCTTCATCCGCGTCAATCCGTTGAACACCAGATTGTCGTAGATGTACTCGTCGCCGATCGTGGTCACCATCGGGTCGAGGCGGGTGGGAGAAGTGCCGATGCCGACGCGCAACACCTCGGTTGCGGCGTGCGCGTTCCGACTGGCGGCCACTACTAATGCGCTGCCGATCAGGCCCCTACGCGTCAGTTCCATTGCGGTCTCCTTTTCGCGGTCGTTTGCTGCCGCCTGCCCCGGTGCAGATTATGGGTGGACTATGCCGATCCACCGCACAGCGAGTCCAGTCATATCGGCTCGCGGCGTGCGAGCAGCGGCAACAGATCGCGCGCATCGGCGCAGGCATCGAGCCGCAGGACGGCGTCGTGCAGCCGAACGGCCTGGGGTTCCGGCAGGACGCGTCCGGCCAGTTCCATGAACTTCGCCACCAGCGCCGCGTCGCTCAGCGGATTGCCGGGCGCGCCGAGGGGAACGGTGACACGACCCTCGAAGCGTTGCCCGTTGCGCGTGCGGATGGCGATGAACGGCTCCTCGTCCGGCTGCATGCCGGCATCCACCTGCATCGCGACACGCCGCATCAGGTTCAGCAGCCGCTCGTCCTGCCGGCACGCCGGCGAATAGGCCGACAGGCCCGCATGGCCGAGGCCGATGCGTGCGGCGACGGCGTAGGGCAGGCTCATCTGCGCCGCGGGCAATGTGGCGACGTCCGTGCCGCCGCACATGCCGTGCAGAAAGCCGCTCAGTCGCACGTCGATCCTTGCCACATCATCGGAACACAGGCCGTGGTCCTGCAGTATCTGGCTGGTCGCGTCGATCGCGCCATGCGTGCCGCGGCACGAGGCGTAGGGCTTGATGGCGGCCCGCTCGATCCGCCACGACCTGCCGAGTTCATCCACCAACGCCGCCGCACGTGTCGGGCCATGCGCGTAGCTGGGCAGGAAGCCGCCCCAGACATCCTCGAAGACCTGGGCCGGCCCGGTAATGCCCTGCCGTGCCAGCAGCGCCGCGAGCAGTCCGCCTTCGGCTGCGCGCCCGGCATGCATACGCTTGGCCTGCGAACCGTCATGGATGAAGGCCCAGAGTCCGCCGGCGAAACTGGCCGCCAGGCCGATCGCCGCGGCGCATTGGCGCGCATCGCCATGCAGGATCCGGCACGCGGCCGCGGTCGCGCCAAACACGCCGCAAGTACCGGTCGAGTGCCAGCCGGCCGCGTTGTGCGGCTGATAGCCGCCGAAAGCCTCCAAAACCCGCCGGCCGATATCGTACCCGAGCACGATGGCCATGAGGAACTCGGTGCCGGCAACGGGTTCCGAAGCCAGTGAGAGCGCCGCAACAGCGGCCGGCAGGACGACTGCGCCCGAGTGGTCGCAGCCGCCGGTGTCGTCTAGCTCATAGGCATGCGCGGCTACGCCATTCGCAAGCGCCGCATCCCGCGGCGACAGCGCAAGGTCCGTTCCCCATGTCGCCGCAGGGCCGCTGCCGGCCGTGGCCTGCAGCATCGCACGGACCGCGCGCGCCTCATCGGAGCCGGAACCGGCCAGGGCCGCGCCGAACGTGTCCAGCGCATGGCGTGTGGCTTTTTCCACGACCGCAACGGGCAGCTCAGCCGTGACGCTTTCGGCGATGAAAGCGCCCATCTGTTGGGTATGCGAGTACGGGACCATGGTTGCCTCCGCGGTCTGCCGCTTGCGCCGCTTACGCACAGTTGCGTAGGATCGCACCGGCAAGCTTGCGAAGCCAAGGAGAAACGTCATGCGCCTGGTGATCCGGACAGCATGGACGATCGCCTGGCGGGGCGGACGGCAGATTCCGCTGAAGGCGCACGCAGTTGTCGTGGACGGCGATCGCATCGTCGATATCACGCCTACGCCGCCGACAGATGCGGAAGAGATCACGGTACCGGACGGCATCGCGATGCCCGGTCTGATCAACCTGCACAATCACACCATCAATGCACCGCTGTTCCGCGGAATCGTGGACGACCTGCCCCGCAGCACCACCGGCGAAAGCAAGGTTTATTCCATGCTCATGCCGATAGGTGGACTGGCGGCGACCTATCTCGATGCTATCGAACTGCGCGCGCTGATCGCACTGGGTCTGCTGGAGGTGCTGCGCAGCGGCGCCACTACCCTGGTGGATCAATTTCGCCCGCCTCAGGCAATCATCCTGGACCTGGCGCGCGAATGGGGTTTGCGGCTGTATGGCGCCCCCTACCTCTTTTCGCCCGTCGCACCGGCGGGCGATCCTGCGTTGGCAAGTGCCGCTGACGGAAGTTTCGCAGGCGAAACTGGCCTGGCGGAATTCGATCGCCTGTTCCACCGGCATGACCAGGGGGATCGCGGCCTGGTCCGCGTCATCCTCGGCCCGCATGCGGCGGATTCCTGCGCACCGGATCTGCTGCGTGCCGCGGGCCGCATTGCCCGGGAACGCGGGATCCTGTTGACCACCCACTTGGCGCAGAGCCAGGGCGAAATCGATCGTGTGGCCGAGCAGCGTGACATGGGCCTAGTTGAATACATGGTGTCCGTCGGCCTCCTGCGCGAGGGTGTGATCTTCGCGCATGGCACTCATCTGAGCGATGCCGATCTCGTACGCTTACGCGATACTGGCGCTGCCATCGCCAACTGCGCGAGCGTCTTCCTGCGCGGCGGTAAGTCACCCAGCTTCGCGCGGTTCCAGCGGCAGGGCGTGCGGGTCGGGATCGGCACCGATGCCGAGAGGATGGACATGTTCGCACAGTTGCGCGCGACGGGGTTCGCATCGAAGCAGGCGTTTGGCGCGGGGAATGTGGGCACGGCGGCCGATCTGCTGCACGCCGCCACAGCCGGCGCAGCCGATATCCTCCGCCGGCCGGACCTCGGGCGGCTTGTCCCGAACGCCTCTGCCGACATCGTCGTGGTGGGGATCGG
>Ga0209415_10017522_pt1 | contig 11385 bp, 10 predicted proteins | sample PeaSoiSIISIP2007_FD_187696 | JGI IMG/M metagenome (GOLD analysis project Ga0209415, IMG submission 187696) | Peat soil microbial communities from Weissenstadt, Germany - SII-SIP-2007 (SPAdes) (version 2) | ecosystem: Environmental > Terrestrial > Soil > Wetlands > Peat | place: Germany...
CCGCCAACTCCGCTAACCGCGCGCAGCGCGGCTAACTCCGCTTCTCACGCAAACTGTCCCAGGAACCGCATGTCCCCGGCATAGAACTGGCCTATCTCACTTATCCCGTATTTCATCATGGCGATGCGCTCGACGCCCATGCCGAAGGCGAAGCCCGAGATCTTCTTCGGGTCATACGCGGGCTGCTTTTCCGCGGCAAAGGCGAAGACCGCCGGGTCCACCATGCCGCAGCCGAGCAGCTCAATCCAGCCCGAGTTTTTGCATTTGCGGCAGCCTTTTCCTCCGCAGAAGATGCAGCTGATCTGGACGTCGGCCGAGGGTTCAGTGAAGGGAAAGAACGAAGGGAAAAACCGCGTCTTCACGGCCGAGCCGAACAGCGCTTTCATGGCGTGGTCCAGCGTGCCCTTCAGATCGCTGAAGGTGATGTTCGCATCGACGCAGAGGCCCTCCACCTGATGAAAGATGGGCGAGTGCGTCGCGTCGGCCGCGTCGTTACGGTGCACCTTGCCGGGAATGATAATGCGCACCGGCGGCGGCTGCGTCTCCATCGTCCGCATCTGCACCGGGGACGTGTGCGTGCGCAGCAGCAGCCGGTCGCGCAGCGGGCGACGGTCCTGGTTGGCGACGACCAGCGTGTCCTGCGTATCTCGTGCCGGATGCCCGGGCGGAAAGTTCATGCTCTCGAAGTTGTAGAAGTCGGTTTCGACCTCCGGCCCAACGCCGACCGAGTAGCCCAGCGCGGCAAAAACTTGGGTGATCTCGTTCAGCGTGCGGGTGATGGGGTGCTCCGCGCCTGTGAGCCGCCGCGTGCCGGGCAGCGTAATGTCGATGGCCTCGGCCTTGAGCGCCGCATCGCTTGGTCCGGCGCCGGCTGCCTGGTCCAGCAGGCCCTCCACCACCCCTTTGAGCGCGTTGAAGCGCACTCCAAGCGCCTTCTTGGCCGCTGGCGGAGCGGCCTTGAGCCAGCGCGCTGAGATCTCCGTCAGCCGCCCCTGCTTGCGCCCCAGCCACTCGAGGCGAAAGGCCTCAACATCCGCTTCGCCGCTCAATGCAGCCGCAGCCACGCGCGCCTGTTGCTCCACCGCGCCGAACGCCTGGTCCAGCGCGGCCCCGTCAAATGCCGTCAGATTGGGTATCTCTTCGTTCATCATGCGTAAAGCTCAGGATAAACCACTGCGTGGGGCAGCCGCGGGCGTTTGGGGCGCCAGCCTCAGAGCCCAGGCCTATCGAGGCTGGTGTCCTCAGCCGGACTTCTGTCGTACCATGAGCCCATGAAAAGACTGGTTTCTGCTGCTGTCGTTGCTCTTTCCCTTGCCGTATCGGTTCCGGCCCCGCTCGTGTCCGCCCAGGCCACCCCTACCGTCTATCCCCAGCAGGATGGCTACGTGGATGCCCACGGCGTGCTCATCTACTACGTGACCTTCGGCAAAGGCGCGCCGCTGGTGGTGGTCCACGGCGGTCCCGGCGCCGATCACACCTACTTCCTTCCCTACCTGCTGCCCTTGGCGCGGACGCACCGCCTCGTCTTCATCGACGAGCGCGGCTCCGGCCGCTCGCAGCGCCTCCAGGACACGAGCCTCTACACCGTCGAGAACATGGTCGAGGATGTGGAAGACGTCCGCCAGGCCCTCAACCTGGGCAAGATCTCGCTGCTCGGCCACAGCTACGGCGGCGTGCTGGCGCAGGCCTACGCCCTGAAGCACCAGCAGAACCTCAGCCACCTGATCCTGAACTCGACCTTCCCGTCAACCCAGCAGATGAACGAGGTGCTGGCGCGGGAAAAGGCGCAGATGCCGCCGGAAAAACTGAAGCGCCTGAATGAGCTGGAGTCCGCCGGCCTCTACGGCAAAGGCGAGGCCTGGGAGCATGGCCGCTACCCGGCCGAGTACGCCAACCTGGCCTGGGGTCCGGGCTATTTTCCGTTCCTCTACGGCGCGCGCCCCGACGCGAACTACGACCCCATGGCACAGCTCACCGGCACCAGCTGGGAGCTCTACCGAGCCATGTGGGGCGAGCACGGCGAGTTCATCATCGACGGCAACCTCAAGTCGGTCGAGTATCTGGACCGGCTGCCGTCGATCCACGTTCCCACGCTGGTCATGGCCGGCGACCACGATGAGTGCGACCCCAGCCTGAGCCGCGAGATGCACGACAAAATCGCAGGCTCTGAGCTGGTCATCCTGCCCAACAGCGGCCACATGAACTTCGTCGACCAACCCGACCTGTGGGAGAAGGCGGTTGAAGGCTTCCTCAGCCAGAAGTAGGCTGCAAACGCAGAACGGCCCGGAATCCAGGGGATTCCGGGCCGTTCAAGTCTTACGACAGCAACTGCCTCAGGCCGCCTTCTTCTCCGCGGCCAGGGCGGCTTTGGCTTTTCCCACCAGGTCGGTGAAGCCGGCGGCGTCCTTCACGGCGATGTCGGCCAGGATCTTGCGGTCCAGCTCGATGCCGGCCTTCTTCAGGCCGTTGATGAGCTGCGAGTAGCTGGTGCCGTTCAGCTTGGCGGCGGCCGAGATGCGGACGATCCACAGCGAACGGAACTGGCGCTTCTTCTGCTTGCGGCCGGTGTAGGCAAACTTCAGGCCGCGCTCCACGGCTTCCTGGGCTGCCTGGTAGAGCTTCGATTTCGTAAGGAAGTAGCCGCTTGCCCGGTCGAGAATCTTCTTCCGGCGGTCACTCCGTTTGGTACTGCGTTTTACGCGGGGCATGGGTGTTCTCCATTTTGGGCTCGTCGCCCTGGTTTTTGTCGATTTGCACGGCTGGAGGCAGGAGGCCCTCATTCCAGAGGGCGGTAAACCTCTTCACTCGCTCTTGCAAGCCTGAATCTCTCGGCAGTCCATCCAATCGGTCTGCCGGGGGCCCGATCCGCCTCAGGCGGATTCGACTTGGGGCCCGGAAGCGCTGTCTCCGTCAGGAGCCAGGCGCAACGATCAGGCGTAGGGAATCATGCGCGCTACCTTCTTGTAGTCGCCGTCGGAGACAAGCAGGGTCCTGCCCAGCTTGCGCTTCACTTTTGGCGACTTCGAAGTAAGGATGTGCCGCGTCTTCGTCTGGCCCCGCTTGATTTTGCCGGTGCCAGTCTTGCTGAAGCGCTTGGCCGCGCCCGTATGGGTCTTCAACTTGGGCATTGTTTTTCTCGTTTTGGATGGGGCGGGTTCGTCCGCCACATCGCCCGTGAGACAGGGGTCTCCCTGCCCTCCTGAGGCTTCAATCAGTATACCGCAAGCCTCATTTTCAGACCAGCGGCCTGGTTCGGCCCGCCTGGCCGCAACTTCTGCTCAGCCCTACTCGAACCGGTAGAGCGTCACCTTTTCCGTCTTCACCTGGAAAGGATCGAAGCGCCAACCCTTGCCCTGATCATTCTCGTCGCCGTTCAGCCGCCGGCCGGAAACCCACTTCCCGTCCTCGAAGACGCCCTCGTCCACGGCGGCAATGCCCACCTGCGGCCCGGCGGCCGAGCGCGGGATGAACGAGACGCGGAAGCCCTTGCCCACCCCCAGAAACTCGTCCTTCCCGGTTGCCATGATCAGGCCGAAGCCGCCCTCGGCGTGGTTGCCGAAGATCTCGTCCAGCGTGACGTGAAGCGTGTAGCCGCTCATCGTGAAATCAACCGAAGAGTGGCCCTTGTCGAGCACAAACCCATGCACGTCGCCCGCGCTCTGGTGCTCCAGCACCAGCGGCGCCACGGCGGCGATGGCGTTGTAGCTGGCGGTTAGCTCGCCCTTCTCGTCGCGCTCGGAGTCGATGGCGAAGGGCGAAAAGCCCATGGCCGCGTGTTCGCCCACGGCGTAGAAGACGTTGGCCGCCCCGGCTGCTCCGCCAACGGTTTCAGGCATATACAGCGGATTGCCATCGCGGTGGTAGCGCTTGCACCAGTCGGCAAAATTCGAGGCGTAGAGGTCCGGGGAGTAGAAATCGAGCCCCGGCCCGGCAGCCTTCCACACGTCCATGACGCGCGGCTCGGGTCCTCCGCTGGGATAGTCGCCGGGAGCCGTGTCGTCCCCGGCGAGCCAGGTATTCACATACATGGGGATGTTGTAGGCAGCCTTGCCTTTGGCCGCCACGGCATGGACAAAGCGGGCAAAGTGCCAGGCCATGAAGACCTCGTCGGCCCGCGCGGTGTCCCCGAAGACCTCCGCCCAGGTGCCCGCGGTTTTGTCTCCGTTCGCATCCCACAGCGCGCGCAGATCGGGATAGAGCGCATCCTTGTGCGCCTCAAGATAACGCGTCAGCTCCTGCGGCGCCGGCGAGGCAAACTCCTTGTTGGCGGCCGCGGAGTGGTCGCGCGAGTCGCCCAGGACGCCGACCTCGTTCTCCACCTGCATCATGAGCACGGTGTGGTCTTGGCTGTCCACCTCCTTGATGTGCTGCATGAGGGCGGCAAAGGCGCGGGCATCCGCATCCCGGGTTGCGGCGGCGGCGGGGCTCAGAACCTCCACCTCGCTGCCGTGCTCGATCACCCGCGGGAACCGCTTTGTATCGCGCTTGACCCACACCGGCGCATAGCTCGACATGCCGTTCTTCCACGAGGCCAGCCAGAGGAAGACGACCCGCTCGTGCTCGGCCCGCGCCTGCCTGAGCAGGCCGTCCACCAGGGTAAAGTCGTAGCTGCCCTCGGCGGGCTCAATCAGCTCCCAACTCAGGGGAGTCACCACCGAGTTGAGGCCCACGGCCGCCAGCTTGGCCCAGATGGGCTTCATGTACTCGAGGCTCGACGAGGAGGAGTTGCGCAGTTCGCCAGAGAGCATCAGGAACGGCTTGCCGTCGACGACGAACTGGGTAGCGGCGCCGCGCTTTTCCAGGTGGGGTGCACCGTTCTGCTGGGCAAAAAGCGCAACGTTTAAAAGAACCGCGGTTAGCACGATTGGCAACGCTGTAACTCTGATTCTCATAACGCAAGGGAGTCTATAACATCTTAGGAACTCTGTGGTCGAAGCCACTAACTCCAAGCCGGCGGGACCAACAGGGAGCGACGGCCCTGCACATCGCCGGAAAGGTCACACTATTTCCTAAAATGCCGTACCACATGGGTTTCCGGCCTTTCCGGTGCTTTTGGGAAGCTGCGGTTGGGCGGCGGGGACCGATGAGCTCTCCCGTTTTGGCCCCCAGTTTCAATTGCGTCAAACTCCAGAAGGATTTGCCTCAATCCCCGGTTGTGCTCCGGCTCGTCCGGCCGTAGGGTTAGAGCGTGGCCGTCCTCTCTGTCGATCTCGCTTACCGCAATTGGTCCGATCTGGGCATCGTGGTGCTGGACCGCGCGCAGCCGGTGCCGTCTTTTCATCCGGCCAATCCGGGTGTTGAGCTGCCGTTTCCGCCGCTGGTCGCCAGGCCCGATCAGCCCCAACCCTCCGACTGCCCGATCGCCTGCGAGATTGTTCCGTCCAGGCAACCCGATGACAACCCCGGGCCCGTGGACGCCAATATCCTGGCCGGGCGGCTGAATCATCTGTGCGCCGTGCGCGGCATCCGGGTGATCATGCTGGACGGGCCGCAGGCCTGGAAATCGCGCTCGAACGGCCTGGAACACTCGCGGGTGAGCGAGCGGCAACTGAATACCGCGGCCAAGACCGGCCTTCCCGGCATGGTGAAGCCGGTAACCTACCGGGCCTTCGCCGTGTTCTGCCTGGATGTGTATGACGCGCTTTGCCGGCGCGGCTGGCGGCGGCTGGACACCCCCGCACAACACGGATCGCCCCCTGAGCGCGTTCTGGTGGAGAGCTACCCCCACGCTGCCTGGAAGTCGCTGGGGCTGAAGCCGCTGCCCTCGAAACGCCGGGCCCGTGTCAGCGACCTGGCGGAGGCCTATGCCGCTCTGCGCTCTCTGATTCCCATCACCACAAACCGGCCGCCCTACCACGATCAACTGCAGGCCATTGTCGGCGGGCTCCCCGGGCTGGCTCTCGAAGAGCACAACACCGCCGCTGCCCGCATTGTGGGCAACCCACCGCGCCGCGAAGACGGACACTGGCGCGAAGGCTTCATCGTGCTGCCCGTGCCCCCAACGCAGTCCTCCGGCGTCCCACGGCTCAACGGCATGCATTGGCTGGACTGAGCGTGCCCCGTAGCAAATCATCCCCGCGCGCAACGGCACAAAATCGCCGTGGCCCAACGGCCCCGCTAACCTGCTAACTCGCTAACGCCGCGCAGCGGCAGCTAACTTGCCCGGACCTCCCTCGCTGCTGCCCGATTCTTTCTCCGCCCATTTGCACATTATTTCCCTCCGTGGGCGCACACTGGCATTGGAGAGCAGAAGAAATGCAGACTTGGTGTGCCGCCAAACCTGAGACCCATGGGAGCCCCCGTTTGGGAGGATTCGGTCGGTTTTCCGATGCATATCCCACCCCTCCCCTCTTTTCGCCCCAACCCAATGAAAACAGATAGGTTACATCAAAAATGTCTGTTTTCACCCTCAAAAACAAAGGACTTACGGGCGTTTTGCTTTTTCCCGCGCTCCAAAATAAAGGACTTACGGGGCGCTTGGTGCAAAAGCTCGCCGATTCCCGGTACGCTAAAGCCCCTGGAATGAGTACCCGCTTGCGGGGAAAACGTGCATTTCCCGCCCGGAAATCACTTGGCAGCCTGTGAAGCAAATGCCCTTTCAATGAACTCGACAATGCGCTGCCGTCCGTCGAAGCCGTGCCAGGGCTCCGGCGGGGGATGGCCGAAGATGCCGACGGCCAGCGGTCCATGGTCCTCGCGCGGATAGGTCACCATCTCCACGGGTACTCCCGCCTGGCGCAGAGCGCGGTACATCTCTTCGGACTGGCCGAGAGGATCGGTCGCGTCGCTCTGGCCTTGCAGGAGCAGGAAGGGCGTCTTGGCGTGCGCTGCGCCGGAGAGCGGGCCTTGCCGCCAGGCGTCGTCCATGTGCTCCCAGGGCTTGCCGAAGTACCAGCGGTCGTACCAGGATTCGTTCTCAGCCTTCTTGTCGGAACTCTTGTTCGCCGCAGATGCAGCCGCGCTCCCAGGCGGGGGAATAGCTCCGGGCACTTTAGATTCGTCGACCGCAGGGAGAACCTTCAGGTCGTAGGGCGCGGCCTCGCCGCCACGCATGTCCAGCCGGAAGAGCTGGGTGTGCTCGTCGCGTTTGGCCAGGAAATAGATGGCCGATCCGTCCGGAGCCCACTGCGCGCCACGCTCGCCGCGCTTGTCCGAGGGCGGAGAGAAGGTGATCTGGCGCGCCTTCTGCTGGCTCCGGGCCGCGGGAGCCAGCCACAAATGGCTCGTGCCGCCATCGGCCGTGGCTTCGGTCACCGTGAAGAGCACGAGATTGCCATCCGGGGAGAGCAGGGGCGCGCTCAACGCCTTGAAATGGCGCAAGTCTTCATTGGTGGGGAAGTGAGGCTCCACGGTCCCCTGGCCAGCAGAGGAAGCCGGCGAACTGGAAGAGCCAGGCGCCTGAGCGCCCAGGAAAGGAGCAAGCGCCAGGGGCAGCGCCATCATCCATCGAAGTGAATTGGAGGTCGGGGCGAGAGACATGCCGACAATATACACGGCTTACGCATTTGGCTCTTGCCGCGCTTCTCCCGGCAGCATCGCCGTGCCGTTTCAGTCCGCGTCTCGGGGTTCAGAGCAGCCAGGGGACCTTGCTGAAAAAAGAACAGGCCGTCCGGCGTGGACGGCCTGGGGGCCTACTGAGGAAAAGCGCCTTACTGTGCCTGCACGGCCGGGGCTGCGGCGGGCTTGGGCTTGGGAGCTTCCTGCTTCTTGGCCGGCGCCAAAATGGCGTGCAGGATGGTGCCTTCCATGCGCGGCATGAACTCCACAATGCCCGCCTCGCCGATGTCCTGGATGAGCCGGTTGATGATGGCGTAGCCCAGTTCGCGATGGGCCATCTGCCGGCCGCGGAAGCGCAGGCTTGCTTTCACCTTGTCGCCATCGTTGAGGAACCGGACCGCCTGGTTTTTCTTGGTCTGGTAATCGTGCTCATCGACGGTCACCGAGAACTTGACCTCCTTGACCACGATGACCTTCTGCTTCTTGCGGGCGGCGCGTTCGCTCTTTTCCTTCTCGTAGAGGTAGCGGCCGTAGTCCTGGATGCGGCAGACGGGAGGCACCGCGTTGGGTGAAACCTCCACCAGGTCCAGCCCGCGCTCGCGGGCAATTCTCAGCGCTTCAAAGGGCGGAAGAATACCCATTTGTTCGCCGTTTTCGTCGATGACGCGGATTTCGCGCGCGCGAATTCGATCGTTGATGCGGATAAAAGACTTTGCGGAACGTTTGTCGAGTGCGATGGTGCTCCTCCAAGAGTCGTCGCTGCCCGCCTCCAGGGTGTTCCGGAGTCGCCGCGGGTACACGAACGCACACTGAGTATAGCACTGGCTCGGGCTTAGCTGAACGAGCGGTTTACACCAGATTCGAACCAGCTGCCAGCAGCGTCCCTTCCGCGTTCAACCCACTCACTCGCACACGGACCAGCCGGTTGGCGGGCAAGCGGCCCTCAAGTTCCACCGGCAAAAAGTTCTCCGTCAGTGCCGCGGTGCGCCCGGCCGAATCCAACTCTGCCGGCGTATGCAGCGTGATCGCCTCCAGTTCCCTCCCCACAAACCACCTTCGGTGGGTTTTACTCTTTTCTGAAGCAAGGGCCCGAAGAGAAGCCATCCGCTCCTCGACCGCTTGGGCCGCGACTGGCAGCTCGGCGTGGAGCGCCCACCCGCGGGTCCCCGGCCGCGGCGAAAACGGAAACAGGTGCAGATAGCCGAAGGGGAGATTGCGCACCAGCGCCAGCGTCTCCTCGAACTCGGCGTCGGTCTCGCCTGGAAAGCCCACCATGACGTCGGCGCCGAGAGTGAGTTCCGGGCCTGCAGCCTCGACCAGCGCCCGGACCTTTTCCTCGTAGTGCCAGGGCCGGTAGCGGCGGTGCATCCTTCGGAGCACTGCATCGGAGCCTGATTGCAGCGGCAGGTGCGCATGACGGGCCAGGCGTACTCCTCCGAACTCGGCCATCAGCGCGATCAGTTCCCCGTCCCAGTCCATGGGCTCGATGGAGCTCAGGCGCAGGCGCGGGAGCGCTGTTTCATGGAAAATGCGCTTTATCAGCGCAGGTAACGTGCGGGGAACCGGCTGCTCCGCGTCTCGGTCGGGCAGAAGGGAAAGATCCCGGCCCCATCGGCCGAGGTTGATCCCAGAGAGCACCAGTTCGTTGCCCCCGGCCGCCACAAAGCCCGTCAGTTGCTTCAGAACGCTTGCGGCAGGCAGGCTCCGGGACGATCCGCGTGTCTGCGGGATGACGCAAAAAGTGCAGCGGTTTCCGCAACCCTCCTGAATCTTGAGGTTGGGGCGTGTCTGTGCGCCCGGCACAAGCTGCGCTTCCTCAAGAAACGAGTGGGCGAAGCGGTCATCGGCCCAGATGGGGGCCAAGACGCTATCGCCCGCTTGGGCCAGAATCGACTGGATGCGGACGATATCCGGTTGGGAGGCGGCGTCTGTCGAGGGTTGGGATTGCGTCAGCCGGAGAGCGATCTCCGGGGCCAGCGCCTTGTGGCTGTTGCCCACCACGGCGGCCACGCCTGCCAGGCCGGCGAGCTCCTCAGGCGCGCGCTGGGCGTAACAGCCGGTGACCACAATGCGCGCTTCGGGATTCAGGCGGTGGGCGCGGCGGATGAAGGCCCGTGCGGCGCGATCGGCCTCGGCTGTCACGCTACAGGTGTTGACGATGACCACGTCGGCTTCAGAGGGCTGCAGCACGCACTGCCCCGCGGCGCGCAACCGGTCGCTCACCGCTTCGCCATCCGCGCGCGCCGCCCTGCAACCGAAATGCTCTACGTGAAAACCCGGCATGAATCCAGTCTAGAACCTGTTGGCCCTGAGTCGAACTTCGTCCCAATGCCCGGCAAGCGCCACACAGTGCCTCCGCTATACTTGAGGAGTGGCTGGACCGGTCCCCGCACTCACTTCCTCTCGCATGTCATCACCCTCCACCAGCGTTGATGTCCCGTCCTCGCGCGCCTCCGGTGCAGCGGTTCGATCGATCCTTGGGTACGTTTACTTCACCTTCATCTGCTATCTCTCCATCGGATTGCCGCTCGCGGTGCTGCCGGCCTTTGTGCATCTGCGCATGGGGTTGCACGCCGCACTGGCAGGGCTGGTCATCAGCATCCAGTACATCGCCACGTTTGTGAGCCGTCCCTGGGCCGGACGAACCTCCGACCATGCCGGCGCCAAGATCTCCGTCCTGTGGGGCATGGCTGCCTGCACCCTCAGCGGGCTGTTGCTGCTGGTTGCAGTGGCCCTGCACTTCAGTCCCTCACTGACCTTTGCCGCGCTGATCTTGAGCCGTTTGGCGCTGGGCGTGGGAGAAAGTCTCGGTTCCACCGGGTCGACGCTGTGGGGCATTACCAGCGCAGGACCGCAGCACACGGCCAAAGTCATCTCCTTTAACGGCGTGGCCACTTATGGCGGACTGGCCCTCGGAGCGCCGCTCGGCGTGGTTCTCGATCAGCACTGGGGACTGGGCTCGCTGGGCCTGTTGACCGCTCTGGTCGGCGGCGTCAGCTTCGCCTTCGCCCTGCGCAAGAGCCCTGTTCCGGTCAGCCCTGGCGAGCATCTGCCGTTTCGCGATGTGCTGGGGCGGGTTGCACCCCACGGCATGGGCCTCGCACTCGGCGGCGTCGGTTACAGCGTCCTGGCCACCTTTGTCACCCTCTACTATCACAGCCGCCACTGGGACCCGAACGGCGCAGCCTTGTGCCTCACCGCCTTTGGCGTGGCCTTTATCGCTGTGCGCCTGCTCTTCATCCAGACCATCAACCGCTTTGGCGGGTTCAATGTCAGCATCGTCTCCATGGTGGTGGAGTCGGTGGGGGTGCTGCTGCTGTGGAGCGCAGGCTCGCCCTGGATGGCTTCCGGCGGAGCGGCGCTGACCGGCTTCGGATTCTCGCTGGTGTTTCCCGCTCTGGGGGTAGAGGCCGTGAAGCGCGTGCCCATGCACAACCGCGGCACCGCCCTTGGCGTCTTCACCGGCTTCTCGGATGTGTCGTTCTTCCTGGTTGGACCGATCGCTGGAGCGGTGATCGGAGCCTGGGGCTACAGGAGCGCATTTCTGTTTGCTCTGGCCAGCGTGCTCACAGCGCTGGGAATCGTGCTTGTGCTGCGGCAGATGCGGAAAGACTGACCATTCAGTCCGCTCAAAGGCTTTGCGCTCTCCATCAAGGACGGGCCCCGGTATGGGGTCAATTTCCGATTGGCGTGCGATCCGGAGGTTGAGCCCTCCGATGGTCCGCGATAGCGCGAAGGCGAATCCCGAGGATCAGGATCAGTGCTGTTCCGGCCGGCAAATCGCCGGCTGAGGGGCATCAATGCGCCAAGGATCGGCGATTTCGCGGGTTGAGCCGCCCGTAAGTCCTTTGTTTTCGAAAAGGCCAAAAAGCGGGAAAGACGTAAGTC
>Ga0209415_10017523_pt1 | contig 11385 bp, 7 predicted proteins | sample PeaSoiSIISIP2007_FD_187696 | JGI IMG/M metagenome (GOLD analysis project Ga0209415, IMG submission 187696) | Peat soil microbial communities from Weissenstadt, Germany - SII-SIP-2007 (SPAdes) (version 2) | ecosystem: Environmental > Terrestrial > Soil > Wetlands > Peat | place: Germany...
GGGGGTCCAGGGGGCAAGGCCCTCTGGCGGGTTTCAGGGCGGAGCCCTGACCTTGCTTGCTGCGGGGTGGTTGCCGTGCGGTGACGCTTGTCCTTGACGTGGGGCGCGGCGGGGCAAGCATAATGGGGCGTCGGTCGGGAAACGTCTCAGCAGGGCAAGCGTATGATCAACCAGGCCATTGCGCGCGCGGGGCGCAACACGCTCAGTGATGGGATTCGTCGGGCCGCCGCGCGGTTTCGCGATCGGGAGGCGCTGCTGTTTGGCGACCGCACCTGGAGTTTCCGGGCGATCGACGTGGCCGCCAGCCGGGTTGCGCGCCGGCTGACCGATTTGGGACTGCGGCCGGGCGATCCGGTTGCCGCCTATGGCCGCAATTCCGACGCCTACCTGATCGCTTTCCTGGCGTGCTGCCGCGCCGGGCTGGTGCACGTGCCGGTGAACTATGCGCTGACCGGCGGCGAGCTGCGCTACATCCTGGATCAGTCCGGCGCACGTGCGCTGCTGACCGCGCCGGCGTTGGAGGCCAACCTCGCGGGCATCGAGGTGGAGATGCGCGGGCGGTTCGACGGCGGCGGAGCGCTGGATGTGCTGGCGACCGCGCTCGACCCGGCGGCGCCGACCGAGGTCGATCCGCCGATCGACGACGCGTCGCTGGCGCAGATCGTGTACACCTCCGGAACGACCGCGGCGCCCAAGGGTGCGATGATGACGCACCGGGCGATGATGTCGCAGTACTACTCCGTCATTCACGAGATGGACCAGGGCCCCGAGGACCGGGCGTTGGGTGCGCTGCCGCTGTACCACACCGCGCAGATGCACGCGTTCACGATCCCGCAGATGCTGGTCGGCGCGCGCACCGTGCTGATCGAGGCGCCGGTGCCCGAGCTGGTGCTGCGGCTGATCGAGCAGGAGCGCATCACCTCGTTCTTTGCGCCGCCGACCGTCTGGATCAGCCTGCTGCGCCATCCGGACTTTGCGGCGCGCGACCTGCGCTCGTTGCAGCGGATCTATTACGGCGCCTCGATCATGCCGGTGCCGGTGTTGCACGAGCTGCGCGAACGACTGCCGAACGCGCGGCCATACAACTGCTATGGCCAGACCGAGATCGCGCCGTTGGCCACCACCCTGCGTCCGGAGGAGCACGATGCGCGTCCGGCTTCGTGCGGCCGGCCGGTGTTGAACGTGGAGACCCGCGTGGTCGACCCGGACATGAACGACGTGCCGCCGGGCACGCACGGCGAGATCGTGCATCGCTCGCCGCATCTGCTGGTCGGCTACTGGAACAAGCCGAAGGAGACCGAGGAGGCGTTCACCGGCGGCTGGTTTCATTCCGGGGATGTGGGGTATGCCGATGCCGAGGGCTATCTCTACATCGTCGACCGCATCCGCGACGTGATCAACACCGGTGGCGTGCTGGTCGCCAGCCGCGAGGTGGAGGAGGCGCTGTTCACCCATCCGGCGGTCTCCGAGGTCGCGGTGGTTGGGCTGCCCGACGATAAATGGATCGAGGCCGTTACGGCGTTTGTCGTGCTGCGCGAGGGGCATACGGCGGAGCCGGAGGCGCTGATCGCGCATGCGCGCCAGCATCTCGCACCATTCAAGTTGCCAAAGCGCGTGGTGTTCGTGGATCATCTGCCGCGCAACACCGCGGGCAAGCTGCTGAAGCGCGAGCTGCGGCGCGAATATGCCGCGTGACTGTCACGTTCCATGATCTCAAGGAAGGAGCTGCCTAACGCTGCTCTACAACTCGATCGGTAAGAGGGGCAAAACCCCGGGCACGCGGGTGCAGCATAGCCTGGAGCCGGTCAGCGGAATGGCCAAAATCGGCCATTGTTGCCAAGTTGACCGGCGCATTGAGCGCAGACTTTCCATAACGCTCTTTGCGAAGTCTGTTGGTCGGAACCCAGGGAACCGAACTGCCCCCGGCAGCCTGGCTCGAGTGCCGCGGACGCCGGTCCCTATCAACAGGGTTTGCGATAAGAGCGTTCCATAATATGCTTGGTATTTTGCCCCTCTTACCCAAACTTGTAATAGGGGCAAAACCCCGGGCAGATTATGGAAAATCGTGCCTTGTTGCGATACCCGCCGCCGTAACGATGGCGGATTTCCGCCATTCCGCCAGCCGACCCTCGATCATGCTGCACCTGCGTGCCCGGGGTTTTGCCCCTATTACCCAAACTTCGGGTAAGATGTTGATTTCTCATCGCTTTTGACGCCATGGCCGTGCTTCGCCCGCACGGCGGACACGGTTTTCGGCGAGCTTGTGCCGGTCGGAGTCGGCACAGCAGTGGCCGCCCGAAAATCCCGAAACCCTCCGGGCGGGTGGGCGCCATCCGGCGGTCGGGACCATTTTCGGGGTTTCCGGGATTTTCGGGGCGCATCTGGTGCAGCCGGGTGTCCCAGCCGTCAGGCTCAGCTTTGGCATCGGAGCTACATCAGGCGACGGCCATCCTCTCCGTGGGACAGTCGTGGACGCCCGCCGTGGCCGCCTGACACGACCGGCCAATCCTGCCGGAGAGCGTCATATCGACCACGCTCTTACACCACGCCTCGGGGCACGATCCGGAAGATTTTGGGGCTAAGATGCCCGCATGGGGTAGACATATGGGAAATGTCGGATAACATCTGCACGCCAAACGCGGCCGCAATGACACGAGAAAGGGAGCGACGAATGCCTGCTTATTTCATGGTCCAGAGCACGATCACCAACGAAGGACAGTATCAGAAATACCGCGAGGCGGTCGTTCCGCTCATCCTTAAGTTCGGCGGCAAACTTCTGGTCAGGGGTGGGAAGGTTGACGTCCTCGAGGGAAACCCCGACGCACGGCCGATGGTCGTCTTCGAGTTTCCTTCCATGGAGTCCATCCACGCATTCTGGAATGCGCCTGAATACGTTCCGGTGAAGAAGCTTCGAGAGGGCGCCGCCAGCGTGAACATCTGGGCTGTTCCGGGAGTCTGAGCGAAGCTTCGGCGAGACCGGTATGGACCGAACTCACGCGGCTCAAGGCCTCGATTGAGACCGGCGCGGTCGTTCCGTCCGTCATCTTGCGCAAGCTGGCGGCGGCCGGTGCTGGTAACGTCCTGTCGCGGGCGCTCGGCCGGATCGAACGGACTCTGTTCACCCCGCAATGGTTACCCGATCCGGCGTTGCGCCAACGCAGTCATGCCGGTCTTAACAAGGGCGAGGCGAGCACCGCACTGCGCCGCGCGGTGTTCTTTCACCGTCAGGGCATGGCAATGTTTGCAGTGATAGTCCGGCGCCTTCTGCACTCCGCTCCAGCATACCACCTGCCACCATAAAAGCGAGGTATTCTACCTTGCCATCATCTTTGGCCGTGCTTAGCAGGGATCAGTCCTTCGGCAGGTGAGACGGGCTTCTGGAGATCGGGCTGTTCAGAAATCCCCTTCGCTGACCGTCGCTGAAAGCTGGCTTTCAACCGTGCTGGATCGGCCCCAATCCGCGGGTCGTGCGGATGTTCATGGCCGAGCGCGGCGTCGACATCCCGAAGGTGGAGATCGACCTGCGCGGCGGCGAGAACCGGCGGGAGCCGTTCCTGAAGAAGAATCCGGCCGGGCAGTCACCCGCGCTGGAGCTGGACAATGGCACCGTCCTCGCCGAGGTTACCGCGATCTGCGAATACCTCGACGAGATCACACCGGGCGCGTCGCTGATCGGCACCACGCCAGAGGAGCGCGCCGAGACCCGCATGTGGACGCGGCGGGTCGACCTCAACATCGTCGAACCGATGGGCAACGGCTTCCGCTACGGTGTCGGGCTGAAGATGTTCCAGGACCGGGTGCACTGCATTCCGCAGGCGGCCGATGATCTGCAGCAGATCGCGCAGGAAAACCTCACCTGGCTCGATGGGCTGATCGCCGGCAGGAATTTCATCTGCGGCGAGCGCCTGACGCTGGCCGACATCCTGCTGTTCAGCTTCGTCGATTTCTTCGCTGGGATGAAGCAACCGATCAACCAGGCCAACACGACCATCGTCACCTGGCACGCGCGGATGAAGGCGCGGCCCAGCGCCGCGGCGTAGAGTGGGTTGAGGCTGAAGGGGACTGCCGTACACCTCGCCCGCGCTTGCGGGAGAGGTCGAGGCGCGAAGCGCGACGGGTGAGGGTCGTGCCGCACGCACCACCCTCACCCGTCGCGCTTCGCGCGCCGACCTCTCCCGCGAAGAGCGGGAGAGGTGTACCGGGGAGCACCCCCGATCGGTATGGATTCTTTATGCCGGTCGGCGCTATTCGCTGCCAATCCACTGCTGATCGGCGGCACGACCGATGACCATATCGCGTCTTCTTCTGCTGGGCTTGCTCCTCGCCCTTGCGGCCTGCGGCAACCCTGAACCGGCCCAACAGCAGGCAACCGGTTGGTCCACGCAATTACCGTACGCCACGGCATTGCTGACGCGTGCGCCTGCCGAGACCTGTTCCGAGGTCGACGCATACACCGGGGCGTGCGTCGCCCGTTAGCGCGCGTTCGCGCAGACTGGAAACGCCGACCCCCTGTCATTGCGAGAAGCGGAGCGGTCCCCGGGTCAAGCCCGGGGACCGCTCCGCTTCTCGCAATGACAGGGGAAGTTTCCGAAGCCGTACTCCCCGCCGCGTAACCCTGGCGCGCCCTACGCTGGTGGCAGCGTCCCCGCCGCGCGCAGCGCCGCGATCTCCGCCGCGTCGAGCCACCCCGCCAGCGCCGCCGCCACGCCTGACGCATCCGGCGCACAGGGCGGCGTCGGCCGATCCGCCACTGTGCGGGAAAAGCGCGGCGCCGGGCCGGGCTGCACGACGCCATCCACCGTGACGTACGTCCCGCGCGCGACATGGTGCGGATGGCGCGGCGCCTCCTCCAGCGTCAATACCGGGGCAAAACAGACATCGGTGCCTTCCAGCCGCGCGCACCACGCCTCGCGCGGCCGCGACAGCAGCACCGTCGCGATCCGCGCGCGGCTCTCCGGCCAGCGTGCCCGATCGAGCTGCGCCGGCATCGTTGCCGAATCGATCTCCAACCGGCGCAACAGCTCGGCGTAGAATTTCGCCTCGATCGGGCCGAGCGAGATGTACTCCCCATCACCACAAACATAGACATCGTAGAACGGCGAGCCGGAATCGGTGATGTTGCTGCCGCGCGTGTGGCTCCAGCGCCCTTCCGCCAGCATCCCGTGGACCGAGGTCATCAACGAGGCGATGCCATCGATCATCGCCGCGTCCACCACCTGGCCCTTGCCGGAGCGCGCCGCCTCGTAGCAGCCGCACATGATGCCAAATGCCAGATACAGCGCGCCGCCGCCGAAATCGCCGATCAGGTTCAGCGGCACCGCGGGCGGCCCACCGGCGCGACCGATCGCGTGCAGCGCGCCGGTCAGCGCGATGTAGTTGATGTCGTGCCCGGCGGCCTGCGCCAGCGGCCCGTCCTGGCCCCACCCCGTCATGCGGCCATAGATCAGCCGCGGGTTGCGCGCCAGGCACACCTCCGGGCCAAGCCCGAGCCGCTCCATCACGCCCGGGCGAAATCCCTCGATCAGCGCGTCGGCCCGCTCGATCAGCCGCAACGCCAGCGCGGTCCCATCCGGTCGTTTCAGATCCAGCGGGATCGCCTTGCGGCTGCGCAGCAGCAGGTTGCAGCGCGGGTCGCGCTGGATGCCCAGATCGCTCGGGGTGGTGCGATCGACGCGCAGCACCGTGGCGCCGAGATCGGCCAGCAGCATGCCGCACATCGGCCCCGGGCCGATGCCCGCCATCTCGACGACTTTTAGGCCGGCGAGCGGTCCCATGGCCGCTACGCCCGCACGCGCGCGCGGATCGCGGCGGCGCGCAACAGCACGGTGCGGGCGCGTTCCACCACCGGAATGTCGATCATGGCGCCTTCGAACTGCACCGCGCCGAGGCCCTCGGCGTGCGCCTTGTCGTACGCCGCCACCATGCGTTCGGCGCGATCGACTTCCTCGGCCGTCGGGGCGAACTCCTCGTTCAGCACCGGGATCTGCAACGGATGGATTCCGCTGGCGCCGACGAAGCCCAACCGTTTCGATCGGCGCACGATGGCGCGGAACGCGTCCTGATCACGGAAATCGGCGATCGAGCCGACGAAGCCCAGCGGCAGGATGCCCGCCGCGCGCGCCGCGAACACCGTGTGCTGCTTGGGGTACAGCAGCGCCTCCGGGTCCGGCAGCATCCCGGCCGAGGCGGTGAAATCCTCCGTACCCAGGCTGAGCCCCACCAGGCGCGGGTGCGATTTTGCTATCGCCTCCATGCGGAAGAAGCCTTCAACGGTCTCGACCAGCGCAACGAACTTGAGCTTGCCCGCCGGCAGGCCGCGCTCGGCTTCCAGCTCGTCGACGATCCCGGCCACTGCCTGCACGTGCTCGGGGCTGTCGACCTTGGTCAGCATCAGTGCCGCCACCCCCGGAATGACCGCGGCCTCCAGGTCGCGCACCAGCAGCCGCCACGGCCGATTCACCCGCACCAGCACGTCGGCGCCGTTGCGCGCCACGCGCGGGATGGCATCGGCGATCAGCGTGCGCGCGCGCTCCTTCTGCGAGGGCGCGATCGAGTCCTCCAGATCGAGGATGATCCCGTCGGCGCCGCGATCGGCGCCGGTGTTGACGAATTTCTCCGCCGTGACCGGAACGAACAACATGGACCGCCAGGCCGGTAGATCGTCACGCATGGTCATGCTTCCTTGATGATGCCTGCACGAATCAGCTCGGCACGGCGGGCCGCGTCGCAGCCGATCGATTGCAGAATTTCCCGTGTGTGCTCGCCCAGCGCCGGCGCCGGCAGGCGCAGGCTGCCCGGCGTATCCAACAGCCGCGGAACGACGTTGTGCATCACCACGGAGCCGGCTTCCGCGTCCGGCGCCTCCACCAGCACCCCGCGTGCCTGCACGTGCGGATCGTCCATCAACTGGTCGATGTCGTAGACCGGCGTCGCGGTCACCTCGGCGGCCTGGAAGATGTGCATGTTCTCCTCCAGCGTGCGCGCAGCGATGAAATCGGCCACCGCGCCGTCGCAGGCGTCGATGTTGCGGATCCGGTCGGTATTCGTACGGAAGCGCGGATCGTCGACCATGTCGGCGCGGCCGATGGCGCGGAACAGCCGCTCCGCCATCGCCTGGATCGAGGCGGATATCGCAATGAACCGCCCGTCGGCGGTGGCGTAGACATTGCGCGGCGAGGAGGTCATCGAACGGCTGCCGGTGCGCTGCGGCAGCACGCCGGAGACACGGTAGACCGCCGCTTCCGGTCCCAGGATCGAAATGATCGGGTCGAGCAGCGGCAGGTCGATCACCTGGCCCTTGCCGCCGCGCTCGACCACGCGCAGCGCGATCATCACGGCGTAGGCGCCGTACAGCCCCGCCACCATGTCGGCCAGCGCCAGCGGCGGCAGCACCGGCGGGCGGTCGCCAAAACCGTTCTTGGCGGCGAAGCCACTCATCGCCTCCACCAGCGTGCCAAAACCCGGGCGATCGCGATACGGCCCGTCCTGGCCGAAGCCGGTGACCCGCACGATGATCAGGTTGGGATTGCGCGCGTGCAGTTCCGCGGGACCGATGCTCATCTCCTCCAGCGTGCCGGGCCGAAAATTCTCGATCAGCACCTGCGCGGTGGCGGCAAGGTCCAGCAGCAGCGCGCGGCCTTCCAGCGGACGCAGACTGAGCGCCAGCGACTTCTTGTTCCGCGCATAGACCTTCCAGTGCAGGCTTAGGCCTTTGACATGCCAGGCGCGCAACGGATCGCCGGTCTTCGGGTCCTCGACCTTGATCACCTCGGCGCCGTGATCGGCAAGCTGCAGGCTGACCATGTTGCCGGCGACCAGGCGCGACAGGTCGAGCACGCGAATGCCGGCCAGCGGCGGAGTCGCGGTCGGATCGAATTCGATGCGCGGGATCATGCGGCCGCGCAGTGGGACAGGCGTCGCAACGTCATGCCCGCCCCGTGGGTTCGGTATGACGTTGTGGGGTCAAAGCAACCCGCGGCGGGCAAACCGTGTCTCATTCCATTCATCTTGCGTGCTGGCGTGGCCGCGCTACTCTTGGTCCAGACGCAGGTGGCCCGCAAGGGCTGAAACGGGAACGCGTGACGCCGGGTCGACTCCCCCCGGCAAATGCGCGGCTGCCCCCGCAACTGTAGCGGCGAGCCTGGTTCCGAATCGCCATTGTCCCCGCCAGGGGATGAGAAGGCGAAACCAGGCGGTGACCCGCGAGCCAGGAGACCGGCCGGCGTCGAGACTGTTGCGTGCAGCGGGCGGGGTGTACCGGTGCGGCGGGTGAAAGACCCGTAGGCGGCTGTCGTCCCAGCAACGGGATCGCCGCCGACCCGCGCGCGGTCCCAGACGAAGGAGGACCGCATGCGCCGCATCCAGGCTGCCATGCTGCTCTACGTCGCCGCGCTGTTGCCGGCACTCGCCCAGAACGCGCCACCAACCGATGGCGCGCCATCGGGCACCCCATCGAGCCCCCCATCCACCGCCCCGTCGGGCACCCCGTCGGACACCGTCGTGCCGATGCACGAGGTGGTGGTGACCGCCACCCGCATTCCCACCGAGGTCGAGAACATTCCAGCCGGCGTCTCGGTGGTCGATCGCGCCACCATGCAGACGCGCGACTACGACACGCTGACGGATGCGCTGTCCGCGCTGCCCGGCGTGCGCGCCTCGCAATCCGGCGGGCCGGGCGGCAACGCCAGCGTGTTCATTCGCGGCACCAACTCCGACCATGTGCTGGTGCTGCTGGACGGCATGCCGATCAACGATGCCTCCGGTTCGGGTGCGGCGTTCAATTTCGGTGTCGATACGCTCGGCGACATCGAACGGATCGAGGTGGTGCGTGGCCCGCTGGCCGCGCTGTATGGGTCGAACGCGATCGGTGGCGTGATCAACCTGATCACCCGCAAGGGCTCCCAGCCCGGCGTGCACCTCAGCGGCGACCTGGCCGGCGGCTATCCCGCCCAGATCATGGGCACCATCAATGCCTCCGGCATCACCGGGCCGGTGGACTATTCCGCGACCTACGAATCGCAGTCCCAACGCGGCTACGACTCCACGCCGCAGCGCGAGACGATCTACACCGGCACGCCGCAGGGCTATCGCGACATGGTTGGCACGGTGAACCTGGGCTACACGCCGATTGCCGGCACGCGCGTCGCGCTGCTGCTGCGTGCGCGCCAGTCCGTCTACGGCTTCGATTATCTGGGCAGCCCTAATTTCGATGATGACAATGCGACCGGACGCGACAGCTCGCTGATCGGGCGGGTCGGCGTGCACAGCGCGCTGTTCGGCGGCACGTATGAGACCGAGGTGTTTGCCGGCCGCGTGCAGGAAGATCGCTTCTATCGGGAACTGCTGAACCCGGCCGATCCCAACCAGGCGACAGAAGACAATCATTATCGCGGCTATCGCACCGACGTGCAGTGGAACAACACGCTGCATCTCGACGATCTGCTGCACGTCGCATCGCTGTCCGCGACCGACCTCACATTCGGCTATGAATACATCAACGACGCGGTGAACTCGGCGTTGAACTCCGTCAGCGGCGGTTTCCCCTATCAGCAGAACACCACGGCCTCGATGACCACGAATGGGTTCTACACCGGGTTGCAGACGACGTTGTGGCGCCGCCTGACGCTAACCGGCCAGGTGCGGCAGGACTACGTGTTCAACGACTCGCCCTTCACCTGGCGTGTCGGCACGGTGCTGGACGTTCCGGCGATCGCCACCCATTTCAAGGCGGCGTACGGGACAGCGTTTCGCGCTCCCGCGTTATTCGACCGGTTCGGGATCGACAGTTTCGGCTATGTCGGTAATCCGAACCTGAAGCCGGAATCGGCGCAAGGCTGGGAGGTCGGCTTCACCACCGACCTGCAGGCCTTTGGTCGCGCCAACTTCGCCAGCTTCGGCGCCATCTACTTCAACGAACAGGTGGAGCAGCTGATCACCACGCAATTCACGCCGGTCTACACCTCGGTGAATATTGGCTCGGCGCATATGGAAGGCGTCGAATCCGAGCTGACGCTGCGTCCAGCGTCGTGGCTGAGTCTGACCGCCAGCTACACCTATACCTACGCGATCGACGCCGATGCCGGCACGTTGCTGCCGCGCCGGCCACTCAGTGCCGCGTCGTTCGACGCCACGCTCCGCCCGCTGCCCGAGCTGACCATTGCGCCGGAGCTGCTGTTCACCGGCGCGTTCCAGGACTTCCTGATCGACAACAACGGCAACAGCACGACGACCGGGACCAGCGGCCAGGGACTGATCGCCAACCTGACCGTGACCTACGACCTGACGCCGCAGATCGCGATCTACACGCACGCCAACAACATCTTCGGCTCACGGTTCGAACCGGTGAACGGGTTCCAGACGCCCGGCCCATCGGTATGGGCCGGGCTGCGGTTCAAGCTGTAGCGATCCGGCGTACGTCGGGCCGTACACCTCTCCCGCAAGCGCGGGAGAGATGTACTAACTAAATCGTTCCCACCGTGCGAATCCGCGCCCGTGGAAAAATCTCCGCCTGCGCCAGCACCGCCGTGTTCGGCCTGATCCGTTCCACGATCGCCCGCACATGAGCGCGGATTCCCCCACTCGTCAGCAGCACCGGCGTTTCGTTCGCGGCACTGGCGGCGTCGAACGCGCCGCGCATCGCCTGCATGAAAGCCTGCAGCCGGCTCGGCGCCATCGCCAGTTGCCGGTCCTCCGGCGGACCGGTCACCGCCTCGGCGAACGCCGTCTCCCATTCCGGCGACAGGGTCACCAGCGGGATGTAGCCGCCCGGGCCGACATGGCTGTCGCTGATCTGCCGGGCCAGGCGCGCCCGCACATGGCCGACGATCGTTGGCATCGCGCGCGTGGCGCCGGCGCACGCCTCGTGGATGCCCTCGAGGATGGTCGCCAGGTCGCGGATCGACACCCGCTCGGCCAGCAGCGCCTGCAGCACGCGCTGCACGCCACCCAGCGTGATCTGCGACGGGACCAGGTCGGACACCTGCTTCTGCTGCTCGCGCGGCAGCTCATCCAGCAGCTTCTGCGTCTCGGTGTAGGACAGCAGCTCGGCCATGTTCTCGCGCACCACCTCGGTCAGATGCGTGGTCAGCACGCTCGGCGGATCGACCACGGTGCAGCCGCGGAACAGCGCCTCCTCCTTCACGTTCGGCGCGATCCACAGCGCCGGCAGACCGAACGCCGGCTCGCGCGTTGCTTCGCCGGGCAGGCCGGGCGCGCTGCCCTTCGGGTCCATCGCCAGCAGCATGGTCGGGCGCAGCTCGCCCTTGCCGGCCTCGATCTCCTTCACCCGGATCACGTAGCTGTCGGCCGGCAACTGCATGTTGTCCTGGATGCGCACCGGCGGCAGCACGAAGCCCATCTCGCTGGCGATGGCGCGGCGCAGGCTCT
>Ga0209415_10017524_pt1 | contig 11385 bp, 11 predicted proteins | sample PeaSoiSIISIP2007_FD_187696 | JGI IMG/M metagenome (GOLD analysis project Ga0209415, IMG submission 187696) | Peat soil microbial communities from Weissenstadt, Germany - SII-SIP-2007 (SPAdes) (version 2) | ecosystem: Environmental > Terrestrial > Soil > Wetlands > Peat | place: Germany...
GGTCCGCACCTCACCAACGACGAAACACGGGAGATCCTCGCGCGGGCACACGCCGGAACGTCGACAACAGTCCTGGCGGCGGAGTATCACGTCAGCACACGGCGCATTCGCCAACTCTCCCGGGCCGCCGGTGGCACCTGAAATTTCCGCCCTCTCGCTCGCACAGGCCGTTTCGGCTCGACGGCGGACACCTCAATTTCCGCGGCAATTCAGGTGTCCACCGCGTCGGGCGCATGCACCGTCCCGCGGTTTGGGGAAATTTCGGGCTTTCACTGTGCTGCGTTCCTCCGCCATGGACCGGTGCTGACGGCCAGGATACCGGACGGCGGAGCGGCTACGAGAGTAGCATTGGACGCGTATGGCGGTCGCCGACGTGTCCATGCTCAAGGGCCTACTGCGCCTCTTGGCCGACCCGGCCGTAACACGAGTCCGGGCCCAGGGGCGTAGCGTTGAGGTCCAGCGCGGGGACCATGCCTCGCCGGAACCGCTGGCACTACCGGCCGCCGCCCTGGCCAACCTGATCGAGGAGTTGATCGGTCCCGACCGCGCGAGCGGGGCCGTCGCTCTCGGCGCCTTCACGGGGGTCGGCGCGCTCCCTCCGGTTTCCACCGAACCCGTCCTTGTCCTCCATCGGGTCGTGCCAACCAGGGTCTCGCCCGACGCGGCGGTGGGGGCCGGTCTGCTGACTCCCGAAATCGCGCGGGCGGCCACAACCGTCCTCACCGCCGGTGCCGGCGTCATCGTGGCCGGGCCCCGAAACGCACGAACGACCCTGGTGCTGAGTGCGCTCGTCCAGCTGCTGTCCGGGCGTGTCCGGCTCGCGTTGGTCGAGGACGAGCCGCGGATCGCGCCCGCCCGGGACGCGCTTCGGCTGCGGGAGCTGCCGGCGGACCTCCTCTCCCCGCTTGGCGATGTCCTGATCGTGCTGGACCTGGCCCGGCCCCCCTCCGTGCTCGGCCTCACGCCGCCCGTTCTGATCGCGGTCCGCGCCCGCAGCCCGGAAGCGGCGTGCGTACGCGCCTGTGCCGATCCGAAGCCCATCGTATTCGACCACCACGAACAGGCTGTGCTCCTGGCCGATATCGTCCCGCTCCTACTGTGGTACGGTCCCGGGGCGCGGCTCGAGGCGGTCTACGAGCTCTTACCCGCACCGGATCCCGCAGGGGCTCCGTGCCGTCTCCAGATGCTCCTGGGGACCGATCCGCTGACGGACGCGCTCATCCAGACCGGGGCGATCGCCAGAGATCCGTTGGTCGCCGCCGCGTGGGCCGATGTCGGGCTCGCGCCATGACGCCATGACTCGTGACCTCGAGAAGCTCCTCCAGTGTCTGCCGCCGCGGATTCGCGCCGAGGTCGACAGATTGGGGGACGACCTCGTCGAGATCGCAATCGACATTGGCCGCGCGCCCGTGGCCAGGTTCGTCTCCGGCTTCCGCGTCGTGGACCCCAAACCGGTCGACCGCGAAGAGCTCTCGTACGTCATCAGCCTCATCGGGGCGTTCAAGGAGCAGCGGCACAACCGCGCCGGGATCGACGGCACGCTGCACCGACTGAGTCTGATCCGCGATCGCTACGGCAACCACCTCGGCATGACCATTCGGATCGGTCGCCACCTGACCGGGGTAGCGGAGGGGATCCGCGATCTGCTTGACGAGGACCACGCATCGCTGCTCCTGATCGGCGCACCGGGGTCGGGCAAGACGACGCTCCTGCGCGACACCGCCCGCATTCTGTCGGAGCGGCTCGGGCCGGCCGTCATCATCGTGGATTCGAACAACGAAATCGGGGGCGACGGCAGTCTCCCCCACCCCGCGATCGGGATCGCGAGGCGGATGCAGGTCCCCGAGACCGCGACCCAGTACGACGTCCTGCTCGAAGCGGTGCGGAACCACTTCCCCGAGGTCGTCATCATCGACGAGCTAGGGAGCCGGCAGGAGGCGGAGGCGGCGCGGACGATCGCCCGCCGCGGTGTCCGGCTCATCGCGACCGCGCACGGGCATACATTGGCCGATGTCGTGCACAATCCCGACCTCACCTGGCTCGTGGGCGGGCGCGAACAAGTCACGCGCGCGGACCAGGCGCTCACCCTGGCGTCGGGTCGGCGCGTCGCGCTCGCGCGCGTCGAGCCACCCGTTATGGACGTCGCGGTCGAACTCAGGCCCGGACGGAAGATCGCCTTGTACCGGAACGTGGCACGCGCGGTCGACGCGATCCACGCGGGAATGCCGATCGATCCCGACGAGATCCGCGAGATCCCGCTGGCCCGGGAGCGGCTCGCGCCGCCCCCGCCGAAGAAGGTCCGGACCCACGAGATCATTCCCGAGCACGACGCGTGGGGGCTCGTCGAGGTTGCGGATGAACGATAACCTCGCGGCGCTCCTCTACCTGCTCGGCCGTCACGTCACGACGGCCCTCCGGATTCGCCGGGACGACGAAGAACTCGTACTGAGCCGCCGCCATGCACCGCCGCTGCGGTCTCTACACGAGGCACTGCAGCGAGGGGAGCAGATCGGGATCGACCCGTGGGTCGATTCCGAAGACGGCACACGCGGGCTCGTCTGCCTGTGGGCACGCACGGCATGCCCGGAGATCACGGCCGATGATCTCCCAGTTGTGCTCAGACCGCAGGTCTGGATCCGGCAGGGCGAGTCGGCGCTGGCCGTCTGGCTCCTGCCCGAGCCGACCGGGCGGCCGGGCGGGACGGACCCCGCCGTAGCGATGCGGATTGTCGCCGCCGCCCTCGGGATCCAATCCGCTGATCCGCGCGACTACCTCCTGGTGCCGGCCGATCTCGGAGATGTCGTGATCGCCGATCCCGACCGCAGCGTTGATCCCGCGGCCCTGATCGAGTGGGCGCAGACCGCGCATGCCGCCCGGTGCGCGGGCGAACGCGAGCACCGCGAACGCGACGAGATGGCGCAGCGCGCGGTGCGAATGAGAATGCTGGTACGCGCGCTGGCGGCGACTATTGACGTACGCCAGCGACACGAAGCCAAGGCACCGCGCGGCCCCACCACGAGCGCGGCCGACATCGAGAACCGCGCGGCAGCGGAACATGAACGATCGCCAGCGCCAAGCGGCCCCCAACTTCCGGGAACGGACATCGCGCTTCAGAGCGCTGTCTCCGCACCGAGTCGCCCAGAGGGCGCTCCGTCAGCAACACCCTCCAGCCATGCCGATGCTATGACGCTCCCGACCGGTGCGATGGCGGCCGCCGACTCGAAACCGGCGCAGGACAACGTGACGGCCAGTGACATGACCGAGCCCGTATTGGCGCGAGCGCATCACGACATAGCCCTACATTTTCGTGCCGACCGTGAGCGTTTGAGTGACGTACGCGCACACGCGCGGCTCGAGGCGGCGTTGGCCGACGCTCGCGCCATTAGCTGGGATGAGACGCACATGCAAGCGGTGCTCGCGGACGTGATGACGGAGGTGGGCACGCGCGAGGTGTGGGCCGCGCTTGGCGTCACGATGACGTGCCTCCGCGATGGCGAGCTGTACGGCCTGCGCGATGATCGTTGGCTGGCCCTGAGAGCCGTGGCCGCGGGAGTCAAGGGGCTGCCGCGCCCTTGACGTGGCGGGAGAGGCGGTCGGCCGCCAAGTAAAGATCGGCCTCGGGGAGCCGCCCGCGACGGCGCTTGATGAACTGCACAACCCCTGTCGGCGTGAGCACCGACACGTCGGGAGCCGATGGACGACCCTCGATCCACCATCCGGGGATGACCACGACAGGACGAACCGGGAACGTCTTGCCCGTGCTCGCCTCCAGCGTCCTCCGGACCCACTCTGCGGCGGCCCTGGCTTGCACGATCGGGTTCCTGTCCAACGGCCGCCCGTCGGCCAGCATGGCGCCGTGATGGAACGTGATCCATGCGCCCCGACGCTTGGAGAGGGTCTTCGTCTCAATCGCATAGATGCCGGTGGGGGCGACGACAACGTGGTCGACGTTGAAGCCGTCGCCAGGAATGTCGTGGAAGACGAATGCACCCCGCGGGCGCAGCGTCTCGAGCACTTCCCCGACCGCCCGTTCGCCTTCAAACCCGAGACGCAACCGCGCCATGCGCGTGCGGATGGCGCGAAAGCGAAGGAGGCTGTACGCCACAGCGACAACAGCGAGCGCCGTGTACACCCACGGGCTCGGCGGTGATCGCAGAATCCATCGCGTCCATTCGAGGACCGCGAGCGCGGCAGCGAACACGGCCACGGAAATCCAGGGAACGGCCTCTTCCTCCCAGAGGCGCTCCATCTCGGTTCGGACAGAGTCCCCCGGCGACCGAAGCGGTCGCCCCTTGAGGGGGGACTTCGGCCTGCGATACGTGAACCCGCCGGTCGACATCAATGCGTGCCTCAACCGCCGCGTAGAGCGGGCCTGGCACGCGGCGAACCGCCGGTTGGCACCCGGCGGTCCCAGACCTCGCCTCCCCGCGCGTCCACGGGAACGGCCACAGTGACGACGGCGGCGAACAATATGACGATCGGAGCCATCCTCCACCACGCGTGCCGCATTGAACGACACCACTAGACTCATGCCCTGGGTGGCGGAGGGTCAGACGCGCACAGTGGTCAGGCTTTCCGACTCGGCTTCAACCGGCTCCAGCGCGGTGGCGCTCCGATGCTTGAGGCGCCTCGGTCAGCCCATGGAGTTCGGACCGAGGAGCAGTATCTGCCGTGACCGATGGCGGTCGATATGGCTGGCGGGGTCCCACCCGACGAGGATGCGTGATCGCTGGTAGGGCGTTGCGACCGTCGCTGAACGGACACGACCGAGAAGGCGAGTCTCCGTGCCCTCTCATGGACATGGTCAGCGCCATCAGCAGCGTCATCACGATCACCAGGACCGCACCGTACACCTGCCCTCGGGCCTGCCTGTCCGAGGTCGTCGAGTCGACCCTCGCCAACCCGCGCGACTCGTGCGACCTGTTCACGCCGCCCGCGCCACGCTCGGTCGAGGCAGCCCTGCCGCCATCCGGCGCAACTCGGCCCACACGCGCATCCCCGCCAGGGCGTACCACTCCGTCTGAGCAAACGGCGGAATGCCGCCGTACCGCCGAACCGCATCGCTCCCGGCATTGTACGCTGCGAGCGCGAGCGGCCAACTGCGGAACGCCAGGTAGTTCCAGCGCAGCACCTCAGCCGCGCCCACGAGATTGTCCCACGGATCGCGCGGGTCCACACCCGCCGCGGCAGCCGTCCCGGGCATCAGTTGCCCCAGGCCCATCGCTCCCGCGTCGGAGACGGCGCTGTGGTTGAAGCGGCTCTCGAGGTAGACGACCGAAGCGAGCAGCCACGGGTCGATCCCCTCGCGCTGCGCCGCAGCGACCACGGCCTGGCCGAGCCAGCGCGCCTGCGTGTCCGTGAGCCGGGGGTTGCTCGCCCGGGCCAGACCGGCAATGGACAACCACGTGCTCGCTCTGGCGGTGACCGGTGCGGTGAGGACCGCGAGGCGGTCCAGCCACGCGTGGGCGATGCGCGCTTCCGCAGCGCTGTGCGGCCGCCGGAGCGCCTCCCCAAACCACATGGGTGCATCCTGCATCTGGCCGGCCGCCACCGCGGCGACGCCGGCCCAGAGCGCCGGAAGGGCGCTCTGCGGCCGCGCGGCAGCGGCACTGACCAACGCGGCGAGCGCGTGGGCGGGCGCACCGGCCAGGTACGCAGCCACGCCCAGGCGGAGGAAGTCGTTGGCCGTGGTGGCGGCGGCAGGCCCACCGGCCAGCAGCACGCAGAGCAGGCACCCAACGAGACAGCGCATCGCTGTCGAGCGTACCGCCCTCGGCGGCGGTGGGCGGCGGACACCCCGGGGGTGCTCTTGGGATTTTCGGGGGAATCGGGTACCGTGACGGTATGCAGCGATTCCCGGAAAAGCGTATCGGCGCAGACCCGGCCGGCGAAGGTGCCCGCGCACTCGAGCCGGCAGTCGAGTGGTACGCGGCCTACAAGAAGTTTTGGCGCAGCGACCCCGATGCGGTCAAAATCGTCACGGCCGGGCGGCAGTGGCTGTTGCAGAGGCTGGCGAGCACCCTCACGCTCGAGGATGCCGTGGACCCGGTCACCCCGGGCCGGACCAAGCGTCCCCCGTGAAGCGTTCCGTGCCGGCGCCCACCCCGCGGATGACCGAGCGAGACGTCGCGGTGCTGCGCGAGATCGCGCGGTTCGGCGCGGCTCCGCCTGCCGCGCTCGCGCACCTCTTCCCGTCCCGCGACGCCGCGTACGTCCGGCTCGGGATCCTAGCCGCCCGGGGAGTCGTGGCGCGTACGGTGTCGTGTGGCCAGCGCGCGTATGTGGTCACGCCCACGGGCGCGGCCGCCGCGGGCGTGCGCGGCGGCCGCGCCGCTCTTGACCCTACCGCCCGCACCGCCCGGCTGGCGGCCGTGGCGGCGCTGCTCGCCCCCGGGGGCTATCGCCCCACACCGCCGCCCCGGCCCGGGCTGCCCCGGGCCGTCGCGTGGTTCGGCCGCGGGCCGCGAGTCGTCGCGGTCTACCCGTCGTCGGCGGTGCTGACCACGTGGCGGGCACGGCGGATCCTGGGACGGCTTCGGATCCTGCGGCACACGGTGCAGGCGATCGTTTTGGCCGGTAGCGGCGGCGAGCACGCACGGGTGCTGCGCGATCCCCGATACCCACCAACGCTGATCACTCCAATCCCCGCCGCGGCCGCGGGCCGGGCGCTGCTGGCCGGGCTGCTGTAGCGGGCCGCACGGCAAGAGTGGCGTTGCGCAGAGACGATCAATCGGAACCCCAACGAGAGGGGCGGACTCGTGCGAACCAGCACGTACGTGGAAAGTGAGACCCTCATTGACGACGGGGCATCCGGCGGCGCCGGATGGCCGGTCGGGGGCACACCGATCAGCCGCCCTCGCGGGCCGCTGCTCACGTTGGTGACCCGGTTCCTGTGGCGGCTCGGGGTGTTTTGCGTACTTTCGTCCCCCCTGTGGCTGCTGCTCCTGGTGCTTCCGCGCGCTGAAGGACTGCCCCCACAGGTGTGGAGCGCGAGTGTGGAGCGAGCGGCCGCCGGGATCGATGTTCTTGGGTCGATCGGCATCGGGCTGGCGCTCATGTTGATCGGGGCGCGGCCGGGATGGCTGGTCGGACTGGCCATCGCCGCGGTGCTGCCCGTCGCGATCCCGATGCTGGTGACGCGCGGCATGACCCCATCCGCTACGGTGGCTCTTTCTGTGGTCGGGGGCGTGCTGGCTGTTGCACTCATCATCGACGCATGGCTCCGAAGACGCAGGATGGACCCCAACCAGGTTCGGGTCGGACTCGGGGCCGCCGGGACCCAGCGCGCCGGCATCGCGCTCCTGTTGCTCGCCGGTCTGTGGATCGCCGCGATCCGGGTGAGTGTGCCATACCGCCTACATCTGCTCGTGGGCGCGGAGACTGCCGTCTGGGGCGCCACGTGGCTCGTCTGGCTCGGTGTGCTCGGCATCGTCTGGGACCGGCTCCCGCGGCTCAGGGCCCCGCGCGATCCGGCCGAGCTGACGGACCGGCTGTGGGCCGAGACCAAAGCGGAAACTCGCAGTGCGCCCCGGCCGATGCTGGCGCAGCCGTCCGTCGTTGCCCCGGCGCACCTCGCCGATCTGGTGCTGCCCGACCGAACGCTCCAGCAGATTCGCGCGCTCGTTCGCATCATCGCCGAGCCCGAGGCAGGGCGCGCGCTCGGGATCGAGCTGCCGATCGGGGCGATCCTGGATGGCCCGCCCGGAACGGGGAAAACGCTCGTGGCCCGCGCGATCGCGGGCGAGTGCGGCCGTCGGGTGCTCGCGTTCACCGGCGCTGCGCTGTCGTCGAAGTGGGTGGGCGAAAGCACCGAACGGATTGGCGACATGTTCCGGCAGGCCCGCGAGGCCGCGCCGTGCGTCCTCGTGCTGGATGAGCTCGACGGCATCGCGCCGGCGCGGCAGGGCGATCCGACGAACTCGGCCGCGCACCGCGACTTCGCGCAGCGGATCACGGAGATGTTGCAGCAGCTCGAGGGTGTGAGCGGCACGCTCACGGACGTGTTCGTGATCGGTGCCACCAACCGCCTCGACGCGGTCGACCCGGCTGTGCGGTCGCGCCTGGGCCATCACATCTCGATTCCCCTGCCGGACGAAGCCGCCCGTGCGGAACTTCTGCGACGCCACTTCCCGGCCACAACTACGGTCACGCCCGACGAGATCGCGCGCGTGACCCAGGGGATGTCCGGCCGCGACCTCCGGGAAGTGTGCCGTACCGCCGCCACCGCAGCGTTCTCGGAGTATCGTGGGACCGTGACGCGGGCGCACTTCGAGACCGGGCTGGTGCAGGTGCGGGCCGAACCCGGCGCGCACGCGACCCGCGCGGCCGAGCCGAGCCACATCGCACCCGCAACGTTCGCGGATCTCGTGCTGGCCGAACCCGTCATGGCGGAATTGCGGACGTTCGTCCGCCTGCTACGCGATCCCGACCGCGGGCGCGAGCTCGGGGCTGAGCCGCCCCAGGGGGCGGTGCTCTATGGGCCTCCGGGCACGGGCAAGACACTCATCGCCCGCGCCGTGGCCGGTGAGCTCGGACGGCCCGCGCTGGCGTTCAGCGGCGCATCGCTCACCTCTGTGGTGGTCAGCGAAGGCGTGCAACTCGTGCGCGATATGTTCCGACAGGCGAGCGAGCAGACGCCGTGCGTGCTGTTCATCGATGAGCTCGACGGGATCACGCCCTCGCGCCGGTCCGACCCGTTCGGGGTGGGCGCATCTCACGACGCAACCCAGCAGATCAACCAGTTCCTCCAGGAACTGGAAGGGGTCGGCGGCGGACTCCGGGGCGTCTGTGTGATCGGGGTGACGAACCACCTCGAGACGATCGACGACGCGGTCCTGTCGCGGCTCAGCTACCACGTGGAGATCCCGCTCCCCGACCGTCAGGGCAGAATCGAGATCCTGCGGCGTCACTTCGGGAAGCGGGTCGCGGTTACGCCGGACGATCTTGCGGACCTCACGAACGGTCTGTCGGGCCGCGATCTGCGGGAGTTGTGCAAGACCGCCGGCATGATCGCGATGGGCAAGGATGCCGGAGCGGTCACACTGGACGACTTCCGGCGGGCACGCCAGCGGGTCGGACATTCCCGCATCAGCTGACACTCAGGCTGTGCGTGAGCCACTCGGACCGACCGGCGTCGAGTGCTGGCCGGAACCGGTGCCGAGCACCGAACGTCGTCGAGGGGGCGTGGCCCCGCCGAACATCAACGCCAGCGTTTGCACGATACGCCCGTGAGGGCACGTGGCCACGCACCTCCAGGAACGGCTTGTCGATCAACCGTTCCTTGGCGGAGTTGTCCCCGAGGGACGGATGACATTCGACTGCGAGACCCTACTCAGCAATGTCGTAAGCGCTGGTACGCAGGTGTATAAGTGAAGGGGACGGGCGGCACACATGAACCTGCTCAAGGTCGCGGTGTGCGTTTGTGTGGCGGCCACGTTGTGGGCCGTACCGGCTGCCGGTCAGGGTGCGGGAGCGTGTCTGGGGATCGACAACGAGACCGGGAGTACGATCTATTTTACTGTCGATGGCTGGCCGGGATTAACCTTTGAGTATCAACCGGGCGACCGCATGTACGTGGGGACGAACGACGGCATCGAAATTAAGAGTACCGGGTCGTGGACGTTGCGTGGCGCGAACGGGACGGTCATCAACGATAGTACCACCACCTGGACCTTCCGCACGGACCTTACAGGAGGACCAGGGCACGAGGGGACGTGCAAGGGAACTTGGGTGGTGACACTCCATAAATAGGAGGACAAGACCAGCGGTATCAAAGGGGCATGCCGGGTGGATTTCGTGATTTGAACTGCGCGGTTGAATGCGTTGGGAGGGCATGAGCTATGCGGATAACTGCGATGATTGTTCTTGCATTGGCCATCGGCACAGCCGGGACGGTTCTTGGCTCCGTTCCGGTCCTTGCTCAGACTACCCCTGCCCTAGAGGTGTGTGCGAGCAGTGACCCGGTTCCGAGCGGGTGCGGCACGTCGTTCCCCCAGCGCATGAAAGAGTCCCTGTACCTGGTGATGAGTGGTCTACCGGTCGGGAACCGGGCGAAGGTCGTGATCGCCGACGCGGACGGTGCGACAATGCTGTCGAACATGGTGCCCGTCACGGCTGACCCGCTCGTGATGAAGTTCACCACGTTCGGTCTTGTCCCGCACCACTTCGGGATGGGCCCGTGGCCATTCGGGACCTATACCGTGACGGTTCAAGGGACCGACGGCACGCAATTGACGCAGGCATCGTTTACGCTTACCGCACCCTAAGATCCAAACGGCGGGCGGAGGGTAGTCGACTCCACCCGCTCTTGCCCCGTCGTTTCGAAGCCCTGCCTCGACTCGCTCAGACTCGTCTTCGTAGATGATCGTCTGTCTCCTAAGTTTAACATTATGGGTCTCTTGGCTAATGCGGGAAATTAGGGCGCTATCGTCCGAAAGCAGCTCCGGCTCCCATACAGCCAAGCGGGCTAGCGGGAGAGGTCTTCGGGGCGATCATGGCGCACCGGCACTGGCTGGGGCCAGACGGCGCCGGACTGCATCCCCACAAGCGCCGAAGCGTAGAATGGAGGTGATGGTGCAGGCGTAGTCGGCTGACGGTAGCAGCGAGGGAAAAGCAGCAATGAAACGCCCCCACTCGTTCCTCGAACACTTGTCCCACCTCACGACGCGAGCGGACACACCGGAACTCGCGTCTCTCGACACCCAGTGGCAACAGTTGAACGCCGAGCTCGCCAAGAGCACGCCCGCACTGGCCGGCTTGTGGGCCCGACTTGCGGCGGTCGGTGGGCGGGCCATTGTCGGCGAACCCGAACCGTGGCTCGACGTCCTTCGTGCCCGCGGCGTCGTCATGGTCCGGACCGGCGCGCGCATTCTCAAACGGACCGCCCCCGATCGTTACATCTCCGCCGTCGAAACGTGGAGTGACTTCTTCCCGGAGATGCCCTTGGTCGTCGGATATGCACTCGACGCCGACGGGGTCTGGCGGCGACGCGCCTGGTGCCGATACGTGGAATCGATCATCTCGTTTTCGGATGGGTCGAGGGAAGACCCTCGGGGCCAGCTCATCGAATGCGAGCCGATCCGACTCGCCTATTTCGGCGCCACACTCGACGAGGATGAGGCGCTCACGTTCGCCCTCGAGGCGAAGCACGCGAACCGTTCTCGCCGAGTCGCCCGCCTCCGCCTCCCACACCAGGGCTCGATGTCCCGGCCGGGCATCCCATCGCCCTGATGTGGGCCCGCGAATGTCCCGCCTCGGCCCACCGAGTAGCCGCGCCAGGTTACGGGTCCCTAGGCCGGTAGTCCGGTCAGTGTGGCAGGATGTGGGGAACGGGGCCTATCCGCCACGTGCCGCGGCCGCCTCTTCGGCGGCGTGGATCGACACCGG
>Ga0209415_10017525_pt1 | contig 11384 bp, 8 predicted proteins | sample PeaSoiSIISIP2007_FD_187696 | JGI IMG/M metagenome (GOLD analysis project Ga0209415, IMG submission 187696) | Peat soil microbial communities from Weissenstadt, Germany - SII-SIP-2007 (SPAdes) (version 2) | ecosystem: Environmental > Terrestrial > Soil > Wetlands > Peat | place: Germany...
AGTGAAGCACGCCCCAAAACGGTAAACGGCCCATCGCGGAACCACTTGCGGTCACGTGGCAATGCAGGTAAGCGGACCGTGTCGCGGTACGCGCCGGAAGGGCCGGAGTCAGCCGGTTTGGGTGCGCCGCAGCCGAATGTTGCCCTGGGATGTGAGGAACGGGACCTGCCTGATGAGCGGAGGATTCGTGCTCCGCTGCGCGTGATCAGCATGCCAGGGCAGACGTGCTCCGGCCCGCGCCGGCTGACTGCTCGTGGAGCGGAATCCTGAGCCGCGTGGCAGAGCCGGCCGCCGGGTCCGCCCCTGCGGCCATTTACCTGCTCGAGGACGCGTGCCGGGAAGCGGGATTCAGCGAAGACGGTGCCGGACGGCTGCGTACCGCGGAGAACGCGATCTTCCGGCTGGGTGTCGTCTGCGACTGAAAGTCCCGCGTCGTTGCTAGAACCCGAGCGGTGACACGGGCTCAAGATCCGAGCGTCGCCGTCATTGTCAAGCCGTGGTTTGTCCGGGGTTGTCCCGTCTTGCGCCCCGGCCGGCCGGGCGCTCCCCATTGTCAATAAACCCCTAAGTGCTTTGCCGAATATCGTGCCGTCGTTGCTCCCGGCGGGAGGTGCCCTCACGGGCTTTCCCAGGGGGCCGCGGCACCGCCCGGGATCCTTCCGCAGCTGCTCAGGCCCGTGAGAAAGGGGATCAGGGCCGGTCCGCCGAAGATATGCGGCTTTGCCCGCCGGTCACGATCTTCCCGGGAAGCCTGCGGCGACGTACGTTCGATAGGGGTGGGAACTTTCGGCGGGGAGGATCAGGAATGGCGTCGGACATCGCTCAGGTGATGCTGCCGAGCGGGGACCTGGTGTGGGTGCGCCTCGACGTGCCCGGGGTGGATTCCGCTGATCACGAGGGTCCCAGCGGGGCGCAGGATGTGGGGCTCAGGGACGGCGCCGGCGTGACCTTTGAGGGCGAGCTGCCGGGGTTTGCTGACACGGTGCGCGGCGTGGTCGCCTCGGTCCGGCAGGCCCTGGAGGAGCACCGGCCGGATTCGCTGGAAGTGGAGTTCGGCATCGAGATATCCGCGCAGACCGGCAGGCTGCTGAGTGTCCTGGCGGAGGCGCGCGGCGCAGCTCATGTGCGGGTCACCGCGTCCTGGGACGGACCACAGCGTGCACCGGGCTCTGCCCCGCCTGCTGGGGCGGCTGATCCGCGATGAGCGGCGCGCTTGACCTGAGGACCTTACTGGCCCGGTGCACGGCACGGCTCGACACCGCCGGCGGGCCGGCCGGTACCGCGTTCTTCGTCGCACCGGGGTACGCGGTCACCGCCGCGCATGTCGTCGGGGGTGCCGCGGGGATCGATGTCTGGCTTCATTCACCGCCTGGCAACTGGCAGGGACAGGTGCAGGACGTGCGCCCGGCGGCTGCCGCGGTCGTCGCGGGCCGTCCTTACCCGCCACCGGATGCGGCCCTGATCAGGATCGCCGGCGGGCCGCAGCACCTGTGCGCCCTGCTGGGCGGGCAGCTGCCCGGTGACGGCACCCCGGTGTCGGTCCGTGGCCATACCCGGACCTTCGACACGGTGACGGTGACGGCGGAGACGGAGTCCTTCCAGCTGTCCGGGGAACTGGAAACCCCTGATCTGGGGTGCACGCTGCTCAAGCTCGGCCACGGGCAGGCGGCGAAAGGGATGAGCGGCGCACCTGTGCTGAACCCGCGGACAGGTGAGGTGATCGGGATGCTCAGATCCAGCCGGGACACCGGCACGGACCTGGGGGCCTGGGTCGTGCCGGCCGCGGTGCTGTGCCGCCTGTGGCCGCAGCAGGTCCGCCTGCGCGACGGCCGGCTCGACCGGCACTACGCCCTGTGGCGCCGCGCGGCCCAGGACGCGGCCGCAGCGGTCCCCGGACCGGGGGCAGGGGGGATGGTGATCGGCTCGATCGAAGGCGACGTGGGGTTCATCATGTCTGGCGGCCACGCGGACGTCGTCAACGTCACCGGCGCACCACCAGCCCGCCCCGACGGCACAGGCGGGGAACGCTGATGTCAGACGACGCCGAACCTGAGGAGGGAACGCCGCAGGAGCAGCCCGCGCCCGGCCAGGGTGGGGAAGGCCCGAAGGACGGCGAGGACGACGATGATCAGGGCGGCCGTGACCGGGGAGGCCAGTTCACCGACGCGGCCGGTGACCCGCTCGCCGACGCCCTGGGGGGGACGGCGGGACGCGCGGCCGAGGGACAGGCTTACCGCACATGGGTACGGACCGTCCGCTCCTCCGGCCCGGCCGCGTTCGTGGGCGGTGGCCACATCGGCGTCCTCAACATCTCCGCCCCGGCACCGGAGCAGGCACGCGCAGGCCAGGCTCCGGGCCCTATCGCACCGGAGGTCCTCGACGCGCTGATCAGCCGCTACGTCCCGGTCACCGGGTATGAGACCCTGGCCCGCCGGCTGCGGGACACCCGGTTGCTCGTGCTGCGGGGAGCCCCGGGGACCGGGCGCGGGACGACTGGGCTGCGGCTGCTCGCCGAGGTCGCCGGCCCTGTGGCGAGGTTCAGCCCGGAAACAAACCTGCGCACCCTGGCCGAAGACGACCTCCAGCCGGGATCTGGCTACCTGCTGGAACTGATACCCGGCACGGGGGTGCCGCCGCCGACCGCCGTGCACGCCGACCGGCTACGCGACCGGCTGACCGCACGGGACTGCTACCTCGTTGTCGTCGCAGCCCATGACATCAGGCACGCGGACGCATTCCAGGGTTACACCGCCGACTGCCCGCTCCCTGATCCGCAGGAGGTCTTCGACCGGGCCGCCAGCGAAGCGGCCCGCCGCCGGCCCTACCTGGAAGAAGCACTCCGGAAGGCCGCCGGACAGCTGAAACCCGATGCCGCGCAGACACCCTCAGAGATGGCCTGGCTTGCCGCCTACATCGCGTCCGGCCCGGCAGAGCCGCTCACCCCTGAGGAGCTGGCCCGCCTGCAGGGGCGGGCCCTCGCCCGGCAGGTGGCCGGCTGGTTCGAGCCGCTGGCCAGCCTCCCGGCGAGCTCGGAGGCCGATGAGCAGGTGCGGCTCGCCGCGTTCCGGATCGCCCTCGCAGTGCTCAACGACACCCCCGTCGACCTGGTCGCGGAGGCCGCGGAGAATCTCACCCGGCGGATCCTGCTGGCCCGCTCCCCGCGGCGCTCACCCGGCCGCCCGGTGTTCGCCGCGCACCGGGAGGACCACGTCGCCAACAGCCGGGCCCGGCTGATCCCCGGCACCGTCAAGTACGTGGACTCCAGCGTCCCGGCCACCTTCGCCCGCTACGACGACGACCGCCTGCCCGTCGCGGTCCTGGACCGGGTCTGGGGGATGCACAATGTGCGCGGCCCCCTGACGTCATGGCTGCAGTCCCTGAGCAGCGACCGTCGTCCGTTCGTCTACATGCGGGCCGCCCTGGCCATCGGGCTGCTGTCATCCTGGGACTTCTCCTACACCTTCGACGAGCTGCTCGACCCGTGGGCGCGGTCCTCCGGAGAGGAGTCCCGCCGCCGCTGGGTCGCTGCCGTCGCCCTCGATGAGGCCTCCCGCAACGAGGACGTCCTGCCGGTCGTCCGGGAGATCCTCGAAGCGTGGTGCCGCAAAGGAACCTGGGAACAGCGGTGGACCGGCGCGACGGCGCTCGGCTACGACCTGGGCCTGCGCGACCCGGCGAAAGCGCTCAAGGAACTGCGGAAGCTGGCCTGCCAGGAGGACGGCACCCTGGCCCAGGTCGCCAGCTGGGCCGTGGCCCGTATCTTCGCTCTCGGCGCGGTCACCCCCGTCACCGAGGCGGTCAGCTCCTGGCTGCGTGATGACCGCCTCGCCGTCCGCATCCTCGCCCTGCTGGTGATCCTGCGGATCGCCGGCATGAAGGTCAGCGACCTGGAGGACCTGGAAATGGCCAGCCAGGCCGCCGGGGGAGGGTGGATGAGGCTGGCTGAACGGGGCCGCTGGCCACTGCTCGTCGCCCTGTCCGACGAAGACCCCGCCCTGCTCGGCCCCCTCGCCGACCTGGTCTGGCAGCTCCCCCGCTCAGCCCCCGCCCAGGCACCCGCCCTGGAGGTATTCGAGAAGTGGATGCGCGCCGGGGAGAAAGACCGCTCCTGCGCCGGGCCGGTCGCCCGGTTCCTGGCCCTGCTCGGCGACAACGACCTCGACCGGGCCCGGCTCATGCACCTGATCGGCGTGCTGCGCCGCGACCAGGACGACCCCCTTCCCGCCGGCCTCGCCGACCGGTACGCGCTCGCCATCGAGAAGAACATCCACGCCACGGACGAAACGGGGTGACCATGAACCAGCGCCAGCAACCAGACCCCCGCAACGGCAGGCCCTCCCAGCAGCCACCCGCCAGCCCCCCGATCCTCTGCGAGACACCCTGGGGCGGGCGGGTTCCCGCCGCGCGGGCGCACATCGCCCTCGTGGTCGTCCACCATCACGGCGACCACCAGGTCCTCTCACCCCACGAGCGGCGCCGTGTCCTGCTGCACCGCCGCCCCGCGACCGTGTACGAGGTGGACCTCGGCCTGCACCACGCGCCGATCACGGCCGACCTGCCCAGCCGTGACCCGTCCGGCTCCTTCCACGCGGAGCTGTCGGTCAGCTGGCGGGTCCTGGACCCCTCCGCCGTCGTCCGGCACCAGCTCACCGACGTCCAGGAAACCCTGGCCCCCGACCTGCTCCACCGGGCGCGGAAGATCGCCGGGGACTTCGGCGTCGACCAGCGCGCCGCCGCGGAAGACGAGATCAACACCCGGCTCGGCGCCCGCCCCGTCGACGTCACCAGCCCGGACAGCATCCGCCAGGCCCTGGCCGACGCCCTCGCCGGTGACCGCCTCGGCGCCGACTACGGGCTGTGGACCAGGGTCGTCGCGCAACTCACCCTCGACGACGCCGCCCGGGAGCACAACGCGAAAATGACCCAGATCACCTGGGCGATCGCCGAGGAGAACGCCCAGCACAAACTCCGGGTCCTCCAGGAGGAGAACCAGCGGCAGATCATGGCCGACAGGATCGCCGTGTACCGGCAGATCGTCGCGGCCGGGGACACCGAAGCGTTCGCCATGCAGCTGGCCCTGCATCCCGCCGACATCACCGCCATCGCGAAGATCCTCAAGGATGAGGAACTGAGCAAACGGCGGGAAACGGTCGACTTCGTCGCGCACATGGTGGACTCCGGTGTGGTCGAACGCTGGGAAGTCAGCGACCAGGCCCGCGAAGCCCTCCAGTGGCTCAAGGACGCCACAGCACGGGTCATCCACGAACGAAACCAGCGGGGCGACCCCCAGGTCCGGCAGGGCCGGGCCGGCCCCGCCGGCGGTGACCTCGAGCTCCCCGAGCTCCCCGCCGCAGCCTCCCCGGCCGAGACCGTCGCAGCAGAGCCACCACCAGCACCGGGCGCAGATCCTGGCGGCTCATGAACCAGCGGCCCGCTACCGGGGACCGCCCGGGAACGTTCAGGCCTGCGTCCAGCCGACCAAGGTCGCCGGGGACGCAAAAGCCTGCATGAGCCGGTCGGCATCCAGCCGGAACGGATCCACCGCATGGGTCACGATCAGCAGGAAACCGCCGAGGTTCTGCGCAGCCGCGCAGATGCCAGATTCAGCGCGGGACGCATACGTTTCCAGCCACCCCGCGATGCTGGCGCTCAGCGAATCCGGGCTGACCGATCCTGCGAGGCCGTCAGCGGGCATACCGACCGGGATGCCCGCGGACGGGTGGCTTAGCCCGGCGGCGGCAAAAGCCTGATCCAGGCACGGATGCCAGCCACCGGCGTCCCGCCTCAGCCACACCCCTTCAAGAGCCGGGTTGACGAGAAGCCCCGCTGCGCGTATCTCCCTGCCACCATCCTGGAACGGCAGCAGGACCACCACCGTCCGCCAGGTGAGCAGCGCAGTCCCGGAAGCCCTGACGACCAGGCTGTCATTCCACTCCGGTGCCCGGCAGCTGCGGTGATGTAAGGACGCCCGCGTCAAGACATCCAGGTCATCCACCACTAACGCAGGCGGCCCGCCGCTGAGGCTGTCCCCGCAGGTCTGGCAGTCACCCGGCCACAGGCAGGCAAGGACCTTATCCAGGGCACTATCGCCGAGCCGGGCATGTGTCCGCTCGTCGAACAGGGCCCCGTCAGGTAACACGATCCCGGCTCTTCCTGATCTGGCTGCGCTCCGCAGCCGGCTCGCCTCACGCCGCTGATGCCAGGCCAGCCTAGCCACCGGGCCGCAGGCAGGCCAGGAATGTCCGGGAGTCCCGGGACAGGCCGGAGCCGGAGGGCCGCCCTGCGGAGGGGGGACGCGGCCAGCCCGGCCCGGCACATGCCATGTGCCGGGGAATGCCGGGCGCGTGACCGGGGCTGCCGGGCCCGGCGCCCTGGATCTAGATGGCTGCGTGGTGGAATGGCGCGCACGGGCACCGGGCTGGGTTCTTCGTGCAGCGCAAGCTGCTGCTGTGCTCGGCAGCGAACTGGCAGCGGCCGCAATGCGGGGGATGACGGTACTGGCCTGGGCAGCGGGTTCCCGCCGCGATCTGCGCATCAGCGTTGCGCAGCCACAGCAGCGCCTCGTAGAACGCTTCGGCCTGGCGCTCGCGGAGGTACCGGCCGGACCAGGGCCTGGATGTTCCGCCGGGTCGTCGGCCGGCCAGTCCTGCCGCGCCTGGACCTGGCAGTCCAGCGGCGGCGGACGATGTCCCGGTGCCAGCGCACGATCGTGTCCGGGGGTAACCAGCAGCCGCAGTCCCTGGCGGCGTGCTTTCGGTATCACGCCGGGCAGGGTTGCAAGCAGAGCCCGATCCGCCCAGTTCAGCTTCGGCCGGCCCGGCTGCCGCCGCCGCAGGACGGCAAGCTGATGGCGCAGCATCAGGATCTCCGCTGTCTTCCACGCTTCCTCACGCCGCGACAGCCGCAGCCCCGCGGCGGCCCGCGTGATCAGGAGGAAGACGAACCGCAGGCACATGATCGGTGATCATCACGGCCGGACGACCGGGAGGCAACCCTGCTGGTCAGGACCATGGACGACGTTTTCGGCATGCACAACCCGGCCGGACGCGACCTCGCGTGCTGGTGGCCGCTGGATCAGCCCTGCCACGCCGACGTGCTCCTGGCGCTCATCTCGGCGCAAGACCAACGGCCGCTGGCCATCAGCTCTTCCTGGTGCCCTTCCGCCTCGCAGCGATGAGCTGTTCAACAGTGGCCAGCGGATCGGGATCGAGGCCGGGCGGGGCCAGCCGGGCGTGCAAGGCGCCGGCTTTCGCGGTCCAGCCATGGCCGGCGCCCTCGGCCTCATCCAGGGCGGCGTGGGCCCGGAGCGCGTCGAGTTCGGGCCAGGGCAGATGGTGGCGGGTGGCCAGCCGGAGCGCGGCGTCGGCGGCGTCACGGCCCTGGGCGATCAGGTCCGGGCTACCAGTCGTGCTGGCCTGGGCGGCGCGCAGCCGGGCCCGGGCGGCCAGCGCCGCCGCGTGCGCCAGGACCAGGCCCCGGGGCGCGGCGATGCTGATCGCCTCGGCCAGGTGGCGGTCGGCGGCGTCCAGGTCACCAGCGGCCTGGGCGTGCCCGGCCAGGCCGGGCAGGGTCTCGGCGAGCTCGGTGAGGTGATCACCGTTGCGCAAGCACGTGACGGCGGCGGCTAGGTGCTCCCCGGCGTCTGTGATGTCCCCGGCGTTCAGGGCCAGGCGGCCCAGCAGCCGGTCACACCAGGCCAGGTTTTCGTTCCAGCCATTCTCGCGGGAGATGGCGGCGTTGCGGGTGGTCAGGGCCTGAGCCGGGCTGGGCCGCCCGGTACGGGCCAGCCACTCTGCCCACTGGACCCCGCGACCCGAGTACAGGTGATCACCAGCCGGGTCGTCGGTGACCTCGATCTGGTCCGCGGCGGTGAACTGCTGTTCGGCCTCGGCGGTCTCCCCGGCCAGGCCCGCCAGCCACCCCAGGCACGCGTGCGCATCGCAGATCTGCTGCCGGTCGCTGGTGGCCTCGGCGTGGGTGAGGGCTTCGGCGGCGGTGTCCCGGGCCGGGCCGAGCTGCCCGAGCCGGCCCAGGCAGTTGGCCAGGTTCTGCAAGCCGATCGCCAGGCTCGTCGTGTCGGCGGTGTCACGGTAGTGGCGGACGGCCAGGGGCAGGTAGTAGCGGGCGGTGGCCACATCCCCCGCGTGCATCGCGCGCAGGCCGGCCTCGTTCAGGTGGAAGCCGAGAGCGCGGCGGCCGAGCTGGGTGGCGCAGTCGCGGCGGCGTCCGGGAGTGGCCACGAATGCGGTGGAGGCGCGCTGCCCCATCCGCGCCGCCAGCAGCGTCCGCCACACAGAAGGGTCGGTGTCGGCGCGGCGGAGGTACAGGTCGCTGGCGGGCTTCCAGTGGCCGGCGTCCAGCAGCAGTTCGACGGCCTCCACGACCCGCAGGGCATCAGCGCGGTTAGTCACGCGTCCCCCGGGGATCCCGGTCAAGGCGGTGCTGGCGGCGGTGCTGGCGGCGGGCAGGGCCAGGGGGCGGAAGGCGTCACGGACGAGGGGGTGGGCGGAGATCGTCTCATCGGGGTGGCAGGTGGCCAGCCCGCCCAGCCGGTCGCGGACCGCGGCCTGCACCCGCGCCTCGGTCCACCCGGCCAGCCGCCCGCCGAACGCCTCATGCCCGGCTACAGCGAGCACCGCGCCTGCGGGGACGGGCCGGGCGAACAGGGACACGGCGGCCAGCAGGTAGCGGTCCGGCTCAGCCAGCCGCCCCGCGTAAAACTCCAGCACCCGGCGGACCCGGGTGTCGGTGCGGGCCGCCCCGGCTAGGCTGGCCCGCAGCGCCTCCAGGTCACTGGTGGGCAGGTGGTCGGCCAGCAGCCCGGCCAGCACGCCCACGGCCAGCGCATGCCCGTCCACCGCGGCCACCAGGTCGCGGCGCCCGGTTTCGGGGAGCCAGCCGCCGCCCGCGGCGGCCAGCAGGGCCGCGCCCTCGGCGGAGGTGAACGGGGGCACGTCCAGCATCCGGGCCGCGCCGCCGTCGAAGGCCTCCAGGTCGGCGAACGGGAACCGGCTGGTCAATACGATCAGCCCGGAATGGTCCAGCAGGCAGGCCCCGGCCAGTACCTCCCGCAGGGTGCCGTCCAGCAGCCGCCCGAACCCGTCTCCGGCCGGCCCTTCCTGGGCCACCTCCAGGCCATCGAGGACCAGCAGCACCGGCACCGCCCGCAGCAGGGCCAGTACGGCCGCCGCCAGCCGGCCAGCGCCGGTCACCCCGGCGCCGAGGTCGTCCTGCGCCCATTCCAGCAGCGCGGCAGCCCAGTGCTCGGCGGAGGGATCAGCGTAAAAGCTCCACCCGAACACCCCCCGCAGCCCGGTCCGCTTTGCTGCCCCGCCTTCCTGGATCCAATGGGTGATCAGCGCGGTCTTGCCCGCGCCGCCCCACGCGGTCACCCCGATCAGGCGGACGCCGGGATCGGCGGCCCACCGGTCCAGCCGGGCCAGTTCCTCGGCCCGCCCGGTGAAGTGCGGTATGGGCTCCGGGGCTGGCACCCATGTCGCCGCCACCGGGAGCTGGCTGGCCGCTGCGTCAGGGCCTGGCGGAGCTGCGGTGCTGACAGCGCGGGCGGGCAGGGCGGCGGCCGGGGAGAACCGGGTGTCGGTCAGGCCGGCCAGCAGCGCCGCGAGCGCGGAATGATCTCCGCCGGCCGCCGGGTAGAGGATGATCTGGGCGCCGTAGCTGATCTCCGCGCGCTGGGCCAAGATCCCGGGATCGTTTCCCTCCCCGTCGGGGTCCCAGGCCATGATGGCCACATGGCCAGGGGCGGCGCCGGGGGCGTCCCGGGTGCCCGACAGCAGCGGGACTTCGCGCACGATGGCGGCCAGGCGCTGGTCGGTGAAGCTGAACCCGATCCAGCACAGGTGCCCGCCATCAGCCAGCCGGGCCAGCACCGCGGCCAGCTTCCCGGCATAGGCCCGCCGGTAGTCGCTGGCGGCCAGCACCATCGAGTCGGGCTGGCTGTGCACCCCGTGCGCATACAGCACCGGCAGTTCCATGCCGCCGAACACCCGGCCGGTCCGCCACTCATCCAAGCCCAGCTCGTCCTGCCAGGTGGTGAACCCGGTCGCGGACGCGCCCGGGCGCACCCGCATCCGGGCATCCACGATCCCCGGGTCATAGTTCGTGGTGACCACGGCCTTGAACGCGCACCGGCACACCAGTTCGTGCACCGCGGTCCACGACCGCCCCGAGTCCGGGCCGGTCCGGGCCCGCAGCACTTCGCGCAGTGCTGCGTGGTAGGCGGCCGGGCTGCCCAGGCTGCGCCGGAGGATCTCCACGACCTCCTCCGGCGCGCTGCCTGCCAGCGCCCGGCAGGTCGCCACCTGCGCTGGGGTCAGCCGGCTAGCTGCCGCGTCCAGCAGCTCGCCGATCAGCCCGGCCCACAGCGGGTACAGCGGCGCTGACGCCCCGGCGCCCAGGAATGCCACCGCCTCCCCAGACTTCAGGTAGCCACGCAGCGCTGCTAACCCAGGCAGGTTGACCCGTTCCAGCTCGGCTCGCTGCCCGGCGGGCAGCCCGGCCAGATAGTCAGCCCCGTTATCCCCCACCATGGACCGATACTCCCGCATCCCCGGGCATCTCACACCCGTCGGCGGCGACCTGGTCACGCCTGCGCTCAGCAGGCCCCGCCAGGACGCAGCGGGCATGCGAGGGACTGTGGATCTAAAGGCTCTGTCTCACTTTTGGTGGTGACGGTGCGTGGTGTTAGCCGAGCAGGATCCGGTGGCGCAGGAGGGTGAATCCGGCGCGGCCGTACATCTGCCGCTTGATCATCTTGGTCTTGGTGTTCACGCCTTCGGTCCGGCCGTTGTGAAAGGGCAGCGTGACGGCCGTGATCACGGCCTGGCGTCCAGGTCCAGGCCGCGGGCGAAGGCATGAACGCTCGGCAGGTCTGCTGCTCGTGCCGCGTGGGCCCATTCGCTGAGTCTGGCCTGGTTGGCGGGTTCGGGGCGGAGCAGGGCGGCGAAGTCGCGGACCAGGCCGGCGAGGCTGGTCATCTCGGGCAGGCGACGGTTAGTTTGCCGAGCAGTGTCTGCTGGTTGCCGCTGAGAACGCCGGGGCGGGTGAGCAGGAGCCGGGTGACGCGCCGGGGTGACAGGTGCGGCCGGTTCTGCCGGCCGACGGCCACAGTGCCCGGCGGCGTTCACGCGACCAGGTGGTGAAGCCCTCAGCGGCAGGGTCGACGGCCCGGCCCTCGGCGGCGCCGCGGAGCAGCTCCCCGATCACCGTCGTATGGACATGCTGAGCTGTGAGGCTCGCGGACAAGTCGATCCCCCGGGTGCCGGGCTGTTCGCAGGCGTGCTCGCGATACCGCGTCCGACGGCACGCTCGCGTCGGTGGCCCGATCGGCGAATACCGCCTGGTCGCGTGACGTGGCTGGAGTT
>Ga0209415_10017526_pt1 | contig 11384 bp, 8 predicted proteins | sample PeaSoiSIISIP2007_FD_187696 | JGI IMG/M metagenome (GOLD analysis project Ga0209415, IMG submission 187696) | Peat soil microbial communities from Weissenstadt, Germany - SII-SIP-2007 (SPAdes) (version 2) | ecosystem: Environmental > Terrestrial > Soil > Wetlands > Peat | place: Germany...
GCCAGCCGCGTGCGCGACCTGTTCGAGCAGGGCAAGAAGCACGCGCCGTGCATCATCTTCATCGACGAGATCGACGCTGTCGGCCGGCACCGCGGCGCGGGCCTGGGCGGCGGCCACGACGAGCGCGAGCAGACGCTCAACCAGCTGCTGGTCGAGATGGACGGCTTCGAGTCGAACGAAGGCGTCATCATCATCGCCGCGACCAACCGGCCCGACGTGCTCGACCCCGCCATCCTGCGCCCCGGTCGCTTCGACCGGCGCATCACCGTTCCCCGCCCCGACGTGCGCGGCCGCGAGGAGATCCTGCGCGTGCACGCCAAGCGCACGCCGCTGTCGCCCGACGTCGACCTCGAGATCCTGGCGCGTGGAACGCCGGGCTTCTCGGGCGCCGACCTCGAGAACCTGGTCAACGAGGCCGCTCTGCTCGCCGCGCGTCAGGACAAGGACGCGCTCAACATGGTCGACTTCGAGCTCGCCAAGGACAAGGTCTACATGGGGACCGAGCGGCGCTCGATGGTCATCTCCGACGAGGAGAAGCGCACCACGGCGGTGCACGAGGCCGGGCACACGCTCATCAGCGTGCTCATCGAGCACCACGATCCGGTGCACAAGGTCAGCATCATCCCGCGCGGCCCCGCGCTGGGCGTGACCTGGTACCTGCCCAAGGACGACCGGCACAACCTGGCCAAGGATCAGGCCGAGAGCAGCATCGCCGTGGCCCTCGGGGGCCGCATCGCCGAGGAGATCATCTTCGGGCGGATGACCACCGGCGCGGGCAACGACATCGAGAAGGCGACCGAGATAGCCCGCAAGATGGTCTGCGAGTGGGGCATGAGCGAGAAGCTCGGGCCGCTGGCCTACGGCAAGAAGGAAGAGTCGATCTTCCTCGGCCGCGACTACGGCCAGCGCCAGCAGGACTACTCCGAGCAGACCGCGCAGGAGATCGACCAGGAAGTGCGGGCCATCGTGCAGCGGCAGTACGTGCGCGTGAAGGACTTCCTTTCGCGCGACCGGGACAAGCTGCAGATGCTGGCCGACTCGCTCATCGAGCGCGAGACGCTCGACTCCGAGGAGATCGCCGCCGTACTGGAGGGGCGCGAGCTGCCCAAGCGCGAGCGCCTCGTCATCCCGACCTACGCCGAGAAGGACAAGCAGAGCAAAGAGAAGCGCCGCGTCGCGAGCATCTTCGGCGGCCCGCCGAAGCCTGCTACCAGCGGCAGCTGACGGCCCTCAGGCTCCACCTTGCCGGCAGAGGTTGCCGAGACTACGTTCTCGCACCCTCCCATGCCCACGAAGATCGCCATCAACGGTTTCGGCCGCATCGGCCGGTGCATCGTCCGCGTCCTCGCCGAGCGCGGCATCAAGGACCTCGACCTGGTCGCCATCAACGACCTGACCGACGCGAAGACCCTCGCTCACCTGTACAACTACGACAGCGTGCATGGCCGCGCGGCGCACCCCGCGAAGACGCTCGAGGGGGCCATCGACTTCGGCCTCTGCAAGCCCAAGGTCATCGCCGAGAAGGACCCCGCCAAGCTGCCCTGGAGGGAGCTGGGAGTCGACATCGTGCTCGAGTGCACGGGCCTGTTCACCGACAAGGAGAAGGCCTCGGCCCACGTGAGCGCGGGCGCGAAGAAGGTCATCATCAGCGCCCCGGCGAAGAACCACGACGTGACCGTGGTCCTGGGCGTGAACACCGAGGCCTACGAGGCCGGCAAGCACCAGATCATCTCGTGCGGCTCCTGCACGACCAACTGCCTGGCCCCCGTGGCCAAGGTGCTGCTCGACAGCTTCGGCGTGCAGCGCGGGCTGATGACGACCATCCACTCGTACACCAACGACCAGCCCGTCCTCGACATCCCGCACCGCAAGGGCGACCTGCGCCGTGCGCGCGCGGCTGCCGTGAACATGGTCCCGACCAGCTCCGGCGCGGCCAAGGCCTTGGCCGAGGTGATCCCCCAGCTCAAAGGCAAGTTCGACGGACAGGCCATTCGCGTCCCCACCGTGGATGTGAGCCTCGTCGACCTGACGCTCGAGACCGAGCGCGCGGTCACCAAGGACACGATCCACGCGGCGATGAAGGCCGCCGCCGAGGGATCCATGAAGGGCATCCTCGAGTACACCGAGCTGCCGCTCGTGAGCGGCGACTTCATCGGCAACCCCGCCTCGTCGATCTTCGACGCGACCATCACCCAGGTGATGGGCGACCGGTTCGCCAAGGTGTTTGCCTGGTACGACAACGAGTGGGGCTTCTCGAACCGGATGGTCGAGCTCGGCCAGCTGGTCGCCTCGAGGCTCTGATGAACCCCCTACAGGGCATCCGGTCCATCCGGGATCTCCCCATCGAGAACAAGCGGGTCTTCATTCGCGTCGACTTCAACGTGCCCCTGCAGGGAGGCGCGATCACCGACGACTCCCGGATCCGCGAGGCGGTGCCCACCATCAAGCACGCGATCGACCGCGGTGCGCGCGTCGTGTGCGCCAGCCACCTGGGCCGGCCCAAGAAAGGGCCCGAGCCCAAGTACTCGCTCGAGCCGTGCGCCCTGCGCCTGGCCGAGATCCTGGGCCAGGACGTGACCCTGCCCGAGGACTGCGTCGGCGACGCTGCCCGCAAGGTGGTGTTCGACCTGCGCGGGGGCCAGGTGGCCCTGCTCGAGAACCTGCGCTTCCACCCGGAAGAAGAGAAGGACGACGAGGCCTTCTGCAAGGAGCTCCACGCGCTGGCCGACCTGTACGTGGACGACGCGTTCGGCTGCGTGCACCGCGCCCACGCCAGCGTCCACGGCCTCGCCAAGCTCTATCAGGACCGCGGCTGCGGGTTCCTGCTCGAGAAGGAGATCGCCGCTCTGGGCAGGATCGTGGGCGCGCCCGAAAAGCCGTACGTTGCGGTCCTCGGCGGCGCCAAGGTGAGCGACAAGATCGCGGTCGTCGAGTCGCTGCTCGACCGGGTGACCTCGCTGGTCATCGGCGGGGCGATGGCGAACACGTTCCTCGCCGCGCGCGGCAAGAACATGCAAGTGTCGCTGGTCGAGGGCGACAAGCTGGCCCTAGCGCGCACGCTCCTCGAAAAGGCCGAGGCCAAGCACGTCGACGTCGTGCTCCCGGTCGACGTGATCGTCGCTGCCAGCACCGAGGCGACCGAGGGTCAGATCACCTCGGTCGACGACATTCCTCCCGGCAAAATGGCGCTCGACATCGGCCCCCGCAGCGTCGAGGCCTTCATCAAGCGCTTCGTCGACGCCAAGACGGTCTTCTGGAACGGTCCCATGGGGCTCTTCGAGAAGGCCCCGTTCGCCGGCGGCACCTTCGCCCTGGCCCGCGCAATGGCGAGTTCGCGTGCGTTCACCGTGGTCGGCGGGGGCGACAGCGCAGCCGCGGTGCACGCAGCCGGGGGCGACGTCGCCGCCCGCATGAAGCACATCTCGACCGGCGGAGGCGCCTCGCTCGAGCTGGTCGAGGGGAAGAAACTGCCGGGCATCGAGGTCCTGAGGGGAGAGGCCACGTGAAGCCGGACAGGCGACCCCTCATCGCAGGCAACTGGAAGATGCACCACGGCGGCTCCACGGGCGTGCAGCTCGCGGCCGACATCGTGCGCATCGCCCCTGCCCTGCTGCACACCGACCTGGTCGTCGCACCGCCGTTCACGGCCCTGGCGGCGTGCGCCCACGAGTGCGATGGCAGCCGGGTCGAGGTGGCCGCCCAGAACATGCACCCCAAGGACTCCGGCGCCTACACGGGCGAGGTGTGCGGGCGCATGCTGCTCGACGCCGGCTGCACCTGGGTCATCCTGGGCCATAGCGAGCGGCGGCATCTCTTCGGCGAGACCGACGCGTTCGTCGCCGAGAAGGTGGGCGCGGCCTTGCACGTCGGGCTGCGCCCCATCGTGTGCGTCGGCGAGACCCTGGCCGAGCGCGAGGCCGGGCGCACGCTCGAGGTCGTCGAGCGGCAGGTCCGGGCGTTTCTGAGGATTCTCGCGGACGGCGCCCGGCCGGCGGCCGTGGCGTACGAACCGGTCTGGGCCATCGGAACGGGCAAGAATGCCGGCCCGAGCGAAGCCCAGGAGGTCCACCACGCCATCCGCGGCTGGCTGGCCGGGGCGTCCGCGGAGCTGGCGTCGGACACGCGCATCCTCTATGGAGGTTCCGTAAAGCCCGACAACGCTCGCGACCTGCTCGCCTCCCCCGACGTCGACGGCGCCCTCGTGGGCGGGGCGAGCCTCGATTCGGCGTCCTTCGCCGCCATCGCACGCGCTGCCGAGGCCCTCGCGACCCGCTAGGGACCCCCACCGATGCTGACCACGCTGCTCGACATCCTCCACATCTTCGTCTGCATGTTCCTCATGCTGGTCGTGCTGCTCCAGCAGGGCAAGGGCGGCGGCATGGGGGCGGCGTTCGGCGGCGGGGCACAGCAGGTGTTCGGCGGGCGCGGCGCGGGCAACATCCTCACGCGCGCCACGGCGGTGTGCGCCGGGATCTTCATGCTCACCAGCGTCTCGCTCGCGTACGTCTCGTCGTCCGGCGACCGCGACCTCAAGGCGCGCATCGTCGAGGAGCAGCGCAAGGGCAAGGGCAACGAGGGGACGAAGGTCAAGCCGACGAAGCCCAAGCCCTCCGCAGCCCCCGCCGACTCGGCCCCGGGGGGCGGCGGCGGCGCCCAGTGAACGTGGCCCGGCGCGAGCTCGTCGTCGACGGGTTCGCGCTGGCTCTTCTGAAGCTGTTGATCGGCGCGTGGATCCTCCACGAGGGGTTCACGCACGTTTCGGACGACGACTACGCCCGGACGGTCATCTCGGAGCAGTTCGCTCACGCGCCGCGCCTCGACCCGAGCGGGACGAGCTGGCTGCCTTTCCCGTTCTGGATCGAGGGCGCTGCGATGATGGCCCTCGGCAGGACGCTGGGGGTCGCGCGGGCGGTGGCGATGGCGGCCGGGGCCGTGAGCGTCACGGCGCCGTACCTGGCGATGCGGGCGGTCGGGGTGAGGCGCGCAGTAGCGCTCGCCGCGACCGCGGTCGCGATGACGACGCCGTGGAACGCGTGGCTCGGGGTCGCGACGGTGCCCGAAGGATGGACCGGCGCGATCGTCGCAGCCGCTCTGATCGTCATGCCCCTCGAGAGCGCACGGCCGTGGGCCGCCGTCGGCCTGGCCGTCGGCTCGCTCGCTCGGTACGAAACCTGGCCCGCTTGCGGGGCGATGGCGGCGCTTTGTGTCTGGCACGCCACCAGGAGCGGCAACGTCCGGCGCGAGCTCGCGTGGGCGGGGGTGGCCCTGGCCGGCCCCCTGGCGTGGATGGCGTGGAATGCGCACGCGCACGACGGCCCGTTGCACTTCGTCACGCGCGTGGCCACGTTCCGGCAGGCCATCGGCGCGGCGGCCGTGCCGCTCGCGGACAAGCTCGCGGGATACCCGCGCGTCCTCGCTAGCGAGGCCCCGGTGGCCGCGCTGCTGGGGCTCGCCGGTCTCATCTTCCTTCGTCGACCGGAGGCCAGGGCACGCTGGGGGTGGCCCGCGGCCGCCGCACTCGGGATCCTGGTGTTCCTGGTCTGGGGCGACGTCCGCGACGGCGCCCCCACGCACCACGCGGCCCGGGCCCTCGTGGCCGTGACCTGGGTGCTGACCGCCATGGGCGTCGACGCGGCCTTCGCGCTCGCCGAGCACTTGCGGGCGCGCCCTTCGATGCGCATCCCGGTCACGTGGGGCGCCGTCGTCGTGTTGGGGCTCGTCGCGGGGGCGGCCATCCTCGGCTGGAGCGCCTACCCGGGCTCGACCGAGGCGGAACAGCGGGGGCCCCAGATCGCGCGAGGGCTCGACCTGCGCGCGCGGCACGTGGCGGCCGCCACGATCACGCCGTGCTCATTCGAGCACTTCGCGCTGCTGGCAGCGTGGGGGCAGCCCGAGCGGAGCACGGTCCTGCCCCGGACGGGGGCTCCACCGACGCCCGCATGCCCCCTCGTCGAGGAGCGATGACTACTTCGGCGTCTTGCGGACGGTTCCGTCGTTCGTGAGCCAGTACACCGACGTGGAGTCGACGGCGACCGAGCCCGCCGGCTGCACGTTCACGGCCAGAATCTGCGGCATCGGCGTCGTCAGCGACGACTTGACGAGCGTGGCGCCCTGCTCGTTGTTCGGGATGGTCAGGGTCCAGTAGGCGCTCACGCCGTCGGTCGTGCCCTCGGTCGGGAACGACTGGCCACCGACGATGTTCGACGCGGTTCCGCCGCTCATCGGGACCGTGGCGATGACGCCCCCCTGTCCGTAGAGGACCACCATCATGATGCTGCCCGCCGACGAGATCTCGTAGGGATACCCCAGCCCCGACGAGAACGTGGTGAAGCTGCCCCCGGTGGTCGGCACCTTGTTGATTTCGCCGCCGAAGTTGAAGCTCGTCCAGTAGACGTTGCCCCCGTTGACGAGCAGGCCGTACGGGTACTGCACGTGGATCCCGCTCGCGAGCGTCGTGGGCGCCTGATTGCAGCCCGTCTTCGCGCACGACATGATCGTGCCGTTGCCCGCGCCCGAGCCCGTGGTGGACCAGTAGACGTTGGTCGAGTCGATGGTGAGCGCGTACGGGTTGGGCTGGCTGGCGGCCAGCGCGGTCACGGCCATCGACCCCGACAGCGGTGCGCTCACGATGCGCCCGTCCTGGCTCACCGCGTACACGTTCTGGCTATCGACTGCGATGCCCATTCCGGAGCCGAGCCCCTGCGCGAGCGTCGCCGTCGTGCCGCCCGCGATCGGGACCGACTTGATGGACCCGTCGATGTTGGTCCAGTAGACGTTGCTCGAGTCGATCGCGAGGCGGCCCGGAGGGTTGAACTGGGTCGAGAGCACAATCGAGTCGCATGCCCCCATGGTGCAGGTCATCGTCCCGCACGAATGGCCACAGCTGCCGCAGTTGGAGGGGTTGGACGTCGTGTCGATGCACTGCCCACTGCATACGCTTAGGCCGGTCGCGCAGGTCGGGCCCGCATCGGCGGGCGGCGGCTGCATCCCGCCTTCCTCCCAGGGCGCGGCGTCGTTGCCCGGCGATGCGTCGGGGCCGGCGGGCTGCGGCATGACGCAGAGATCAATGGAGGTGTCGCAGGTCAACGAGCCCATGCAGTAAGCGCCGCTGCAGCACCCCTGATCGATGTGCCCGCACGAGAAACCCGAGTCCTGCGAGGGCGACTTGCCGGCGTCGCCGCCGCCCGTGTTGACCGGCGGGGTGCCGTCCGAGTTGCCCGGAACCGATTGAGCGCAGGCCGGCGCCGCGAGGAAGGCTGCGAGAAGCGCAGCAGAGGAGAAGGCCGACGATGGGTTCATGCCTTGCCCCATGGCAAGGAGCGCGCCGAAGCCTGCAGCCGGCTCGGAGGGGGGTCTCTGCGCACCGCGCGTGCGCACGACGTGCAAATCCACCGCGACTCGTGCGCACCGCGCTTGCGCGGAACTAGGATGGCCCGGTGCCCGAGCCCGACCCATACGACCTGCTGCCTTACACCGACCACGCCTACGCCGAGTCGCACCCCGACCGCCTCGCGGTGGTCGCGAAGCTGTCGGGCTGGACACCGCCCGAGGTGCAGAGCGCGCGCATCCTGGAGCTCGGGTGCGGCCTCGGGGGCAACCTGCTGCCGATGGCCTCGGCGCTCCCGGGCGCGAGGCTCCTGGGCGTCGACCGTTCGAGGCGCCAGATCGAGGAGGCCCGGCAGGCGGCGGGTGCGGCCGCTCTCGACAACGTGCGCTTCGAGCAAGGGAGCGTCGAGTCGCTCGAGATCGAGGGCACCTTCGAGTTCGTCGTGAGCCATGGCCTCTGCTCGTGGGTTCCCCCTGCGACCCGACGTGCCCTGCTCGCAGCCATCGCCCGCGTGCTCGCGCCCGGAGGGGTGGCGTACGTCAGCTTCAACGTGCTGCCCGGATGGTACGAGCGGCTCGCGGCGCGGGACTGGCTCCACGCCTTCCCGGGCGACGACCCGCCTGCCTCGCTGCGGTGGCTCCGCGACGCGGTCTCCCCCGAGCTCGCCGACTACCGGAGGCGTCTCGACGCGGTCGCGCGACGCCTGGGCGAGACCGACAGGGCCTACGCGACGCACGAGTACCTGGCCCAAGAGCACCACCCGCAGCGGGTCGACGCGATGCTCGCCGAGGCCTCGGCTGCGGGCCTCGAGTACCTGGGCGACGCGATCCCGGCCGAGACGGCGCTCGAGGTGCTGCCCGACGTCGTGGCCGACCGCGCGAAGGGGCTGGAACCCGCCCGTGTGCAGCAGCTCGTGGACTTCGTCCGGTGCACCGCGTTCCGGCGGACGCTCCTCGTGCGTTCGACGGATGCCGCGGCGCGATCGTGGCACTGGCCGTCGCGCCTCGATCCCGAGGCGATGACCGGCATGCGCGTCGCGAGCCGGCTGCGCCCCCACGACCCCCAAGGCCGCGAGGCCTCGGAGAGGTTCGACGGCCCGGGCGCGAGCGTCCAGGTCACGGACCCTGCGGTCCGGCAGGCCCTGCACGAGCTGGCCCGCGTCGTTCCGCGATCGCTGCCGTTCGGAGAGCTCGCGAAGCGCGTCGGGTTGCTCGACGCGCGCCGGCTACGGACCGAGCTGCTCGACCTGTGGCTTGCCACCGGATCAGTCGACCTCCACGTCTTCGAGCCGTCGATCGGCGACGCCTCCTCGCAGCACCCGGAGGCGTGCCCGGTCGTCCGCGGACGCGCCGCGAGCGGTGGCACGCTCACGAATCGCTGGCACCAGGAGGTGCGTCTCGACGACCCGGTGCTGCGTCACGTGCTGGCGCTGCTCGACGGAACGTGCACCGCGGGCGACGCGGCGACGGCCCTCGCGAAGATGGCCGGGCCCTCAGCCCTGGACGCCGGTGAGCGAGCCCTGCTCGCGCGGGCCAGCATCGAGTCGCTCGCCTCGTGCGCCCTGCTCGTGCGCTGACGGTCAGCCGAGCGGCAGCGGAGCGCCCTCCACCACGGCACCCCGCTTCACGACGATCCTCGGGATGGGCGTCCCCATCGCTTGCAGCCCGGCTCCGTCGAGCACATCCACGCGCAGGCAGCCCTTGCGCGTCAGCCCGTAACCGACGGGGTTCTGGTCACCTCGCTCGTGAAGCAGCCTCACGAGCACACGCAGCTCGCTCCAGCCGTCGTCCTCGGAGTGCGCGTCGACGTGAACGGGGGCAATGCCAAGGCACGGGAAGATCTCGGCCCGGGCGTCGTCGCCGTCCGGGAAGCGTACCCACTCGCGCGCGAGCATGAGCGAGCCGGCGCTGATGCCGAACATCGGCTTGCCGCGCCGGGCGAGCGTTCTCAGCGTCCCCGCGACGTCGCGATCGTGGATCACCTTCATCCCGAGCTCGACGTCGCCTCCGGACACGAAGACCATGTCGGCGTCCTCGAGCAGGGCCCGCGCCTCGCTCGCCCGAGCGCTCCGGGCGGCGAGCTTGACGAGCTTCATGCGTGCGCCGGTCGCCGCGAGACCCCCGCGAATGATGCTGTAGAACCCCCGGTTGTCACGGGTCGCTGCCCCCACGTAGGCGACCAGAGGGCGCGGGCGCTCGAGCGGCGCCAGCGCGGACTTGAAGTGCCGGCGCAGGGCGAGCACCGCGCCGGGCCCACCTCCGACCAGATGCAACGTGTGACGGACGACGCCGGCCATCGGTTCAGAAGCCGTACTGCACGCCGAGCTCGGGACCGAACGTGGGAAGCAGGCCGCTGGTGCCGAAGGCCGCGTTGAGGCGCAGGGCTCCGGTGATTGCTATGGAGTCGGTGACCGCCCAGCGTCCACCCGCCCCGACCAGCACGAAGAGCGGACCGTCGAGCGCCCAGATGTTCACGGTGCCCGTGGTGGGGGCCACATAGTTGTTGAGGTGCATCGGCGTCGCATCGACGCCGTTGGGGTTCGCGCACTGACCCCCGGGTTGGGTCTGCGTGCCCACCGGCTTGATGGCCGTGCCCGACGAGTTCTGCGACACGCCCCCGGAGACGTTCGCCCCGTTGGGCCCGCAAAGCCCCACGAAGCCGGACTTGTGCCCCTCGAACGAGGCGACCCCGACCCCGGCGAAGATCATCGGCTTCAGCCCGGTGCTCGCGAGCGCCTGCTCGCCGAAGATCCAGGTCCCGCGCAGCTCGCCATAGAACCGGGAGACGAACGAGGGAAGCCGGCCGTCACTGCCGGCAGCCTGGCCGGGGTACGTGAATATCGACGCGCCCGCCCGCGCGCCGCCGAGCAGGTTGGCCGTGATCGCGTAGTCGAACGACGCAAAGACGCGCAGGTCCCCGCGGACGAGGCCCCCGGACGTCCCGCCGCCTCCATCGCCCGGGCAGGTACCCGGCGGGCTGTTGGGCGTGCACAGGGCGGCGTTCTGCACGGGGGTCGCACGAATCGGGAAGTCGTGGTCGTCCAGGGTCGTACAGTACATGTTGTTCTTGTTGGTCGGCAGCGCCGAGTTCGGGTCGAGCTGGCAGAGGTCGCTGCCCCCCGGGACCGAGAGAAACTCGAGCTCGGTGCCGATGCCAACCCAGAACCGCTTGAAGGGCCCCGACGGCTTCTCCTCTTCCTTGTTGCTCTCCTGGTCGCCGTTCTCCTCGCCCTCCTCGCCAGCCGACTCACCGCTCTTGGCGCAGCCCGGGAAATCGGGCGGACAGTCGCTGGACACCGAGCAGGACTTGGGCGCGCTCTTGCCCGGCAGATGCGGCGCGGCCCCGGAGATCGAGTCCTTGATCTGCACGGTGTACGGGTGCTTCGTGTCGCCGTTGCTCGCGATCGGTGTCTTGGACTCGTCCAGACCCTGGATGTAGTAGCGCAGCGTGCCGGCAGAGACGTCTCCGCAGGGGATGAGCGCGCCCCAGCCACTGCCGATCTTCTTCATGTCGACGCGCTTCCACGACATCGACGACTCGCCCCGGTACTTGACGACCACGCGGGTCACCGAATCGCCACCGCCCTCGACGTAGAGCGGCAGCGGCGTGTTGGTCGACTGCTCGGTGGGGGGCGTGTGCGTGAAGTCGCCCGTAGGGGGCGTCGCGGCCCCGCCTCCGGTGGCCGCGGCGAACGCGGCTCGCAGGTCGGGCGCGTCGAAGGCCGGGTCGAACGCGATGCCGGGCTGCAGCTTCGCCGCGTCGGTCCACGACTTGCCGGCGAGGTCCCTCTCGCCCTTCTTGTATTGCATCGCCCCGAGGTCCATCAGCAAAGACGCGCGTATGACGGGTGAACACCGCGTCTCGCCGCAGACCTTCAGCGCCTTGAGGATTCGATTGGAGCCGGTGCCGTAGTTGAGGGCGGCGTAATCGGACGCAGCCTTCTTGATGGCGGCCTTCGCCGCGCCCTCTGCACGTGCGTCGGCGCGTGCGTCGGGGGCGAAGGTGACCGCCAGCGCACCTACGAGCAGGGTGACGATTGCGGAGCGCACGCGCGATC
>Ga0209415_10017527_pt1 | contig 11384 bp, 12 predicted proteins | sample PeaSoiSIISIP2007_FD_187696 | JGI IMG/M metagenome (GOLD analysis project Ga0209415, IMG submission 187696) | Peat soil microbial communities from Weissenstadt, Germany - SII-SIP-2007 (SPAdes) (version 2) | ecosystem: Environmental > Terrestrial > Soil > Wetlands > Peat | place: Germany...
CCGCTGACCGCGTCGGCGCCGGTGGCCGCGTCTCCGACGTCCGCGTCGCCCAGGCCTTGCAGGCCCGTGTCGCTCGCGGTCGCGGCGCCCGCCGCGTCCGCCGCCCCACCGCTGCCCGCGCTGCGGGTTGCGCCACACCCCCATAGAAGGGCGCAGGCCGCCGCGAGCATCCGCGATGCGTACCCGCCCATGTGACGCTAGAGCCTGATGTCCACGTAGACGTTGCGGCGGAGCTCCTGCAGCCACTGCTTGCGAGCCCGCTCGAGGCCTTCCATCAGCGCCTTCTGCGTCATCTCATCCTTGACCTCGGCGAAAGGCGGAACGCGCGCCTGGCCCATCGGCATGAGCACGAGGATAACCTCCTCCTGCCCGATCTGCACCGCGATCGGGTCCGACACTTCGCCCGCGTTCAACGAGCGTACGGCGCCCTGGATGGCCGGCAGCAGCGTCGCGAACGGCTGCGGCCCGTGCGAGCCGCACTTGGTGCGCGTCGGGACGTCGTCGCTGAACTGGGCGACCAGCTGGCAGAAGTCCTCTCCGGAGCGCGCCCGTCGCGCCAGCTCGGCAGCCAGCGTCATCCGGGCCTGAACCTGCTCCTGCGTCGACGCAGGCAAGACGCGCAGGGGCAGCAGCCGGACGTCCATCGGCTCCTGGTCCCGCAGCTCGTCCACCCAGCGCGTGTACGTCGAGTGCGCGTCCTGATCGGTCACCCGGACGCGCGGCCTCACGCGCAGCTCGATGAGCTTGCCCTCGAGGATCTGCCGATGGATCTCGTCGTGGAAGTCCTGCTCGGTCAACCCGCGGCGGCGAACCTCCGCCATGACGTCCGCCGCCGTCACGGGGCGCTGCTGCTGGGCCTGGGCCTGGGCGGCGATGTTGGATATCGCGCGATCGATCTCGTCCGGCGTGACCTTGATGTGCGCCCGGTCGGCCTGCTGCTCCTCGAGGCGGTCGTCGATCATCCGCTCGAGCAGCTCCTTGTACATCTCCTGCTCCTGGACGCTGATGACGTTCGGGTCGCGCGTCTGCTGCCTTATCTGCACCCGCCCGGCGACCGCTCGCCGCAGGAGATCGGTCCAGAGCACCGGCCGTTCGCCGATGACCGCGACGACGCGCTCGACGATCGTCGCCTGGGCGCGAGGTGCCGCGGCCACCACGGCGGCCGCCGCGAGCGCGGGCAGCGCCCGCCGGAACCTCACCCAAGCCATGGCCACCACGTCGAACCTGGACGCGCCGGGAAGATCGCCCCTACCGCTTGCTGTACTGGAAGCGCTTGCGCGCGCCGGGCTGCCCGTACTTCTTGCGTTCCTTCTTGCGCGCGTCGCGCGTGAGAAAGCCCGCTCGCTTGACGGCTCCGCGCTTCTCGGGGTCGAGCGCGATGAGGGCGCGCGCGATGCCGTGGCGCATCGCCTCGGCCTGCGAGGCCTTCCCGCCGCCCGTACACGTCGCCCAAACGTCGAACTGATCCTGCGCTTCGATGAGCTCGAGGGGCTGGCGCAGGACCATCCGGGACGTCTCGCGCTCGAAGTACTGGTCGATGGGGAGGTCGTTGACGACGATTGTGCCGGTGCCGGCTTTCAGCCAGACGCGCGCGATGGCGGTCTTGCGCTTGCCGGTGGCGTATGTGCGGGAATCGACGGTGGCCATGGGGACGAGGGGCGTCTGTTCAGGTCTTGGGCGCGGCCGCGGCTTTGAGCGTCGGCAGCGGGAGGGGGAGGGGTTTCTGCGCCGCGTGGGGGTGATCCGGCGTCGCGTAGATCTTCAGCTTCGTCAGCATGCTGCGGCCGAGGACGCCCTTCGGAAGCATTCCTCGAACGGCCTTCTCGACCGGGAAGGTTGGCTCGCGCGCCAGCAGATGCCGGTAGCTCTCGGCCTGGAAGCCGCCCGGGATGCCGGAGTGGTGGTAGTAGAACTTCTTGTCGAGCTTCGCGCCGGTCAGGGCGACCTTCCCGGCGTTGACGACGATGACGAAGTCGCCGGTGTCCTCGTGGGGGGTGTACTCGGGCTTGTGCTTGCCGCGGAGCACCCGCGCGACCTCGCTCGCCAGCCTTCCGAGGGGCCTGTCGGTCGCGTCGACGACCCACCAGGCCCGGGTGGCCTGCGCATGCGCCTTCGTCATCACGAAGGACCTGTGCGGCGCTCGAGCGCGAGCGGCGGGTCGAGGCTCCGTCGAAGGCATTGGGGGCGCGGGAAACTACGCGGGGCCCCGGGGTCTGTCAAGCGAGGCTAGTGGCGATCCGGCCCCCCAGCTCGACCCCGCCTCCTCGTCCAGCGCCGGCGACCCCCGCAAGAGCTCGTGCGGACGGAAGCTGCCCTTGTACGCGAGCGAGGCGCATCCCTCGACGCGGTACCCGAGGTACACGTACGGGCGGCCGCTCGCGCGGGCGTCCTCGACGAGCGCGAGGACGTTCGCGGCGCCGAGCGAGAGCCGCGCGTAATCGGGGTCGTAGAAGAAGAACGCGGCGGACAGCGCGCGCGGCGTCTCGTCGAAGAGCCCCACGCCTACGAGCCGGCCCCCCGCGCCATCGTCGTAGAACGCCGCCTCGCGCGCCGTCGGGTGCGGGAACGCGAACTCGAGCGCGTAGCGATCGCGCGTCTGCGGGTTGGGCTCCCAGCCGCGCGCGCTCTCGCGGCTCCCGTGCCATTTCGCGTAAAGCGCCAGGCGGGCATCGTCGACGCGAGGGGTGCTCACCGTGCGCCGCAGGCGCCTGGCCGCGCGGGCTGCGCGCCGCTGGCTCTTGCTCGGCGTGAACGTCCGCGCGACGACGCGCAGGCTGACGCACTCGCTGCACGAGGCGCACGCGGGACGGAAGTAGACGGGTCCGAAGCGTCTCCACCCGCGCTCGAGGAGGCCGTCCATCTCCTCGCCGCCGACGTCGAGCATGACGCGCACCTCGAGGCTCGCCAGCCTGTCCGGCAGGTACGCGCACGGTCTCGGTTTCTCGACGACCCGTTCGAGGAGGCGCATGGGAAAGCCGGTAGCGCGCGCATTCGGGCGGCCTGCTAACGTGTGCCGGCCCGCCGGTGAGCACGCCCGCCTCCGAACACGGTATCACCTACAGCGTCGTCGTCCCCGTCTTCAACGAGGAGGGCAACGTCGAGGCGCTGGCCTCGCGCGTCATCGCGACGATGGAGGCGCTGGGAGCGCCGTTCGAGCTCGTCTTCGTCGACGACGGGTCGGTCGACCGGACACCCGATCTGCTGCGCGGGCTCGCCGCACGGGACGCGCGGGTGCGGACGGTGCGGTTCACCCGTAACTACGGACAGGAGGCCGCCGTGGAGGCGCTCTACCTGAACGCGTCCGGCCGGTGGCTCATCCAGATGGACGGCGACCTGCAGCACCCGCCCGAAGAGATTCCCAAGCTCATCGCGAAGAAGGACGAAGGGTTCGACGTCGTCTACGGCGTCCGCGAGGGCCGCCAGGACTCGCTCTACCGCGTCCTCGGCTCCCGGGCGATGCAGTGGGGGATGCGCTCGATGATGGAGATAGAGCTCCCCGAGGACGTCTCGACGTTCAGGCTGATGAGCGCGCCCATCGCCCGCCTCGTCGCGGCGCTGCCCGAGCGGCGCAAGTTCTTCAGCGCCCTCCTCGTCTGGTCCGGGGCGCGCATCGGCAGCGTGAAGGTCGCCCACTCGCCCAGGCACGCGGGCGTGAGCCACTACGGCCTGACCAAGCTCGTCAACCACACCTTCGATCTTCTCGTCGGCTTCTCGAGCAAGCCCCTGCGGCACATCGGCACGCTCGGCCTTCTGTTCGCGGGCGTCGGCTTCGGGCTCGGGCTGTGGGTGATTGCGCGTAAGCTGCTATGGAACTACGGGATGATGGGCTGGCCGTCGCTCTTCGCCGCGGTCGTGATCCTCGGTGGAATGCAGCTGATGGCGACGAGCGTGATCGGCGAGTACATCGCCCGCATCTACGTGCAGGCGCAGTCGCGGCCGCTGTACAACGTGGCCGAGCGGCTGAACTTCGATAGGCGGCAGGCGCCGGACGAGCTGCGGCGGGTGTCGGCGGCCCCGATCACGACGGCGGAGGCGGTGGCCAAGGGAGGGATGTCGTGACCCGGATTCTCGTCGTCGGCTGCGGCTTTCCGCAGCTGTCGCTCGTTCGCGCGGCGAAGCGCCGGGGGCTTCACGTCATCGGGGCGGACTACAACCCTCGCGCCATCGCCGTGCCCCTCTGCGACGAGTTTCAAGAGGTGTCCACGAGCGACGTCGACGGGATCGGCGCTCTCGCCCTTCGCGCCGGTGCCGATGCGGTGACGACGACCGGCAGCGAGGTCTCGCTGAAGGCGACCGCACAGGTCGCCGCCCAGCTTCGCTTGCCGTTCTACGCCGACCCGGAGACGGTGAGGCGCTGCCAGGACAAGGACGCCATGCGCGCGGCCTACGCGACCAAGGGGCTGGCGGTGCCGGGCTTCGCTCGCTCGAGCACCCTCAAAGAGGCGCGCGCCTTTGCCGAGGAGTGGGGCTTCCCCGTGGTCGTCAAGCCGGCGCGCGGATGGGGGCAGCGCGGCGTGGCTCGCGTCGAGGACGACGCGGAGCTTGCCGGCGCCTTCGAAGACGCGCGGGCCCAGTCCGCCAGCGCCGGGCTGCCGCTCGTCGTCGTCGAGGCGTGGATCGAGGGGCGGGAGTACTCGGTCAACGGCTGGATCGAGGACGGACGCCTCGTCAGCTACTGCGTGACCGAGCGCATCACGGTGCCCGGCAAGAGACCGCTGGGAGTCATGATCGCCGAGGCGTATCCCTCGGGGCTGGCTGCCGCCGACGAGGCGCGCGTCGTCGAGGAGGCGCGGCGCGGGGCGGCGGCGCTCGGTCACGTGCGCGGTCCATGCTACTCGCAGGTCGCGCTGGGGCGGCGCGGCTGCTTCCTCTTCGAGACGGCGGCCCGCCTCGGGGGCGGGTTCGACGCCGACGTGACTCGCCTGGCGAGCGGGGTCGACCTCTACGACCGGGTGCTCGGCGTGGCGCTGGGCGACGCGGCGCTCGAGCGGCAGGGGATCGTGTCGCCGCCGCACGGCGGGGCCATCGCCAAGTTTCTGGTGGCCAGGCCGGGGCACGTGAGCGCGGTGAGCGGTGCAAGCGAGGCCCGCGGCCTGGGCGGAGTGGACGACGCCCAGGTGTTCGTCCCCGTGGGAGGCCGGGTGTTGCCGCTCACCGACAGCGCGAAACGGGCGGCCTATGCCCTCGCGCACGGCGCGACGCGCGCGGAGGCGACGTCGCGCGCGGACGCGGCGCTCGCGCGCATTCACATCGAGACGCAAGGCGACCCATTGGAGGAGGCCACAGCGTGACGCCCACGGGAACCAACGGCACCGGATCGGCCGGCATCTGGCAGCTGTTCAAGGAGAGACGCGCGCGGGACGCCATCTACGGCGCGCCCGCGTACTGGGACGCGCGCGCCTCCGCGCGTCGCGGCATGGCGCGCTCGCTCTGGCCGTCCAACGCGTTCAACGCGCTGTGGGACGAGCGGCAGCGCGCGCTCGTCGCGCGCGCGCTCGGCGACATCACGGGCAGGCGCATCGTCGACGTCGGGTGCGGGACGGGTCGAATCGCTCGATGGCTCGCCGAGCAGCGGGGAGCGGGCGAGGTCGTCGGCGTCGACTTCTCGCCGGCCACCGTCGAAGCCGCCCGGAACGAGTCGGCAGCGCTGGTGTCGTCCGGGCTGGTGCGCTTCGCGCAGGGGGACGTCGTGGCCGGGCTCGACGCCATCGGGGCGGGCAGGTTCGACGACGCGATCGTCCTCGGCTGCCTGTCGGTCGCCTGCCGCGACGGCGCGTCGCTCGAACGCGCGATCGCGAGCGTCGCGCGGCTCGTGAAGAAAGGCGGGCGGGTGCTCCTCCTCGAGCCCATCCATCGCTCGCCGCTCCTGCGCCGCGTGCTGCGTCTCGGACTCGAAGAGTGGATCGCCTCGGCGAACCGGGCGGGGCTCTCTCTCGTGCACGCCGACCGCATGGGGTTCGTTCCCGTCCGGCTCGTGCTCAGCGTTCGCGATCTTCCCCGCGCGATCGTCGCCCCCTTGTTCCGCGCGGGAGAGCGCCTGCTCGACGCGTCGCCCTGGCTGTCGCCGCTGTCGGACTACAAGCTCCTCCTCTTCACGCGGTCCGGCTGACGCGGGGGGGGCGTGAACCTCGCCACCGGTGCCCTCCTTTTCGCCGTCGCGACGCTCGGCGGCGCGATCAACTCCGTGGCGGGCGGCGGGAGCTTCGTGACGTTCCCCGCGCTGCTCTTCGCGGGCATCCCCGCCGTTCAGGCGAACGCGACGAGCACGATCGCGCTCTGGCCCGGGAGCGTCGCGAGCGCCCTCGCCTATCGCCGCGAGCTCGGCGACGTTCGCCGCGAGCTCCTCCCGATGGGTCTCGCTAGCCTCGCCGGGGGACTCGCGGGGTCCGTGCTGCTGCTTCGCACATCGGACCGGACCTTCGTCAAGCTCATCCCGTGGCTGCTGCTCTTCGCCGCGGTCCTCTTCTCGTTCGGCGGTCCCGTGGCGAAGCGCCTGCAGCGAGGCGCCGGCGCGCCGCTCGCGCTGGCGACGGCGGCCCAGGTCGCCGTCAGCGTCTACGGGGGCTACTTCGGGGGCGGGATAGGGATCATGATGCTCGCGATCCTGTCGGTGCTCGGCATGGCCGACATCCACAGGATGAACGCCCTCAAGACGCTGCTGGGCGCGCTCATCAACGGCGTCGCCGTCATCGCCTTCGTCATCGCCGGGGCGGTCGCCTGGGCGCCGGGCGTCGTGATGATCGCCGGCGGCATCACGGGTGGGTACGCCGGCGCCGCCATCGCCCGCCTGGTCGACCCGAGACACGTGCGCTGGCTCGTGCTCTGCGTGGCCTGGACCATGACCGCGTACTTCTTCGCGCATGCCTATGGCTTGCGGGGACCCGCGTGAGACGAGCCCGACCAATCGTTTTAGGTACTTTCGGCACATTGACGGTGCAGGAGGCACAGCCACGGTGAATACGCCCAGGGTACTTCTTGCGGTCTCGTTCGGCGTCGCGCTCGCCGCGGCGTGCGGCGGATCCACGTCCGGCAACGACGGGGGCGCAGGCGGTGGCGGCGGCAGCAGCGGTGCCGGCGGCGCAACGAGCTCCGGGGGAGCCGTCGCCGAGGGTGGAATTCCCTGCGGGCAAACGAGCTGCGTCGCCCCGCAAGTGTGCTGCTACGCCGGCGCGGGCGGACCCGAAGGCGGGAATGTCGGCTTTGGCCCTCCGATCGGGTCGTGCACCGACTCGTGCGACGCGGGGGTGCAGATCGGCTGCACCAGCGCCGCCCAGTGCTCAAACTCCGAGGTTTGCTGCGGCTCCGTAGCGAGCGCAGGACCGCCGGGGAGCTTCAACGCGGCGTGTGCCGCGAAGTGCCCGGCCACCGCCTTCCAGCTGTGCGCGTCGGCCGCCGAGTGCCGCGGCGGCGACATGTGCATGGGAGAGCCAGGCTTCATGTTCTGCTCGGTGCCGTTCGAAGCCGGGAGCCTCAGGCGCGACGGCGGCGGCGTCGTGACGGCCGACGCGGCGTCTCCGGCGGACGGCGGCTGACGTCGGCCGGCCCCACGGAGCCGGGTCGGCTCACTTCGACGCGACGTTCAACGTGATCGTCGTCTTCGCGTTGTCGGCGGTGCCGATCATGAGCGTCATGTCGTACGCGGCGCTTCTCCATATGGAGAGCGACGCGTCGCCCATGTCGAGGTCGCTGACCTTCTCGAAGCCAGCCAGGAGCTCCTTGTAGCGGGCGGCCGCCTGCGCCCTCGAGTCGCCGGTGGTCACCGTCAGCGACCATGAGCGCTTGTCCGCCCGCGCCGACCGGCCGCCGAGCGTCACCGTGGAGCCCGGATAGATCGGGATGTCCTCGGGGAAGTCTTCGGGCTTCGTCGAGCCCATGACGAGGCCGGAGCCCCGGCCCGCGTCTCCCCCGACCACGATCGTCCGCTTCTCCGCCTCCGGGCCCGCCTCGTGCGGAGCGAGCACGTACGCCACCCCCTGCTCGCGGGCGCGGTCCTCCGCGGATTTGCATGCGGCGGACGGCAAGGCAAGGGACACGACCGAGATCGCGCAGGCGAGACGAAGCGAGGTTCGCATGTGCGGGGCATCATACCCGGCTATCCCGTGTCAGGCAGCGAGCCGCGGAGGGGGTGACCTCGCTCGCGGATCTCATAGCCACCGCAGGGCACGCTCCGCGATCTCCTGGCCGATCGCCAGGGACGCCGTCGCCGCGGGCGACGGCGCGTTTATCACGTGCACCATCCGCTCGCCCTCGGCGAGGGCGAAGTCGTCCACGAGCGCTCCGTCGCGCGTGACGGCCTGGGCCCGCACACCGGCTCCGCCCCGCGCGAGGTCGTCTTCCGTCACCGACGGAACGAGAGCCGCGCAGGCTCGCGCGAACGCGCTGCGGCTGACCGACCGCCACTGCTCCGCCATGCCGGCGCGCCAGTGCCTTCGGGCCATCTTCCAGAAGCCCGGCCACCGGGCGATATCCAGCGCGTCGCGGGCGTCGAAGCTCGCTCTTGCATAGCCCTCGCGAGCGAGCGCGACTACGGCGTTGGGCCCCGCCTCCACGCCGCCGTGGACGCGCCGCGTGAAGTGCACGCCGAGGAACGGGAAGGCCGGGTCCGGCACCGGGTAGATGAGGTTTCGCACGAGGTGCGCGCGTTCGGGCGCGAGCATCCAGTACTCCCCACGGAAGGGAACGATGGCGACGTCGACCTCGACCCCGGCCATCCTCGCCACCCGGTCGCTCGCGAGCCCCGCGCACGCGACCAGGACGCGCGCCTCGAAGTCCCCCGCAGTCGACTGGGCGACGACGCGCTCCCCAGACCTGCGGATTGCCATGACCCGCGTACCCTTGCGAAGCTCGCCGCCCCGGCGCGCGATCTCGCGCGCGTACGCGCCGGCCACCTCCCGGTAATCGACGATTCCGGTCTCCGGCACGAGGAGAGCGGCCACGCCCGCCGCGTGCGGCTCGTGTTCGTGCAGCTCGCTCGTCGAGATGCGGCGCACGCCCGTGAGGCCGTTCGCGCGACCCCGGCGCTCGAGCTCGTCGAGCCGGACCACCTCCTCGGGGCGCGTCGCGACGACGACCTTTCCGCACCGCTCGAAGCGCACGCCGTGCTCCGCGCAGAAGCGCTCGAGCAGCGCGCGCCCGCGCGAGCAGGTCTTCGCCTTGAGCGATCCCGGCTTGTAGTACAGGCCGGAGTGAATCACGCCGCTGTTGCGCCCGGTCTGGTGCGCCGCGAGCTCCGGCTCCTTCTCGAGCACGACGAGCGACATGCCGGGGCGAGCGTCGAGGAGCGCGAGCGCCGTCGCCAGTCCCACGATGCCGCCGCCCACCAGGACCGCGTCCATTTGCCCGGCGGCAGGCGGCACCGCGGCAAGGTACCATGGCAGTGGCGATGTCCGACGACCACAGCGCCTTCAGGCCAGTCCCCCGCACGGGCGTCATCTACGTCACGACCGAGGCGCAGAAGCACGGCTTCTCCCCGAACGATCCCGGGTGGTGCAACCTTGGCCAGGGCCAGCCCGAGACGGGCGACCTCCCGGGCTCGCCGCCGCGCGTGAAGCGCGTCGAGATCGCGCTCGACGACCAGGAGTACGCCCCGGTGGCCGGCCTCTGGGAGCTCCGCGAGGCGATCGCGTCGCTCTACAACGCGCTCTACCGGCGAGGGATGCCTTCGCAGTACTCGGCGGACAACGTCTGCGTCTCGGGCGGCGGGAGGGCCGCGCTCACGCGCGCCGCGGCCAGCCTCGGGCACGTCAACCTCGGCCACTTCCTGCCCGACTATACGGCGTACGAGGAGCTCCTCGACATCTTCAAGGCGTTCACGGCGATCCCGATCCTCCTCGAGGGCGAGCGCGCCTACGCCTTCGGCGCCGACGACCTCCGCCGCGAGATCCTGGGTCGGGGCTTCAGCGCCATCCTGATGAGCAACCCGTGCAACCCGACGGGGAAGCTCGTCGAGGGGGAGGAGCTCGGGCGCTGGGTGGCGACGGCGCGGGACCTGGACTGCACGCTGCTCCTCGACGAGTTCTACTCGCACTACATCTACCGCGCGCCTCCTGGGCGGTTGCCCGTGGAGAGCGCGGCGCGGTACGTCGAGGACGTCGATCGCGATCCCGTCGTCATCTTCGACGGCTTCACGAAGAACTGGCGATACCCGGGCTGGCGCGTGACCTGGACGCTCGCGCCGAAGGACGTGGTCGAAGCGCTGGCCAGCGCGGGGTCCTTTCTCGACGGGGGAGGGAGCAAGCCGCTGCAGCGGGCCGCCGTGCCGCTCCTGTCGGAGGATCACGTCATCGCCGAGACCAGGGCGATCCAGGCCGCCTTCCGCGCGAAGCGCGATTACCTCCTCTCGCAGCTCGAGCGCCTCGGCGTGCGGGTGGACCGCGCGCCGGACGGGACGTTCTACGTGTGGGGGAGCGTCGCCGACCTGGCGCCTCCGATGAACGACGGGATGGGCTTCTTCCGCGCCGGGCTCGAAGAGAAGATCATCGTCGTCCCGGGCGAGTTCTTCGACGTGAACCCCGGAAAGCGACGGCAGGGGCGGGCGTCGCGCTTCAAGAGCCACGTCCGCTTCTCGTTCGGCCCTCCGATGAGCACCCTCGAGCGCGCCGTCGAGCGGATCGAGAGGTTGGTTGATTCTACTGCGGGAAGTCGCCGCCCAATTGCTCCTGTCATCCCGAGGCCGTGAAGCGGCCGAGGGATCCCAGGCGCACCGGTGCGGCGGCCGATAGGTGGGCTGCAAAGGTTGGCGGCGAGAGCGCCAGATCGCGTCAGCGGCATGACCAACGTTCATCGCCCGGCCATGACCGTTCATCGTCGAACTACTGCTGCTCATCGACGATGAATCGCAATTGATCGCCCAGCCATGGCAGTTCATCGCCGATCAACTGCTCTTCATCGAGCAGCCGGAGCTCTTCATCGCCGAGCGACAGCAGTTCATCGGCCATCCACGGCCGTAGCTGGCCCAGCCATCGCAGTTGATCGGCCATCCACGGCAGTCGGTCGACGATGAACAGCCTTGGCTGGCCGATGAACTGCCGTGGCTCGCCCAGCCTTCGCGATTCATCGTCGATGAACAGCAGTTGTTCGACGATGAACGGTCGTGGCTGGCCCACAAACAGGTGGTGGTCTCTCCCGAACGGGCGCCCGCGGCCCTCAAGCCCCCGATCGAGCGAGTCCGCCAACCTTTGCAGGCCACCTATCGGCCGCCGCTGCCGCACCGGTGCGCGTGAGATCCCTCGGTCGCTTCGCGGCCTCAGGCATGACAGCGAAAACGAGTGACTTCCCGCGGTAGAACTAGTGTCCTCAGTCCGTGATTCGTAGAGGGAGCGGGTGGATCGCCGAGAGACTCGTTCTGTCTCCCGGCTGGGGTGCTCGAGGGGAGCGGCCGCCGC
>Ga0209415_10017528_pt1 | contig 11383 bp, 10 predicted proteins | sample PeaSoiSIISIP2007_FD_187696 | JGI IMG/M metagenome (GOLD analysis project Ga0209415, IMG submission 187696) | Peat soil microbial communities from Weissenstadt, Germany - SII-SIP-2007 (SPAdes) (version 2) | ecosystem: Environmental > Terrestrial > Soil > Wetlands > Peat | place: Germany...
CGGGTGGCCGTCTGCGCCAGGTCCGTGAAGATGCCGGCTCCGACGCCGGCGCACAGGGCGGCGCCCAGGGCCGTCGACTCCTTGACCACCGGCACGCGGACGGGCACGCCGAGCACGTCGGCCACGATCTGGGGCCACAGGGATCCCTTGGCCGCCCCTCCGGTCATGACCACCTCGCTGACACGACGGCCTGTCAGCTCTTCGATGATCGCGAGGTGCCCCCGCGAGGCATACGCGGCCTGCTCCTCGATGGCCCGGATGCCCGCCTTGCGGTTGGAGCGGGTCGGATCGTCGACGTCGAACTGCAGGAAGCTGGGCGATGCCTGGACCCAGCGCTTGGTATCCATGACGTTGGAGAAGACGGCCAGCAGCCCGTTGGAACCGGGCGCGATCGTGGCGGCTGCCTCCTCCATGACGACGTACGCATCAAGACCGCGGCGCACCGCCTCCGCCTGCTCCAACTCGCAGAACGCGTCGCGGTACCAGCGCATCACGATGCCGCAGTAGAAGCCGATCCCCTCGGTCATCCACTGGCCCGGCAAGGCATGGCACAACGTTCGGACGCGCGCCTCAGGGTCGATGAGCGGCCGCTCGGTGACCACCGTCAACTGCCAGAAGCTGCCGCCCACGAGGGTCATCGAATCCGGCGTGACGGTGCCGATCCCGACGAGGCCCATCTGGGTGTCCGCGCCGCCGACCACGACCGGCGTCCCGGGCGCCAGCCCGGTCTCCTCCGCGGCGCGCGCCGTGACCGGACCGACGACCGTGCCCGGCTCCAGGACGGGCGGCACCGCCTCCGCGGGCAGGCCCACGATGGCCAGCGAGCTGGCCGACCAGCCGCGCTCGCGCAGGTCGAACAGGTTGGAGCTGGAGCCGCACGTGGGATCGGTCACGAACTCGCCGGTCAGGCGGTAGAGGACCCAGTCGCTGAGCATGCCCACGTGGGCGATGGCCGCGAAGACCTCGGGCTGGTGCTCGCGGATCCACAGGAACCGCGCGGGCGATGTGATGGCCACCCAGTCCCCGCCGGTCTCGAAGATCCTCCGGGCGTCACCGGCCGCGATGAGCTCCCTGGCCTGGCTGGCCGACCGGCTGTCGACGTTGGGGCAGGCCCAGATCTCGCGGCCGGCCGCGTCGTAGAGGACCATCCCCTCACGCATGCTCGTGCTGCTGACGGCGGCGATATCCGACGCTGTGAGGCCGGCTCGCGCGATCGCTTCGCGCACGCACTCGCAGATCAGGCGCCAGTTGCGGTCGGTGTCGAAGACCTGGGAGCCGGGCACGCCCGGGAGGGCGGCGTGGCTCCACTCCCGCTGGCCGATGCCGACCTGCAGCCCGGCTTCGTCGAACACGACGGCCCGGCAGCTCCCGGTCCCCAGGTCGATCGCCAGGACGTGGCTCATCGGACGACGGCCGGCTCGGCGCGGGCGGCCAGGGCGGCCCGGTTGGCGACGTTCTGCATCGGGAGGCCGGTCCAGAAGCGCTCGATGTCGGCCGCCGCCATCTCGCCGCCGTGGCGCAGCGTCTCGACGGTCGAGCCGCCCAGATGGGGCAGGATCACCACGTTGGGATACGCCAGGAGGGGGTGCCGCCCGACCTCGGGCGAAGGCGTTGCGAGATCGAGGGCCAGCCCGCCCAGGCGCCCGGCGGCCATCGCCGCCTCCAACGCCGCCTCGTCGACCAGCTCATGGCGGGCCGTGTTGATGAGGTAGGCGCCGGGGCGCATCGCGGCGAATGCGGCGGACCCCAGCATCTCCCGGCTGTCCGGGGTCAGGCGCGCGTGCAGCGAGATGAAGTCGGACCCGGCCAGCAACCGCGGGAGGTCACACGGTTCGATGCCGGGCGCCCGGATCGTTTCCGGGGCGACGAAGGGGTCGTAGACCAGGAGCTGCAGGCCGAAGGCGAGCGCGCGCTGGGCTACCCGATGGCCCACCTGGCCGTAGCCGATCAGGCCCAGGGCGTGTCCCGCGAGGTCGTGCCCGAACCACTTGGAGCCCTCGTAGTTGTCGTGTCCGAACTCGGCGCCGCCGTCGATGAAGCGGGTCGCGTCGGGGAGCCGGCGGGCGAGCGCGATCATCAGGCCCAGGGTCAGGTCCGCCACCGCATCGGCGTTCTTCCCGGGGGTGGTCACGACCGGGATGCCGCGCTCCGTGGCCGCCTGCACGTCCACGTTGACGGGTCCGCCCCGCGCACAGCAGACCAGCCGCAACGTCGGCGACGCATCGAGCACCTCGTCGCTCACCGGGGCACCCTGGACGACCAGGACGTCGTGGCCTTCGAGCCTCGACATCACCTGGAGCGGCGTGCCCAGGTACTCGCGCAGCCGCAGCTCCGACGGGGTCGTGGGTTGCCAGGTGGGCTCGTCCGTCACGTCACCAAGGTCGACCGTGTGATGCTGGGCGAGATCGGTGAAAGCTGGTGCCAGGGCGCTCGCGGGACAGTAGCTGTCACCCAGCACGAGGATCCGCAGCGGCCGCTGCGGGGCACTCTGATCCATCGGTGCGTCGGTGGTGGCCATCATCGCTCCCTTGGCACGGGCAGCTGCCCGTAATATGCCGCCGGGCCGTGCTTGCGCTCGAAATGCCGCCTCAGAAGCCGCGTGTCGATGGGGTCCGGTGTCGGCCGGAGCCACTCGGTGTGCAGGGCCATGCGGGCCACCTCCTCCAGCGCCAGGGCATTCGCGAACGCGGCCTGGAGCGACTCGCCCCACACGAACGGTCCATGGCGCGCCACCAGGACCGCGGGCAGGAGCATCGGATCCAGCCCGCCTACCCGATACCGCTCGACGATGACATCGCCCGTGTGGGCCTCGTAATCGGTCGCGATCTCCTCCTCCCGCAGGCGCCTCGTGACCGGCACCGAGCCGCCGAAGTGATCGGCGTGCGTCGTGCCCAGGCAGGGGATCTCGCGCTCCGCCTGGGCCCACGACGTGGCGTACGACGAGTGGGTGTGCACGATGGCGGCGATGGCCGGGAACGCTCGATACAGAGCCAGATGCGTCGGCGTGTCCGAGGATGGTCGACGCGAGCCCGCCACGACGTCGCCACTCGCCAGCTCGACGACGGTGATGTCGTCGGGCCGCAGCGTGGCGTAGTCAGCGCCGCTCGGCTTGATGGCCATGACCCCCGCCTCGCGATCGACGGCGCTGGCATTCCCGAACGCCAGGAGGACCAGGTCGCTCGCCCCCAGCGCAGCATTGACCCGCTGCACCTGCCGGCGAAGTTCATCGAAATCCACGACCGTCGCAGGCGCCACCACTCGAGCCATCTGCAGTCGACTCCACTCCCAGTGCCGCCATCGACGGGCGGCCGGCCGTCGATGCCTGCCCCTTCCGTCCAGGCGGTCGCTGCGAAAGATTATGCGCGAAGCGTCAATTCCGTGAAGGGAGCATGGGCCTGTCCCCGGGGCACGTGCTCCCCGGCTACCCTCGCGCCGCGGGACCGCCGTGCGCGGCGTCCAGGGCCTCGATCTTGGCCACCTTGCGGCGCGACTCGCCGCCCTGGAACTCACTCGCCAGCCAATGGTCGACGATGATGGTCGCCAACTCGGGCGACACGACCCGGGCGCCCAGGCACAGGACCTGCGCATCGTTGGACTTGCGCGCCCGCTCGGCCGAGTAGGGATCGGCCACCGATGCGGCGCGCACGCCCGGTACCTTGTTGGCGGTGATGGCCATGCCGATGCCCGTGCCACACACCAGGATCGCCCGCCCGTACGCGCCCGCCGCGACCTCCCGGGCGACCGTCACGGCCACGTCGGGATAGTCGACCGGTTCAGAGCCGTTGACCCCGAAGTCGACGACTTCGTGGCCCAGGTCGGTCAGATGGATCTTGACCGCATCCTTGAGGGGTCGGCCCAGGTGGTCGGCCCCCACGGCGATCTTCATGGCGCACCCTCCTGCCGCACGCTCGCGGCGCCTGCCGGCTCGTGGAGCCCGGCATGAGCCAGCCGCGCGAATTCGTACGGGTCCAGGGCGTGGCGCCCGATGAACAGGCCGTCGACATGGGCCAGGTCGAGCAGGGTGCCGGCTTCTCCCTCGGCCACGCTGCCGCCGTAGATGATCGGCACCGCCACCCCGTGAGACCAGTCCTGGAGCCACCCCTGGAGGGCCGCATGGACGGCTTCGACGTGGTCGGGCGGCGCCGCCTCGGCCCCGTGCCCGATGGCCCACACCGGCTCGTAGGCCACGATGAGCCGTCCCGCCTCGGCGGGCGCCACCTGCTCCAGGCAGGCCGCGAGATCGGCCACGAGCGGCGCCCGGACCTGATCGAACGCGGCCCGCTCGCGCTCCCCGATGCACAACACCGGGCGCATCCCCCAGCGAAGGACGGCCGCCACCTTGCGGGCGAGGAGGGCCGCCGTCTCCCCGTGATCGCGCCGCCGCTCGGAGTGGCCCACCTCCACGTAGTGGCACCCGAGGTCGGCCAGCATGCGGGCCGAGACGTCGCCGGTGTGGGCCCCGTCGTCGTCGGGCGAGACATCCTGGGCGCCCCAGCCGATGGCCGTACCGGCGAGGCGCTCGCGGGCCACCCAGAGCGCCGTGAAGGGCGGCAGGACGAACAGCACGCGCTCGTCCACGTCGGCCACGAGCGGCATGACCGTGCGGAACCAGCGGTCCGCCTCGGTCGCCGTCAGGTTCATCTTCCAGCTGGTGCCGATCAGCGGCCGGCGCGCCATCACCTATCCCCCGGCCTGCGGGAGGCCGAGGTCGGCCAGCGCCCGGTCGGCCAGCGCGTCGATGATGAGGGCACAGGACGACGCGCCGGGGTCAGGCGTGCCCCTGCTGCGTTCACCGAAGCGGGAGGAGCGACCGATGGTCGCGGCCATCGCCGTGGTCGCGGCGGCGCCGGCGTCGGCTGCCCGTCGCGCGTCCTCGATGGCGGCCGCCAGGGAGTGCCCTTGCTCGTTCGCCGTGGCCATCGCGGCAGCGACCGGCGCGAGCACGTCCACGATCGTCTTGTCCCCGGGTCGTGCGCCGCCCAGCGCCGCCACGGCCTGCAGCGCGGCGTCGGCACACTGCTGCAAGCGCGCGACGGTCAGCGGTGGACCGCCGGCTGCCGCGGTGTCGTCCAGGGACGCCGCGATCGCGCTCAACGCTCGGCTGTACAGCGGCCCGATCGCGCCCCCGGCACCGGCCATGCCGCTGGCGGCAGCCCGGACGAGCGCCGCCGGATCGTCGTCGAGGTTGGCCGACAGGCTGCGCCGCACGGCACGCGCGCCGATGGTCATGGTCACCCCGTGATCACCGTCGCCCGTCTGCGCGTCCAGCGCACACAGCGACTCGCGTGCCGCCTCGACGGCGTCGGCCGCCGAGAGGATGGCCGCCCGGAGCCCTCCGCTCATCCGCCGAGACGCGCCGTGCGCACCGGGGCGTCGAGCAACGCGAGGCGCTCGTCGTCCAGGTCGAGCACGCTGATGGAGGCACCCGCCATCTCCAGCGACGTGACGTACTCACCCACGAAGCTCCGGACCACCACGCAGCCGGCGCCCTCCAGCGCCCGCCGCGCCGCGCGGTAGAGGATGTACAGGTCCATGTACGCGGTGGCGCCGAGGCCGTTCACCAGCAGGGCCACGTCGCCACCCGCTTCGGTCCGCCAGGTTCGTCGATCGGCCAGGATCGCCTCGACCATGCCCTGTGCGACCGCGTCGGCCGGTTCGAGTGGCCCGCGACGGATGCCCGGTTCGCCGTGCACCCCCATGCCGATCTCCATCTCCGCCGGGCCGATCTCGAAGGTGGGCCGCCCGGCACCCGGCACCTCGCACGCCGAGAGGGCCACGCCCATGCTGCGGCAGGCGGCGTTGGCCTCGCGGGTCAGCCGCACGACTTCCTCCAGGTCGCTGCCGCGTTCGGCGGCCGCGCCGGCCACCTTGAACACGAACAGATCGCCGGCGATGCCGCGACGGCGGTCGCGGTGCTCGGACGGCGCAGAGGCCACGTCGTCGCTGACGCGGACCGTGGCCGTGACGATCCCCTCGGCCGCGGCGGCCTCCGCCGCGAGATCGAAGTTGAGCACGTCGCCGGCGTAGTTGCCGTAGGCCAGCAAGACCCCCCGGCCCGTCGACGCCGCGCGGATGGCGGCCAGGCACACGTCCGGCGAGGGCGCCGCGAAGACGTTGCCGAGGGCCGCGGCGTCGGCCAGGCCAACGCCCACATAGCCGGGGAAGGCCGGCTCGTGGCCCGACCCGCCCCCGATCACCAGGCCCACCTTGGCGTGGCCGGGGACGCGACGCGCCACCACCCGTGGCGCAGCCAGGCGGACCAGGTCCGCGTGGGCGGCAACATACCCCTCGAGCATCTCGTCCACGGCATCGAAGGGGTCGTTGATGAGCTTCTTCAGCATGGTCTGGCGCGATGGTAGCGACTCCGCGCTCCCTCTCATGCGTCGCACCCTTCTGGCGCCACAGGATTATCGTTGAGCATGCGTGATTGGATGCCAGGAAGGAGTCCGCCATGGCAGACGCAGTTCATCCCGCCCGGATCTCGCAGGTGGCGATGGTCGTCCGCGACCTCGACGCCTCGATGAAGCTCCTCAACGAGACCCTCGGCTGGGGGCCCTGGAACGTCTACGAGCACGTGCCGCCCAAACTGCATGACACCCACCTGCGCGGGAAGCCGGTGGCCTTCTCCATGCTGGGGGCGGAGTGCGAAGTCCAGCCCGGGCTAGTCTTCGAGCTCGTCCAGCCGCTCGACGGCCCGAGCATCTACAAGGAGTGGCTGGAGGAGCACGGGGAGGGCGTCCAGCACATCGCCTGCATGATGCACTCGCAGGGCGACTCGGACGCGTTCAAGCGCGAATGGGAGGCCCGCGGGGCCAAGGTCCTGATGGGCGGTCGGATCGGCGAGACGATCGAGTTCTACTACCTTGACACGGAGCCGATGCTCAAGTTCATCCTGGAGTCCGGCAGTGGCCACGCCATCGACCTGACGCCGAGCCGGGTGTATCCGGCGAACTGACCTTCGCCGTCAACGTGACAACGCGCCCTCCATCGCATCCTGCGGTGCCGACGCCAGCAAGGAGGGTCCGGTCATGACTACGATCTCACGTCCCGCGGGCAGCGCCCTGATCGAGGAGACCACGGAGCGTGTCCGGCGGGAGTACGGCGGCGCGATCAGCCACCATCGGAGCGAGCTGGTCACGCCGGCGCTCGTCCTGGACCTGCCGGCGGCGAAACGCAACATCGCCAGGATGGCCGCGCGAATCAAGGAGTTGCCAGCCGAGATCCGACCGCACATCAAGGTCCACAAGAGCCCCGGCCTGGGACGCCTCCAGGTGGAGGCAGGCGCGATCGGTCTCTCCACGGCCACCGTCTGGGAGGCGATCGTCCTTGCCGACGCCGGCATCGACCATCTCTTCGTGGTCAACACCGTGGCCGGGCCGCGCAAGATGGCAGCCCTGGCCGAACTCGCCCGCGAGCACGACATCATGGTCGCCATCGACGACGCGGCGAATGCCGCCGAGCTGGCGGCAGCTGCTCGGGCGGCGGGCAGCGAGCTCAAGGTCTTCATCGAAGTCGACACGGGCATGGACCGCGCCGGCATCGATACGCTCGAGGCCGCCCTGGCCCTGGCTCGTGCGGCGAGCGAACTCAAGGGCATCCGCCTGGTCGGCGTCACAGGCTATGAGGGCCACTGCTCCCTGACGTTCGAACGCGAGCTGCGCCACGAGCGGCAGCGCAAGGCGATGGGCATGCTCGTGGGCATCGCCGATGGGCTGGAGCAGGCCGGCTTCCCCTGCCCCATCCGCTCCGCCGGGGGCACGGCTACCTGGGAGTGGACCGCCGCGTACCCGGGCATCACGGAGATCCAGGCCGGGACGTACGTGGTCATGGACAACTTCCACGGGGCCATGGTGGAAGGCTTCGAGCATTCCCTGACCGTCCAGGCGACGGTCATCAGCCGCCCGCCCGACCGGGTCATCGTGGACGCCGGCAACAAGTCGATGGGCGACGGCAGCCGGGCGACGATCATCGGCCACGACGTACCGTCGTTCCGCTTCGACGAGGAGCACGGCGTCTTCGACGCGACCGGCGGCTCGACGCTGAAGGTCGGCGACGTGGTCGCTCTCGTGCCCGGCTACTCGCCCGCCACGGTCAACTGGTACGACGCGTACCACGTCGTCGAGGACGACGTGGTGGTCGACATCTGGCCGGTCATCCCGCGCGGTCCCGGCCATCACGGTCTGATCACAGCCTGAGCGCGACCGACGAGACGCGCGGGTGAGGAGAAGCACGCCATGACCACGGTTGCCACAAAGCCGGCGACGGTGTCGCTGGCCGAATTCGATCGCCTCTTCGAGTCGGTCAAGAACTGGGGCCGCTGGGGCCCCGACGACCAGCTCGGGACCCTCAACTACATCACCCCGGCGAAGGTGCGCGAGGCGGCCGGCCTCGTGCGCTCGGGGCGGCACGTGTCGATGGAGATCCCCATCAATACGGTCGCCGGCCCGGACAACCCGAACCCCGCACTCCACTTCGTGACCCAGGGGCACGACGTCGACATCCACTCGCACGGCTTGCGCTTCGGCATGGACTTCCTGGGCATGGTCTGCCACGGCGACTGCCACTCGCACGTCGACGCCCTCTGCCACATCTCGTACAAGGGCCAGACCTACAACGGCAAGCCGGCCGAGGAGGTGCTCACTTCGAAGGGCGCCACGTCCCTTGATATCGCCAACATCGGCAACGGCCTGGTCGGCCGCGGCGTCCTCCTGGACATCCCCCGTTTCCGCGGCGTCAAGTGGCTCGAACCAGGGGAAGCCGTGACGCGCGCCGAGCTGGAGGCCTGCGAGGAGGCGCAGGGCGTCCACCTCGGCGAGGGTGACATCTTCGTCTACCGCACCGGTCACCATCGGCGCCGCCTGGAGCTGGGGCCGTGGAGCAACGACTACCCGCCGGCCGGCGAGGGCAAGGCCGGCCTCCATGTGGACACCGCGCCGTGGATGCACGAGCGTAAGATCGCGGCGTTCCTGCCGGACGGCGACGGGGAGGCTGTGCCAAGCGTGGTGCCGGGCATGCTCTACCCCATCCACCCGCTCCAGATCGTGGCCATGGGCATGCTCACCGCCGACAGCCTGCAGTTCGAGGACCTGGCCCGCGCATGCGAGGAGGAGGGCCGCTGGGAGTTCATGGTGGTGGGCCTGCCGCTCCGCCTTCCCGGCGGGACCGGCTCCCCCTGGAATCCGATCGCCATCTTCTGAAGGGAGGGCGACGAGGAAGAGTGCTGACAGGGCGACCAAGAGCCTGCGCGGCCCCGTCACGGTGCCGCGACGCCGATAGGAGGGAGAAGCTCACGAACACGCCGAACGATCCGCTCCGATCGTCCATCGAATAGGAGGAGTGATTCGTGGCCGTTGAAAGCGCGACGGTGACGACCGTCGCCCAGACCAACCTCAGGGCGGGCGCACTCCGCCTGCCCTCGATCTTCATGCAGAGCCTGACGATGGTCGCGCCCGGCATCGCGGCCCTCTTCTACACCCCGGTGGTGGTCGCGCAGGCCGGCCTGGCCGCGCCACTGGCCTATCCGATCGCGTTCGTGATCGTCCTGTTCACCGCGATCGTGCTGGCCCAGCTGGCACGCGCCGTGCCGTCGGCCGGCGGCTACTTCACCTACGTCTCGCGAGGCATCCACCCGCGGGCCGGGTTCCTGGTCTCCTGGCTCAACATCATCTACGCGCCGCTCGTCCTGGGTGCCGTCACCGTCTTCGGCGGCTACGTCATCTCCAGTTCGCTGGGCTGGACCGGGACGATCGCAGACTGGTTCCCGCTCGTCTTCGGGCTGGTGATCGTCTCCATCGTGGCGACCATCCAGTACCTGGGCGTGCAACTCTCGGGCAAGACGCTCGTCATCACCGGCGGCATCGAGCTTATTGTGGTCTTCCTGCTCGGCCTGTGGGGCCTCGCCAACCCCGGACCCGGCGGCCTCAACCTGACACCGTTCAACCCCGGCAACGCGTCGAGCACCGCCGGCCTGTTCATCGCCGCGGTGTTCGCCATCCAGGCCTTCACCGGCTGGGAAGGCTCCGCCCCGATGGCCGAGGAATCGGAGAACCCCACGAAGAACGTGCCGCGCGCGCTCATCGGCTCGGTGATCCTCTTCGGGATCTTCATCGTGATCGTGCAATGGGGCGTCATGGTCGGTTGGGGAACCAACAACTACGCCGGGATGGCCCAGGCCGGCATCGAGCTGCCGGGCATCACCCTGGCGAAGCAGTTCTGGGGCGACGCCTGGGTGATCCTGCTGGTCATGCTGATCAGCTCGTGCATCGCCGTCTCGATCGCATGCGGCAACGTGGGCACCCGGATGTGGTACCGCATGGGCGTGGACGGCGCGTTCCCCAAGTGGTTCGCCAAGGTCCACCCCGTCCGCAAGACACCCGTCAACGCGATCATCGCCCAGTGGCTGCTCGCGGTCGCCACGGCGATCGGCCTGACGGCCATCGCGTACTTCGCAACCCCATCCACGGCGGCCGCGCCGATCACGCTGGCGACCGCCTACCAGAACCAGTACTACATCGATGGCTACATGATCGGGTACGTCGTCCTGATCATCTACACCATGGGCAACATCGCGGCCTACCTGCTCTTCCGCCGGGAGCGCAAGAGCGAGTTCAGCTGGATCCTGCACGGGCTCTTCCCGCTCCTGTCCACGCTGGGCATGGTGGCCATCCTGCTGTTCAGCCTCAACATCATCGGCGGCAACCCGCTGACCTTCCAGCCAGGCGCCTGGGCCCTGCCGTCGGCGCCGTTCAACTACGCCGTGATCTTCGTCGGCATCTGGTTCATCGCCGGGCTCGTCCTGGTGTGGTACCTCAGGGCCACCCATCACGAGGACTGGATGGCGGCCGCGGCCGCGGGCGCCTCGGAACGTCCCGCCACGGCCGAGGAGGTCGAGGCCCTCAAGGGGGAGTGGTAAGCATCCATCCGTAACGTCCAGCCAGTAGCGACGACAGGCCCGGATCCCGACCCTGGGGTCCGGGCCTGCGTCATGTTGCCGGCCGCCCGGCCTGCCAGTCGCGCGGCCGCACCTCCGGAGGCGTGACCATGACCCGACTTTGGGACCGTGATCTGACACGGACCGGATTGCTGCAGCGGGTGGGGCGGCTGGAGCAGGTGGGAGGCGTGCGCCTCGTGACGCTGGGGGATGGCATAGGCCGCGGCGTGCGCGTGCTCGAGTTCCGCACGGCCACTGGCTTCAGCTTCGACGTGGTGGTCGACCGCAGCTTCGACGTCGGCCGTTGCGAGCTTGGCGGGCGGTCACTGGCCTGGCTGGCCAACCCCGGCGTGGTCGCGCCGTGGTACTACGAGCCGGATAGCTGGGGCTGGTTCCGCGCCTGGGGCGGCGGGATGGTCGTGACCTGCGGCCTTGACCATACGCTCGGGCCGG
>Ga0209415_10017529_pt1 | contig 11383 bp, 9 predicted proteins | sample PeaSoiSIISIP2007_FD_187696 | JGI IMG/M metagenome (GOLD analysis project Ga0209415, IMG submission 187696) | Peat soil microbial communities from Weissenstadt, Germany - SII-SIP-2007 (SPAdes) (version 2) | ecosystem: Environmental > Terrestrial > Soil > Wetlands > Peat | place: Germany...
TCGCCAATAAACAACGTATCGCCGGTCAGAACCGCGCAGGGCTGCCCTGCTTTACTTGCAGACGACTTACCTGCGGACGATTTGCTTTCATCCGTAATGACCAGGCAGACGCTCTCCGGCGTGTGGCCCGGCGTTTCCAGCGCACGAATCCTCACCGCTCCGATTTTCACTTCAAAACCGTCGGTCAGCGGCACATGCGGGAATTCAGCGTTGGCCCGCGCTCCGATGTAGATTTTCGCGCCGGTGCGCGCCGCCAGCTCTTTGTGTCCGGAAACAAAGTCGGCATGCAGATGAGTTTCGAAGATGTGCCGTATTTCCAGATTCTGCTCGGCGGCCGCTTTCAGGTAAATGTCCACATCGCGCTGCGGATCCACCACCGCCGCCTCGCCCTCCGATCCGATCATGTACGAAGCATGGGCCAGACAGGTCAGGTAAAACTGTTCGAAGTACATACGCGACTCCGGACCGCATCAGCGTCCAGCGGTAGATTATCACCATCACTGTCGCCTTCCGCGCACCGATGCCGCGGCTCCACGCAAGAGTAGACTACAGCTCGGCCCTGGGCTTCGCAGTCAGCAGTTTTTGCACGGGACTCACCCAATCATGAAAAAAATATCTTGGGCATCATTCCCAACCGATTGACCGGCCTGTGGTTAAAGGGCGCACCCTGTGCGTACTCCTTTTGTAACTTGGACTTGCACCCGATAAAGTCCTACAGTGATTGAACCGTGTTTCTTGGGTTTTCGGCCCCCGGCGTGCATCGAAAGAAGCAGAGATATAACGAAGAGACGTAAACCACGATGACGAAGCGCAACCAATTCGGACTGTCACCGAGCGGATTAGCACTCATCGTATTCGCGATTGCCCTCGTTCTCACTCTGTCCGTCGCCGGATATGCCCAGAGCAGTCCCTACGTCATCGCCGCTTCCAGCGTTGCGGTAGGTCCCAGCAGCGCCGCCGCTGTTCCAGTTGCCGACACCACCAGCGACGAGGCCGACGAGCCCATCCTTACCATCAAGAAACGCGTCGATGAAGTGAACGTGCTCTTCATCGCCACCGATCGTCACGGTAAATTCGTACGCAATCTGAACCAGGCCGATTTCTCGATTTTCGACGACCACAAGCCGGTGCAATCGATCCTCAACTTCCGCCGTGAGACTGATCTGCCCATCGAGTTGGGCCTGCTCATGGACGTAAGCGGCTCCGTGGAAGGCCGCTTCGGATTTGAGAAAGACGCTGCCACCGGATTTCTGCAGCACGTTATTCGTCCCGGCTACGACCACGCCTTCGTCGTTGGATTTAACAAAGAGAGTCACCTCACCCAGGACTTCACTGACCAGGTAACATTACTCGCCGCCGGAGTGCAGCGCCTGAAGAATGGCGGCGGCACCGCGCTCTATGACGCCATCTATAAAGCATGCAAGGAAAAGTTGCTGCGCGAACAATCCGACCATCCCATTCGCAAGGCCATCGTCATCCTCAGCGACGGCGAAGACAATCAGAGCGAATACACACGTGCCCAGGCGATTGAAATGGCGCAGCGCGCCGAAGTGCTCATCTATGCCATTTCCACGGACGACAGCGGGCTCATCTTGCGCGGAGACAAAGTTCTCGACGACCTCGCCTCCGCCACCGGCGGCCGCGCTTTCTTCCCTTACAAGATGAAAGACATCACGCGCTCATTCGCTGCGATTGAAGACGAACTGCGCAGCCAGTACGCCGTCTCCTACAAGCCCTCCGACTTCTACGCCGACGGGCGCTATCATTCCATCGAAATCACCGCCCTGAAAAAAGATCTCCAAGTCCGCGCTCGCCGCGGATACTACGCTCCCAGACAGTAAGTCCGATCAAGACCTCCCTCCGTAATAACCAAGCGTAGTGGTTCAGTTTGAATGTGCTTTGACCAGGTTGAATTTGCTTTGAAAGGGCACGGCTTCACAGGCTGCTGGAAAAATGCCGTAGAGACGGGGCTTGCCCCGTCTTCGATCACCCCGGAACTATGTTCGAGCACGAACGGGAAGGGCACGGCTTCAGCCGTCCCACAAATGCCGCAAAATTGATGCGGCTTTAGCCGCTGGGGGGGGATGTGTCTTGCAAACTAAACCCGCTACGCCGCATTGCACCTAGTCTCCGCGTGTGCTACCGTCCCCTTAAATACGCATCTTAAATACGTATCGAGGAGTTCTGCATGTCCTGGATTGTTCTGGCAGTCATCGTTCTGTTCGGCTTCTTCCTGGTTGCGATGTACAACAGCCTGGTGCAGTTGCGGGTGCGTTCTGAATCGGCGTGGTCAGACATCGATGTTCAGCTCAAACGCCGCCACGACCTGATTCCCAACCTCGTCGAAACCGTGAAGGGCTACGCCACTCACGAAAAAACTACGTTCGAGGACATCGCAAAATTTCGCTCCATGGCCATGCAAGCCACCGGCCCAGCCGACAAGGCTGCCGCCGAAAATCAACTAACCGGCGCGCTCAAAAGCCTGTTTGCGGTAGCCGAAAATTATCCCCAGCTCCAAGCCTCGCAGGAATTTACCCAGTTGCAGAATTCTCTCAGCGAAATCGAGGACGCGATTCAAAACGCCCGCCGCTACTACAACGCTGTGGTGCGCGACCTGAACACCAAGATTCAATCTTTCCCGACCAACATTCTGGCCGGTATGTTCGGCTTCCAGCAGAAGCAGTTCTTCGAAGCCGCAGCCACCGATCGCGAACCAGTAGCGGTAAAGTTCTAGCTATGTCGCCGCAGCGATCGCTCCATCACAAACGGTCGTGCAAGCCCCGTGTTCCCCTGTGCGCCCCTGTGCCCCCTGTGGTAAAGCTTTTGTTGTTGCTGTTGGGGCTACTACTAGTCGCCGTCCCCACCTCCGCCCAGGCCCGCAACTGGCGCATCACTGATTTCAAGGACACCATCTCCATCGCCCCCGATGGCACGGCCCTGGTCAGTGAAAAGATCACCCTCGCCTTCGTCGGCGCCTGGCACGGCATTCACCGCACCATTCCCATCGAATATCCCGGACCCGAGGGAACCAACTACACGCTCTTCGTTAATGTCATGAGCGTCACCGACGAGGGCGGAAACAAACTGAAGTACGATTCCAGCAAGTCCGGAAACTTTCGCGATCTAAAAATCCTCATTCCCGACGCGGTCGACGCGACGCGCGTGGTCAACATCGATTACTCCGTGCGCAACGGTGTCCGCTTCTTTGACCAATACGACGAGTTCTACTGGAACGTGACCGGCAACGACTGGCCCGTTCCCATCGACCACGCCTCGGCCTTCGTCACCCTGCCCGAGAATGCCGCCGGAGGGCTGCGCGCTCAGGCCTTCACCGGCGCCTACGGCTCTAAGGAATCCGAAGCGAGCGCCAAGGTGGAAGGCGCCGACGTCACTTTCGAAACCACCAGCCCCCTTTCCATGCGCGGCGGCCTCACCATCGATATCTACATCCCCCAGGGAATCCTCAAACCTCCGTCCGCGCTCACCAAGTTGGGCTGGTTTCTAGGCAGCAATCCGATCGTGTTCTTACCCCTGCTGACTTTCGCCGTAATGTTCGCCCTCTGGTATTCCGTCGGACGCGATCCCGATCCCGGCGTCTCCGTGGCCCCGCAGTACGAGCCGCCCAAAGGCATGTGTCCCGCCGAAGCTGGAACGCTGCTCGATGACACCATCCATCCCCGCGACATCACCAGCACCATCGTCGATCTCGCCGTGCGCGGCTACATCAAGATCGAAGAAAAGGTCGACACTTTCCTCGTCTTTCACCACAAAGACTATATGTTCCATCTCTTGAAACCGCGCGAGCAGTGGAGCGACCTGACGCCGCACGAACGCGTGATGCTGGAAAACATTTTTCTGAGCGGCACTGGAACGCGTCTTTCCGATCTGAAGAATCGTTTCTATACGGCGATTCCCATAGTGCGTGAGGACATCATGTCTTCGCTGAAGAGCAAAGGCATCTACACCCTCGATCCGGAATCGGCCAACGGCTACAGCATCGCCGCCGGCGTCGCCATCGCGATCCTCGTGGTCGCCGTGCAAGTCATGGGTTGGATGAACCTGTTCTATTCCATTCCGCTGGTGATCGGAAGCGTTCTCATTTCCGCCGTGATCTGGTGGCTTTTTGCACGCCAAATGACGGCCAAGACGGTCTCCGGCGCACGCACCAGAATCGCGGTCCTCGGATTCCAGGAGTTCATGAACCGCGTCGACGCCGACCGCATCAAGCGTATGCCGCCCGACACCTTCGAGAAATTTCTCCCCTACGCCATGGCCCTCGGCGTCGAACACCACTGGGCACAGGCCTTCGACGGAATCATAAAAGACCCGCCAAGCTGGTATGTTTCCCCGAACGGCTATGTCGGATTCAGTCCGCTTTTCTTTTCCAGCTCCATGCACAGCATGGCGTCCGACATGCATCAGGTGTTCACCTCCGCTCCCAGAGCCAGTTCCACTGGATCGGGCTTCGGAGGAGGAGGCGGCTTCGGCGGCGGTGGCTTCTCCGGAGGCGGATTCGGCGGCGGCGGCGGCAGCGCCTTCTAGCTCGTGTGGGGACGGGCACTTGTGGGGGACAAGCACTTGTGTGGGGACAGGCGATTGTGTGGGGACGGGCGCCCTCGCCCGTCCAAGCCGAGCGCCAGCTCGGCATCGCCTCAGGTGCCAGCATCGGAAACGAATCTGGAGTTTGCCGGGATCCCGTCTTCACAACCATCGTCTTCGCAACTTTGGTTCGTATCAGGGCATCGCTTCAGCGATGCCGAAATCTCCCGAAATCAGACGCCCCTTCAGGGGCTACTGCGAAGGCAGCGCGCTCTAGCATGCGCAGATGGCAATCCCTGTGCGCACCTCCACTACACCAGATCCGAAGATCGAGATTATTTTGTGCTTTCGGTTGAGTCGCAGACGACGGGATCGGCGAGAACAACAGGCGGCGTTTTCTCGCCTTCCCTAACTGTGATTTGTTCTTCCCAGTAGTATTGGGTTGGCGGAGTCTTGAGGAAAGCGATCAGCAAGAACTTCCCATAGAAGTTATGCGGTGGAGAGACAATGGTCTCTCCTTTCTTGTACTTTGACTGATAAGCAACCCTGTCGCCGCACCCGTCTGGCTCCATGCATTTGAAGGCGCCGCTGGGAATCCCTATATCAGTTTCAAAGGTTCCGTCCTTGTCGGTGTCGAACCAAGTGAAAAGCCTGAGGCGCTGCTGTTTTATTTCATGCCAATCTCCAGCCTTTTCCCCACGCTTAAGAGCGGCGGCGTTCTTTGCGTACGCCCAACCTGCTGAAAGCACTTCTTTGCAAGTAACAGAAACTGGGAGTTTGCCCAATGAGGCTTTGCTCATGAGGGCGTTCCACGCACTCGCCACGTCAGTCGGGCTGTTCCTAGTGCGGTTGTAAACGTAAAAGTGTAGAAAGGGCGCGGGACGTGGGGAACCATCGTCGTTTCTGATCGTCACGGTGCCCTGAAGTTTCTGGGAGATGTCTTCTGGTTTTAGCTTTGGTTTCGGCGTCTGAGGCTGGCTCCCAGAAGGTGCAACTTGCGCAAGGAGTGTACCACCGAGCAGCAGAGCAGCGAGGAACTGGAACGCTGAGTTCATGTGGTGTGCGACAGACGGCTCCGCTGATCTTACCTTAGCGTTCCCGATTATTGGTGTAACGTCCCAATTTCACCAGCAACCCGAGAATCACCGGTCATCGCGCGAACCGACAGTGTTTGAAGTCCTCAGCTAGCTCGCAACCGCATCCTCCAGCCTGCACTCCGCCGCCGACTTATCAGCTCTCAGCCCCATGAACACCGGCGCCCGCAGCTTCATCCCGCCCTCCGCCGTTTCATGAGTCCACTCGGCAAACTTAATTTCCGCCACCAGCTCCGGACGCACAAACTGAACCTTCCGCAATCCGCCAATCTCCCCATAAAACGGATTCTGTTTCGTCTTCAGAGGCTGCATGCGACCGAACATTTCTTTGAGCGTCTTCTGATCAAAGCCGGTGCCCACCTGTCCCACGTGAATGAGGCGTGCCTTCTGGTCGTACAAACCAAGCACCAGCGCCCCAAAATATTCGCGGCTGCCCTCCGGATCGGTATATCCGCCAACCACGCACTCCTGCCGCTGCGTGATCTTGATTTTGAGCCAGTCGGACGACCGTTTTTCCTGATAAGCGCCGCCGCGCTTCTTGGCGACGATCCCCTCCAGCCCGCGCTGCTTAGCCGCCTCAAAAAGATCCAGACCCTTTTCAGCATAGTGATCGGAAAACTGTATGACGCCGCCAGCCACAATCCGTTCCTGCAGCAACTGCTTGCGCCGCTCCAGCGCAACCCGCCGCAGATCGAGGCCATCAAGGTAGAGCAGATCGAACGCGTAATAGATAACCGGCACGCCTTCGCGCCGCGGCAGCCGCCGCTTTCCCGGCTGGAATCCCGTACGCTGCTGCATCAGGCTGAAAGAAGGCCGCCCCTCGTCATCCAGCGCCACGATTTCGCCGTCAAGAATCGCGCGCTCAGCCTTTACGAATTGCGGCAGCGCACCAAGTTCAGGAAACTGTGCGGTGAGATCATTCTGACTGCGCGACATCAGACGCACGCGTCCCTCTTCGATAAAAGCGACGGCGCGGTAGCCGTCCCATTTAATTTCAAACAGCCAGTCAGGGTTGTCGAACGCCCTCGCCGTCGGGATCGCCAGCATAGGATGGATGACCGTGGGCATAGGCCTCTCCTCAGCACCAGCAAGAGCCTTAACCGCAGAGGACGCAGAGTTCGCAGAAAATTTCTTGTTCCTTGATTTGGACGCGGCATCGTTGACCGCGACGTCGTCGGACAAGATCTTCGGTTGAGCTAAATTTGGCGCCGCCTGTCTCGGGCTCTTACTTTTTTTTTTCTCCGCGCCCTCAGCGTCCTCCGCGGTTAAAGCTTTTCGCTTGGAGTCGGCACGGGCTATCGCGTCCGCCAGCCACGCGGCCTTCACCTTCCCGCGCGATGCGGGACGGCTGCTAGTCCACTCCGCCGACCCCGCATCGCCGGCGATCTGCGCCATGGTGCGATCGGTAAGAATGGATTTGTCGTACTTGTCCCCATCAATGTCGAATCCCGCAACCACGTGACTATCCTTCTTCTTGATCAGGAGCCATTCGTTTCCTTTGCTTCCCGCGCGACCCTTGATGTGCACGAGCGCGAAGTCGCCGTTGAGCCGCTTCCCTTTCAGCCGAAACTTGAGGTCGCCCTTCGCCAGCATGCCCGCCGCTTCTTTCTCTGTGCCCGGAACGTACTCGCCATTGACCGGCACCGGCGATAGCGGCTCCCATGTTCCGGCATCCCAAACCATCACCGTACCGCCGCCGTAGTTGCCTGCAGGGATCGTGCCCTCAAAATCAAAGTACGATACAGGATGATCCTCGACCTGCATGGCCAGACGCTTGTCGGCAGGGTCGAGCGACGGGCCTTTCGGAACTGCCCACGACTTGAGCACGCCTTCCATCTCCAGGCGAAAATCGTAATGCAGACGCGTCGCCGCGTGGCGCTGTACGCAAAACCGATGCCGCGATTGTTTTTCAACCTTTGGCGGAGGCTCAGGCGTTTCCTCGAAGCGCCGTTTTCGTTTGTACTCCTCAAGCGACATGGCAAGCTATTGTAATTCCAGTTCGTGTGGTGACGGGGCTTTGCCCCGTCCAAGCGTGGCGTAGACCCGCAGGTGGGCATAAGACGATGCCTTTCCGCAACAGGCAACCACGCAGATCGTAACCCATGACCATATACTGTTCCCGTATGAAACCTGTCGCATGAAACGTGAATACCCCGAGTCTCCGCTGGTCGGTGTGGGCGCGGTCATTGTCGATGATCATTTCGACGATCGTCGCGTCCTGCTAATCCGCCGCGGACAAGCGCCTCTGCTGGGTGAGTGGTCGTTGCCCGGCGGCGTCCTCGAATGCGGAGAAACTCTGCGCGAAGCGGTGACCCGTGAAGCCCGCGAAGAAACAGGATTGATCATCGAAACGCTAGACATGCTAGGTGTGTATGAGCGCGTAATCCGAGACGACGAAGGACGCGTGCGCTATCACTACGTGCTGCTTGATTTCTTGTGCCGCGCGGTCGGCGGCGATCTCAAAGCGGCGAGCGATGCGGCCGATGTGCGCTGGTTCACGCGTGACGAATTGCCCGCGCTCAAACTTGCCTATGACGCAAATGACGTCGTGCTCAAGGGATTGGCGTCTTCGTCGACGGTTTGACTCGAGGACTCATGGAAGCACTCGTACTCACTCAAATCGTTGCCGAGCTGAGACGATTCTACGGGGCCCCCGCACCGCCTCCAGCTACGGACCCTTTTGAACAAGTGCTTTGGGAGAATGTCGCTTATCTTGCAGATGACGAGAAGCGGGCGGCAGCATTTTCGGCGCTTCGCAAAACGGTGGGACTCAGACCCGAAGATATTCTAAAAGCGAAACCTGAAAAATTACTGGCTGTCACGCGGATGGGCGGGATGGTTCCGGAACTACGGGCGCAGAGGTTGCGGCAGAGCGCCCAAATTGTCCAGATCCTGCTGAAGGGCAAGCTGAACGCCACGCTTGACGAGTCGCTGCCGAAGGCCAAGAAAACACTGCAACGATTTCCCACGATCGGGGAGCCGGGTGCGGAAAAGATTCTAATGTTCGCTGGAAAGTATCCGGTGCTTGGACTCGAGTCGAATGGACTGCGGGTGCTGTTGCGCCTCGGCTTCGCCGAAGAGCAAAAGAGTTACTCAGCCAGCTACCGCGCAATCAAGAACACTATCTCCGGCCAACTTCCGCAGGACTGCAAGTCACTAATCGCTGCGCACCAGTTGTTGCGCAAACACGGCCAGGAGCTTTGCAAGCGCTCCCGGCCGCTGTGCGACGGGTGTCCATTGCGGGATTCATGCGCTTACGCAGCGCGGCTCTAATCTGTCAAACCAGTCGGATTCCTCGTTAGCCATCATATTTCGCCATCGTCCCGGGTCGAAACATGTCTAATCGGCCATCTTGGCCACGTGCACCGGGAAGCCCGTCTTAGGCAGCAGCGACGTCAACTCGAAAACCTTGAATCCATCACCCGTAATTTCCGTTTGCCGATAGAGGCCGGGCTCGGTTTCCGCAGTTTCGTGCCGCCCCTGCAGATCGTCGAGAAATTTCTGCCCGTCTTTGAGGCTGGCTTCCCCGCCTTTGGCACGCGTCACCACCGCTTCCGTGGCATAGGAGCGGACAAGTTTCGGCCAATACTTCTGCAGCAACTGGGTGCTCGCAAAAATATCAGCCCAGACAACTTCTCCGTTCACGGCGACCACCACGCCCACCGCATTCTTATCGCGCAGTTGCCGAATGACGCTTTCGTAGTTACGCTGCACCGGTTCGGCAACGGAATCAACCTTCTGCTGCACTTCTTTGTTATCCATCACGCGGGCATAAGAGGTGGTCGAATTCACCTCAGCGGCGGCCGGAGCGGGAACAGCCGCCGCCAGCGCCTGCTTCGATCTTCCCACGTTGTCCCAGACCTGCTGCTGATTCTTGGCAGCCATCGCACTACCGCGCACACCAGGTGCGGCGAATACAGCGCCGGCGACGCCGCCTGCACTGAAGTCGTCCTTACCGTTCGCTGCTACCCAACGTCCGGGCTCGACGCAGAAGACGCCTAAGTCCACCGGATCGCTCTCCGGCGGTACGATGCGGTCTTTGCCGATGACCCGGTCCTGCTTGCCGCCGGTAACTATCTCGCCGGCGAGGAGTAACAACGGCCGCTTCGAGTTATTCACCAGCACCAGCTGATTGACCTCCGGACCGCGTACGGGACGCATGGGTGTCGCTCCGCCGGGGCGGTGACGTATGAGGCCACGCAACTGCCCGGCTTCAGTGACGACAACGTCGCCGCTGCGCAGGCCCTCATCGAGGGTAAGAAACTCCGCCGTGTCATACGACTTGCCGGCTACCACCGGAAAGATGGTCAGATTGCCGCTGCGAATCGGGCTGAGCAGCGAATAACCAGACGCTGACGTTACTTCCCCCGCCGGCAGCAGGCACGGCACCACAACCGCCGCCACTACTAACAGAGCGATCCCAACCACTACAATGACCAGCCGCATAAGTGAGCCTCCCCGCAGTAAAGACACCGCCGAAGACATCGCAGCTCCCGCGTACACGCAATCTTCTTCGTGCGACCCCTGTTCGTGCGACCCCTTCGTACGCCGCCACCCCGGCAGACCGCCATCACTCTCAAGCCAGAGCCTGCCGGGGCCCTCGTCCACGAGTCTTCCAGGAGTGCCTTTCTCTGCTCGCTGATCAAAGAACGCACGATTTATTCTTCCTTGCATCAAAAAGATTGCTAGCATCATCTGGGAGATGCCTAGGGGGATATGCCGAAGCCCGCCCAATCCGGCCAACCAGCGGACGTCGCAGCAGCTCTTTTCCTTTACGACCGCAGCGGAGCTGCAGTCTACGGCGTGAGTGCAGAGCAGTTCGCGGCCATCCTCAATGAAATTCTGCACAAGTATTTCGCTCCGGCCCCCAATTCGCCTCACTCTTCGCCGGAACAGGCGCAACAGATGTCTGACTTCTGCGCCGGGTTGCGTCTGGAAGAACTGGCGCTGGCGCGCGCATGTGCCGAAGGGAACGAGCGGGCTTGGCAGGACTTCATCAGCCGCTACCGGCAGAAACTGCACAGCATGGCGCTGCACATTACGCGCGATGGCGCACATGCCGCGGAGTTGGCCGATTCGCTGTTTGCCGACCTGTATGGCGTGAATGCCCGCGACGGACTGCGCCGCTCGAAGCTCGTGTTCTATACCGGCCGCGGTTCGCTCGAAGGCTGGCTGCGCACGGTGCTGGCGCAGGAGTTCATCAATCGCTATCGCAAGCAGAAACGCACGGTCAGTCTGGAAGAACAGACAGAAGCAGGCGTGCAGTTTGCGGCCGCGGTTCCTGATCCCGCGGCCACTTTGAGTCCCACTTCGGACCGCACTTCGGAGCAACGCCTGGAGGCAGCCACCGATGAGGCACTGGCTGAACTTTCGGCCGAGGACCGGTTTACGCTGGCGTCTTACTATCTCGATGGGCGGACACTGGCCGAGATAGCGCGCACGCTCGGGCTGCACGAATCGAGCATCAGCCGACGGCTTGATCGGCTCGCCACTGGGCTCCGGAAGCGGATTCTGGCGGGGCTGCGAACGCGGGGTATGAGCCACGCCCAGGCTACGGAGGCCCTGGAAACCGATGTGCGGGACATACGGTTGAATTTGCGCTCGCGTTTAACGCAAGATTCCGGGGCAAAAGCGTTCCCCGGAGGAAGAGGAAAGGTACCCGCACCAGACGCCGGCGACACAAGTCATGACTGAAATACCGAAAGTGCCGAAAATCGTGTACGACCGCCTGCAGGCTGCCCAGCCGGTAG
>Ga0209415_10017530_pt1 | contig 11383 bp, 11 predicted proteins | sample PeaSoiSIISIP2007_FD_187696 | JGI IMG/M metagenome (GOLD analysis project Ga0209415, IMG submission 187696) | Peat soil microbial communities from Weissenstadt, Germany - SII-SIP-2007 (SPAdes) (version 2) | ecosystem: Environmental > Terrestrial > Soil > Wetlands > Peat | place: Germany...
GACTTCCATGGCGAATGGAACTACTCGCTGCTGCCTCAATAACCGCTCAATTGTACAGTTTGTTTATGCGCGAACCCTAAGTTCCTCTGCTGTATAGCCAAAGGCCTCGGCCACAGCCGTTACCCCAGCATCTTTGCTCGACAGTGAACTTTCCGCCACAGCTCCGTACTTCGACTTGACCGACTCCAAAATCTGCTCTGTCATGGTTTTCTCCAAAAACATATACGCTAAAACGACTATATTCCTTGCGCTCATATTCGTCAAGGCGTATAAGAAATATAGACCGGCGTAATCGTCTTCGACCAAGACGGTACTTTGGTTGCAGTTTTGAGAAGCAACGGAACGAGAGACTGTTCGAGATGAGGGAACTGAAAATGGAAAGAAGCGAAGTTTCAGACCAGCCATCGCGTTGTACGTCAGGTACTTGCGGTTTAAGCGAAGAGGCAACAGAGGCGCGTTTCGCGGACAATACCGCTGAAGCCCCCGTGCAGAGTTTCTACACGGATGCGGTCGCCGAGTTGGTTGCAATCGGCGCGGCCATCGCCGCGAATTGCGATCCCTGTTTCAAATACCACTTTCAGCAGGCCAGAAAACTTGGCATCTCTCGCGAAGACATGATGCTCGCAGTCAAGACGGCTCAGAGCGTCAAGGAGACTCCGGCGAAGGCAATGTTGCAATTGGCGCAACGGTATCTTGAAGGCGATCCTGCCGGACTGCCGACAGTGCAGAGTTGTTGCGGTTAACGGTTATCCATTGAAGTCAACACATTGGGCAATACGGTAAGGATTCCATGCCAGCAAAATCGTCTCAGTTCAACGTGGAGCGCTTCTTTCAGGCGTTGGGCGACAATACGCGTCTCCGCCTGCTCAACCTGATGGGTGACCAGGAGATTTGCGTCTGCTATTTTGTTGAGATTCTTGGGCAGGCTCAGCCCAAGATTTCCCGTCATTTGGCCTATCTCCGCAGCGCCGGAATCGTTGCGACCCGGCGCGAAGGAAAATGGATGCACTATCGAATCGTCATACCGGAGAATATCGGTGCTGCGCAGGTACTGCGCCAGACGCTGGAGTGGCTCAAAGATGATCGGGCCATGCAGGTTGATCGATTACGACTGGCAAAGGCTTGCTGTAGCCCTACAAAGTTCGTTGCTCTCCAGAGCGCTCCTGTCCCTGTTTCGGTCGAACCCCAAAGCACAAATGAGGTCAAGTAATTATGTCCAGCAAACCATACACACAGGTCCAGAATTGCGCGCCGCTGCAGCGGAAACATCTTTCATTCCTCGACCACTTCCTCACGTTGTGGATAGGCTTGCCCACCGGGATTGGCTGATTCCGGTGGGATGCTCTCCTTCACCAGTGTGGGGAAGATTGCTATTTGCCGATGTTGTGCACGGTTGTGATGTACTCGTTGAACAACTGGATGTGGGCAGCTTGGGTTGACAAAAGTTGGCGCACTGGCAAAGGGAGATCCTTTTTCAACGCCTCGTCGTACATTTTAATCGCCACATCGCCGTCCTTCGTTGCCGTGTTGAGCAGCGATTGATCTCCGCCGCCCAGGTTGGCTTTGAACTCACCCCAAACGCGACGGAGGGAGGCTTTCATCGTGCCACTCTCGTTAATGTCGTGAATCCCCTCGTGATGAAGGACGGACTCCAGGTCGCCGTGAAACTCGGCGCGTTGCAAAGTCTCTTCATTGAAATAGTGCTTGAGGGTGGGGTCGTTCAACTGCTCGGCTATCTTCTGGAATCCTTTCTGGCCGTCAATCAGGCATTCAATCAGGGACTGCAGCGTCTCTTCTACTGCTTGCAGAGTTGCGGATGGGTTTGACATTCGTTTTTCTCCTTGGTGCGGTTGTGGTCAGAGTTGCGTCCCAAGCAGGAGCATAAGCAACTCCCGTTCCGTGGGTCTGACCTAGCATCCTTCAAAGTACGGGCCAACGCTGTACAGAACCGCTCACCGACACTTGCTGTGCTGATTGCCTTCTACGTGGCTATCAGTTTGATTCGATGGGGGTGAATGTATTCGTTCGGATTGTTGGGGTTTGTCTCGCCGACCACCGGATTATTTTTCGGGATGAAGTTCGTCGGCAGGCTCTTGTAGATTGTCTCGATGTGTTCATCGAAGCTGGTTGGCCATCAGCTCGAAGACTCATCTACCGGCTGCCAGAATTATTCGATTAACCTCAAGTCGGCGATGGAATACATGCGGATATTGCTCAATTCTCAACGGCGTCTAAACCCTTCATCTATCTACGGCCTGTTACATTGTTCCAGTCGGATCGGTAACGGGAAGGCCCATGTCACCGGGAAGCATTATCAGGGTGTAAATCCGCCGAATATCAAACCGAGGAGTATGCCTCTTAGTGAAAATCCAACCGTGACGCAGAATCGGGGCAGAATCGGCTCATTGAAACACGGTTTTCGATCAAATTGCTTGCTCAGTGAAAATCATGTGAGGAAACTGGGGCGTCGGTAATGTTGAGCGGTTCTAGGTGTTGTGCTTTGACGTGAATCACGCCGTCAGTGTTTTGTACTGTGCCTGAGATACGCAGAAATCGGTTGCGGGTGACGACCAAGCGGTCACGCTCAAAAACATCGGGCGTAAGAATGATGTTGGCGATGCCGGTCTCGTCTTCGAGTGAGAGAAAGACGAACCCTTTGGCGGTGCCGGGACGCTGGCGAGCGATAACGCAGCCAGCGACTTGAATGGGCGCATTGTTGCGACAGGCAAATAGATCAGTGGCTGTGAGAATGTTGATTGTGCGCAAGGCGGCGCGGTGATAGGCCATCGGGTGCGGACCAGTGGTAAGCCCTACTCCAGCGTAATCGGCGGTGAGTCGTTCGTCGATGGTCATCGCGACTAGCGGCGTAGAGGGCGAATTGGATTGCGGAGTTCGTGCGATGCCGCGCAGCAACGGGCCAACAGGACGGCCAGCTTCTTCCACTTGCCAGAGTGCATCGCGGCGATGCTCCACGCGTTCAAGTGGGTTGAGCGCGCCGATGCGAGCCAGCAGCACCAAATCCTTGCGGTTGAGCGCAGGAACACGCGTTGCTAGATCATCGACGGATGCGAATGCTCCTCGCACATTGCGTTCCGCGAGCAACGCTTCGATGGCTGTACTGCGCATTCCACGTGCGTAATTGAAGCCAATGCGTAGCGAAAGTGAGTGATCAGCTTCCTCTTCCAGCACACAGATCGCTTGCGAACGTTGAATATCGATCGGCCGCATGCGCAGGCCGTGGCGCTGTGCATCTTTGATGAGCACGGCGGACGAATAGAAGCCCATCGGCTGATTGTTGAGCAGTGCGCAGGTGAATGCAGCGAGATAATGCACCTTCAGGTATGCCGAGGCATAAGCGATCAGCGCAAAGCTGGCGGCGTGCGATTCGGGAAATCCGTACATGGCGAACGATGAAATGCTATGCACGATATTGTCTTGCGCTTCCGGGCTGATGCCGTTGCGGGTCATGCCGGCGCGCAATCGGCCTTCGAGGTTCTTCATGCGCTCCATGGAGCGGCGCATTCCAACGGCGCGGCGCAATTCGTCGGCCTCTGCGCCTGTGAAGTTGGCAATGGCCATCGCCATGCGCAACAGTTGTTCCTGAAAGATCGGTATGCCGAGTGTGCGCTTGAGCACCGGCTCCAGCGCAGGATGCGGATAGGTGACTTCTTCTTTTCCCTGTCGGCGGCGCATGTACGGGTGCATCATTTTTCCAGCGATGGGGCCGGGGCGAATGATGGCCACTTGCACGACGAGGTCGTAGAATCGCGTGGGTCCGTTGAGGGGAATCGAAGCCATCTGCGCGCGGCTCTCCACTTGAAACATTCCGACCGTGTCGGCCTTGCGCAATGTCTCATAGACGAGTGGATCTTCAGGAAGAGCGGCCAAATCGACGCTGGTGTTGTAGTGGCGCGGGATCAACTCGATGGTCTCTTTGAGCGCGGCCATCATGCCTAGGCCAAGCAGGTCAACCTTGATGAGGCCGAGATCGGCGCAGTCTTCCTTGTCCCATTGAATGACAGTGCGGCCTTGCATCGATGCGCGTTCGATAGGCACGACGCGATTGAGCATTCCCGCGCAGATCACCATGCCGCCGGAGTGCTGGCCGAGATGGCGTGGCAGGCTCTTCATGCGTTGGCAGAGGCTGAGGTAATGCGCAATGCGCGGATGATTCAGATCGAAGCCGGCCTGCGCAAAGCGGCGCTCCATTGTATCGTTTTCGCCGCGCCACTCCCAGTGACCCATCAGACTACTGAGGCGCTCAATCTGCTCTTCTTCAAAGCCCAGCGCCCCTCCCACTTCGCACGCAGCCGAGCGGCCGCGATACGTGATGACATTCGCGGTCATCGCAGCGCCCAGCGATCCATAGCGCTCGTAGACGTATTGAATCACGCTTTCGCGCTCATTGCCTGAGGGCATATCGAGATCGATGTCGGGCCACTCGTTGCGGCTCTCGTTGAGGAATCGTTCAAACAAAAGCTCCATGCCGACAGGATCAACAGCGGTGAGTTCGAGCGCGTAGCAGACCACCGAGTTAGCCGCAGAGCCGCGCCCCTGCACAAGAAACCCTTGCCGCTGACAGTAACGAACAATATCCCAAACGATGAGGAAGTAGCCTGCGAAACCGAGCTTGGCAATCAGCGCTAGTTCGCGCTCCGCCTGCACGCGAGCCTTTTGCAGAAGGGACCGCTTCAAGGGAATCTCATAACGCTTGCGAACGCCTTCATCAACGCGCTTCGCCAAATAGCTGTCCATGGTTTCGCCATCGGGCACAGGGTAATGCGGAAACTCGTAGCCGAGTTTGTCGAGCGTAAAGTTGAGGCGCTCGCTGACGATGCTGGTGTTGGCGATGGCTTCGGGAAGATCGCGAAAGAGTGCGTTCATCTCACGAGCACTGCGCAGACTGCGCGCTGCGTTTGCAGTGAGCAGACGGCCAGCGCAATCAAGCGGCGTATGGTGGCGAATGCTGGTAAGCACGTCGAGAATCTGGCGATCTGATTCGGTGGCCGCGCGCACGCCGTTGGTTGCAATGCTGGGCAGATGAAGTTTTTCAGCCAGTTGTAACAGTGCCTGATTGCGAGCCTCTTCGTCGCGCTGCTGATGGCGTTGCAGTTCAATGTAGAGATTGCCGCGCCCATAGATGGAGGCAAGCTGTTGCGCGATGGATGCGGCGCACTGATTGCTGTCATTTGCCAATGCCGCGGACAACGGGCCTTCATCACCGCCGGTCAAACAAATCAATCCCGCGGAAAACTCGGCAAGATCATCGAGCGTGGCAGTTCCTTCGGATTTGGTTGCCTCGCGCATCTTGAAACGCGTGATCAACTGGCAGAGATTCTGATAGCCGACTTGCGAAGCACAGAGCAGAACAACGCGCGATGGTTCTTTGATCGGTTGATGCGGCAACCAAGGAGCGAGCTGCAAGCGAGGACCGAAAGATGATACGGCAATTTCCGCGCCGATATGCGCCTTCACACCACAACGTCGCGCAGCGGTGTGAAAGCGAGCCACTCCGTAGAGGCCGTTACGATCAGTCAACGCCAGTGCAGGCAGATCGAGTTCGGCTGCGCGTTCGATGAGGGCATCGGGCTGCGATGTCGCCGCCAAAAAGCTGAAGGCGCTAGTGGCGTGCAACTCCACATAATCAGTCAAGCAGCGCCTCCAGTAGCCATTCGCTGCGCAGACGGTCATGCACCAGTAAACAGCTCAGAGCAAGACCGTCACGGTCTGCGGTCAGCACATCCCACTCCTCCATGTCCCAGGCATCGACGGACCACCAGGAGCCGTTCGAGCGCCACGGGCCGTATGCCGCAGCAATCTGAAAGCCTTCGCCACAATCACGAAAGTTCGTGGGCTTGTTCTCGCGCAGCGTGACTTGAATTGCACGCGGCGGACGCACACGGCGCAACGCCAGCCGCGCAGGTTGCGGATCATAGGTGGTAGTCTTCGCATCCACGCGAAAATCCTCGGTGTGAAAGCTCGCTGGACGATGTGTATCTTCAAGCACGGGCGTTCCCACGCGGTCTTCGCCGACGATGGCCTTGATGCGCGCCAGCGTCACATCCAGGCGCGAAGGCTCTGGCGTCTGCGGCGCGAAGAGTCCGAGTTGTATTTTGCTCGACTGGCCTGGTTCAGCCGTCAACGTAAGCGCCAGCACCGCGGCTTGCGGCGGATGCGCGGCCATCTCCAGATGCAGCAGTTTGAGCAAAAACTTGCGGTCCACAGTAGGCAGCGCTGGACGGATTTTCAGCAGATGAGTCGCGCCTCCTTCAAGCTTCATCTCCACGCCAAGCGAGGCCAGCGACAGCGCATGGCCAGCGGCGCGTTCCGTGAGGCAATCGATCATGCGCGCAGCGATAAACAGCAGGCCGTCCATCTGCTCGATCGGCGAATCGAATTCGTAGAACTCGCGCAGCGTGAAGGCGGATTCAATCGGCTGAAAGGTGTGCCGCGCCACGCCTCGCGCCAGCGCGCGCCACTCGCGCGCCTCCGTGCCCAATCGCGTGACCAGCTCAACCTCCGGCAGTGCGGCCAGTTCACCCAGCGTACGAATGCCCCACACGGCGAATGTTTCGCGAGGATTCTCCGCGAGGTCAAGTGCGTTGAGTGGTAGTTTTGCCAATGACGCGGCTTCTTCTTCCGCAGGCACAATCGAAATTCCACGCCTTGATGCGGCCTTGATGCGCGCGACGTGAAAGTTGGCGCTGACAGCAATCGAAACACGGAATCCTGCTGCAACCATAGCTTCGCGGATTCGCGCGACCATTTGATCTGGTGGACCAAAGAGCAGCTCGCAGCCCGTCACGTCCAACACAAACGAACAAGCATTTGCCGCGTACACCTCCTCAATGCGTGGCGAAAATTGCGCTGCGGCTTCGAGCAACACAGTGCGCGCCGCCTGCTCGACGAGCTGCGAGCGCGCCAGCAACTGCAAGCCTGCGATGCTCTCGGCTTCCATGCGGCCAAGGCCATACACCACACCGCGTTGTGCGGCCTGCCGGTTGAGGGCGCAAACGTACTGATCATGTGCGGGGCCGTCAAGCACAGCCACCGGCTGCGTTTTCAAATCAGTGCGCATACGCAGCAATGCCTGCGCCGGAAATTCGGCAGTGTGCAAGCAGGCATAGAGTTCGCGACTCATGCGCTCCTCTCCGCACTCCAAGCGGCCTTCGCGGTCCACGCGGCTTGCGCAGTCCACGTTGAGGCAACGGGCTTCCGCGTCCCAGCCATTTGCGGCGTGAAACGCTGCCGACTGCGGCTAAATTCAAACCTGCTTGCGGTGAGTACAGTCCTGCCTTGGCACTGTGCGCGCGCAGCAGCACAATCTACCACCACCGCAGCGCTCGATTGTGCGAAGGCGGCCTTGCCCAGTACGACCAGACTGCAACGGGTGCGATCCGCAGCTTGTCGAAAACGAAACCACGAGGCCAGCGGAATTCGCATCCCGTGCGCAGGATTCATGCTGCCAAGGTCGAGCACGATGGCCGCAAAGCCGCCCGCCTGCAAAAGCAGGTCAGTCGCACGCAGAGCCTGATCGAGTCTCGTCCACGGCTTTTCGCCGCTCTTCCAGCGATTCACAGTCGCCTTGCTCGCGCCGTCGCGACAGCGCACCCAGAGCAGTTGCCGGAGCCGCACGCCGCTGGCCGCGGCCGACTCTGGATCGAAGGCATCGCCGGCATCGATCCAAGCGCAGACTTGCCCCGCAGCGGTCCTGCGCGCCACAAAGGCCAGCGCCAGGCTGGTTCGCCCAGAGCACTCCGGCCCCACCAGTTCGCTGATCGCGCCCACCGGCAATCCGCCATCGAGCAGCGCGTCAACAGCCGGAATTCCCGTCACTGCAACCTCGCGAATCGTCCGCGCGACAGGGGTCAGCGCCGCCGGAAAGCGGGTTGCGAGGGCGTCCTCAATCTGGATTCGGAGTGCGGCAGCGGTGGTCATATATTCGCCTTATATTCGCTTATGATTCTCCAGATTTCCCTTGTTTGTCAATGCCATCAGTGACCATTCCCGGTTATTCTGGAGGCACGATGTGTGGCCGCTACGCCCGAAAATCCGCGCAAGAGCTATTGGCTGAATGGTTTGAGATGGATCTCGAACAGATGCGCTGGGCACCAACCTGGAACGCCGCCCCGCAGAGCTTTCAGCCAGTGGTGCGCATCCATCCGCAGACCGGCCTCCGCGAGGCGTCTCTGTTGCGCTGGGGGCTGGTGCCGTCCTGGGCCAAAGATGCCCGCATAGGACTGAACACCATCAATGCCCGCGCAGAGGAAGCCGCCGCCAAACCCGCCTTCCGCGCGGCACTGAAGAAGCGTCGCTGCCTAGTCCCGGCTGACGCCTTTTACGAGTGGCAACATACCGGCCGCAAAACCAAGCGGCCCTACGCCATTGCGCTCCAGAGCGGCGAACCGTATGCCTTCGCCGGCTTATGGGAGAGTTGGCAACCGCCAGTGGGCGCGCCGCTTGAAACCTTCACCATCCTGACGACCACGCCCAATGCACTGATGGAGCCTATCCACAACCGGATGCCGGTGATCGTTGCGCCACAAGAGTACGAGCGCTGGCTGGACCCGTCCACAGCGCCACCGCTCGATCTGCTCAGGCCCTATTCCGCCGACGAGATGCGCGCCTGGCCGGTCAGCGACCGCGTCGGCAACGTGCGCAACAACGCACCAACACTGCTGGATGAAATTCAAGACACCGAGCAATCGCTCTTTGCATGATCTATCGGGGAAAATGGATGTTCCAACGCTGATGAGACCGTCTGATAGCAGCCTGGGAGCCGATCATTAGATTCCAGTCGCAGTGGCGACTTTTCGTTACGGATCGGAGTCCGATGAGCCATTTCGAGATTCCGCGCGATCCTAGGCCATGGATTCGTACCGGCAAACGCCGATGTTGACTGGGGGGCTTCTGGAATGATGCAAAATCGCGTACCACTTTTCGAGCATTTCTACCTAATTACTTGACACCTATCCGAACGATTTTGGGGATGTGCGGACTGGAAGGCCGAACCAGCAGGCCATTCTCCTGGCTTTCTATTTTCAATTCCGAGTAGACCATGACGATCCTGCGGAACGCTTCGATGGCTTTCACTCTAAAGCAAGAGCGGCCTTGCGGTGTATCGGCGTACCCGGCCCCGAAGCTCCGGCGCAGCGACTCCCAGCTAATCAGCGTGGGCCGCGACAGATAGCTGACCCGGCGCGTCGCCCAGGCGTAGAGATCAAGCGCCAGAGGCGACTTCTTGAGAGCCTTGACCGCCCGCAAGTCGAGCGGCACCGGAGCAGCAACAATTTGCTCAAAAAAGTTCGCCGACAGGGTCACTGAAGACTTTTCAGGGCGTTGTATTGGCAGCTTTTGCGGTGTCCAGCAAAGATGGAATCTGTCCGCTACGAGGAGATTCTCTCCGCCTGAGTGCGCCTGCCCGTTGGACTCACCCGACCAGCGGGTCGAAATGGCAGCACCGACCAGCCGTTGCATCTGATCGCGGAAGCGCGGGATGGTTCCCCAGTGACCGCCTGTCGCTTGGAGTCCAAGTTGCGCCATGAAACTCGACAGCGAAAAGCCAAGCTCAAGTTCTCGATTTGCTGTGCGCACGGCCTCTGTCGTCATCCAAATGAGAATCAGGCGCGGATAGCTGCCGTATGGCAGGCCGGTCCCGCCAACATCGGAGATGCGGAGAGTGAGATTGCCGTCGGCGCGAATGTATTGCGTGCCGGGTTGCTCGCTGTGCGGCAGAGTGGTTTGGACAAGAAATTTTGCCATGAAGCCGAGAGCGCCGGCATCGACGGCGCTCTCGGTGGTGATGGTTTGCGCGATGGACAGCAGGGGGTGTGGTTGCCGGGAGACAGTGGAAGCCTTTTGCGAGCCAGTTGCGTTGAACCGTGGAGCTGACGCACGCTTATCAGCAGCCCAAATCGAATTCAGGCCGAGTATCGCGCCCACGGATGTGAGTTCGGAACTCAATCGTCTATCTACCGGATTCCAACATTGTCATCGGTTTCCAGATCCTCTCTGTGCCGCTCCAGTCGCCTTCAAAATGCACTCGCGTTTCGAAGTTCGATTCCATGCAATTATAATATAGAACTGTACATTTCTATACACGCGAATCGCTTTGTTTTAAATTCTCGGCATACGAAATTTTGTTTTCATTTCAAGAGGCGGAGTGCATTCCGCTGGCCTTCGTGCTGCAAATGCTGCCGATTCAGGGTTGGGGGCCGTTAGCGAAGTTCGCCGCCACACTCAAGGCCGGGACGCCGGTGATAGTTGAAGGCAAAATCAAGCCAGAGACGTACACGGCTGACGGCGTGGAGCACAAGACGTTTTCGATCAAGGCCGACTACATCCGCAAGATCGACTACTCAGCACCGACCGAAGCCAGCGAGAGCAAGGCGGCCAAGCCCGCCAAGAAGAAGGCCAAGTAGTGCCCGCGCAACCTGGAGGCGGCTCTTCGGAGCTGCCTTTTCTATGCCTGCTAATCAATCAACCGGTTTCCGGAATGCCGCAACGTCAGACGCCAGCTTGGGATTCTCCCAGGACGACGCAACACCGTCCTGAAAATGATTGTGAACGATGACGTAGTCCACGGTGTTCTGCAACTCACCACCCCACTCAATTACCGAGCGAGCGGAGGCAATATCGGCATCAACGACGCCGACGGCCGTCCACCTCAGATCGAGACCAGACTCTTGCATCACCCTATAGAAGTCTCGGAACCAGGGAATCATCCGATGACCCTGTGCCGCGCCGAGGTCAGCCAGAATCACGTCGGCACTGGATTCCAGCGAGATTCCCAACAGCTTGTCGTAGGTCCAACTCTCCAGCGCCGGTAGTTTGTGCGCTCTGGAAAACAGAGCCTTGAAGCTCCCCTCCGCCTTGTTGTCCGGGTCCATATCGAACAGGTCAGCGGTATAGATCGTGCTCGCGTACCACTCCGCCAGTGTCGCGATCACAGTCGTCTTTCCTACGCCCCCCTTTCCGGCGATGGGAAAGACCACCCGCTTCGGTTTCATTTCCAGTGCTGCGTTCAATCCTCGCTCCGCCCCACAAAGGCGCTCGGCTTGAATATCTTCACAGGTTGCAACCGCGCCTCCCGCTGGCGATTCTGTTCCGCTTCGCGATCCAATCTCGCCATTTCCTGCTCTCTCTGTATTTGCCATTCAGGTTTCTCCTTTGTCTCTGTGTTCTCTCTGTTCAGGCCGCTCTCGCGGACTATTGGTTGATGAACCTCTTTCCCCATCACAGGGGGCGGGAGGTTCTTGGGTTTTCTTGCGATGTGCGGCTGAATCCCTTCAATGACCCGATTTGCTGCTTTGCAGAATTGCTGGTATCCGCCGGGATACCCCTCTTCCCGTAGCGTTCCCCAGATGATGCGCCAAGTCAGACC
>Ga0209415_10017532_pt1 | contig 11382 bp, 10 predicted proteins | sample PeaSoiSIISIP2007_FD_187696 | JGI IMG/M metagenome (GOLD analysis project Ga0209415, IMG submission 187696) | Peat soil microbial communities from Weissenstadt, Germany - SII-SIP-2007 (SPAdes) (version 2) | ecosystem: Environmental > Terrestrial > Soil > Wetlands > Peat | place: Germany...
TGGCTCGGCCGGAGCCGCAACCTTGCCGGCCCGACAGTCTGCCACGTAGGCCTTGAGCGTGATCCCCTTCGCCTGGAAATCGGCCTTGGCGGCGCGCCACTCGTCCTGGCAGGCCTTGGCGGTCTTCCCCTGTGCGCCGGCCGGCGGGGGCGCCGGTGCGGCGGCAGGTGCCGGCGCTTCCGCCGGAGCCGCGGCCGTGCCGCTCCGGCACTGCGCCACATAGGCCTTCTCGGTGATGCCCTTGGCCTGGAAATCGGCCTTGGCGGCGCGCCATTCGTCCTGGCAGGCCTTGGCGGTCTTCGGCTGCGCGAGAGATGGTGACGTCACGGCAAGCATGGCGATCACCGCGGACAGCGCCGCAATTACGTGGACTCTCATCATCGGCCTCCTCGACATGTTTCGCGGTCCTCATACACCACGGGCGAGCGGTTGCACCATCGGACAGCGCACATCCCCGGCATGTCTGGTCCGGACGAGCCTCGATCGCCGATGCGATCGCGTGTCCATGGTCGCCTGCAAACAACGAGCTGACGGCTGATCGATGCGCAGTCTCATGGCGAAACAGTGGCTGACGAATGTTTGGAGCGTCGCCTCGCAGAGCGGCGGCATGCGCCGTCGGCGTCCCTCGAGCAGCGAGCCACGCGGGCTGCCCGACGCAGGGGCAGATCTCGTCATGCCTATCTTTTCAGCAGTTTGATTAACCCTTGCGCACCTTGGGATTCGGGCGCACTCTGACAACGTCGGGGCGGAAAGACCTCGATGGGAAACGTCTCGACATCCTTGAATCCGAACTCCCGAACCTCAGGAGGGTCTGATGTGCAAGAGCCTGGTGACGCTCGCCGCGGCCGTCGCGCTGGTGGCGGCGGGGTCGCTCGTGTCCGGTCGCGCGGAAGCCGGCGGGTCGCAGAGCGCGCCGCTCAAGATCAGCAAGACGACCCAGATCGCGACCGCATCCATGGTGCGAACGGGTCGGCACGCCCGGCACGACACGATTACCGAGTACTCTTCGTCCTCGAAGCGGTAAGTCGGTAGAGTCGATCCGCCGTTCGACGCGCGCGGGCTTCGGGCGGCCATGGTCTGATCATTGCCCGATGGCTGCTATCGGGCAGCGGGGATGTCGTGCGACTTCGCGTCAAGTGGCCGATCGGCGCCGGACACCCAGGCCCGCACGGTCGGCAGAACGTCGGGCAGGACCTTTTTCACCTCGTCCTTGGTCATTCCCGGGCGCACCCGCGGGTCATAGAGAATATTGAGCAGGTACTGATCGAAAATATCGAAGAAACCCATTTGCACATCGTCGTTGAACATCGTCCAGGGCACCGAGCTGTCGTCGTTGATCGGGCCCAGCGCCTGCAGCATTTCCTCGTAGGCGCAGTCGTAGAACACGAACTCTCCGGCATCGACCGGCAGAATGACCTCGGCGCGCCGGATGCGATAGCTCTGATCCTTGGCAAAGCCGCTCAGGCACTGCGGATGCAGCGACCGCGCGATCTCCCGGGCGCGGTCGGGCCCGAACGCGGCGCGGATGGTCCGCGCCAGATCGCGCGCATGCACCAGCGTCACCACGACATTGGCGGTGCTGCGATCATCCGTCATGGCGAGATCGAGGTGGTTCACGCGGGCATGGACATCGGCGACCACGGCCGCCACGTCCGCCCGCCGATCGGGGGTTCCGCGATTGACGACGAAGACCCGGACCGGCTCGTCGAACTTGCGGATGCGATCGGCACGGCGGCCGAACTGCAATTCCGCGCCGAACGCGATCTTCAGGAACCCGCCGATGATCTCGTCATTGTCGAAGCTCGTCCGCTCGGCGAGCCGTCGCGCGCCGATCTCGGCGTTCTCGGCCCGCACCGGATCGCCGACGCCAGAGATGACCGTCGCGGCCGCGATCAGCGCCGCGCAAGCGGCCCCCATCGGCAACACGCGAATGCCCGGCATGACTGCACCGATGATCGAGCGCCGGTTTCAACGCCAAAATACCGTCACGGCGTCCGCAGACCCTTCTGCGTCAGCGCCCGGACCCGTATCAGCCATACGTCGGCGCCGAATTAAGAAGCGATGCGAATCTTCGCGCTGCAGCATAAACACCGCATAAAGGAAGGTGCCTGGCTGGCGAGTATCTGTTGCGCAGGGGCCGGGACCTGGGAGACGAAACGTGGTGCCCGAGCCTGCGCGACGGGCGTCTGCAGGCTCGGTTGATGTTCCGGCGCTGGTCGAATGTCGTGCCGAGAACTCCGCGTCACGCCGCCTGGCTGAGAAGCTTCACGAAGGTGTCCGAGGATATCACCGGAGCGAAGAAGTTGTTGATCCGCTGCAACGCCGGCGCCAGCTGCTCGGGCTTTTGCGTGCCGGTGGCGTCGCCGATGACGATCGGCAGATAGCCGTTGTCGCGCGCGGCTCGGGCGTTGCCCTCGATGCACCAGTCGGTGTGGATGCCGGTGAGCACGATGACCTCGATCCGCTTGCGGGAAAGCTCCAGGGGAAGCTGGGTGCCGACGAAGGCGGTCTGCAGGGCGAGCTCGTTGAACTCGAGGTCGCCCGGGCGGACGAGCGCGCGGAGCTCGTCGACCAGCTCGTTGTCCGCCTTCTTCTTTTCGGGGGAGAAATCCAGGCCTTCCACCCAGGTCTCGTACTGGACCTTGTCGAATTCCGACTGCGGATAGCTCTCGCGGAACACCGCGTAGCCGACCCAGCTGAAGGAGACGAAGTTCGCGGCCTTGCGAGCCGCGTTGGCAGCCTTGACGGTGGCCGGCAGGCTCCCGCGCTCCCAGTGACGCTCGGCGGCCTGCGCGCCCCAGGGGCGGTATAGCGAGTTGTTCTGGCTGACCGACACGAAGGCGGCGCGCTTGCGAAGAATGCCCGCGAGATCGAGCTTCTTCCACTGCGGAGCAAGCTCGGGAATCGCCGCCACTTCATCCGCAGGCGTTGCGGCGGCAGCGGCGGTCGCTCCGGCGAGTGCGGAGGCGGCCAGCAGGCCGACACTCCCCTCGAGAAGATTGCGGCGCGATGTGACGATGGTCATGACGGGGTCCTTTCTGATGGACAGCGTTGCGGTTCGGTTGCGAAATTGCACATAGTCCATAGAACTTATATTCTATGCACTCCTTCAACGCCGTGTCAATTGGACAAGCGCAACATAGAGTGGCGCTGGGAGCCGGCTGGTCGCACGCCGGACGCTGCTCGCGACCTCGGCGTCGGGATCGTCGGGATGCGCCAGGACACCCACGAGGCGAAATCGGCACCGCTCGAGAAAAGATGGAAATCCCATTGAACCTTTCCGGGGCGCCGCGCGTCTAACAATGAAAGACCGCTGTCCGGCGGGTGGCGGGTCGAGGTGTCACATGGAGCAACACGGAGCTCGTCGATATTTTGGATTAGCGCCTTCGGATTGGTCGATGCTGCTGACAGGTGTGGCAATGGGTGCCGTACTGATCCTGTTCGCCTAGCCGACCACGAGGCAAAGGGTTACCAGCCAGCTCACGCCCCCCCATCCCCCTAGTGAACTGGCAGGAGACCCCGGCCTGAACCCCCGGGCCGGGGTCGTTTCTTTCGCGGACCGCCGCGCGCGAAAACGGGGACAGACCCCATTTATAGCTCTTCGTGGCGTCCGCGTCATGCGCGCAACCGCTCGTCGGGTGTCCGACGGCCGGTGCCGCGGGTCCACGCACAATGCGGCGGCGCGCCACGCGAACACCATGAACCGATGCGTCGGCGGCGCGATTCTGCCGGGCAGGACGCACGGTAAGGCCTTCCATTTGTGCCGAACACCGGATTTGTTCGAACGACGGCGCATGGCGCCGCTCGCCTGATCCATGCCAACGTCGCCCCGTCGAACGCACGCACGAGGCTTCAGAGGAAGCCACGCGAACGGTGCGTGTTCCGCAGGGACCGGGGCTCGGCGTCGAGTCGACCGCGACGCGATCGCGCGGTTCACCGCGTAGGCTCGAGACGCTGCGTCCTGTCCTCCAGGTGACGCGCGAAGAAGTTTCGCGCGCGGGCGACCGCGTCCTCGGTCGCGGCCGCGTTGGCGTCGTTGCTCCGGCGCTTGCGGCTCGGCGAGTCGAAGCTGTGGGTCGCGCCGGGATAGAGCTTGATCTCGACATCGCCGCCCTGCGCGCGGCTGCGCTCCACCAGCGCCGTGCAGCGCCGGTACGAAACCTCTTCGTCCGCGGTGCCGTGGAGCACCAGCGTGGGCGCATAGGGTCGAAACGGTTGGGCGTCGAAATGTCCCTTCAGGCCGCAGGCGGGATAGAACGCCAGCGCGGCGCGGAAGCCGGTTTCCGGCGTCGGCGATGTGATGCCGGGCGCGTCCGCCGAGATGGCGGCGATCGCCGCGCTGCCGCCGTTCGACCAGCCGAGAAGGCCGATGCGGTCCGCGATGACGTCGGGCCGCGAGCGCAGATCGGCAAGCGCACCATAGGCGTCGAGCGGCCGCACCGTCACCTCGTCGAGCGATTGCGGACGCTGGTCGTAGCTGAAGCGCGGGAAGCCCCGCGGGTAGCCGCGCGGGCCAAAACTGTCGACGAGGATCGCGATGTAGCCGGCGTCGGCCCATTCGCGTCCCCAGGCCTGGTGGCGCAGCGACAGCGTTGTTCCGTCATAGACGCCCTTCGCCCGCTCCGAGTAGGGACCCGCACGCCCGTGCAGCATCACGACCGCGGGAACGCGGGCGGCGCGCATGGCAGCCGGCGTGTAGACGAAGCCGACCAGCCGGGTGCGTCCATCCGCGCTCATGAAGGTGACTTGAGCAGGCGGCGGACCTTCCTCCTGCGCCTGGGCGACATCCTGGCGGAATGGGAGAGCGAGTAAGGTTGTGGCGAGCATTGCTGCTGCAATCCATGACATGGGCGCTCTCATCGCATGCTTTCTCCCGAGAAACGCGAAAAAAGAGCGAAAAAATGCGAAAAAATGGGGACAGACCCCGTTTTACAGCTTATGCGAGTGTTGAAAAATCACTCCCGCCGGTCAAGAATTCGCGGTATCATTCTGGCTCGTCGGTCTCCCCACCCTGAGGGCTGTCATGCGCAAGCTGGCCGCATCCCTTGCCCCGGCGGTCGTCGCCGGTCTGTTTCTCGCCATCCTCCCCGAAGGCGCCAGCGCCCGGCAGAGCCGGGACTGGCAGGACTGCGCGCGCAACGAGCCGGATGTGTCAATCGCCGGTTGTACCCGGGTGATCGAGCACGGCGGCCGCGAGACCGCGCGCAACCGTGCCATCGCCCACACCAACCGCGGCAACGACTACATCAACAAGGGCGACGTCGATCGCGCGCTGGCCGACTATGAGGCGGCGATCCGCTACGACGCGACCTTTCCCAATGCATTCAACGGTCGCGGCCGCGTCTACCTCCTGAGGAAGGAGTACGACCGCGCCGTCGCCGAGTTCGATCAGTGCCTCCGGCTCGATCCGAAGCACCCGTTCGCCCGCAGCAACCGCGCCATCGCGTATTCCGACAAGGGCGACTACGACCATGCGATCGCCGACCTGGACGAGGCCATCCGCGCCACTCCCGGGCGCGCCGACATCTACGAGATTCGCGGCAATGCGTTCCGGGAGAAGGGCGATCCCCGCCGCGCCATTCTCGACTACGACGAGGCGCTGCGCGCCGAGCCCGGGCGGACCGGAGCCTATTTCGACCGCGGCCTCGCCTACCAGCGGCTGGGCGACTTCGACCGCGCCATCGTCGACTACGACGAGGCGATCCGGCTCAATCCGAAATACCTCGCTCCGTTCGGGCAACGCAGCATCGCCTATTACCGCAAGGGCGATTACGCCCGTTCGCTGATCGACGCCAAGGAGTTCGTCCGGCTCGGTCGTACCAACGACGCATCCGAGGTGACCGATTTCGACGGCGCCATGCTGCTCGGCAGCGGCCTGCGGGAGAACCTGGATTTCGCCGGCTGCGCCGACGTCTTCGGCAAGGCCATCGCCGAGGTCCGCCACCCCGAGAAGGCGCATTGGTTCATCTATTTTTCGCGCGCGGGCTGCTACGAGGGGCTGCACCAGTCCGACAAGGCCGAAGCCGACTTCGCGAGGGCGCTCGAGCTCAGTCCCGACGAGCCCCAGGTGCTCAACTCGCTCGCCTTCGGATGGGTCGATCGAGGCGTCAAGCTCGACGAGGGGCTGCGCATGATCAAGCGCGCCTTCGAGCAGAGGCCCGACGACGGCTCCGTCGTCGATTCGCTGGGCTGGGCCTATTACCGCCTCGGCAATTCCGAGGAGGCGGTGAAGCATCTCGATCGTGCGGTCAAGCTCAATCCCGGCGATGCGTTCATCCACGACCATCTCGGCGACGCCTACTGGCGCGCCGGCCGCAGGGGCGATGCGATCGCCCAGTGGTCGCAGGCGCGGAGCCTCAATCCGGCGCCCGACGATGTGCGCAGGATCGAGACCAAGCTGCGCACCGGACTGCCGGAGCCGGCACCGCCGGCCGTGGCCGCGGGGCCGGCCGTGCCGGCGACGACGACGACGCAGTCGGAGCCCGCGCCGGGTCCCGTTGTCGTGGCGGTTCCGAAATCCCCGCGTGCCGATGAAGCGCCGGCGCGGCCCTCCGCCCGGGTCGCTCTCATCATCGGCAATTCCGGCTACAAGGCGGTCGCGGCGCTGCCGAATCCGCGCCGCGACGCCGAATCCGTCGCCGCGGCATTGCGCGACGTCGGCTTCCGCACGGTGCGGCTCGAGGTCGATCTCAGCCGCGAGAAATTCGTCGAAGCCCTGCGCGTCTTCGCGCGCGAGGCGGAGGGCTCCGACTGGGCGGTCGTCTATTTCGCCGGCCACGGCATCGAGATGGGCGGGGTGAACTACCTGCTGCCGATCGACGCCAAGCTCGAGACCGATCGCGACGCGCAGTTCGAGGCGGTGCCGCTCGACCAGGTGATGAGCGCGGTCGACGGCGCCAGGAAACTGCGTCTGGTGCTGCTCGACGCCTGCCGCGACAATCCTTTTTCCCGGCAGATGCGCCGCACCACCGCGTCGCGCTCGGTCGGCCGCGGCTTGGCCCGCATCGAGCCGGAGGGCGGCACGCTCGTCGTCTATGCGGCCAAGCACGGCGAGGTGGCGCTCGACGGGGACGGCGGCAACAGCCCGTTCGTCGCCGCCCTCGTCAAGAATCTGCCGACCCCCGGCGTCGAGATCAACAAGCTGTTCCGCCTGGTGCGCGACGAGGTCATGGCGGCGACCGGCCGCCGGCAGGAGCCCTTCGTCTACGGCTCGCTGCCGGGCGAGGACTTTTTCTTCACCGCAGGGAAGTGACGTCGGAGCGGCGCCGACGCGATGCGGGCCCCGCAAAATCCTTCCGCGGGGCGGCGGGATAGTCTATCGTTTTAGCCATGACAAAACTCCTGGAGCAGGCTCTTGAAGCCGCACGAGCCCTGCCGCCTGACATGCAGGACGACGTGGCCCGCATCGTGCTTCAATTTGCCGGCTACGAGCAGGCGGTTCTGCAATTGACCCCCGAGGAGGACGCGGCGCTGGCCCGGTCCGAGGCCGCCGCCGCACGGGGCGCGTTCGCTACCGACGCAGAGGTGCGGGCCGTCTGGTCGAACGCGGGAAGCTCTCACCGACCTTGAGGGGGTACTCGGGAGCGGAGAGGCGCGCACACAGGGAGAACCGCCCGTGGACATCGCCGGGACGCACGAGCGCAACGCCGATCAGGTCGCCTACTGGAACGGGCCGGCCGGCCGGAAGTGGACGGAGCGGCAGGAGGACCAGGACACTCTGCTGGCGCCGGTCGCCGAGCTGTTGCTCGCCCGGGCGCGCGTCGAGCCCGGCGAGGTGGCGATCGATGTGGGCTGCGGTTGCGGCGCGACCGCGATCGAGCTCGCCAGACGGGTCGGCCTGACCGGCCGCGTGCTGGGGGTCGACATCTCGGCTCTGATGCTCGCACGCGCCCGCGAGCGGGCGCCGGCGGGCGCCAAGCTCGACTTCGCGCTCGCCGACGCGACGACCTATCCGTTCGAGGCCGGTCGTGCCGATCTGCTGTGCTCCCGCTTCGGGGTCATGTTCTTCGCCGAGCCGGCGCTGTCGTTCGCCAACATGCGCCGCGCATTGCGGCCCGGCGGCCGCCTCGCTTTCGCCTGCTGGAGAGAGCCGCGCGCCAATCCGTGGCTGATGCTGCCGCTTCAGGAGGCCTACAAGCACGTGCCGCGCCTGCCGGAACTCGGATCCGAGGACCCGGGGCCGTTCTCGTTCGCCCAGGAGGAACGCGTCCGCCATATCCTCGGCGAGGCCGGGTTCTCCGGCGTCGCACTGGAGCAGTCCGATCTGTCGGTCGATCTCGCGATTGGACGCGGGCTCGACGCCGCCGTCGAGGCCGCGCTTCACATCGGCCCGGCGAGCCGTGCCCTGGAGGGACAGCCGGCCGAGTTGCGGGACGCGGCCGCCCGTTCGATCCGCGCGGCGCTGGCGCCGTTGCAGCGCGGCGACAGCGTGCCGCTCGCCGCGTCGATCTGGATCGTCACCGCGAGCAATGTTTGAACACAGGCGGGTGAATTGCGATTCGTTGACTTTCGAGCATCTCGTGGCTTTCGCGTCGCACGCAGCTTATCTGTCGGGACCTGGTCGGCGGTTTGTGGAAGGCTGACGGTGGGATCATCGCTCAGTCGTATGGGAGGACCTGGACGTTCCAGGACTTATGCGCCCACCCGTGATCGGACGACCAGATGAATGGTCCCATGGCGGTCGGCACCGGCTCCCCGTTGGTCTGAGGCTCGACGGCGACGGGCCCGCGCAACAGTTCTCCGCGCCACGATGAGGCCGTCGATTCCGCGCCGCTCTTGAACAGTTTGTACGACCATTGATCCGGCATGATGTTGTTGTCCATCCCCGGTGTCTGCGGGATCAGTCCATACGGCTTCCACGGCGGTCCGGCGGCGACGCTCACCAGCACTCCGATGTCCGTCGTCACCGTCTTGCCGACGTCCACGTCCACGACCTGTCCGTTCTCGTTGTACAGCGTTCCATGCCACCCTTGGCTTCTGGTGCCTGGAGCCGTGACGTCTATTTCGTAGACGAGATGCTCGGTGCTCACGGGGCGTTTCTCCAACGTCGATGCTGTCGGCACGGCAGCCTCCATAGGTGCGACCGGAGCTTGCGACTTCGGCGTACACAGAAGATCACGACGCTGGTCGGTTGGCGTTGACATAGGTCAACCGATGGCTGCATGGGCGGAAAGTTTACAGCATCCGGTCCTGTCGAGAGTTCCGCGGCGGAGGCTGTCTGCGGACATCGGTCTCCTGTGAGAGACGAGTTTTTCACGCGGCCTGGCCGAGAAGGCCACGCCTGATCACGGACGCCGGTGCGCCAGCTCCACCGCCTGGCGAAGGGCTTCGAGCAGGCTGCGCTCGTCGGCGGCGCCGGTCCCGGCGATGTCGAATGCGGTCCCATGATCGACCGATGTGCGCACCACCGGCAGGCCGACCGTGATGTTCACCCCGGCCTCGATCCCGAGCACCTTGATCGGGCCGTGTCCCTGGTCGTGATACATCGCCACCACCAGGTCGAAATCCCCCCGCGCCGCCCGGAAGAACAAGGTATCGGCGGGCAGGGGGCCATCCACCGCCCACCCTCTGGCGCGGCAGGCCGCAATGGCGGGCGCGATCTTGGCCGCCTCCTCGCCGCGCCCGAACAGTCCGTTCTCCCCGGCGTGCGGATTGATGGCGCACACGCCGATGCGCGGGTTGGCGATGCCGGCCTTCACCAGGGTGTCGTGGCCGCGCCGGATCGTCCGTTCGACGAGGCCGGGCTCGATCCGCTCGATGGCGTCCAGCAGCCCGATGTGGGTGGTGACGTGAATCACCCGCAGCTTCGGCGCGGTCAGCATCATCGATACTTCCGGCGTTCCGGTCAGGTGGGCCAGCAGCTCGGTGTGCCCGGGATAGCGGTGGCCGGCGGCATGCAGCGCCTCCTTGCTGATCGGCGCCGTGCAGATCGCGTCGGCCTCGCCCGCCATCGCCATCCGGCATGCCCGCTCGATGTAGCGGTACGCCGCCTCGCCGGCGACGGCCGAGATTTTTCCGAACGGCAGGTCGGGCGGCACCAGGCCGACGTTGACGACGTCGACCGTCCCGGGCGCGAACCGCGCCGGGCTGTCGGGAGACACCGCGTGCACATCGAGCGCGGATCGGACGATCGCGCCGGCCTGGCGCAGCCGGCCGGCGTCGCCGACCACCAGAGGGCGGCACGAGGCGTGGACCTCGGCGTGAGCCAGGGAACGCATGACGATTTCCGGGCCGATGCCCGTGGGGTCGCCCATGGTGATGGCGATGATGGGTCGTGTCATGGTGCTCGACCTGGGTCCTACGTCGCGGCGGGGGCCGCGGGTCCATCCTCGAGGCGCGCCAGGCACCGGCACAGTGTGTCGGCGTCGCCGAACTCCCCGGCCTTGGTGACCACCGGAATGGACAGCGCGCCCAGGGTGATGCCCAGCGGCACACCCGGCTCTACCTCGTCGAGCAGCCGGATGCCATGGACGCCGAGGCGTGACAACAGCGCGCGGGCGGTCTGGCCGCCCGTGGCGACCAGGGCGCCGATCGCAGGTGCGACTGGCGCCACCAGCGCGGCCAGGCTGGCCGCCAGCTCGGCGCCGCGGGCGAGGTCCGGGCTCGCCGACGGAACGGTCTCCAGCAGGACGTCCTCTCCGGCCGCCAGTGTGTCCGACAAAACCTGTGCCATCGCCCGGTAGCCTGGCGCCCGCGCGCCGGCGAGCAGGATCTCAGGAGCCGCCGCCACGTGGGTCACGAACCGGCTTTCCACCAGCGCCCGCGCCTGGCGCCGCGAGGCTTCGGCAAGACTGCCGACGACGGTCAGGACAGGGCGGGCGACCTGCGTCCGCAAGGGCCTGCCCATCGACGCCGGAGCGTTTTCCTCCATTGCGGCGAGCGCCGCCGCCAGGCCGGCGGAGCCGACCCAGACGGTTCCGACGAGTTGCCGGGATGCGGCCGCCACGATCGCGAGGTCGGCGTGGGACGTGCAATCGCAGACCACCGCGGCGGCCCCTCGTCGCTCCGCGCCCCGCATGCGGTCGAGCACCGGCCCGGGCCCGGCCCGGATGTCGTCCAGTGCGATCACCTCGGCCGTCAGTCCGGCCGAGGCCAGGACGTCGGGCAAGGCGGCGCTCGCGTAGCTATGGTCGCGTGCCCACAGCGGCGTGCCTTCCAGCGGCAGGCCGTCGACCAGGATTCGGCCGCCCTGCGTCACCCGGCCGGTCGCCGGGAACGCCGGGGCGACCACCGCGAGCGGCGCCCGCCGCCCGGCGCCGGACGCGAGCGCGCTCAACTGGGCGGCCAGCTCGGCGGCGGGTTGTCCGCGCAGCGTGGAATCGAGCTTCTTGTAAAGACGCACGCCTGGCCGCCAATGGGCGGCAAGCGCCGCCACCTGGCGGG
>Ga0209415_10017533_pt1 | contig 11381 bp, 11 predicted proteins | sample PeaSoiSIISIP2007_FD_187696 | JGI IMG/M metagenome (GOLD analysis project Ga0209415, IMG submission 187696) | Peat soil microbial communities from Weissenstadt, Germany - SII-SIP-2007 (SPAdes) (version 2) | ecosystem: Environmental > Terrestrial > Soil > Wetlands > Peat | place: Germany...
CGGCATCAACTATGGCTTCGGTTATTTCGGTCGTGGTTATGAGGGCGGACGCTGGAACAACGGGCATTTTTTCTACAACACAACTGTGAATCACGTGAACGTCAACTCTATCCACAACGTTTACAACACCAGGGTGAACGAGGGCGAGGTTAACCATGTCAGCTACAACGGTGGTAATGGCGGGATCAATGCTCGCGCCACGTCCCAGGAAGAGGCCGCAGCCAACGAGAGACATATTCCGCCTGTAGCCGCTCAGACTCAACATGCGTGGGCCGCCCGCAACAGCCCCCAGCAACGCTATTCTGCGAACCACGGGACGCCGCCAGTTGCTGCAACTCCTGGCGCCAACATGGCGGTCCATCCCAAGGACCTGCCGCCCGTCGAACGGGCCGCTGCACCAAGCACGGGGAACGCGAAGCAGGACCAGAAATACCAACAGCAGCAGGAGAAGCTAGTCGCGAAGCAGAACCAGGATCGGCAGAAACTCCAGCAGCAGCAGGACAAGGAACATCAGCAGCTGGCCAAACAGCAGGCCAATGAAGCAAAGACGCAGCAGGTGGAGCAGCGGCACCAGCAACAGACGCAGCAAATGCAGCAGGGACACACGCAGCAAATGCAGCAGATGCAGCAGAGACAGCAGCCGGCTGGCGGCGGCGGAGGATCTCACGGCGGTGGCGGTAGCGGTGGCGGGCATCACTAATCGAGTTTCGATATGTTTCCGGAGGCCCGCGACGGCCGACACTGAAATTCGTTCATTTTCCGATGCAGAACGAGCTGAAGATCAGGTTGAGGATGTCGTCGGCGGTGGTGGCCCCGGTAATCTCATCCAGCGCACGCAGCGCGCCGTAGAGGTCGAGCAGGAGCATCTCATGGGGAATTTTCTGTGGGACTGCCCCCGCGGCTTTCACCAGTGCGCCAATCGCATCGGCGACCAACTGGTTCTGACGCACATTGGTCAGGAAGCCGCTCTCGCGCTGTGCGCCGGTATCCCCGCCGACTAGCTGCAGAATTTTCTTACGTAATTCCTCGATTCCTTCGCCGGTGAGCGCCGAGGTAGCTACGCAGCCGTCAGGCGGCACCAACTTCGCTAGGTGCGGCGCTGCCGGCCTGTCAACATCGGAGTGTGCCTCCGGCACAAGGTCAATCTTGTTGAGGACGACAAGCCGGACGCGGCCTTCGGATTTTGCGACTAACTCGGCATCCTGATTCGAATCTCCGGTGTCGCGAAACTCGGCGGGATTCGCCACATCCAGCACAATCAGCACTACGTCAGCGTCGGCCAGCGCTTCCATCGACTTGCGCACGCCTATGCTTTCGGCCTCATCCTTCGCGACGCGAATGCCCGCAGTGTCGACCAGCCTCACGGGAATGCCGCCGATCGCAACCGTCTCGCTGACCAGGTCGCGCGTGGTGCCGGGCGTGGCCGTGACGATAGCTCGCTCGCTTTCGACCAGACGATTAAACAGGCTTGACTTGCCGACGTTAGGCTGTCCGACAATGGCCAGCGTCAGCCCGTCATGCACCACTTTGCCGAAGGCAAAGCTGGCCAGCAACTCCTCGAGCGGCCCGCAGATCGCGGCGATGCGCACCAGTATCTGCTCATCGGCAATCACCGCGACATCGTCCTCGGCAAAGTCCACTCCCGCTTCCATTGTGGCAATAAGCTCCACCAGCTTCTGCTTGATGGGTTGCAGCCGCTTGGACAACGCGCCTTCCAATTGCCGAGCCGCCACTTGCGCCTGGTAGAGCGTTTGCGACTCGATCAGGTCGCGCACTGCTTCGGCCTGCGTCAGGTCGATGCGGCCGTTGAGAAACGCTCGCATGGTGAACTCACCCGGCTCGGCGAGCCGCGCACCGCCTGCGATCGCCGTCTCAACCACATGCCGCAACACGACGGGCGAGCCGTGGCAGGAAATCTCGACCACATCGTCGGTTGTGTAGGAGTGTGGTTTTGCGAAGAAGGTGACGACGACCTCGTCGATGCGTTCGCCACTGGACGACTCGATCAGCTCACCGAAATGAGCGTGGCCGGCTTCGACATCATGCTCGCGCGCCAATCGCAACATGGGACGGGCAATAGCGCGCGCGTCAGCCCCCGATATTCGCACCACGCCGATGCCGCCGCGTCCCGCAGGCGTGGCGATGGCGACGATGGTGTCGTCAAGGTGCATGACGTCAATTATTAATTAAAACGACTTGGAAGGCCTCGCTCGTCGCTCTTCGCTTGATCACTTCGCCACAAACATCGCCACGCTGCGCCCCTTCACCAGATAGCTTTCCTGCGATAACAGCGGAAATTCCTGACCGTCTTCTGCGATGTCGAGGGGTGAGGCTTGCGCGGTGTCCACGACGCGGAACCATTCGCGGTCGCCAATCTGGGGAAGCTCAAACTCCAGATCGCCGGAATATGCATTGGCGATGAAGTGCAGGTCGTCGCGCGCGTCGCCTTCGTGCAGTTGCGTCAGTTGCATGGCAACCGTACGCGATTCGTGGCCCCAGTCCGGCTTCATGCGCTTTACACCATGCCAGGTGATGTGAAAGCCGCGTTCGCCGTTGAGCTGAAAATCGGCGCGCCGCAGCAGCGGACAGTGTTTGCGAAAGGCGATCATCAACTGGAAAAAACGCAGCAAGCCGGCGTTCGTCTCCGCCATTCGCCAATCCACCCAACTGATCTCGTTGTCCTGGCAGTAAGCGTTGCTGTTGCCCTGTTGGGTGCGGCTGATTTCGTCGCCCGCGAGGATCATGGGCACGCCGTGCGAGACCAGCAGAATCGCCGCAAAATTCTTTTGCTGCCGCCGGCGAAGTTCCATGATCGCGGGATCATCCGATGGGCCTTCCACACCACAATTCCAACTGAAATTAGCGTTGTTGCCGTCGGTGTTGTTGTCGCCATTGGCGAGGTTGTGCTTCTCGTTATAGGAGACCAGATCGTTCAGCGTGAAGCCATCGTGGCAAGTCACGAAGTTAATGCTGTGATACGGCTCGCGCGCGCTGGTCAGATAAAGATCGGGACTTCCCAGCAGGCGAGTCGCCAGCGGCGAAGTCATCCCTGCGTCACCCTGCACGAACTTGCGGACGTCGTCGCGAAAGATGCCGTTCCACTCCGCCCAGCGTCCCCAGGAAGGAAGCGTGCCGACCTGGTAGAGGCCGGCCGCATCCCAAGCTTCGGCAATGAGCTTGGTGTTGGCCAGCACCGGATCGTACGCCAGGCTTTCCAGCAGCGGCGGATTCTTCAGCACTCTACCGTCCTGACCGCGCCCCAGGACCGACGCCAAGTCGAAGCGGAATCCGTCGACATGCATCTCCATCACCCAGTAACGCAGGCAATCGACGATGAAGTCGCGGACCACGGGATTGTTGGCGTTCACGGTGTTGCCGCAGCCGGTGTAGTCCACGTATTTGCCGGTATCGGGATCGAGAATGTAGTAGGTGGGATTATCGATGCCGCGGAACGACCAGGTTGGACCTTGCTCATCGCCCTCAGCCGTGTGATTGAACACCATGTCCAGGATGACTTCGATTCCCGCCTCATGGAAGACGCGAACCATCCGCTTGAATTCTTGAATTTGCTCGCCGTCGGCCGGATTGGAAGAATAAGCCGCGTTGGGCGCGAAGATGGCAGTCGGCTGATAACCCCACAGGTTCAGCAGCGGCTCGCCGGTGAAAGGATTGACGCGGTCGGTATCGGATTCCTCGAACTCATTGACCGGCAGCAATTCGACCGCAGTCACTCCCAGCTTCTTCAGATACGGGATCTTTTCCACCAGGCCGGCAAATGTTCCCGGATGCGGCACTCCGGAAGACGGATGCTGCGTGAAGCTGCGGACATGCGCCTCATAAATAATGCTGTCCACCAGGGGAATATTGAGCGGCTGATCGTCTCCCCAATCGAATGGATGCTCCACCACCAGGCTGTTGCGGTAGGGCCGCGCGCCCGGCTTGTATTCACCCCATGCGCCGCCATTGGAGAGCGCGTGCGCATAGGGATCGAGCAACACATGCGAGGGATGGAAGCGATACACCTGCGGATCGGGATTGGGCTGCATATCGAAGCGGTAACCGTACTGGCCGCCGGCGTCCAGCCCCTCGACGAACACGTGCCACACCTGGCCGGTTCGGTTGGCCAGGGGATCGAGCGCGAACTCCACGTACGGATCCCGCGCTCCCGGCTGGAAGAGCACCAGCGTGCACGCGGTGGCATGCTTGGAAAAAACCGCAAAGTTCACGCCGCGGCGGCGCACCGTGACGCCTAGCGGCAGCGCTACTCCGCGGCTTACACTTTGCCCGGGCGAGGTAGTGAGCGGCGCCTTCTTCGGTGCATGTTGGGTAAAGGACTTGAGTGGCATGGTTCGCGCCGACCATTGTGCGCTAGAGGGGGCGCTTTGGAACAGCAAAAAGTAACGCGCAAAAGAGCTATGCGGATATTCACCACGGAGACACGGAGCTCACGGAGAAAACTTCTTCTAGAAGCCATCTCATAAATGCTTTGTAACAGGGCACGACTTCAGTCGTGCCGATAAGCTTTTTATTTTTGTCATCCCGAGCGGCCTTCAGGCCGCGAGAGATCCGCTTTTCGGACTTTTTCGGCAGCCTGCCAAAAACTCCGTGGCCTCCGTGCCCCGGTGGTAGCAAATTTCGCCAGGGAGCGAATGCTCACCCTCGCCCCAGCAGCTTGCGCGCAATCCTCGCGTATAGATCAATCGCCTCCAGGAGCTGCTTCTTCTCGATGTACTCGCTGTCGGTGTGCGCAACATGTATCGAGCCGGGACCGATCAGCAGCGGTTTTCCCCAACGTGTCAGCGCAGGAATGTCGGTGGTGAAGGCGGCAACCATGGTCTCGATGCCGGGAACCGTGCCCAGCTCCATGTAAGGAATTTCCAGCTTGAAGTTGGCTTCGGCTTTGTTGCCCGCCGCCTGCGTGATTTGCCGCCGAAGTTCTTCCGCCGGGCCGACCAGGCGAAAGAGCAACTGCGCCACGGCGTGATCGGGAATGACGTTGGGCGCGCGACCGCCCTCGATCTGCCCAACGTTCAACGTGCACGGACCGGCCTTGGGATTACCTGGCAGCTTCAGCTTGCGAATCTCATGCAGCGCGTCCAGCAGCTTTTCGATGGCCGACTCACCCAGCTCTGGATAAGCCGAGTGCGCCATTTTGCCGCGCGCAACCAGCTCGACGCGCAGCGTCCCCTTCGATGCGATTGCCAGCCGGTTCTCGGTTGGCTCACCATTGATCAGGAACTTCACGCCTCGCGGCTGCTGATTGGCTGTCTGCGCGCCCTGGCTGTCGCGCTCCTCACCCACCAAAAACAGCAGGCCGACATGAATGCCTCCCGCCTGTAATTTCTCCGCTGCCGCAATCTGCGCCACGATGATGCCCTTCGCGTCGCACGAACCGCGGCCGTAGATGCGGTCCGCCGTCTCCGAGGAAGGAATGAATGGGGGCACCGTATCCATGTGGGTGGAGAAGGCAAGCTCGGGTTTCGGGTGTGCGGGATGTGTTGCCCAGATGTCGAAGCGATCGCCTTCAACCGGTATGCGCTCGACGTTGTAGCCGAGGTGCGTCAACTCGCCGGCGAGCGCTTCGCCAACGGCTGCTTCCATTCCCGTGGTCGATTCGATGTCGATGAGCTTGCGAGTGAGAGCGAAAACATCCATCCACGCAGGATAGACGATTTCACTACCCTTCGGCTTCGCTCACGGCAGGCAGAGACACAGAGAACACAGAGAACTTGAAAATTTCGCTACTTCGGCTTGCCGCTGAGTCCGGCCCACTTCTCCAGCAGCCCCAGCGTGGCGGCATAGTCCAGATCGTCCCAGCCTTCTTCGCTCGACAGCTCATAAATCTCGTCCACGGTCTCCAGCGCGGGCAACTTCACCCGGTGCTCCTTCGCCATGTCGAGCATGAGGTGGATATCTTTATGCATCAGGCGCAGCGGGAAGTTGGGCGAGTAGTCGTGGCGCAGCACAAACGGCGCTTTGTAGTCCACCACGCCGGAGCGCACCATCGAAGCCTGAATCAGCTCGATCAGCTTGGTCGGCTCAACGCCCAGCTTGCGCGATAGAACGAAGGCCTCGGCGAAACCCTCGTAGATCAGGGCAATCATGAGGTTCATGCCCAGTTTTGCGGCCTGCCCCTTGCCGGTGTCTCCGATGTGGATGACCAGCTTGCCCATCGCTTTGAACAGGGGGTCCAGGTATTGGACCGGCTCGGTTGCGCCGCCGACGATGAAGATCAGTTGTCCGTTTTCCGCGCCCATCTTCGATCCAGTGACTGGCGCGTCTACCCAATGCACGCCAGCAGCATTCACCCGCTCGGCAAAACGCAGCGTGGCCGACGGCGAAATGGTGCTGGAGTCCACTACAATCGCCCCTTCTTTCAACGATTGCACTGCGCCGTCGTCGCCAAACATCACGCGCTCGACAGAGGCGGTATCGGCGACGCAGCTCCAAACCACCTCGGCTTCCTTGGCCGCATCGGCCGGAGAAACAGCGGTGGTTGCGCCGTCGACGTGCTGACGGGCAGTGCGGTTCCATACCGAAACTTCATGCCCGGCGGCTACCAGCCGCGTGGCCATCGGACGTCCCATGATGCCCAAACCGAGGAAGGCAATACGCATGTGTTGCTCCTTAGACTTTCGGAATTGGACACGCGCTGGCAGGGAGCCGCTGGCGCATCGGCCCGAAACTAGATTTAAGCTGAGTGCAACAGTAAGGTCAAGGAAGAGATTGCAATCAGTTCTGAATCAAATCAGATAAATCTTGTTATCGCGAGGACCGGCGAGCCGCATCGCGCAAAGGGTAACGCGCGTCTAATGAGTTGTAACGATCATGTTAGGACCTTCAATTCGGCGCAAGGCCAGCCGCTTTGGAACTCTGGTGCGCCACTCTGCCATGACCCCGCGCACTGGAGTTACGCGCAAGCCGGTGCTGGCTGATCGCAGTGAGCTGGGCGTCACATTCATCGGACATTCCAGCTTTTTCCTCCAGATTGCGGGCAAGAACATTTTGGTTGACCCCAACTTCGCCCGCTGGATTTTCGTGCTGAAGCGGCTGCGGCGGCCAGGGCTGAGGCTGCGCGATCTGCCGCCCATCGATGCGGTGTTGGTCTCGCACGCGCACTTCGATCATTTGCATCGGCCGTCGCTGCGGGCAATTGCGCGGCTCACGCGCCGCCGCTCCGGCAAACGGCCCGTGATCGTTGTGCCGCATCATGTTCGCGACCTGGTTAGCGATCTGGGGTACGGCCGCATTGTCGAACTCGATTGGTGGGAGGAGCTGCGGCTCGGCCATCTCGAGGTTACGCATGTTCCTTCGCGGCATTGGGGCGCGCGAATTCTGCGTGATATGTATCGCGGCTACGGCGGATATGTTTTGCGAGCGGGACAGCATTCGCTCTATCACGCCGGCGACACGGCATACTTCGATGGCTTCCGCGAGATTGGCGAGCGCCTGCGGCCTGAGGTGGCGCTGCTGCCGATCGGCGCGTATCGTCCGGATTCTTATCGCGCGATGCATACCAGTCCCGAGGATGCGGTGCAGGCCTTCGTCGATCTGGGCGCACGCTGCATGGTACCCATGCACTATGGGACGTTTCGTTTGTCGCATGAGCCAGTGGAAGAGCCGCTGCAACGGCTGAAGCTTGAGGCCAAGCGCCGCCGCATCGAGAAGAAGATTTGCGTGCTGGAAGAGGGTGTGACCAAGCTGTTTGAGTGACCACTAGCCACTGGTTTGGAGGATCGCATTGAAGAGAACCGCTTTCGTACTGCTGTTAACCACATTACTCGCGATGTCCGCCTTCGCCGCCGACACCTACCAGCAAGGCAAGATCGTGAAGTGGGAGAACGGCACCTACGCCGACAAATCCAAGAAGCACCCGACCAAGAACTGGGTCATCTATCAGCTACAGACGGACACCACTACCTATTCCATCGCCCGCCAGAAAGAAACCAAGCCCCAAATGCAGGCCGGAGACACGGTGCAATACGAGCTCAAGAAAAACACTCAGATCAACGTGATCGACGCCAACGGCAAGAAGCACGAATACCAGATCGTGGGACAAGCGGCTGGGCCGGGACAGTAATCGCGCGCTGTTATTTCCGGCGAGGCCGGCGAATGGGAGAAGCGAGTATTCCGGAAAGGTGCTCGACCTCGGTCACCACGCGATCCAGATCGTCGATCAGCGGCTTCAGCCGGTGGGTCACGCCGCCCAGTCGATACTCGCGCACCAGCGACCTGTAGTACCAAAGCGTCTTTGCCTTGGGCACCGAAAAGCGCGAGAAGGCGATCTCGCCGTCGTTGCGCAAATCGCGCAGGACGGCGCGCGCGTTGTACAGCTTGTCGGCAGCCGACACAAAGCGCGTCTCGGCGTCCTCATGCCGCACGCGGCGCAGATAACGGAACTTGCGCCGCTCCCAACTTTCCTTTTTCTTTGGGTCCTCCACGTAGGAGTCGGTGCAGCCATCGACGATCTTGGCCACACGCGCCCCAAAAATCTGATCGATCACCTTCAGCATTGGCCGCCCGCCGTGGTCCTCGACGGCATCATGCAGCAGCGCCGCAATCGCCATTTCCTCGTCGCCGCCATAATCAAGGACGATGGAAGCCACCCCCAGCAGATGGGAGATGTACGGAATGCCGCTCTTCTTGCGATCTTGCTCGCGGTGTACCTGCGAGGCGAAAAGCAGGGCATGATCGAAGCGCGTGGAGAGCGGAACGAACTTGCGATCGAACGAGGCAGGTCGCTTAGTAGGCATATCAGCGCAGGAAGATTGCTGAAACAGAATAACGGAAAATTGGTGGAGCAACTAGATGTGAATGCTTGCTAACGCCCTCACCCACAGTCATCACAACTCTCGCCGCGCAGACCTTGTACCCCCTCCCGCGCGATGATCGGCGTCATGACCAGCGCCGCAGCCGAATCGGCCCACCACCAGCCCAGCAGCGCGTGCAACAGCAGCCCAGCCAGAAGAATTGCCGAGAGCCACGCGCAGAAGTCGGCTTGGCGCGCGTCGGCATGTAGCGCTCCACTATGGATCTGTGCTGCTACCCGCCGCTTGGCGCGGCCCAGCAGCGGCATTACGATCACCGCCGCGACAGCAATAAGAATGCCGGGCAGGCTGCGCTCCGGTTGCGCTTTCGTCCATAGCGCGCGGATGGATTCGATGGCAACGTAAGCGGCCAGGAGCAAGAAGCAAACTCCTACCAGGCGATGCGCGGTTCGTTCGGCGTGCTCCCGTTGGTCTGCATTCTGGTCGGTGCGCAATCTCCACAACAGAATTCCCGCCGACGTGGTTTCGATCACCGAGTCGAGCCCGAATCCGACCAGCGCGATGCTTCCCGCCAGCAGTCCCGCGACCAATGCCACCGCAGCTTCAAAGCTGTTCCACGCGATTGTGAGGTGCTCCAGACGCCGGCCGCGCGCGATCAGTGCCGCTCGATCCGGCATAACAGAAGAGGTCGCGGAATGGGTCACGACGAGCTTCACGACTGCAGAGAGTATAGGCGGAATTCTCGCGTCTACTGTTTGGAAATATGTTGTTTTGGCTAGTTGCTAATTGCTAATTGCTCGCTCAATCCAGCCTCACCAGAAACACGCCACCCTCTTTCACGTGCGTCTTGCTGGCGACCTCCTGGGCTTTGCGTTTGTCATCGCCCTCAGGACGAATGCGGACCCACTCTCCTGTCGGCCCGGTGAACTGAATGACGTTGGCGTCCTCGTAGCGGTCCTGCAACTTTTCTTTCAGCTTGCGAGCTTCACTCTCGCTATGGAAGGCGCCAATCTGCACACACCAGCGTCCGCCCTCCAGGATAGGCGCAGGCGCCGACAGCACTTCCAGCTTCACCTCCGCTGTCCCCGGTCGCCAGATATCAACGGCCTTGGCCGCCGCTAGCGAGAGGTCGACGATGCGGTCTCCCACGAATGGCCCGCGATCGGTGATGCGCACCATCGCCGAGCGCCCGGTGCTGAGGTTCGTCACCCGCACCATGGAGTTCATCGGCAGCGTGCGGTGCGCGGCGGTCATCGCGTTCTGATCGTAGATTTCGCCGTTGGCTCCGCGATGGTGGTGATACGGAGGCCCATACCAGCTCGCCAGCCCGGTCTCGACGTAAATGGGCTTGGTCTTGTGTGGGACTGCGGGCGGGGGCTCGCTAGTGGCAGTTGTGGGCGATGCGGGCTGCGGCGCTGTGATCGTCGGCGGAGGCGGAACGGGCTGGCTGCGCGCGGTCTTATGTCCGCCGCACGCCGAGAGCAACAGCAGAGCGGTGGCGACGAAGCTGATCAGCGCGGTCCGCCGGATTGCGACTTGAAAGGGCATGCCTTTAGGCGTGCCGTAAAAGCGTCGAAGCAAACCGGGCTTTAGCCCCTGAGGGAACGCTACGGCTTTTTCTGCTTGCTGGAGTCCATGTGGTCGGCGACCTGCGACAGCTTTTCGCTGGCGATGCGCAGCGCCTTGGTCGAGCCTTGCCGAATCGACGGCACCAGCTCGTCGTTGATGTACTTGATCAGCAGCTGCGTCTCTTCCTCGATGCGTTGGGTGGTGTCGCCCAGCAAATCGTCGAGCCGCTCCCCAGCCGTCTGGAAGGGACGGCGGGCGTTCTTGTTTTGTTCGTTCACAGCCAGCCACCTTGCGAGTAGCGAATAATCGTCAGGCACAAAGATTATGCGGTTGGATGGCGGCGGAGGTCAATTGACGAGAAGGGTGCCTGCGGAAGTGTCGGCCGTCAGCAGTGCTCCCCGCCCTTGTCTCGATTTGTCATCCTGAGCGGAGGCGGCCCGCTTTTGGCCGCCGGAGTCGAAGGATCTGAGGTCCGCCCGGAGTGTGACGAACCGCACAGCCGACCAAGACTGTCCCGAATCATCATGGACCTGATGAGAGAACACCGTTATGCGGCCTACATCATGGCCAGCCGGTCGCATACCTTCTACGTCGGCGTGACGAATGACATCGCTAGACGCGTCCGCGAACACAAGAGCCACACATTCGAGGGCTTCACGGCAAGGTACAACGTTGACCGCCTCGTCTGGTACGAGATCTATGACAACATTCACCGCGCCATTGGCCGGGAGAAGCAGCTGAAGGGCTGGGTACGCAGCAAGAAGATCGCGTTGATCGAGGCGCTGAATCCTACCTGGCAGGACTTGTCCGAGGAATGGGGAAAGCCGATCCAGCCACTGCGCACGGACCGCAGATCCTTCGACTCCGGCGGCCAAACCCAGGCCGCCTCCGCTCAGGATGACAAATCAAAGAGTTAATTCTGCAAAGCTTTCCCCAGGACTGTCATAATCTTTCCCCTAGGACTGCCATCACTAAGACTCTCATCACTAAGACTGTCATCCTGAGCGAGGACTTCAGTCCGAGTCGAAGGATCTGCGGTTCCCT
>Ga0209415_10017534_pt1 | contig 11381 bp, 15 predicted proteins | sample PeaSoiSIISIP2007_FD_187696 | JGI IMG/M metagenome (GOLD analysis project Ga0209415, IMG submission 187696) | Peat soil microbial communities from Weissenstadt, Germany - SII-SIP-2007 (SPAdes) (version 2) | ecosystem: Environmental > Terrestrial > Soil > Wetlands > Peat | place: Germany...
TTCTCAGCCAAGCCAATGTCTCCCGGATTCCATCCTCATAACTCCTTGCAGGATGCTTCATTCCGAAGAAATTGTCGAATTTGCTTCCGTCCAGAATGAGGGGCTCCTCTGTGAGGTATTGCATCTCCGCGAACGCCCGGGCGGTGCCGTTGAAGAGCCCCGCGAGGCGCACGAAGATGCGGCTTGTCCCGGTCATCTTGGGCTCGAAACCAAGTTGAGCGAAAACTTGGCCTATGAAGTCGCGAGCACGGATGGGTTCCGGCCCCGGCACGTTGAAGTCCTGGCCGACCGCATCGGGCCGCTACGAGGCCGCTACCATCGCCTTCGCCGCGTCGGAGATGTAGATGAACTCGTGGATCGCGTCGAGCCTGCCAGGCCAGCGAGCCTTCTTGTTCTTGAGCGCCGACCGAAATATCCCGCCGGCGACGGAGGCTGCGTTAGGACCGTAGTAGTCCGGAAAGCGGACAATCACGCACGGCACAGTGCCCTCCCGCGAAAGTCGCATGAAGGTATCTTCTAGTCCGAGCCGGATACTGCCTTTCTTGGAGCAGGGATTCCTTGGGTGGTCTTCGCGGACCTTCTCGGTCCCGCAGTGGCCATAGATGTAGACGTTGCCCGGAAAGACCATGCATGCTTTCGCCTTGCTCGCGGCGTCGATGATTCTGCCGTGAATAGCGGGCAGGGCGGACCAATTCGAGTAGGGGGCGTTGATGCAGTTGTGAAATGTCTCCACGCCATCAAACGCCTTCTCGAGCGTACGAACGTCCTCGACGGAGCCCTCGACCAGTTCCACCTTGTCAGGACTGGTGAAGACCTTCCTCGCCTTGTCGGGGCTCCGCACGAGCGCTCTCACGGGCATCCCCGAGGAGGTCAGCTCGTTGACGATGGCGCTGCCGAGCGACCCCGTCGAGCCTAGCACGAGTTGCAATGCAACGCCTCGCTGCGTAACGAAGCTCAGGCGTTGGCTATGAGCGGCTCTGACGGCTTGCTCTTCCTCTCGACCTCGATGGTGCACTTGGTCGCGAGCGCAGCAATCGCTCCGGCAGCCGCGAGCCAGGGCGCGAGGAGGACTCCGACGACGCCCGCCGTAACGGGTATCTCTAGGAGTGACTTGCCGCTCTCATCCCTCACCGTGATCTTTGAAACGTTCCCCTCATGGACTAGCTCCTTCACCTTCTTCGTTACCTCGTCCGCTGAGACCGTGAACTGCTGGTTCCAAGTCTTCTTTCCCACTTCGTCTCCGCACGCGTGACAGTATTTCGCATTGTCGACAAGGTTGGCGCCGCAGCTTTGACAGGTCTCCATTAGAATCTCCAGCGTGACGACCGGCGCGATTCTATTAAAGGGGCACGTATTTTCCGCACGGGATTGCAATGAAGGGCCGGTCACCTAGGCTCTAAGGCTCTGTCCTGTCTCAGAACCAGAACCTGGGCTGCGGGCGATTCTCTAGAAGACCGACGTCGGCTCTGCCTTGGTCGCGTGGACAAGATTGCGATACTCACGCGCGACATCGAATCCCTTGTCGGTGACGACGTACTCCGTCCTCAAGCGCTCGGTGCGCTGTCGCAAGAGCCCTGACCCGGTCAACGACTCTAGGATCTTTTGTAGCACTATCCAGGAAGTATTGCTCCGGTACATGATTTGCGTGGGTCTGGTGCAGCCTGACGTCACGACGGTCAGGACGTCCATGGTTATCTCGAACGGCGACCTCCTCGTCACTGAATGTTTCTTCTCTGAGGGTTTCTCAGAAGTTAGAAGTTGCGCCATCTTACGTGCATCGCTCGGAGAGGCTCCCTTTCTATAAGAAGGGGCCGAATTTCTTATTCGAGATTGCGACACGACAAAGAGGGGAGTCCCCCCGATTGCGATTTCTTTTCGTCCGCCTACTTCTGTGAGTCCCAGGCCTTCCAGCGCGGGCTGTCCGTGAAAGGAGCTACAACGTGGGTCGGCTCGATCTTGATGAGGACGCGCCTCACCCCGGGCTGGCGCATCTGGTACCTTTCCTGCCCGAGGTACTTCTTCGCCAACCTGTCTATATGCGCATCCGCCCCGTCGAAGGTCACCTCGCTGACGCGCCCCCGGATCACTGCCATGTTGTAGGGGTTGGTCGGGTCGCAGACGTCGAGTGCGATCATGGGGTTCCTGACGGCGTTCTTGTGCTTCTGGCTCCCCTCGTTGGTGTTTATCAGGACCGTGTCCCCGTCGTGGTCGACCCACACCTGAGTGACGTGGGGAGACCCGTCCTTCATCAGCGTGGCGACGTTCGCGTAGACCTTGGCCTCGATGAGCTTCTTGACGGAGTCCGGAAGGGGCGTCATTCCTTCTCGGCGAGATGCGGATCGTTATATTGACGATGGAGAGGTCGCTTGGACGGTTGGAGAAGTCCGGTCAGTCGTTGAAGATGTAGGCGACCGCCACAGCGCCAATGCCTACGATGAGGCCGACCATGCCGCCGAGGGGATGGCCCTGGACGACGCCAAGCACCAGACCGACCACAATCAATGCCAAGCCAAGGATGGCTACGAGCAAGCTAACGATTCCCAGGCCTGCGACTCTCAGACTTGTTCCCCTACGCCCGCATCCACTCGACCCTTATTAATTATCGCCCCGCCGCTCGGCGAGCTCCCATGGCGGGGGAAGGCGACAGCACCGCCAGAAGCTTCCCCCCGTCGGGGCTCCCCCACCCCGTGCAGGCATCCCAGCCCGGCCCCGCCTTGTATGCCCCATTGGTTCCGGAGACGACGTCATCGAAGGCCGAGGCGGACGCCTTCTGGTAGAGAAGCGGATTGATGTAGCCGACCGGCTTGCCGATCCCCTGGTTGAGGAGGGCCAGGAGGCCGGTCCAGAGAGGAGCGACCGCGCTCGTCCCGCCCACGGTGATTTGCTGTCCGTCCACCAGGATGCTGTAGCCCGTCTGCGGGTCCGCGTCACCCGAGACGTCGGGGACCCCCCGCCCGACCTTGCCTCCGGCGTTGGCCGAAGGAGGCACGCCGGCACCCGCCTGCCAGGACGGCAAGGGGGAGACGTCGCTCACTCCCCCTCCGGTCGCCCCTCCGCTCGGAAGGTCGTCCCAGACGACCTGGCTCGCAATCTTGCCGCCGGTGGCGTTCAGGCGCGTCCCGCCGCAGCCGAGGACGTACTGGGAGGACGCCGGGTAGTCGACGTGCGCCAGACCGTCGGTCACTCCGTCGGACGAGCCCCCGTCCCCGGAAGCGGCGCAGACCGTGACCCCCAGCGCAGCGGCGTCCTGGAAGGCCTGGTCTAGGGCCTGGATGCCCTGGGAAGTCCACTCCGACTCCGCGCTGCCCCAGCTGATCGAGATTATCGAGGGCTTCCCCTGCGCGCCGTGAAGGGCGGCGTTGATGGCGTCAACGAATCCCGCGTCCGTGTTGGGGGCGAAGTAGACGAGGACCTGCGCCTTTGGGGCGTTCGCCCCGGCGACCTCTATGTCTAGGAGTACCTCGGCGTCCGGGCCGCTCGTGTCTCCCGTGGGAGAGTTGGAGGCGCCGTCGACCGAGACGGAGGTCACCTTCGGAGGGGCGATACCGAGGTCCGAGAAGTATGTCTGGACGTCACTCGGCGAATATCCGCCCCCGAGCTCGATGATGCCGAGCGTCTGCCCGGAGCCGTCCTCCCGCGAGGGGAAGTCATAGAGGCTGCCGACCTGGGGAGGGGTGTAGGAGACGCCGGCCGCGGCCGCCGGCCTGATGCGGAAGTGCGTTCGGGCCTGCGGGCGGTTGTCCAACCCCAGCACCGCGCTCACCATCGGCACGAGCTCCGGGGGAAGGTAGATTGGCCCTGTGCGGCCGCGATATGGCCCCCTCTCGGGGTGCACGTAGCGCGAGAGGCTCACGTTGAAGGCTATGGAGAACTGCCCGACGGTCCCCGAGAGGACGACGGAGCGCTTGGCGGGGCTCGCTTCCAGGACCTTCAGAGAGTTGTCCCTGGCGAAGTCTCGCACCTTCGCCAGCTCCTCTCGGGTCGACCCGAAGGCTTTCTCGAACTCGGACCGCGTCGGGTATGACCGGTCCCTCGGCAGCTGGGAGCCGAGCCGTTTCACCAACGATAGCTCCCGGCCGGGAGCGCGCGGGCGTAGCAAAATCGTGACGCGGATAATCTCGCTTGGGTCCACGCTCCCCGAGACGCGGGACCTCTCCAGCGGCTTGCGTTCGCTCCCTGCCAGCGGGGAGCGCGTGCGACCCTTCGACATGGCTGGCAATCAGCTGCCCGGTGCTATGAAAGGCTCACTCAACTCAGAGCACTGCCTTCAGCGGTCTTCCTCCATCAGCTTCGAGACGTAGTCCTGGAACTCCTTGTCGAATGTCCCCCGCGTCCCGCTGTGGATGCGCCTGAAGAGCGGTTGCTTGGTCATCCTCTCGAGGAAGGCCGACCACTGCTGCCACGTCTCCTCGTCCATCCATTCTTTCTTGTGAAGTGAGAAGATCTCCTCAAAGAGCCCATATCCCAAGAGCAGGTACGCGGAGAGCGTTTGCTCCTCTTGCGAGAGCTTCTGGGCGGGCCCTCCCTCGGGCGGCCTCATGGCCTCGTCGAAGTTGAGGAGTCTGGACAGCTCGGGCTTCTCCACGAGCATCCCGATATAGTCGGTATAGCGCCCCATGACGTTCTGAACCGCAGCCTCCTTGATGGACTTCTCCTGGCTGCGGAACTGGAAGATGAATACCAGGAGTGTCAAGGATATCACGATGGTCTGCACCACCGAGGTGATTATGATAAGGTCGGTGCTGTCGACCAAGGCGCGGCGCTTGCACGGATGCGCGGCCGCTAATTAACAGATGGGTTCGAGTCCCCGCGGCGCCGCCAGCGAGCGTGACTGTCGGTTCAGACCAGGGGCCTGCTCATGAGCGCGGCGACCAAGATCGCGACGATGGCGGCCGACCTGCTTGCCAATGCCAGGAAGAGCGTTGTCAATCCGCTCAACTTCGCAGCCGCTTTCCACGGGAAGCGTTTTCTCCGTACGATCAGCGGAGACGTTTTTCACTTTTGAAAACATGCGCGTGCGCCGTGTGACGGAGAGTGCAAATTGAGCCCAATCTGTTAAAACCCGACGAAAGATTCAAAGGCCTAGTCGGAAAACGGTTTTGCGGTGAAGTTCCTCATGGACGTAGACTACCTCGCCTTTGCCGTCCTCATGGGGGTCTTCGGGATAGTGGGGATTACCGCGACTGTCAACGTCAGCCCCAGCATCTTCGCCGCGTCAACTTGCAACTGCATTCCCAGCCCGTTGGTAAGGCTCCAGGGGCTTTCTGTGATACTTCTCGCCTTCAGCTTCGTCCTGGCCCCGATTGGGCTGATGAAGAGGCCCACGGGGTCGGGCACCCCGACCGGTACAAGCGTCCAGGGCGCGACCTCTCCAGCAGCGGCCTACTCCGGCCCCTCGATGAGGAGCGGAGGCCTCTTCTTCCTGGGCGTATCCCTGGTGGTCTTTGGGATAGCCCTGGTCGCCGTCCCGTCGTTCCTGGTCCTAGGCAACCGACTCCTCATAGGCGAGGGGGCGGCCATGGTGGCGTTCGGCGTCCTTCTGGCCTACCGTGGGGGGAGGTCGAGCTAGACGCCCGATGCTCTCACGCGCCGCGTTCGTCTGAGAAATTCGTGCTTTTTCGACAAACCTTTATGCGCGTTTCGGGCCCGACGGCCCGCTCGGAGCTGAAGGGCCATTCCGGGTGAAAGCGAGGAAGGGCCTGACCAAGGCAGGAGGGATTTCCTCAAGTATTCCGCGGTAGCCTCAGCGGCACTGGCTGTGGTGGGGGTGGCCGCCATAGCCAAGTCGATCACGGTGGCCGCGGAAGCCCCGGCTACGGTCGCGGCCTCGGGTTTCCCGAAGGTCATGGTGGCGACGGTCGGCAGCCTGCAGGTCAACACGCCGGTCACCTTCAACTATCCGCTGGACAACGAACCCAGCATCCTGGTCAAGGTGGGGCAGAAGGCCCAGGGAGGCGTGGGCCCCGAAGGGGACATAGTGGCCTTCAGCAACGTCTGCCAGCACCTGGGGTGCGTCTACGGCTTCCAGGCGCCGGGCACGTCGCCGCCGTGCGACACTACCTTCGTCGCGAAGATACCCCAGGGCTATTGCTGCTGCCACGGCAGCCAGTACGACTTCCTCACCGGCGCCACGGTGATAGGAGGGCCCGCTCCTAGGCCGGTCCCCCAAGTGATACTCGAAGTGGACTCCTCCGGAAACATCTATGCCACGGGGATGAACCCGCCCACCATATTCGGGCACGGCACGGCGGGGTCTAGCGACGTCAGCCAAGACCTCTCGGGCGGGGCGCTCGTCGGAGGCTCGAGCTAGCATGGGGCAAGACGAAGGGCAGCAGGAACACAGAAAGGTGGAGGAAGCGGAGGAGGCGGTCAAGACGAGGATGGAGCGCCTGGCGAGCTTCATCTCCTCGCGGACGGGGGCGACCTACCCGCTTTTCCGCCCGGTCCCCGAGTTTTCGCTAAACCCGTTCTACTGGCTGGGCGCCCTCTCCGTGGTCGCCTTCATCATACAAGGGGTCACGGGCCTGATAATGGCGCTTTACTACGTGCCCACCCCGGTTTCTGCCTATCCGACGACCCAGTACATCTTCAAGAGCGTCTACTTCGGCCAGTTCTTGGAGACGATCCACCTCTACACGGCGTACGCGATGATCATGCTCGCCTTCATGCACATGATGAGGGGCTACTTCGTCTCCGTCCACAAGAAGCCGCGCGAGATAATGTGGATGGTGGGGATGGTGATGGGCTTCGTGACGCTCGGCTTCGGGTTCACGGGGTACCTGCTTCCCTACACAGTAGTCTCGACGTCGGCGTCGACCGTGGGGATCGGGATGATAGCGGCGCTCCCGACGCCCATCGCCAACCTGGCCAACTTCCTGGTGGTGGGGACGGGGGGGACCGCCGCCGAGCTCCTGCGCTTCTACGACCTCCACGTCATCGTGCTCCCCGCGGTGCTCCTGGCCCTCCTGGCCGTCAAGATGATGATGCTCGAGACCCACGGGGTCGCCGAGCCGGTCACCGGGTCGCTGACGGAGCGGCTGAAGAAGACCCTGCCGATCTTCCCTGACGTCACGGTGTACCTCCTCGAGCTAGCCGTCATCTTCGGGGTCGGAATGCTTCTAATCTCGGCGCTCTTCCCGATTCAGCTCGGGCCGGAGTACACCCCTCAAGCGGCGGCGGCGATCGCTGCCCAGCCCGATTGGTACTTCCTCTGGCTCTACCAGATACTCAAGATAAACATCTTCGAGACTGCCGGCCTTCCCGTCGCCCTCACGTTTGCCTCGGCCGTCTTTGTCGTGCTCATATTGCTCCCGTTCATCGACAGGGGGGACGACCGGCGGATACTCGACCGCCCGAAGTTCGTCATATTGGGAGCGATATTCGTCGCGGAGCTTGTCGTGCTAGCGGCGTGGGGGCTCATCACTCCGGGCCAGGTCATCCCGAACCTTACCGCGGTGGAGGTGCTGGGAGGGACGGCGCTTGTCGTCGCGCTCGCTCTGGCCGGGGTGTATGCCGCGGTCCGTCCCACGGGCGCGGTCGCCGGACCCGCCGCCTCACCCTCGCCGTCCGCTCCCGTGAGCGGTCCCGTCCGACACCTCTACGAGGGGAAATGGATGGGGCTTGGGATGTCCGTGCTGATGGGGTTCGGAGCGCTCGGCATAGGGATATCGGTCGACTCCGTGGTGCAGATGATTGAGTTCGGAGTAACGACCCCTATGCTCGTCCGGTTCAGCGCCTCCGCGTGCCTGATGATCGGGGTCGTCACCTGCGCGTTCTTGGGGCTTCGATGGGTCGGCAGGCAGGTGGTCAGCCACAACGGCATTCAGTCAAACGCGGTGCGGAGCAAGCTTGGACTCGACTGAGAGGATAGTGGTCCCGCTCCTTCTGGTGCAGACCGCTTCGGTCATCCTCCTTTGGAGCCTCGACACTTTGTCGGTCGTCGACCAGAAGATATTCGCCCTCTTCCTCGGTGCTGACTTCCTCTCGTTCGGCCTGATGGCGCACCTCTACCTGAACATGAAGACCGGCTCAAACACCAGCGGGACGACCCTCATGGCATGGGGGCTCGTGATCCTGGTCCTCTTCGTGGCGGGCTTTATTGTCTCATGAAGCCAGCGGCCCGCGCCAAAGGACGGCCCCCCGGTCGAGTCTCACCGCGCCCAGGGTGGCTTCGGCAAGGCGGCCTGCCACTCCCTGAGCTCTTTGAACATCCTGCCTAGCTCCTTGTCGCCGCTATGGAGGAGGAATACGTAGGACGCCAGGACCTCGTCGCTGAGCTTCTCCGTGAGCTTCGGTCGCTGAAAGTCGAAACTCTCGACGATCTCCACCCCCTTGTCGAAGGCGGGGCTGGAGATGTAGCGCTTGAAGACGGCGGCGTCCTTCGGCCACTGGGACGACATCTCCTCCCGGATCCCCGAGAAAAGGTTCCCTATCTCCGCCCGGACGGCGGGGGTGACCTCGTCCTTGAGCGTCCTCCCCACGCCGGTGCCCCCCGGCTCGGAGGTCGCGCCTCGAGCGAGCACATCCGCAATCGCGCCGGCGCCCTCGGACAAGGCTGCGGTCATCTGGTCTGCGATGGCGGAGAAGGCCTCCTCGAACATCCCCATGAATATCATTGAGTGGTTCGCGATCAGGTTCTCCACCTTCTCGTCCCTGGTGGAGGTGGGCCGTCGCTTGACCATGGCGTGAGGCGCCCCCGTCAGGGCGTAAATGCGTGTTGGTGGGGAGGAGGCTGCAGCCCCGCGCTCACTCTGGCGGCTTGGCCGGGGGCCTGGCCATGTCCCTGAACGTGTAGTTCTTGCTCATCGAACTCAGGATCACGACCACTATGGTCAGGACAAGGCCGACGCCAAAGACGATGTCGAAGGCCGTGGCGTTAGGAAGATACTGGCCGGTCTCAACGGTGTGGCCGGCGACCACCGCGGTCAGCTGGGAGGTGTAGCTCGCCATTATCGCGGTCGCGACCACGGGGCCGATCGCCCCGCCGAGGTTCCTGAGCATCGTGTTGAACCCCAAGCCCACACCGATGGTCTCCCGCGGCAGCGAGATGGAGATCATGTTGACGATGGGGATGATGACGCAGACTATTCCCACCAGCGAGAAGACGAGGTCGAGGGAGAGGTCGAGGGACGTCGCCCTGTTGACTATGAAGAGCGTGAGCCCTATTCCCATCGAGAGACAGGCGACGAAGAGCATCGGCCGCGGCCCGAAACGCGCCACGGCTCTTCCGGCGAGCGGCCCCGCCACGAGCATCGCGAGCGTCGCCGGGGCGAGTGTGAGGCCGGTGGAGACCACCCCCAGCGTGAGCCCGAAGGGCGTCGGCAGCTCGGCGTAGTAGATTATCGCGAAGAAGAGCAGGAACATCACGACCCCCGACACCAGCCCCACCAAGTTGGCGACCAGCACGTTTCTTATCCGGAGCAGGTCTAGCTTGATGAGCGGCTCCGCCACCTTGGTCTCGAAGTAGAAGAAGAAGAGCGAGAGGAAGATCCCCGGCAAGAGGAAGGCGACCTCCTCTGAGTTGAGCCAGCCCAGCGACGGACCCTCGGTAGCGTAGACGAGGAGCAGCGTCACCCCCGACATGAGTATCAGAGCGCCGAGGTAGTCCACCTTGTGCTTGGCGCGGGGGACGTCCTTCCTGATGACCCTCCAGACTATCACGAAGAGGACGATGCTCAGCACGAACGCGCTGTGGAAGGCGTACTGCCAGCCCAAGTCCTGGACGACCTCGGAGCCCAGGATCAGCCCCGCCGCCGCCCCAATGGCGAATGTCCCGCTTATGACGCCTTGCGCGCCGGCTATCTTGTCCCTCGGGAACGTGTCGGTGATTATCGCGAGCCCGAGGGGCACGATTGCGAAGCCGACCCCCTGGACGGCGCGAGCTAGGAGCAGGAAGTATATCGAGGGGGAGAAGCCTGCGATCCCCACGCCGAACGTGTAGAACGTCAAGGAGACCAAGACCATCCTCTTCTTGCCGTAGTTGTCCCCGAGCCTCCCGAAGAGGGGCGCCACCGCGCTGCCGACGATCAGGAAGGCCGAGGTGATCCACGAGGCGACGGTCGCGGTGGTCGCGAAGTCCTTCTGGATGACCGGGACCCCGGGGATGACCATCGTCTCGACGTAGTTCACGAGAAGGGCGACGGCGGTGACGCAGAGCAGCACCCTGGTGGGGTACTTCGAGTCCTTCGCAGCGTTCGGCCCGGGAGGAGCCGCGCCTCCGTTGCCGCCTGGCGGTGTGGAGCGACCAGGCCCGCTTTCCATGTCCAAGGACCGGCCAAAGGACCCCCATTTAACCTGAGCCCGTCGCTCCCGCGCTCCCGGCGAGTCCGCCCAGGCGGCCACAGCCGCAGAGCTTAATACGAAACCGCCCCCTTGACCCCTTGTGAAAGTAGGAGTCCTTGGAACTGGAGACGTCGGGAGAAGGCTCGGCACGAAGCTGGTCTCGCTGGGCCACGAGGTGAAGATGGGGTCGCGGACCGCCCGGAACGCAAAGGCCGCGGAGTGGACGAAGGCGAACGGGCCGAAGGCCTCGGCCGGGACATTCGCCGACGCGGCGAAGTTTGGAGAGGTCGTCTTCAACTGCACGGCAGGCGCGGTCTCTCTGGAGGCGCTGAAACAGGCGGGCGGGAAGAACCTCGGCGGGAAGGTGCTCGTCGACGTGGCGAACCCCCTCGACTTCTCCAAGGGGATGCCGCCGACCCTTACGGTCTGCAACACGGACTCTCTCGGAGAGCAGATCCAGCGCGCGTTCCCCGAAGCCAGGGTCGTGAAGGCCCTGAACACGATGGGGAACGAGCTGATGGTCAACCCAGGCCTCGTCCCGGGCGAGCATGACACCTTCGTGTGCGGGAACGACCCGCTGGCCAAGGCGAAGGTGGTCGAGATCCTTAATGCGTTCGGGTGGAAGAGCCCTATAGACCTCGAAGACATCACCGCGGCGCGTGGGTTGGAGATGATGCTCCCCCTCTGGGTCCGCCTTATGGTGACGCTCAAGACCCGCAACCTGAACTTCAAGATAGCAAGATGAGCATGAGAAGAGCCGCGCCAGCCAAGGAGGGGGCGAACCCGTTCAAGAGGCTGGTATACGTGTACGTCGGCACCTCGAACTTCGAGGGAGACCTCGACTTTTACGGGAACAAGCTGGGCGCCAGGCTGCTCTGGAACCTGAAGGCGTTCGGGGCGAGGGTCGCCGCCTTCGACCTCTGCGGGGAGCCCTACCTGCTCCTTGCCGACCACGTGAAGGCCCCGAGCAAGCGCCTCATCTACGAGGTGGAGGACCTGGAGGAGGCTGCCGACGACCTGAAGGGCCGTGGGTGGAAGCCCGACGGAGGGAGCTTCGAGATCCCCGACGGCCCGTGCATCAACTTCAGGGACGAGAGCGG
>Ga0209415_10017536_pt1 | contig 11380 bp, 9 predicted proteins | sample PeaSoiSIISIP2007_FD_187696 | JGI IMG/M metagenome (GOLD analysis project Ga0209415, IMG submission 187696) | Peat soil microbial communities from Weissenstadt, Germany - SII-SIP-2007 (SPAdes) (version 2) | ecosystem: Environmental > Terrestrial > Soil > Wetlands > Peat | place: Germany...
GCTCAGCACTGGCGAGACGTTTCTGGTCCTGCGGCCTACTTACGCCGACCTGATCCCGCATCTGCCGCGCCAGGCGCAGGTGATCTATCCCAAGGACACCGGGCCGCTGCTGATCTGGGGCGACGTTTTCCCGGGCGCCACGGTTATCGAGGGCGGGGTCGGCGCCGGCGCGCTCACGATCGCACTCTTGCGCGCGGTTGGTCCGTCCGGCCGCGTCATCTCGTATGAACTGCGCGAGGACTTCGCCGCTGCGGCGCGCCGCAACGTCGCCGCGTTTTTCGGCCAGGCGCCCAACTGGACGCTCAAGCTCGGCGACCTCTACGCCGGTTTCGCGGAGACCGGCGTCGACCGCCTGTTCCTCGATCTCGCCGAGCCGGGCCGCGCGCTCGGCGTGGCGGCGCGCGCGCTGCGTGCGGGCGGCGTGCTGGTCTGCTACGTGCCGACCGCGATCCAGCTGGGCGACACGGTGGCGGCGCTGGAGCGCGACGGGGGCTTCGGCGAAGTCGAATCGTTCGAGACCCTGCTGCGAAACTGGCACGTGAAGGGACTGAGCGTGCGTCCGGTGCATCGGATGGTCGCGCACTCGGGCTTCATCATCGTGGCGCGCCGCCTGGCCTCGCACTCGCAGGCGGGCGCGGAGCCGCTCGCGGCGCCGGGCGAATCGCCCGCGCTGGATGACGGAGCCGCCGGCGCCAACGAATCCGATTCGTACGACGACGCCAGCGATTCCGACGACGACGATCAGCGCTGAGTGCAGGAGGTCACGCGCGTTATGAACCGCAGAAGATTCATCAGGATCGCGGGCGGCGCAATCGCGCTCGCGGGCGCGCCGGCCGCGGCCCGCGCGATCGCATCCGCGGACGCGCCCAAGGCTCCGGCCGGCGGATGGGGCGGTTTCACCCCCAACGCGGATTTCTATGTCACCACGTATGGCTCGACACCGCGCGTCGACGCCGGCCAGTGGCGGCTCAAGATTCACGGCCTGGTTAAAAATTCTCTCGAACTCGACCTCGCGGCGGTCAAGGCGCTGCCGCCCGTCAATGAGACCCTGACCCTGGAGTGCATCGGCAATCCGCCCAACGGCACCGCGATCGGCAACGCGACCTGGGCCGGTCCGAAGCTCGGCTCTGTGCTGGAGCGCGCGCGGCCCTCAAGCAAGGCGGTTTACGCGAGGCTCCGCGCCGCCGACGGCTACACGACTGGCATCCCGATCGATGAGCTGATGCGCAAGGAAAACTTCCTGCCGTACCTGATGAACGGTGTGCCGTTGCCGCCCGAGCACGGCTATCCACTGCGTATTTTTATTCCCGGCAAGTACGGAATGAAGCAGCCGAAGTGGCTAACGGAAATAGAATTCGTCGACAAGGAATTTATCGGCTACTGGGAAGCGCGTGGATGGACCAACAGCGCGTGGCGCAAGGTGAATTCGGGATTCTTCTATCCGCAGGCCAACTATAGCCTGCTCGACGTGGTGGCGCCCGAGGCCAAGGTCAGGGCGCCGGTGGAGATGGTCGGATGGGCGCTGGCGGGGCCGTCAGGAATTCGGCGGGTTGACGTCTCGACCGACGACGGCGAGACCTGGAACGCCGCGGAGTTGAGCGGGAATCGCTCGCCTTATATCTGGACGGTATGGAAGTACCGCTTCGCACCGCCCGAGCGTGGGCGCTATCACGTTCGGGTGCGCGCGACTGACGGCGACGGCCACTCGCAGCCGCCGAGCGATCCCGACCGCGCCGCCGGGATGAGCGCGCAGGTCCGCCTGGCACTGGCGGTAACGACCGGCTGAAGCGAGTTCGCCCCCATTCGTGGCACATCACGCGCGCTTGACGATTCGAGCGCGGTCAGGCGGCGCCGCCGTGGTCCCGCTCAGTGACTGAAGAGCGAGCCGAGGAAATTTCCGAGTGCGCCGAGGACTCCGTTGGTCGCCGGCGTTGGAGCCGCTCCAGGAGCGGTTGCGACACCCGGCGGCGGCATCGTACTCGGACCCGGACCCGCCACCAAAGTCGGCGGCGGCATCAGGCCGCTGTGCAACGGACAGATCTGCGTCGGCGCGGTGCCGTTGAGGAACGGAACGGTGGCGATTCGCGGGCACGCGCTCGTCGCGAGACCGCCGCTTTGCGGATCGATCGTCGCCATCGTGATTCCAGCCGGCACCTTGAAAGGCGGCGAATTGAGCGGCGTAACGTCGAGCATGAAACTTACCCACGCCGGTAGCGCTGCCGTGGCGCCCGAGGCGCCGAGACTCTGCGGATGATCGAATCCCACCCACACGCCGCACACGACGCGCGGCGTGTAACCGATGAAGTACGCGTCATGGAAGTCCTGCGTGGTGCCGGTCTTGCCTGCCGCCGGAAAATCCAGCCCCATCTTCATTGCCCCCGCGCCCGTGCCCCACTTGAGCACCTGCTCCAGCGCGCCGGTGATCAGATACGCAGCGGGCGGACTGACGAGCGCGAGTTCGTGCGGCGCGTGTTGGTAGATCAGATGGCCCTTGGCATCGTAAACCGCCTCCAGCGCGTAGGGAGGGCGCGACACGCCGCCGCTGGCGAAGACCTGGTATGCGCCCGTCAGCTCAAGCATCGTAGTCTCGGCGGCGCCGATCGAAATCGGCAGCACCGCGGGAATGTCCTCGTTGATACCCATCTCGTGGGCCATCCCAACGATCGTGGACGGACCGAGCAGGCTGCCCAGGTAAGCGGTCGGCACGTTGAGCGATTCGGCCAGCGCCGCCACCACCGTCACCGTTCCTTGGTAAGTGCGTTCATAATTGACCGGAGTCCATCCGTTGAACGACATCGGCCGGTCGGGCAGCAGCGAGGCGAGCGTGACAGGCTGGCCGATCGGCGAGCGCGACGGATCGAGCGCGCTCAAATAGACGATCGGCTTGAAGGCCGAGCCGGGCTGGCGCTCGGCCTGCGTCACGCGATTGAACTGGCTAATCGAATAGTCGCGACCACCAACCATCGCGAGAATCGCCCCGGTGCGCACGTCGAGCGCGAGCAGCGATCCCTCGAGCTCTTCGCCGTGCGCGATGTGGCGCAGATGCGGGTGCTGCTTTTCCAACCGCTTGATATTTGACGCCACGCTCTCAGTTGCCGACTGCTCCATCTCCGAATCCAGCGTGGTGTAGACCTTGAGCCCGGCGAGGTTGCCGTTGAAACCCGGAATCCGCTCGACCTCGGCGATTACGTAGTCGGTGAAATAGGGTGCGCGGCGCAAGCCCGGCAGCTTGGCGATCTCGATCGGCCGGGCGGCGGCTTCCGCATACTGGGCCTGGTCGATCACGCCGTCGCGGCGCATCGCCGCCAGCACCGTGTCGCGGCGCGCGCGACAGTTCTCAGGATGGCGCCGCGGATCGTACAGCGTCGGCGCCTGGATCATCCCGATCAGTGTCGCGGCCTCGCCCGGCGTGACCTCGTGCAGGTCCTTATTGAAGAAATAGCGCGCCGCGAGCGGCATCCCGGTGATCGGCGAGCCGTCGTACGCGCCCATCGGGACGTCGTTGATATAGCGCTCGAGAATCTGGTTCTTGCTGAGCCGGATCTCGATCACCAGGGCGACTGCGAGTTCGCGCGTCTTGCGCGCAAACGTGCGCTCGTGGCGATCGATGAAGGTGCGCGCGAGTTGCTGGGTCAGCGTGCTCGCGCCCTGGGCCAGATGGTGCGAGCGCAAATCCGCGATCGCCGCCTCGATCATCCGCACCGGGTCGAATCCCGGATGATAGTAGAAATAGCGGTCCTCGGTCGCGAGCAGGCCGCGCACCAGGTACGGCGGAAGATCGTTTAGCTGGACTTCGACCCGCTCGGGCGGCGCGCCCGGCAGCAGGCGGCCGATAACTTCGGGCTCGACCAGCGCCGCGGGCAGCGCCGCGCCGAAAGAGTCGGCCACACCCTCAACCGTCGTGCCGGCGAGCGTCAGATGGACCAGCGCGGCCGGGCGCTCGCGCATCCCTTCGCGAAAACCGCGCAGGTAGATCGTGATGCGGCCGGGTATCAGCGCGTATTCGCCGGGATGGGCCGGCTCGGTGACGCGGGTGTAGCTAAGCCGCTCGATACGGTCGAGCAGATGAAGCTGGGCGAGGTCGTCGCCGCGTTCGATCTTGAGCGGCGCGGAGTAAATGGCCGAGGTCAGGGCGGCTTCGCGCTGCTCGATCAGCGCTGACACCTCACTATAGAGCTGAGCCAGATAAAACCCGCATCCGAAGAGGAACAGGAGCAAAACGCCCGCGGCCGCGCGTCGCGGACCGAGCCGCTTGAGCGCGCGGCGCAATCGTCCAGCCGCCGCCGATCCCCTCCCCCGCCTGCCTGCGCTAGCCATCGCGCGTAATCTTCTCCAGCGAGCGCCGGTCCCGGCCCGGACGCGGCGCTCGGCTAACAGTATATCCCGCGCGGCCACATCGAGGCGATCATCGTATAGAGGCGGGATCCAAGCCGTCGCCGCCTGCGCGCCGCGCGTTAGCGCGCCAGCGCCTCCGCGCGGGCTTCGCCCGCGCGGCGCGCCACGAGCTGGCGCGCCAGCTCGCGCATCAGCGCGAGCCCGGCCACGCCGCGGCACTCGGCGAGCTCGATTATCGGCGCGCCGATACGGCGGCGCACGAGCTCGAACGCGCGGCGCTCGCCGGCCGCGCGCTTGAGCTCGGCGTGCGCCAGCGCGGCGAGGCTATCGAGGTGCGGCGCGGCGGCGCGCAGCGCCGGCCGCCGCGCCAGACGCGCAACGGCGTGTGCGTCGAAGCCCAGCCGGCGAGTGCGGTTGAAAATCACCGCGGCGACGTCCAGGCCCAGCGTGCTGAGCGCCGCGTGCGTCTCCAGCGTCTCGCTCACCGCGAACGGCTCGGGCGAGGTCACGAGCACGACCCCGCATCGCGCGGGGTCGCGCAGCAACTCGGAGACGCGCGCGGCCGTGCGGCCAACGATTCCCGCGCCGAAGGTCTCCCGCGCCACCAGCGGCATCCGCAGCACGCTCAGCGCCTGGCCGGTTGCGGGAGCGTCGAGCACGACCAGGTCCCACGGCGGCGAGGGCGGCCGGTACTCCAGCTCGTGGTAGATCTTCCCGACCATGATGAGCTCGCGCAGACCCGGCGCCGCCTCGACGAAGTAGCGGTAAGCGCCGCTGGCAACGACCGCCTTGAGCATCGCGCGGCTCGGTACCACGGTAGACAGGTATTCTTCGAGCTGATGCGCTCCGTCGAGCACCACCGTCCACACGCCCGGCGCGGCTTCGGCCGGATCGAAACCGGGCTTGCGCCCCATCGCGGTTGTGAGCGCGCCGAGCCGGTCATATTCCATCGCGAGCACGCGGGCCGGGCCGGCCGCGCGCAGGATCGCGAGCGCGCCGCTTACGCTCGTGCGTCCGACACCGCCCTTGCCGACGACGATCAGCGCGCGGCGTCTCAGCAGTTCGTCGATCATTTAGCGATCATCAGGCGGCCGGACGCGGGTTCACAAACGGCGCGGCGGCAATGCCGCGTCTAGAGGAAGCGGCGGCCCTGGCGCTCGTCGGGCAGGTCGAGCCCCAGCGCGACGAGCTTGCGATCGACATACTCCTTGTAGGCCGCGCGAATCTCGGAATTGCCGACGCCCTTGAGGCCCCACTGGATGAAGCGCGGCGTGTTGGGCGAGTCGGAGCGGCCGAACATGTCGAGCGCCGCCGAGTACCATTTCGGGAGCAGCGCCTGGGCGAGCGCTCGGCCGCGGCGCTCGGCGCAGATCGCGCTCAGAAAATGGTAGCCCATCTCGGAATGGCCAAACTCGTCGCGCTCGACCGTGCGCGAAATCTTGCGCAGCGGCGCGTAACTCGATTCGCGCCAGTCGCGGGCATGAAAGGCGCCGTTGAGATCGACCAGGAAATGAAAAAATGCGTCGTCGGCCCAGGTGTCCTTGGGCAGATGGAACGCGTAATGCGCGTACGGCACGTCGCGCAGCGCGAAGTCCGGGTCCAGGCCGACCGCGATCCGATGGAACATGATCGCGTGCTTAAGTTCCTCGGCCAGGTACTCCGACTTGATGAGCCGCGCCGCGGGGTCGGGCGCCAGCGTCTCGGCGACCTCGATACACGTTCCCATCAGGCCGAGGAAGCTCTTGTTGCCCGCGCGCTCGCCCTCGTGACGCAGCATCTTCATCAGCAGGCCGCGGTAGTCCTCGGGCAACTCGTCGCCTTCGTCGAAGTTGTGCTCGGGGCGATCGACCTTGCAGGAGAGGTCGGGCAACGGATCGCCCTGGGCATAGATATGCGTCCAGAATGGCCACAGTCCGCCGCCGCGCATGCGTTCGCCGCGCTCGACCGCGTCGCCCGCTTCGTCCTGCGTGATGTCGTGCGTGATATCCTGCGCGATATCCTGGGAGTTCAAATCGTTCAGCGCCATACTCGGATCCCTCTCCTGCGACCTCGCTCGACTTTAGCGCGCCACGCCCCGCTCACGCAAAACGCGCCTTTAGGGAAATGCGCTTTCTGACTTATCGCAAAAATGCTATTGGTGGCGTGTGGTGCAGTGGAAGGTCGAGATTCTCAACAAGACGGTGGAAGAAGAGTTGTTGAGCCTGCCGAAGGATATGCAAGCGCGATTTCTGAGAATCTCAGAGCTGTTGCAGTCTTTTGGACCGCAACACGTAGGCATGCCGCTTGTCAGGCCTTTGAGTAACAAGTTGTGGGAAATGAGGTTGGTCGGCCGGGAAGGGATCGGTCGAGCGCTATACGCTGCGGCGTCCGGGCGCCGGCTTGTCGTGTTGCACGCTTTCATCAAGAAAACTCAGAAAACGCCGCAGCAGGCGTTGGAGACGGCTCTCAGACGTCTCAAGGAGATCGCAGGATGAGCAAGCGCTTGGAGGCTACGAGAAAAAAGATGCTTGCAGACCCTGAGGTTCAAGCGGCTTACGACGCCTTGAGGGACGAGTTTAACCTGGCGCACGAACTCATCGCGGCACGTGTGCGTGCTGGCCTGACTCAAGCACAGTTGGCCGACAAAATGGGGACCACCCAGTCGGTAATAGCGCGTCTGGAAAGCGGAGCTCGCCTGCCGAGCGTGAAGACGCTGCTGCGTTTCGCAAAGGCCACGCATTCGCGTCCGATAATCAAACTACGCGCGGCATGAGAGACTTGCGTAACCGTCTCACGCAAAACGCGCCTTGGCGGCGGCGGCGCGCGCGGGATCGATCGCGCCGGCGCGCTCGGCCTGGAAGCCGCAAACGCATCCGGCGAGGCCCGCCGCGTACAGATCCATCTCGCCGTCGACCAGCTCGCGCGCCATCCCGGGCAGCAACTTATCGCCGACGCATCCGAGCGCCGCGCCGCATCGCGCGCATCGCAGCCGATAGTACGTGCCATAGGTGGCGACGCCCTCGACCGCCATGCCGAGCGGTTCGTAGGCGGCGCGGATTTCATCAAGGATCGCGCTCATCTTAATCTTACGCTTCGCTTACAGCTCATCGTCCGCCTTACGGCTTAACGCCGCCTCCTGCTTTTTTTACGCCGGTTTCGCGCGCAAGCCTGGCCACGATGTCCACGCGCAGATCCTTCTTCGAGATCTTGCCCACGGCGGTCATCGGAAAGCGCTCGACGATTTCCAGGCGCTCGGGAATCTTGAAGCGCGCGATACGCCGCTCCTCCAGATGGCGCGCCAGCTCTGCGAAGGTCAAACTTGCCCCCGCGCGCAGCACCACGTAGGCGCACGCGCGCTCGCCCAACACCTCGTCGGGCATCGCGACGATCGCCGCATTGAGCACCGCCGGATGCGACAGCACCAGGTCTTCCATTTCCTCGGCGCTGATCTTCTCGCCGCCGCGATTGATCACGTCCTTGCGCCGTCCTTCGACGACCAGGTTGCCGCTCGGATGCATCATCACGAGGTCGCCCGTGCGATAGAAGCCGTCGGGCGTGAACGCGCCGCGATTGTGTTCCTCGGCGCGGTAGTAGCCGCGCGGCGTGTAGGGCCCGCGGCAGAGCAGCTCGCCGACCTCGCCCGGCGCGACCTCGCGGCCGTCGTCGCCGACCACGCGCAACTCGTCATGATCGCAAATCGGGCGTCCCTGCGTGTTGACGATGACTTCCTCGGGATCGCCGCGGCGCGTCGAACAGCACAGGCCCTCGGCCATCCCATACACCTGCGTCACGACCGGGCCGATTTCGCTGAGGATGCGGCGCGCAGGTTCCGGATTGAGCCGCTGGCCGCCCACCGCCAGCGATCGCAGCGAGGAAAAGTCCGTCTGCGCAAAACGCGGATCGTTGAGCCAGCTCACCGCCATCGCGGGAACCGCGCAGATCCAGGTGACGCGCTCGCGCTCGATCAGCGGGAAGACCGTTTCGGCCTCGGGCGACGGCGCCAGTACGATTCGCGCGCCGAGCAGAATCCCCGACTGCACCGCAGCGAGCAGTGGAAAGTTATGCATCATCGGAATCGCGACCAGCGCGACGCCGTCGCGATCGAAGCCCGAGCATTCCGCCAGCCGCAATGAATTGTAGAGATAGTCGTCGTGCGTGCGCGGAATCACTTTCGGCAGTCCCGTGCTGCCGCCCGAGAGCTGGAAGACCGCGATCTCATCGCTGTGCGGGCGAAACCGCGCCAGCGTGGACGGCGCGATCCGCTCCTCGATCGGATGGTCGAGCAGGTCCGCAAGCAGCGTCATACCGGGGCCCGCGCTCGCGCCCATCACGAACACCTCGCGCATAGCAGGCAGCGCGTCGCGCAACTCGGCCGCCATCGCGACGTAATCGAAGCGCCGATACTCGGCCGGGATGAGCCAGGCGTAGGCGTCGGTGAAGCGCGCGAGATGGCCGATCTCGGTGTGGCGATGCGCCGGCAGAGTCGCCACCGGAATTGCGCCGGTCTTGAGACAGGCGAAGTAGGCGGCCGCGCATTCCAGGCTGTTGGGCAACTGAAAGATAACGCGCCGGCCCGACGCGACGCCGCGCTCGGCGAAATGGAGTGCGAGCCGCTCGACCATCGCACCCAGCTCGCGGTACGTGATCCGTCGCTCGCCGTCCACCACGGCGAGACGCGCCGCGTTGTCCGCAATCGAGCGGTCGAAGCGCTCGCCGATCGGCTCGCCACGCCAATAACCCAGTTTTCGATAAAGCTCCGCAGCCTCCTCCGGCCACGGCACCACGCCTTCGAGCATCAGTGAGGTTCGCCGCCTTTCGCGATGAGTCATACGCGCCATTTTTTCGCGAATAGTCAACTTAAAGTATCACTTGAGATGAAGTTCGAGCCATCAGTCTAGTCTATGCGAGTTCGCGCAGGCGCGGATCGACGTCGCTCGCGAAGCGATCGATCCCGATCACGGTCTCGCGATGGTCCAAGAATCCCGCCTGCCCCATCAGCAGCAGATGGCCGTAACCGCCGACGTGCTCATAGTGCGCCTTGATTTGTTTGAAAACGGAATCCGGGTTGCCGGCGAACACGATCCCCTGCGCCATCGCCTGCTCCAGCGTGAGGCGGCTGAAGTCGTAGAGCGAGCCCTTGCGCATCGCGTTCGCCTCGGCCTCGACCGGCACGTACCCGGGCGGCATCACGAACTGCGGCGGCACCTTGTTCGCGTGCATGTACCACATCAGCTTGCGCGCGCCGGCCTGACCCTCTTCATCGGTGTCGCCGGTGTAGACCAGCGCCGCGTAAGCCAGGCGGTCCGACGGCGTCTCGCGTCCCAATCGCGCCGCAGCGTCGCGGTAGGAGTCGAAAATTCTTTTCGCTATTTCGAACCCGGTCAGAAAAGTCGCGACCACGTAGCCCTTTTCCGCAACCGCCGGCACGCTGCCCGCGCTGAGCGCGGTGATCCATATGGGAGGATGCGGCTGCTGATACGGGCGCGGCCAGATGTTGACCTGGCGATGATGAAAAAAGCGGCCCTCCCAGCTAAACGGCCCGTCGTGCGTGGTCCACGCCTTCAGGATGAGATCATGCGCTTCCCAGAAGCGCTCGCTCATCCGGAGCGGACTCGCGTTGCCTGCGGAAATCTCGTAGGGCACGCCGCGCACGAAGCCGACCTCGATTCGTCCGCGCGCGAGGTTGTCTACCATCGCCATCTCCTCGGCAACGCGCACGGGCTGGCGGCGATTGGCAATCGGGTTGCCGAGCAGCAGCAGCCGCGCGCGGCTGGTCTGACGCGCCAGCACGCCGAGCATGATCGGTGCGGCGGGGTCGAGACAGGTCGCGGTCTGATGATGCTCGTTGAGCATGATGTCGAGTCCCATCTGCTCGGCGTGCAGCCATTCGTCGAGATAGCGATGGTACAGTTCTGCGCCGATGTGCGGATCGTAGTGACGATTGGGCAGCGTCACCCGGATCGAGTCGTACTCCTCGGGCAGGTACGGCCACGCGGTCTCGGTGAAAAACCATGTTCTCATGGTCATCCGCTCTCGGCGCTCCGCTCACGCGTGAACGCGAGCATCCGCTCCACGAGCGCGCGCGGCTGTTCGATTTGCGGCGCGTGCCCGGCTTCGGCGATCGTTTCGATCCGCGCGCCGGGTATCGCTGCGCGGTAGGCTTCGAGATATTGCTCGCTTACGAGCCCATCGCTCGCGCCGCGGATCAGCAGGACCGGCAGTTTGAGCCGGCCAAGCCGGTAGCGCAGCTTGGGATTATGCATGTAGGGCTCCCAGGTGTAGAGCGCGAGCGATTGGCGGTTGCGCGCGATTATCCTTAGCTGCTCGTCGGACATCGCGGCGTAATCAACCGCGGCCTTTCGCGGATCGTGGTAGACCAGCCGCGTCACTTCCTCGGGCGGCAGCGCGAAGATGTCGGGGATGTCGCGCGTCTCGCGATCGCCGGCCTTGATCCCCACCGGGCCGGCCAGGATGAGGCGGGAGAGGCGATGGGCGCAGCGCACCGCGACCTCGGCCGCGATCCATCCGCCGAGCGAAAAACCCGCGAGCGTCACGTCGTGCAGATCGAGCTGCTCAAGCAGATCGAGATAGACGTAGGCGAGATCGTCGACGCTGTCGAACAGGTCGGGCAGCGGCGAGTTGCCGAAGCCGGGATGCGACGGGGCCACGACCTCGAAATGGCGCGAGAGAAGATCGAGGAACTCGGCGCGCGGGTCGATTCCGCCCGCGCCATGCAGCAGCAGGAGCAGCGGTCCGGTCCCGCGATGCACGACCTCCAGTTGCAGGCCGCGAACCGCGATTTTCCCGTCGTCGATCTCAAGCTGCGCCATCGCAACCTCCAGCGCAGACTTCTAGCGCACCGCCACGTCCACGCGAAAGCGCCGGCATCTGCCCGAAAGCACCGGCATTTCGGCGATTGAACGCGCAGCCGGATGCCCTGATAATCGCTGCGGGAAGAAGGAGAGCCTGATGCGCATGAGACGCGCGGTTTTTGCGATGATTGGGATCTTGGCGATGATTGGGATCCTGCTCGCCGCGACGGTGTGGGCCGCAGGCCCGGCGGCCG
>Ga0209415_10017537_pt1 | contig 11380 bp, 9 predicted proteins | sample PeaSoiSIISIP2007_FD_187696 | JGI IMG/M metagenome (GOLD analysis project Ga0209415, IMG submission 187696) | Peat soil microbial communities from Weissenstadt, Germany - SII-SIP-2007 (SPAdes) (version 2) | ecosystem: Environmental > Terrestrial > Soil > Wetlands > Peat | place: Germany...
GCCGACCGTGACGAAGGACGGGGTGACGGTCGCCAAAGAGATCGAGCTCGAGGACCGCTTCGAGAACATGGGCGCGCAGATGGTGCGCGAGGTCGCGTCGAAGACCAGCGACGTGGCCGGCGACGGCACGACGACGGCGACCGTGCTCGCGCAGGCGATCTACCGCGAGGGCAGCAAGCTCGTCGCGGCGGGCCACAACCCGATGGAGATCAAGCGCGGAATCGAGAAGGCGGTCGAGTCCGTGGTGGAAGTGCTCAAGAAGCTGGCGAAGCAGACGAAGGACCCCAAGGAGATCGAGCACGTCGGCACGATCAGCGCGAACGGGGACAAGGAGATCGGCGCGAAGTTGGCCGAGGCGATGCAGAAGGTCGGCAAGGAAGGTGTCATCACCGTCGAGGAGAGCAAGACGGCGGAGACGACTCTCGAGGTGGTCGAAGGCATGCAGTTCGATCGCGGCTACCTCTCGCCGTACTTCGTCACCGACCCCGAGCGCATGGAAGTCGTGCTCGAGGACGCGTACATCCTCATCAGCGAGAAGAAGATCTCGAACATGAAGGATCTTCTCCCCGTGCTCGAGGCAATCGCGCGCAGCCAGAAGCCGCTCCTCATCATCGCCGAGGACATCGAAGGCGAGGCCCTGGCGACGCTCGTCGTCAACAAGCTCCGCGGCACGCTCCACTGCGCCGCCGCGAAGGCCCCCGGGTTCGGTGATCGACGCAAGGAAATGCTCAAGGACATCGCCGTCTTGACGGGCGGTCAGGTGATCGCCGAAGAGCTCGGGCTTAAGCTCGAGAACGTCACCATCAGCGACCTCGGCCGGGCCAAGCGGGTCACGCTCGACAAGGACAACTCGACGATCGTCGATGGCGCGGGCGACAAGAGCAAGATCAAGGGCAGGATCGAGGAGATCCGCAAGCAGATCGAGACCACCACCAGCGACTACGATCGCGAGAAGCTCCAGGAGCGCCTGGCGAAGCTCGTCGGCGGCGTCGCGGTGGTCAAGGTCGGCGCGGCGACCGAGACCGAGATGAAGGAGAAGAAGGCGCGGGTCGAGGACGCGCTGCACGCGACGCGAGCAGCCGTGGAAGAGGGTGTCGTCGCCGGAGGCGGTGTAGCGCTGCTTCGCGGGCAGGCGGCCCTCGACGGCCTCAAGGTCCCCGAAGAGCAGCGCTTCGGCGTCCAGATCATCCGTCGCGCGCTCGAGGAGCCGCTCCGGATGATCGCGCAGAACGCGGGGCTCGAGGGGTCGATCGTCGTCAACAAGGTCCGCGAGGGCAAGGACGACTTCGGCTACAACGCGGCCACGGACGCGTACGGCAATCTCCTCTCGATGGGCGTCATCGATCCGGTGAAGGTCGTTCGCACGGCTCTCCAGAACGCGGCGAGCGTCGCGGGCCTCATGCTCACGACCGAATGCCTAGTCGCCGAGCGCCCCAAGGAAGACAAGGGCGGCGGCTCAGGCGCGCACGCGGGACACGGTCACGGCGACTTCTGACCGGCACCGTCGCCCAACGAGGCCCCGGAGGCGAACCCCGCCTTCGGGGCCTTTTTTTGCGATCGCCGCCGAGCACTGCCGCCGTACAGTCCGGAGTGCGTGGCCACCGAGACCGTGATCGAGGGCGTCGTCGAGCGCATCACCTTCGAGAGCGCGGAGTCGAGCTTCCGTGTGCTCAAGGTGGCGGTGAAGGGCCGCGTCGATCGCCTCGCCGTCGTCGGGACGTTCCCCCCAATGGCGCTCGGCGCGCGCGTGCGCGTCCGCGGACAGATCGAGCAGGACCAGAAGCACGGCGAGCAGCTGCGGGTGGAATCGCTCATCGAGCTCGCACCGGACACGCTCGCGGGGCTCGAACGGTACCTCGCCTCGGGCCTCATCAAGGGCGTGGGGCCGAAGATCGCGCAGCGCATCGTGACGGCCTTCGGGCTCGACGCCCTCCGCGTGCTCGACGAGCAGCCCGAGCGGCTGCGAGACGTGGAGGGCCTCGGCGAGAAGCGCCGGACGGCGCTCCAGAAGGCCTGGCGCGAGCAGCGCGCGCTCCGCGACGTGATGGTGTTCCTCCAGGCGCACGGCGCGAGTCCGGCGCTCGCGACGCGCATCGTCCGGCGGTACGGACCGAGCGCGATGAGCACGGTCTCGCGCGACCCCTACCGGCTCGCTCTCGACGTGCGGGGCGTCGGCTTCAAGACCGCGGATCGAATCGCATCGACCCTGGGGGTTGCACCCGACTCGCCCGAGCGCCTGCAGGCCGCCGTGCTCCAGGCAGTCCACGACGCCACCGAGGACGGCCACGTGTGGACGGGCGAGATCGACATCACCACACGCTCCGCGCAGTTGCTGGGGTTCGAGGCCGACGACGCGGACGTGGAGCCACGTCTACGCCGCGCCATCGAGGCCCTCGTGCTCCCCGGGCGAGTCGTCATCGAGAGCGTCGACGGGCAGCGTGCGATCTATGCCGCGGAGATGCACGCAGCCGAGGTGCGCCTCTCGCAGCGGCTCGGGCAGATCGCGCGCGCGCCCGCCCGCTTGCTTCCCGGAGTGCCGGAGGCAATCAGGGCGTTCGAGTCGCGCGCCGGGGTCGAGCTCGCGGCCGAGCAGCGTCGCGCCGTCGAGGAGGCCGCCGCGCGTCAGGTGCTCGTCGTGACCGGCGGCCCGGGTGTAGGCAAGACGACGATCGTCCGGGCCATCCTCGCTGTCTTCGCGCGGGCGCACCTCGACGTGCGTCTGGCCGCGCCGACGGGACGCGCCGCGAAGCGGATGGCCGAGGCGACAGGCGCGGAGGCGACGACCCTCCACCGCCTCCTCGAGTTCGATCCGAAATCGGCGACCTTCAAGCGCGACCGTCGCCGCACCATCGAGGCTGCCGCGGTCGTGGTCGACGAGGCCTCGATGCTCGACCTGCCGATCGCCGACGCGCTCGTGCAGGCCATCGCCTCGGGCACCCGTCTCGTGCTCGTCGGCGACGTCGACCAGCTACCGAGCGTGGGCCCGGGCGCCATCCTGCGCGACGTCATCGCCTCCGGGGCCGTCCCTTGCGTGCGCCTCCGCCAGATTTTCCGCCAGGCCGCGCGAAGCCTCATCGTGACGAACGCGCACCGGATCAACGAGGGCGAGCCTCCCGTCACCACGCCGGCAGGCGCCGCCGACGCGGACTTCTTCGTGGTCGAGCGTCGGGACCCCGAGCGCGCGCGCGACACGCTGCTCGAGCTCGTGACTTCGCGCATCCCGCGCCGCTTCGGCCTGGACCCCGTGCGCGACGTGCAAGTGTTGACGCCGATGAACCGCGGACCGGCGGGTACCGTCGCCCTCAACGACGCGCTGCAGGCCGCGCTGAACCCTCACGGCGACGCGCTCGTGCGCGGCGCGCGCGCGTACCGTGTGGGCGACAAGGTGATGCAGCTCCGGAACGACTACGAGCGGAACGTCAGCAACGGCGACGTCGGGATCATCACGAGCATCGATCGAGATGACCTGTCCATGTCGGCTCGGTTCGACGACCGCGAAGTCGCCTTCGCATCCTCGGATCTGGACGATCTCGTCCTCGCGTACGCGTGCACCGTGCACAAGTCCCAGGGAAGCGAGTACCCGGCGGTGGTCATACCGCTCCTCACGACCCACTTCGTCATGCTGTCGAGGAACCTGCTCTACACGGCCGTCACCCGCGGCAAGCGCCTCGTCGTGCTCGTGTGCGACCCGCGCGCGCTCGAGATTGCCCTCTCGCAGGGGCGCCGGGAGGATCGGCGAACGAGGCTGGCGAGCAGGTTGCGCTTGCAGGGCTGGCGGGGCTAGCGGGGCTAGCGGGGGTAGTGCGCGCGCGTTGACGTCCGGGGGCGGTGTGGCCACGCTGTGAGCGATGGTGCGTCGCCTCGTCATCGGCCTTGTGCTCGGCTTCATCGTGGGGGGGGCCCTCGCCGCGGCTCTGATCGGCGGTCTCAAGATTGCGACCTTCCTCGGAACCGGCGGGGCCGTGCTGGCATATGCGACCGCTGCGCTCGCGGGGGGCCTGACCGGTCTCGTCGCCGGGAAGCCCATCTGGGCGCGCGACGCGAAGACGGAGGCGGGGCTGAAGGCCTTCTTCGGCGCCCTCGTCGGCGCCGGGGCGATGTTCGGCCTCCGGCAGTGGGCGGGAGGATGGATGATCGATCTTCACTCGATCGGCGCGGGTGGCCCCGGGCCCGTGGCCGAGCTGCCAGGCGCCGCGCTCCCGCTCATCGCGGCCGTGCTGGGGATGTTCTTCGAGCTGGACAACACGGGCGGCGGCGACGAGACGGGCAGACCCGAGGGTCGCAAGCGCGTGGCGGGGAACGCCGGCGCGGGCGAAGCGAAGACCCGCTCGGCGCGCGATCCGGAGGTCCAAGAGGGCGACGCCGACGGGGAGCTCGAGCCCCGACGCGCCAAGCGTTGATGCCCCCTCTGCGATTCGCGCTGTACGCTGCGACGGCCGCCGTCCTCGGGATGACGGGGTACGCGGCGGCCGGCCGTCCGCCAGCGCTATTCGTGGCCGCCGTCGCGCTCGGAGGGTACTTCGCGCTGGTGCTGGGCGGTGTGCTCGTCTTGAGGTGGCGCGTCTTCGTCGACGCTGTGGTGCGCGCGCCACGGGGGGCGAGGGGCGTGGCGTTGACCTTCGACGACGGCCCGGACCCGCGGTGGACCCCGCGCGTCCTCGATCTGCTCGCCGAGCGCGGGGTACAGGCCACGTTCTTTCTCGTGGGGCGCAAGGCAGAGGATCACCCGGACATCGTCCGTCGCATTCTCGAGCGGGGTCACTCGGTGGGCCTGCACTCGTACGCGCACGACCGTCTCTTCGCGCTTCGCGGAGAACGCCGCCTGCGGGAGGATCTCGAGCGAGGAATTGCAGTGCTCGAGGCGATCACCGGGCGCCGCCCCCGCCTGTTCCGGCCTCCCATCGGCCACACCAACCCCGCCATCGCGCGCGTCGTTGACGACCTCGATCTCGTCGTCGTCGGCTGGACCATCTCCGGCCGCGACGGGGTGGCGCGCGCCCGGGTCGATGCCGTTGCTGCGCGCGTGCGCCGCGATCTGCGCGACGGCGTCATCGTGCTCCTCCATGACGCGCCCGAGCGCGGCGATCGCGAGCCGGCGGCCGTGCGTGCGCTGCCTGCGATCCTCGACGCTATCTCTGCCGAGCGGCTGGACGTGGTGCCGCTAACCTGCTGGATCGACATCCCTCAGGGCGCGGCCGCGGGGAGCACGACGTAGAAGCGAGCCCCCGCCGTGTATGCCGCGTCGACTCCGATCTCGCCGCCGGCGGATTCGACGAGACCCCGGCACACGGCGAGCCCTAGCCCGGTCCCTTCGCCCACCTCCCTCGTCGTGACGAAGGGCTCGAAGAGGCGGTCGCGCACGGCCGGCGCGATCCCCGGGCCGTCGTCCTCGACCTCGATGCGCACGCGGCCTCCCTCCACGGCGAACGCACGGACCATCACGCGCCCCCGCTCCTTCCTTGCCGAATCGATCGCCGCGCCTGCGTTGAGGACCATGTTGAGCAGGACCTGAGTCAGGCGCGGCGCCGGAAGGGCGACCTCGATCGCGCCGTCAGAGTCCGTCTTCACTTCGATGGTCCGGAAGAACTTCTGCGGCCGGACCAGGGAGGCCACGTCGTCCAGCACCGCGTGCACGTTCGCCGGCACAGGCGGCCCCCCCGCGCGCGGGGGCGACCCCTCGGGGCGAGCAAAATCCAGCAGATCGCGCACGACGGTGTGGATCCTCACGGTCTCGCGGCGCATGCGCTCCATGAAGTCTTTCTCTTGCTCGCGGGGCAGGTCGCCGTCCAGGATGAGCTCCTGCATCCCCATGAGCGCGGCGATGGGGTTTCCGATCTCGTGGGCGACGCCGGCCGCGAGCCTCCCGACGCTGGCCATGCGCTCGCTTCGAACGAGCTGGGCCTGAGTCTGCGTCAGCCGAACGGTGGTCTCCGTGAGCTCTTCGACCTTCATGATGAGGGCAGCCTCCTCGGAAATGAGCTTCTCCGCCATCGCCTGGACGCTCGCGCTCAGCTCGGCGAGCTCTCGCGCGCCGCTCTTCGGCACCTGCAGCGTCCGCGCGCCGCTCGCGACGCGGTCCGCTGCCGCGACCAGCCGGTCGAGCGGTCGGACGATGAGCCGCGTGAGGGCAAAGTACGCGAACACGAGGAGCGCGAGGGCGAAGACCCCCATGTAAAGGGCCACGAGGCGCACGAGGGGCGTCCCTCGATCGGGTTCCGCGTCGACCCTCGTTCGCGGGCGCGCGTCGACGACGGTCGGCGAGGGGCGCATCGACTGGATCGTCGCCCGCGTCAGGCTCGCCACGGCAAAGAAGAGCGGTACGAACGCGAGGAGCATCAACGCAGCGAGCGCCAGCACGATCTGGAGTCTCAGACCTGACTGCGGGAACGGACGCGACCTCGGCGGCCTGGGCGCGCTGCTCACGGGATCACGCTACCTGGCAGTGATGCCAAAGGCTTCGGCGACGGCGCGTGCAACCCCGCCCCCCTCCTCGGTGGTCTCGGCCAGGACGTCCGTCGCCTTCGATTTCACCTCGTCAGGAGCCTGGCCCATCGCGAAGGAGCGCCCCGCGACCTCGAACATCGGCAGATCGTTGACCCAGTCGCCGATGCAGACCGTGTCCGCGAGATCGATCCCTTCGTGCCGGGCGATCCAGCGCATCGCCGTCCCCTTCGTCCCGCCTGCCGCCCGGACGATCAAGGCCCACGTGCCAAGGTGCGGGCCCCGCCGCAGCGGGAACATCGCGACCAGCACGGCGTGAGAGAGCTCGCGCATGATCTCCTGCACCGCCTGGGCAACCTGCTCGCGCGCGCCGAGCGCGACGACCGCCGTGATCCCGTCCTCGGCCTTCCAGAACTCGTGCTCGAGCACGTCGGCCTCCCTGCGCACGTCGTTCGACCACGTGGACACATACTCGATGAACGGAATGCCCTCCGAGTCATGGCCGATGGCGTCCTTCGCGAAGACGAACATCGCCAGCCGAGCCCGCCCGAGGACGGCGCGCAGCATCCTCGCCTCGGTTCCGCGCACGCCGAGGTGCAGGAGCGTCGCGTGACTACCCGCCTGCACGAGATGGCTACCGTCGGCGCATGCCACCGCGCCGCTGAGACGCAGTCGATCCGCGACGGCGCGCGTCCCCGAGTAGAGGCGCCCGGTGACGAGACTCACGCGCACCCCGGCGTCGAGCGCGGCGAGCAGCGCCTTCACGTCGCGTTCGTGCGGGCGGCCGTTGCGATCGAGGAGCGTGCCATCCAGATCGACGCCGAGTAGCCTTGGTTTCGCTCTCGCCCTGGTCACTTCAGCCCATCATAGCGCCACGCCCGGGCGGCGACGCGCGGCGGGCGACGCTCCCGGGCGGCCCGGCCCAGGCCTGCTGGTTAAACTAGGATGCCGACGAGGCGGGAGCCTCGACCACGGACACCTTCCGCGTCTCGCGCGAGCGCCACTCGTATTTCACGACGCCCGAGACGAGCGCGAACAAGGTGAAATCCTTGCCGACGCCCACGTTGCGGCCAGCATGGATGGTCGTCCCGACCTGGCGGACCAGGATGCTCCCGGCCGCCACGCGCTCGCCTCCGTAAACCTTGACGCCGCGCTTCTGCGAGTTCGAATCGCGACCGTTGCGCGTGCTTCCTGCACCCTTCTTGTGAGCCATGGCGACGTTCCTCGGTAGTACTCGGACTCAGGCGACGATCTTCGTGATCTCGAGCGCGGTGAACGGCTGCCTGTGGCCGCGCTTGCGCCGGTAGTTCTTCCGGCGGCGCATCCTGAAGATGACTACCTTGGGGCCGAGAGCCTGGCCGAGGATCCGCGCCTCGACCTTTGCGCCCGCGACGACAGGCCGGCCCAGCTTGACAGCCTCGCCCGCCACGAGGAGCACCGTGTCGAAGGTGACCGCGTCGCCCACGGCGCCGGGGAGCTTCTCGACCCGGAGCTTGTCGCCCGGTTCGACCCTGTACTGCTTGCCGCCGGTCTTTATCACTGCGTACATGTCGAGACGCCCTCTTCAGGTGGGCCGCGTCCGTTCGACCGGGCGCGGCGGGGTGTGGGGGGCGTGAGTATAGGCGCGCTCCTTGATTTGTAAAGTCGCGAGCCGTACTAGCTTCTGCGCGGCTACTAATCGCCAGGATCCGGGTGACGACGCACACGACTCAAACAACGGGCTATCTCGCGCTCGTCCTGCACGCGCACCTGCCGTTCGTACGGCACCCCGAGCATGCGCGGCACCTCGAGGAGCGCTGGTTCTACGAGGCCCTCATCGAGTGCTACTTGCCGCTCCTCGATGCCTTCGACCGGATGGCCGAGGACGGTGTGCCATTCGCCTTGACGATGAGCGTGACACCCCCGCTCGCCGCCATGATGAAGGACCGACTCCTCCGGGAGCGCTTCGACGAGCACTTGCGCCGCGTCCACGCTCTCGCGGGGCGGGAGATGGAGCGCCTCTACGGCGACGCCCGCTTCGCGCCGGTGGCCACGTTCTACCGGGACCACTTCGCGCGCATGCGCGCCGTCTGGGAGCGCCACGGGGGCGACGTCGTCGCCGGCCTGGTGAGGCACTGGGACGCCGGTCGCCTCGAGCTTCTCACGTGCTCGGCGACACACTGCTACCTGCCCGGAATGCTCCCGGCGCGCGAGGGCATCCGGCCACAGCTCGACCTGGGGGTCCTCGGCTTCGAGCGGCTCGTGGGCCGCCGGCCGACCGGGGCATGGCTCGCCGAATGCGCGTACCACCCGAGCTTCGACGCGGAGATCGCTCGCGCGGGGATCCGCTTCACGATCCTGGATACGCACGGCATCCTCAACGCCCGTCCGCGCCCGCCGTTCGGCGTCCACGCCCCGATCTGCAGCCCGAGCGGCGTCGCCTTTTTCGGGCGCGACGTCGAGTCGAGCAGGCAGGTGTGGTCGCGCGACGAAGGGTATCCCGGGGACGCGTTCTACCGCGACTTTTACCGCGACATCGGCTTCGACCTGCCCGTCTCCGACCTCATGGGCGAGGTCGCGGGGGACGGGTCACGGCTGATGACGGGCCTGAAGTACTTCCGGATCACCGGGAAGGACGTCGAGAAGGAGGCCTATCAGCCCGGCATCGCGCGCGACAAGGCGTGGGAGCACGCGGGAAACTTCGTCTTCAACCGCGCGCTTCAGGTGAGGCACCTCGCCGGGGGCATGCCGGCCCCGCCGATCGTCGTCGCCCCCTACGACGCGGAGCTCTACGGGCACTGGTGGTTCGAAGGTCCCCTCTTTCTCGAAGCCGTCTATCGCAGGCTCCACGAAGCAAACGGCGAGGTCGCCGCCATCACGCTGCGCGGCTACCTCGACCGCCACCCCATATGCGCCGAGGCCACGCCCAGCGCGAGCACGTGGGGAGCGGGTGGCTATGGCGAGGTGTGGGTCGGGCACGAGGCCGCGTGGACCTGGCGACACGTCCATCATGCGACGCGGTACGCCCGGTGGCTCGTCCAGAAGCACCGCCACGAGGGCGGCCTTCGCGGGCTCGCGGTCGACCAGGCCATCCGCGAGCTCCTCCTGCTCCAGTCGAGCGATTGGCCCTTCATCATCAAGACCGGCACGGCGACCCGCTACGCCGAGGCCCGCATCCGCAGCCACGTCCACCGCCTCCGGCACCTCGGGCACCTCATCGAGACGGGCGTCATCGAGGGGCAGGACGCCGCGTGGCTCGACGGCCTGCGCGGCCGAGACAACTTCCTCTCGGGCCTCGCAGGCGACGAGCTGCGCGCTCCGTTCGACGCCTGACGCTTCCGGGTCGCCGCCGCGGTGCCCGGTGCTAACGTCGCCGGCATGTTCTCTAGCTTCGAAGGGACCTACACGGCGCTCGTGACGCCGTTCAGGGACGAGCCGGGGCAGCCGATCGACTGGGCGGCGCTCGATTCCCTCGTCGACGCCCAGATCGGCGCCGGGGTTGCCGGTGTGGTTCCCTGCGGCACGACGGGCGAGAGCCCCACCCTCTCTCACGAGGAGCACGGGCAGGTCGTCGAGCGCACGGTCAAGCGCGCCGCTGGGCGCACCCAGGTCATCGCGGGCGCCGGTTCGAACTCGACTCGCGAGGCCGTCGCCCTCGCCCAGCACGCAGAACGCGCTGGCGCCGACGCGGTGATGGTCGTCGTCCCCTACTACAACCGTCCGACCCAGGAAGGCCTCTTCCGGCACTTCGTCGAGGTAGCGGGCAGCGTGAGGATTCCGGTCGTCGTCTACAACATCCCGGCGCGGACCGGGACGGATCTCGCGCCCGAGACGCTCGCGCGCATCTGCCTCTCTGCGCCGAACGTCGTCGCGGTCAAGGAAGCCACGGGGAACGTCCTCCGGGCCCAGAAGCTCGCGCAGATGGGCAATCGGATCGTCGTCCTGAGCGGGGACGACGCGCTCTCCCTGCCCATGATCTCCGTCGGCGCCCGCGGCGTCATCAGCGTCACGTCGAACGTCCTGCCCGCTGAGGTCACGCGCGCCACGAAGCTCGCGATCGACGGGAAGCTCGACCTTGCGCGGCGCGCGCACCTCGCGCTCATGCCCGTCCACGAGGCGATGTTCCTCGAAGCGAATCCGGGGCCCGTCAAGGCGGCGCTGGCCATGCAGGGCGCCATGAAGGCCACGGTGCGCTCGCCCCTCGTCGCCGTGGAGGAGGGGACGCGCGCCGCGGTCGCGGCCGCCCTGGAGACCTACGCGAGGAGCGCCCGCTGATGCGCGCGGCCGTGGTGGGGGCGAGCGGGAGGATGGGCCGCGCGGTGGTCCGCCTCGCGCGGGCAGACGGGATGGAGGTCGTCTGCGCGGTGGGCGCGGCTGACGTGGGCCGGGACGCGGGAGAGCTCGCTGGGATCGGCCCCATCGGCGTGTGCGTCGTGGACTCGATCGGCGCGCTCGAGCACTCGCGGGCCGACATCGTCATCGATTTCTCCGCGCCAGCCGCGACGCTGGCCCTCGCTCCGATCGCCGCCGCGGCGGGGATCGCGATCGTCAGCGGTACGACGGGCCTCGGGGACGACGCGGCTGCCGCCCTCGCTGCGGCGTCGAAGCATGTCGCGGTGCTGGTCGAGCCGAACATGAGCATCGGGGTCCACGTCCTGACACGGCTCGTCGAGCACGCCGCTCGGGCGCTGGCCGAGTGGGACATCGAGATCGTGGAGACTCACCACCGCGCCAAGGCGGATGCGCCGAGCGGCACCGCCCTTCGCCTCGCCGAGGTCGCCCGGCGCGCCCGTCCTAGCGCGACGCGGCTCGTGCACGGCCGCCAGGGCAAGCCGGGCGCGCGCGCGGCCGACGAGATCGGGATGCACGCCCTGCGCGGCGGCGACGTCATCGGGGACCACGTCGTCCACGTCATGGGAGGCGGCGAGCGGCTCGAGCTCGTCCACCGCGCGACGAGCCA
>Ga0209415_10017538_pt1 | contig 11380 bp, 11 predicted proteins | sample PeaSoiSIISIP2007_FD_187696 | JGI IMG/M metagenome (GOLD analysis project Ga0209415, IMG submission 187696) | Peat soil microbial communities from Weissenstadt, Germany - SII-SIP-2007 (SPAdes) (version 2) | ecosystem: Environmental > Terrestrial > Soil > Wetlands > Peat | place: Germany...
GACCGGCAGGGCGGCATCGTTGCGGTCGCGCACGCCGAGAACAACCTGGAAGACCGGATAGTCCTGGTCGGCAAACGAGCGCAGGTTCTCGTAGAGCCCCGGCTCCGCCCCGTGCAGCGGCTTCAGAACAGAAACCGGCGGCCCATCGACGGACACGAGGCCAGGGGGCGCGACGATCCGTCGCCGGGCAAAGCGCAGCGCCAGGAGCGGGACGCCAACCGCATAGGCCCACACGAGACCCAGCAGCAGCGTCAGGCCGAAATCGCTCATTGCGCGCCCGCCCGCCGCGAGGGCGAATGCTGAATCGTCACGCGATTTGCGGTTGCGTTCGCCAGCGCGATTACCGACGATGACGGCGAAGCCGCGCGCATCTTTCCGTTCCGATCAGCCAAGCTTCCGGACCATCTTGTGAGAATCGTCGCCTCCCCCCGTGGCGCTATTCGTGGCGTCGCCACCCTGCTGTTGGGCGCCCTGCTCGCCGGCTGCGCGACGCCCCCTGGCGACCCCACCGAGCGCGCTGCGTTCGAGCAGAACAACGATCCGCTTGAGCCCTTAAACCGACAGACCCTCGACCTCAACCTGTTTCTCGACCGCATCCTGTTCAAGCCGGTGACCAAGGTCTACATCGCGGTCGTGCCGGAGGAAGGACGGGACGCGCTGAAGCGCGCGCTCGACAACATGAAGGAGCCGGTCGTCGTCATCAACGACGTACTGCAGGGCGAGCCAAAAAGGGCCGGAATCTCGGCCGGCCGCTTTACCGTGAACAGCACGCTCGGCGTCGGCGGCTTCTTCGATGTCGCCGCCAAATGGGGATTGGACAAGCAGACCGGCGATTTCGGGCAGACCCTGTTTGTCTGGGGCCTGCCGGAAGGCCCCTATCTCGTTGCGCCGATTCTCGGTCCCACGAACCCGCGCGATCTGATCGGCATGGGCATCGACGCCTATAGCGATCCGTTCAGCTTTCTGGCGACGGTAAAGGCGATCGACGAGATCGAGATCTCGCGCTTTGTGCTCAACGGCATCGACCAGCGCGCCCGCGTCATCGACATCCTTGACGACCTGCAAAAGAACTCGCTCGATTTCTATGCCCAGCTTCGCAGCCTCATGCAGCAGCGCCGGGCCGCCGAATTGCGGCGCGGCGCGGCGCCCGAACCCGGTGCGAATTTTTATGAGGATCCCAGCAAATCGCCGGGTGCCGCGGCGAGCGCCCCGCAACAGCCCCAATCCGGCGCGCCGCCGCCCTCACCCCGCCCTTAGCGCGGCGCTGCGCTGTTCGATCAGCTGAACGAGGGCGTCGGCCCCGCCGCGTTGCAGCACGGTCGAGAATTCCGAGCGCCGCGTCGCCAGTTCGCTGATGGTGCCGCTCAGGTACACGTCGATGATCTTCCAGGAACCGGCTGGGTCCTGCCGCAACAGATAGTTCAGATTCACCGTCTCGCCGTTCGATTTGACGAGCCGGCTGTCGACGATGACGCCGTTCGGGTTGGGCGCCGCCTTGGGCGAAACCTCGAAGCGCTCGCCGCCGTAATCGTCGAACCGGCTGGCATAGTTCGAGATCGTGTAGCGCGCGAAAGCGACGCTGAGGCGCCGCTGCTGATCCGCCGTGAGACCTGCCCAGCCCGGCCCGATCGCGATTCGGGTCATCAGCCCGAGGTCGAAGCCCTCCTCGATCGCTGGCGCGAGCCGCTTGTAGCGCTCGTCGAAGGAGAGCTTTTTGGCCTCTTTCATCACCGCCAGCAGCGTGACGTAGAACCGCTCGATCAACGCCGCCGGCGGGGCACCCGAATCCGCAGCAGCGGCAGCGCGCCGTCCGGCGAGGATTGCCAGCGGCAAAATCAGCAGATGGCGTCGCGAAAACGACATGATTGGCAAATCCCGTCCGGCGAGCGTTAGTGATAACAAACCGGCCGCCTCGGCACAGGCGCAAAATGCCGCCCGCTGACAAGTCCAGCCGGATTGCGGCGTCCCGCCGCAGCATTGCGCGTAGTGCGCGAAGTGTGGCAGGGATAGGCGACATGGCGTTGCGCCGCTGCGGCTCCGCCGGGCTCACCCCAGCAACGAGGCGAGATGATGCGAGTGGTGCTGGCCCAACCCCGAGGGTTTTGTGCCGGGGTCGAACGGGCGATCGAGATCGTCGAGCGGGCTCTCGAAAAATACGGCCCGCCGATCTACGTCCGTCACGAAATCGTGCACAACCGCCACGTTGTCGAACGGCTGCGCGCGAAGGGCGCCCAGTTTGTCGACGAGATCGACGAGGTACCACCGGGCTCGGTGACGATCTTCAGCGCGCATGGCGTGGCGAGCGAGATCGAGCGGCGGGCCGGAGAGCGCGGGCTCCCGGTGATCGACGCCACCTGCCCGCTGGTTTCCAAGGTGCATATAGAAGGCCAGCGCTACGCCAACCAGGGACGCGAGATCGTCCTGATCGGGCATGCCGGCCACCCCGAAATCCAGGGCACGATGGGGCGGATCACCGGCCGGGTCCATCTGATCTCGCGACCGGAGGAGGTGGCGCGGCTGAAGGTCGCCGATCCCGACAAGCTCGCCTTCATCACCCAGACGACGTTGAGCGTCGACGACACCCGCGCGGTCATCGAGGCGCTGAAGGCGCGGTTTCCCTCGATCGTCGGGCCCGACACCAAGGACATCTGCTATGCCACCCAGAACCGCCAGCGCGCGGCCCGGGAACTGGCGAAGATCGTCGACGTTGTTCTCGTCGTGGGTGCGCCGAACAGCTCGAACTCCAACCGGCTGCGCGAAATCGCCGCCGAATGCGGGGTGCCGAGCTATTTGATCGAAGACGCCCGCGCGCTCGATCCGCAATGGCTGAAGGGGGCATCCTCGGTCGGGATCACCGCGGGTGCGTCGGCGCCGGACGCGCTGGTGGAGCAGCTGATCGCGCGGCTCCGCGAGATGACCGCGATCGAGGAAGAAGAACTCCCCGGGGTCACCGAGAACGTCCGGTTCCGGATGCCGCCGCAACTCGTCGACAGCCCCGCCCGCGGTTGACCGCCGCCATTTGACAAGGAATCACCGTGGCCATATCGCTGCACCAGAAGATTCGCGTCGGCGCCTATGTTCTCGGACGCCACCTGCGCGGCGTCCGGCGCTATCCGCTCGTGTTGATGCTGGAGCCGCTGTTCCGCTGCAACCTGGCCTGCGCCGGGTGCGGCAAGATCGACTATCCGGACGCGATCCTGAACCAGCGCCTCAGCGTCGAGGAATGTGTCGAGGCCGTCGACGAATGCGGCGCGCCGGTGGTTGTCGTCGCCGGCGGCGAGCCGCTGCTGCACCACGAGATCGAAGAGGTCGTCGGCGCGATCATCGCCCGCAAGAAATTCGTTTATCTGTGCACCAACGCGCTGTTGATCGAGAAGAAGATCGACCGGTTCACGCCGAGCCCCTATTTCGCGTGGACCGTCCACCTCGACGGCGACCGCGAAGACCACGACCGCTCGGTGTGCCAGAAGGGGGTCTACGACCGCGCGGTCGACGCGATCCGGCTCGCCAAGTCGCGCGGGTTCCGGGTCAACATCAACGCGACCTTGTTCGACAACGCCGAACCCGAGCGGGTCGCGCGCTTTTTCGACGACGTGACCGAGATCGGGGTCGACGGCATCACCGTGTCGCCGGGCTATGCCTATGAGCGCGCGCCGGACCAGGCGCATTTTCTCAACCGGCGGCGGACCAAGGAGCTGTTCCGCGAGATCTTCAAGCGTCGGACCGATGGGCATGGGGGGCGCTGGTCGTTCAACCAGTCGACCCTGTTCCTGGACTTTCTGGCGGGCAACCAATCCTACCGTTGCACCCCGTGGGGCAACCCGACACGCAACTATTTCGGCTGGCAGCGCCCCTGCTACCTGCTTGGCGAGGGCTATGCCAAGACCTTCAAGGAGCTGATGGAAGAGACCGATTGGGATGCCTACGGCACCGGCAATTATGAGAAATGCGCCGATTGCATGGTGCACAGCGGGTATGAGGCGACCTCGGTTGTCGATTCGGTGCGCCATCCGCTGAAAGCGGCGATGGTCGGCCTACGCGGGGTGCGCACTGCGGGGGAGATGGCGCCGGAAATCCCGCTCGACGGGCAACGCCCGGCCGAATACGTCTTTTCGCGCCATGTCGAAGAGGCAATGACGCGGCTAGGCGGCGAAGATCGCTCCGTGCAGAGATTGCGCCGGGCCGGCTAGCGCGAGCAGGGCCTGCCGGGTCTCGCGGGCGAGACCGATGAGCGCGGCGATCTGCCGCGGCCGGCGCAACACCTCGCGCAGAACCCGGGTGAGCGCGGGCGAGCCGTCCTGCGAGAGCGGGATCAGCGCCGCCGGGGGCAATGCCCGGGTCGCTGGGTCCGCGATCGTGCGCAGCACCAAAAACGGGATTCCGGCAGCCTCCGCGGCGCGCGCGACGATGGCGCTCTCCATGTCGACGGCGAGCGCGCCGGTGAGGCGCCACGCCCGGGCCTTGTCGCGTTCGGTGGCTAGAAGCGCGCCGGCGCCAAGCACCGGCCCCTCGACCGCGCCGATCCGGCGTGCCAGATTGCTGATCTCCTCGCGGAAAGTCGCATTCGCACGCCAGCTTCGGTCCGGTCCGATGACCTCCCCGGAGAGGATCACGTCACCCGACCGCAGATGCGGCGCCAAGCCGCCGGCAATGCCAAAGCTGATCAGGCATTTCGCCTGGCCGCGGGCACCCTCGACCAGCGCCGCTGTGCGCTCGGGGTCGCCGGCCCCAACGACGACCTGAAACCCGGCCACGCGCGCGACTTTGGCCTCCGCGGCAAGCCCGGAGGTGCACAGCACCGAATTCCATATGCGCATGCGCAGCCCCCCGCTGCGAAATTCCCCCGTCAGACGGCACCATCGCAGACCTCGCGTGCCCATGGCGAGCGAAAAAGCGCGCGGATTCCCCGGGCGCTCCGGTGTAGGCTCGGCGCGCCGGGGAATTGCCGCCGGTGCTTGGGAGGAACGATATGCCTGAAAGCGCGGACCATCTGGCCGGTGCGGGAGCCGGCCAAGGGGCTGACATCGTCTTTACCGGATGCGAGATCACCGCCGGCCTCAGCGCCGCGGCGGGGGGCGGCGGCGGCTCGGCCCGTCCGCATGCGCATCGCCGGCGCGAGGTCGTGGTCAACGGCAAGCGGGTCAAGACCGTCGATGTCCACGCGCATTGCGTCGTCCCGGACGCCGCGAAGGTGATCAATCACCCGCTCGAGGCGCCGGGTCTCCTGTGGTCGAATGTCGGCGACCGCCTCGCCGAGATGGACCGCTCCGGCGTTGACATTGAGGCGCTTAGCATCAACCCGTTCTGGTACCGCGCCGAGCGCGACGCCGCGGCCGAGCTGATCCGCCTCAACAACGAGGCGCTGGCGCAGTTCTGCGCTGGCCATCCCGACCGCTTTGTCGCCTTCGCGACGGCGGCGATCCAACATCCCGACCTCGCCGCCCAGCAGGTCGAGCACGCGGTGAAGAACCTCGGCTTCCGCGGCGTCGGCGTTGGCGGCAGCGTCGCCGGCGAAGAATTGGCCAATCCCAAATTCCATCCGTTCTGGGCCAAATGCGAAGAGTTGGGCGTGCTCGTCTTCATGCACCCGCTCGGCACCCGCGAGTTGGAGCCATCGGGCCGGCTCGCCGGTTCGGGCCTCCTCACCAACACGATCGGCAACCCGCTCGAAACCACGATCGCGCTCTCGCACCTCATTTTCGAGGGGACGCTCGACCGCTTCCCCGGCCTCAAGATCTGCGCCGCGCACGGCGGCGGTTTTCTGCCCTCCTACGCCAACCGCTCGGACGCGGTGATCAAGACCTTCCCCGACCGAGTCGGCCCATTGCCGAAGAAACCGCCGACCGCCTACATCCGCGACGGGCAGCTCTATTTCGACTCGATCATGTTCACCGGCGAGGGGATGCGCCACATGATCGCCGAGGCCGGCATCGACCACGTCGTCCTCGGCACCGATTATCCCTTCCCGTGGAACACCGACCCGGTTGACCACATCCTGGCGATCCCCAATCTCAGCGACGCCGACAAAGTCAAGATCCTCGGCGCCACCGCGGCTAAGCTATTGGGCATCGCGTAGCGCAATAACAACCGTTTTCCCGGCGAAGGCCGGGACCCATTTTTCACCGTCTCGGCAATCGAGAAATGGGTCCCGGTTATTTTTGCTGTCAGCGCAGCGCCCGCCAGATCCGCTCGGGGGTGGCGGGGCCGGTGAAATCGGCGGCGCCGACGCTCGCCAGCGCGTCGCGGATCGCGTTGCCGACGGCCGGAAAGCCGGCGACCGCGCCAGCCTCGCCGCAGCCCTTCACGCCGAGCGGGTTGGTCGTGCAGCGCGTCGGATTGAATTGGAGCGCGAAGGCCGGCAGATCGTCGGCGCGCGGCAGCGGGTAATCCATCAGCGATCCGGAAAGCATCTGGCCCGAGCCGGGATCGTAATGGGCGTGCTCCAGCAGCGCCTGGCCGACGCCTTGGGCGATCGCGCCGTGCACCTGGCCCGATGCGACCATCGGGTTGACCAGCACTCCGTAATCGTCGACCGCGCTGTAGCGCACGAGGCGCACGGCTCCCGTTTCGCGGTCGATCTCGATTTCGGCGACATGGGTCCCGTTGGGGAAGGTCATCCATTCCCGGGTCCAGGCGTAATAGGTGTCGAGCGGGGTGCCGGCTTCGCGCGCGATCCGCGCCACATCGAGGAGCGCGATCCGCCGGTCGGTGCCGGCGACGACGAAATCGCCGCCCTCGAAGCGGATGTCTGCTTCGGCCGCTTCGAGCGCCTCGGCAGCGAGCCTGGTACCCTTCTCGATGATGATGTCCGAGGCGCGCCAGATCGCGGTGCCGCCCATATAGGTCGCGCGCGAGCTGCCATGCCCGCCGCCCAGGGGAATGAGGTCGGTGTCGCCCTGGACCAGCCGGATCAGCTCGTTCGGCACGCCGAACCGGTCGGCGAGGATCTGTGGAAAGGTCGTCTCGTGGCCCTGCCCGATGGTTTGCGTGCCGGTGATCAGCGCCATGCCGCCGTCGGCCTCGAAGCGGATATCGACATTCTCGGTGGGCGACCCGCCGGTGCCCTTGACGTGATAGGCAAAGCCGAGCCCGCGCAGCTGCCCGCGTCCCGCGCTGTCGCGGCGCCGGTCGGCAAAGCCGGCGACATCGGCGGCCGCGAGCGCCCGCTCGAAGGTCTCGGGGAAGGCGCCGCTGTCGATCCGGTTGCCGACCGCGTTGGTCATCGGCATCGCCGCCGCCGGCACCAGGTTTTTGCGCCGCAGCCGGGCGCGGTCGAAGCCGCATTGCCGCGCCGCTTCGTCGATCAGCCGCTCGATGATGTTGTTGGCTTCGCCGTAGCCCGGACCACGCAAGACGCCGATCGGCGCGGTGTTGGTGAAGACCGCGGCAATGTCGAGCTCGATCGCCGGGATGCGGTAGACCGTACCCGGCAGGAAGGCATACTGGAAGGCCTGGACTCCGGCGCCCCCGGCCAGATACGCGCCGAGATCGGCGACGCTCTCGACCCGCAGCGCGAGAAAGCCGCCGTCGCCGTCGAGCGCCAGCGCCGCCTCTGCTTGCTGACCACGTCCCTGGTGGTCGGCGAGAAAGACTTCGCTGCGGCTGGCGATCCATTTCACCGGCCGGCCAACCCGCCTCGCCGCCCACGGGATCAGCACATGCTCGGGGTAGATGAAATTTTTCGCGCCAAACCCGCCGCCGACATCAGGCGCGATAAAGCGCACCTGCGCCGGCTCGACCCCGAGCGCCGTAGCGGCGCGGTCGCGCGCGGCATGGATGCTCTGCGCCGAGACGTAGGCCGTGTAGCGGCCCTCGCCGGCATCGTACAGCCCGACGATGCCGCGCGGCTCGATCGGATTGGTGACGACCCGGTGATTGTCGACGGCGAGCCGCACGACATGCGCGGCGGAGGCGAGCGCGGCGGCGACCACGTCAGCATCGCCGGTCTCCCACCGGAGGCACAGATTACCCGGCGCCGCGGCGGCGATGAGCGGCGCACCCTCGGCGACCGCGGCATCGAGGGTCGTCACTGCCGGCAGCACCGTATATTCGACGGTCAGCCGCTCGGCGGCGTCGAGCGCCGCTTCGTGCGTCTCGGCGACGATGAGCGCAACCGGCTCGCCGACATAACGGACCCGGTCCTCGGCCAGGAGCGGCTGCGGCATAAAGTTGAAGCGCTCGCCAGTATGGACGTTCGCGTCGGGCGAGGGCCAGAGCGGCTTCAGCCCGTCGGCGGTGGCGTCGGCCGCGATCAGTACCGCCAGTACGCCCCGCATCGCCAGCGCGGCGGCCGTGTCGATCGCACGGATCAGCGCATGGGCGTGGGGCGAACGCAGCACGATTGCGTGCGCCGCCCTTTCGAACGCGAGGTCGTCAAGATAACGGCCATTTCCAGTCAGGAAGCGCAGATCCTCGCGCCGTTTGGGCGCGTCGCCGATTCGGGAGCGGGTTGTCGCCATCAAAATCTCCCGGCACTATCGTCGCGCTTCAAGCCGTGCTCGGAGCAACGATAAACCGTTCACCGCTGGTAAACTACGACGAGATTGCCCCGCTTTACGACACGCAGCCCTATCGGTCGAGAGCAGTCGATCCGGAGCTCCTGGCGTTTCTGGCGGAACGCGCATCCGCCGGGGCGGTTTCGCTTCTGGACATCGGCTGCGGCACCGGGAACCAGCTTATCGCGAACCAAAGCGCGGCGCCCCGGGCCCGGCTGGTCGGGCTCGACCGGTCCCTCGGCATGCTGCGTCAGGCCGCGCCAAAGACGCGGGCGATCGCCTGGGTGCAGGGCGATGCGGCGGCGCTGCCGTTTCAGACCGGGAGTTTCGATTTCATCAGCAGCCAATTCGCCTTCCATCATTTCCTGGACAAGGCGGGCATGCTGCGCGCGGTGTTCCAGGTTCTCGGCCCCGGCGGCCGTTTTGTACTGCGAAATCTATGCCCGCAGGAAGCTGCGGATTGGCTCTACTACCAATACTTCCCCGAAGCTCACATCGTCGACCTGCAGGATTTCTGGCCGCCCCAGGCCATCGCGGCGATCATGGAAGGGGCCGGGTTTGCGGTTACGGTAGCCTACGAGCATGTGCGCTTCGAGCAGGACCTGCCGGAATGGCTCGCGACTGTGCGGCGCCGCGACACCTGCTCGCAATTGCGGGCAATCCCCGATGCAGCCTACGCGGCGGGGCTGCGTCGCCTGGAGCAGGAATTGGCCGATCTCGGCGCACCGCAGCGGCGCGCCAATCATCTGTGCCTCGTCACCATTCGCGGCGACAAGCCGAAGGCGGCATAGACCGCAGCGAATGGTGCGCTAGGGCCGGGTTACCGGGCCGCGCGAGTCTGGCACTGTCGCGGATTTTTCCTTCCAGTCCTTCGACCATGGCGTGACCGGCCGCTCCACCGCGACGCCGTCGACCCGGATCTCGTCGACCAGCTCGTTGAAGAAACACAGATGGCCCTTGATCTTCGGGCATTCGGGGATCGGGTCGGGATAGCTCCACACGATGTCGGGGAAGATTTCCTGCCCGATCTTGACCGAATGATAGCGGGCCTTGCCCTTGTAGGGGCATTGGGTCGCCTTGTCGCTCGGCACCAGGAGGTCCGTCCGGACATCCTCGGGCGGGATGTAATAGCGGGTCGGCAGCCGCGTCTCGAAGAGGAAGCGCGCATGCTTTGTGTCGGCAACGATCTCCCCGCCGACCACGACCTGCACGTGGCGCGATGACGCGACGACGTCGATCCGCTTATAGGGATCGCGCGGATGGACGAAGATCTCCTCGTCCTCCTCGTACCAGCCGTCGACGCGGTCCCAGTAGAACGCGACGAAATCCTTGAGCGCCGGCACCTCGTCATAGGGGTCGGGATAGCCCCACGCCGCGTTTTCCGACACCTTGTCGCCGACCCGGATCGTCCAATACGACGCCTTCCCCTTATAGGGGCAGAACGTGTGATGGTCGGTCGGCACCAGTCTGTCCATCCGCACATCGGCGCGCGGGAAATAATAGACCGGCAGATGCCGTGTTTCGAACAGGAGGTGCGCCGCGGTGCTGTCGGCGATCCATTCGCCGTTGAACTTGACGCGCACCCGGCGCGGCGAAGCTTCCAGGGTGACCTTGTAGTCGGGATTGGTCTTGAACCCGCTTTCGCGCCCGTCAATCACATTCGCCATGACCCGATCCTCCGTGTCGCCCCTTCGATCATAGCCGATTTTCTCATAATATGCCGGCTGCGAAATCTAGCCCGGAGAGTGTGATGGAGCGGGAAGGCGGGTGTGCTTGCGGCGCGGTGCGGTATCGGCTGACCGCGGCGCCGCTGATCGTCAATGCCTGCCACTGCCGCGACTGTCAGCGGCTGACCGGCGGCGCCTTTGCCGTCAACATCTGGATCGAGCGGCGCTTTGTCGAGACCGACCATGCGCGGCTGCGTTCGGTGAAGCTCACCGCCGGCAGCGGCAAGCCGCACGAAATCTTCAGCTGCCCCCAATGCGGCACTGCGCTCTACAGCAAATACCACGCCGCGCCGGGCGACACGGTGCTGCTGCGCTCCGGGACGCTCGACCACCCCGAGGAGATCGCGCCCGACGTCCATATCTTCACCCGCAGCAAGCGGCCGTGGTTCGAGCTTCCCGCCGGAACCCCGGCCTTCGAGACCTTCTACAAGCTCGCCGAGTTCTGGCCGGAAGCGAGCCGCGAGCGGCTGCGCCGCAACATCGCCGGCGAGAGCTGAAAGGCGCGGAGCTACGCGTTCTCGGGTCCCGGTGCGGTCGCGTTCCGGTTGTAGCCAATTGTTAATACGTTCGGTCCATGATCGGCGGCATGGACTGCTTAACGACACTCCCCCTGATCGTTGGCGCCATCGGAAACGTGAGTGCTGGTGCCTTGGTGGCGCTCGCGGAACGGTTGCTGACCATCCTCCTGGCCGTCTTCATCATCGGCGGCGTGGGTGGCTTTGCCATAACGGCGTTCGCTTGGCTGTGGATCAAGCACGCGTTTGGCGGGCCGCACGCCTCCCCCAACTTCGGTGATGCGGTATCGGCCGGTAGTCGGCACACCGTTATCCGATAACACCGCCTGATCGCGCCTACCATGCCGGCTTTGCGCCCCAGGCGAGGAAGCCGTCGTTCTTGAGGCCGGGCTTGCCGTATTGGAGCGGCGCGCCGGACAGGTCGAGGACCTGGCCGCCGGCGGCTTCGAGCACGGCCTGCCCGGCGGCGGTGTCCCATTCCATCGTGGTGCCGAAGCGCGGGTAGAAATCCGCTTCGCCTGCCGCGAGCACGCCGAATTTGAGGGCGCTGCCGCATTTTTGCCGTTCGAGCACCGGCCGGTCCTGGAAATACTCGGCGAGGCGGCGGCTGTTCTCGTGGCTGCGGCTGTGCACGACGACGACC
>Ga0209415_10017539_pt1 | contig 11380 bp, 8 predicted proteins | sample PeaSoiSIISIP2007_FD_187696 | JGI IMG/M metagenome (GOLD analysis project Ga0209415, IMG submission 187696) | Peat soil microbial communities from Weissenstadt, Germany - SII-SIP-2007 (SPAdes) (version 2) | ecosystem: Environmental > Terrestrial > Soil > Wetlands > Peat | place: Germany...
TCGCCGGCGGCGAGGCGACGATCGACCCTACGGGCGCTCGCGCGCACAGCATCGTCGGCGACCCGGTGGATCCAAGCTTGCGGCTGCACGGCATCGTAGGCGCTGGCGCGCGACAGCGCCTCGGCGGCGGCCTGCTCGGCGGTCCGGCGTCCGCCAGCCACGTCGGCCGCGATCTCGGACACGAGGTGGTGCTGCATGGACGCTCGTCTCCTATGCCGCAGGCTCTAGAGCGATCAGCGGCGCTCCCGGGGCGACTGCCTGCCGATCCTGGATGTAGACCGCGCGCACGATGCCGGTGACGGGGCTGTGCACGTCGCATTCCATCTTCATCGCTTCGATCGCGGCGATCACGCTGCCTTTCAGCACGCGATCGCCGTTCCTAACGTGCACCTTCCAGACGTTGCCGCCGAGTGGTGCCTCGACGAGCTCGGCCCCGGCAGGCACCTCGAGCGCTGCCACCGCGGCCGGCGAGGGCAAGACCTCGGCAAGCGTTTCTACACGCGTGAACTCGTGACGCCGTTCCCAGTCCGCGCGCTCGGCATCGAATGCCGCCCGGCGTTTCGACTCGAAGGTCTCGATGCTGGCGCGGTTGGTCGCCAGGAAACGGCGGTACTCCGCGAGCCGGAAGACCTCATGGTCAATCGCGATGTCGCGTCGCCCAAGCGGGAAATCGCGGCGCCATTCGCGTAGTTCAGCGTGACTGACCGGAAAGAAGCGTATCTGATCGAAGCAGCGCAGCAGCCAAGGCTTGCCGTCGATGAAGGCGCGCGTTGCGCGATAGGTGTTCCACACCTGGATCGTGCGGCCGAACAGCTGGTAGCCGCCGGGGCCTTCCATGCCATAGATGCACAGATACGCGCCGCCGATACCGACGACATTGGGCGGAGTCCAGGTCCGTGCGGGGTTGTACTTGGTTGTGACCAGCCGGTGGCGCGGGTCCATGGGGGTCGCGACCGGCGCGCCGAGGTACACGTCGCCGAGCCCGAGCACGAGGTAACGGGCGTCGAAAACGATGCGCTGCACCTCGTCCGCTGACCCGAGACCGTTCACGCGGCGAATGAACTCGACGTTGTCCGGACACCACGGCGCGTCGTCGCGCACCGAGGCCATGTACTTGCGGATGGTCTCGTCCACCGCCGGATCCAGCCACGACAGCGGCAGGTGCACGATGCGCGACGGAATCTCGAAGTCATCGAGGCTCCCGAGGCGCTCCTCGGCGGCGGCGAGTTCCTGCAGCAGGCGCGCCTGCGGCACTTCCCGCTGGTCGTAATGCACCTGCAGGGAGCGGATCCCGGGCGTAATGTCGATGACGCCGGGGAGCTGCAGCTGCTTGAGGTCGAGCAGCAGCGCATGCACGCGCAGACGCAGCTCGAGGTCGAGAACCATCGGTCCGTACTCGACCAGCAGATGGCGATCGCCCTGGCGACGGTACACGACCTCCGGGCGCGGCCCTTGCGCAGCCATGCGTCCGAGAATCGCGCTCGGCACCGTGGCCATCCGCGAGGCGCGCGGCGCTGATGACGCGCCGAGGCTGCGCACCAGCTCGTCCTGGGTGCGTTCGGCCGCGATAGCCGCCGCGTCATCCACGACTTCGAGGTGCACGGTATCCCCCGGCGCAAGCTGCCCGGTCTTCCACAGGTCAGCGTGGATCACGACGAACGGACACACGAATCCGCCGAGCGACGGACCGTCGGGGCCGAGCACGATCGGCATGTCGCCGGTGAAGTCGATTGCGCCGATCGCATAGGCATTGTCGTGGATATTCGAGGGATGCAGGCCCGCCTCGCCGCCATCCTGTCGCGCCCAGCGCGGCTTCGGCCCGACCAGGCGCACGCCTGTGCGGTTCGAGTTGTAGTGAACTCGCCATGGCGAACCACACACTGCCGCGATGTCATCCTCGGTGAAGAACTCCGGAGCCCCGTGCGGGCCGGACAGCACGCGCAGGATCCAGTCGCGGGTGAATTTGGGCCGTCGGGCGACGGGTAGCGGCGCACCGACGGGTGTGTCGCCGGTCTCACACAGTCGCAGCACGTCGCCCGCCGCGAGCGGACGGCCCGCGTGACCGCCAAAGACGCCGAGGGCAAACGTCGAGCGACTGCCGAGATAGAGGGGGACGTCGAGCCCGCCCTTAAACAGCAAATACGCGCGCATCCCCGGGCCCAGCACCCGGCCAAGCTTCAGTGTCTGGCCGGCCGCGACGACCGCGGGCGAGTACGGCTCAAGCGCCGTGCCATCGAGTCTCGCGGCGACGTCCGCGCCGGCCAGGCACACGACTGCCGCACCGGTAAACAGGAGCGCCGGGCCGAGCGCCGTGACCTCGAGGCCCGCCGCCGCTTCCGGATTGCCAAGCAGCCGGTTGCCGAGCCGGAAGGCCAGCGAGTCCATGGGCCCCGACGGCGGCACGCCGACGTCCCAGTAGCCAAGCCGACCGGGGTAATCTTGGATCGTGGTCGAAAGACCGCCGCTCAGCACGCGCACGGTGCGCGGCTCGTAGGCGATCGTATCGACGGCGTTCGTGGAGAGCTCGCCGCTGTTGAACACCTCGCTCCGTACTACCTGCCGCAGCCAGTCGACGTTGGTCTCGAGGCCGGAGAGGCGCGTCGCGTCGAGTGCACGCTGCAGCGCCCGCACGGCGGCCGGCCGGTCGGGAGCCGTGACGATCAGCTTCGCAAGCAGCGGGTCGTAATGGCTGCTGATCCCGGTTCCAGCCTCGACCCACGTGTCCACGCGGGCGTCGGCCGGGAACTGCACGGCGGTCAGGACCCCACTGCTGGGGCGGAAGTCCTGCGTCGGACTCTCGGCGTAAATCCGGGCCTGGATCGAGGCGCCGTGCGCTGCTCCCGACCACGCCTCGAGGCCCGAGAAGTCACCGGCTGCGCCGCGTACCATCCACTCGACGAGATCGACGCCCGTGACCTGCTCGGTCACGCCATGCTCGACCTGCAGGCGCGTATTGACCTCGAGAAAGAAGAACTCGTCCCGGTCCGCGTCGTACAGGAATTCGACGGTGCCCGCCGACCGGTAGCGCACGGCTTGCCCGAGCCGCACGGCGGCCGCGATCAGCGCCGCCCGGGTCGTCGCCGGCAGGCCTGGGGCGGGCGTTTCCTCGATGACTTTCTGGTGCCGACGCTGAAGCGAGCAGTCGCGTTCGCCGAGCGCCACGACCCGACCGCTGCCGTCCCCGAAAAGCTGCACCTCGATGTGGCGCGCGCGACGCACGAAGCGCTCGAGGAACACGCCGGCATCGCGGAAGTTGCTGCTCGCGAGCCGCGCGACCGCCAAAAACGCCTGCGCGACGCCGCCCGCGTCCTCGCAAACCCGCAGGCCGATGCCGCCGCCGCCGGCCGTTGCCTTCAGCATCACCGGGAATCCCACTGCTTCGGCCGCGGCCAGCGCCGCCGGCACGTCGCGCAGCAGGTCGCTGCCGGGCAGCAGTGGAACCCGCTCGGCGCGGGCGATCGCGCGGGCCGAGTGCTTCAGGCCGAACATGCGGATATTGGCGGCAGTCGGTCCGATGAACGTGATCTGCGCCGCGTCGCACCGCTCGGCGAACGCCGCGTTCTCGCTTAGGAAGCCGTAGCCCGGATGGATTGCGTCGGCGCCGCTGCGCCGCGCGGCGTCCAGAACGGCCTCGGCATTCAGATAGCTGTGCTCGACGTCGGCCGGTCCGATCGGCAGTGCCTCGTCCGCCTCGCTGACGTGCCGGGACCCGGCGTCCGCGTCGGAGTAGACGCTCACGGAGGCGATGCCCATGCGCCGCAGCGTGCGGATGATTCGGCAGGCGATTGCGCCGCGGTTCGCGATCAGAACCTTGGCGAACACGGCGTGCTCAGCCCGCAATGACGACGCGCACTGGCGTTGGGTTAAAACCGTTGCACGGGTTGTTGATCTGCGGGCAGTTGGAAATGACCGCCGTGAGGTCCATGTCGGCCCGCAGGTCGACCCACAGGCCCGGCGCCGAGATGCCGTCGACGATGCCGAGCGCGCCGTCCGCCTCTACCGGCACGTTCATGAACCAGTTGATGTTGGAGACCATGTCGCGCTTGCCGCGCCCATGGCGTGCGTTGGACTGCAGGAAATTCTCGACGCAGGCGTGCTGGGCTTTGGTGTGATGGCCGTAGCGGAGCGTATTGCTCTCGCAGCTGCACGCCCCGCCGATGGTGTCGTGGCGGGCGACCGTGGTTGACACGATCGTCGCCATCGCGCGGCCCTCGTTGGACAGCAGAACGGTGCCTGCTTTCAGGAAAACGTTGCGCTGGGCGGCGATCGTGTCCTGTGCGCTGTAGCGCTCGGCATCATCGGTGAGGCCGTACATCAGGAAATCCACGGCCTGGTTGCCTTCGAGGTCGATAATGCGCAGCACCTGGCCCGTACGCAGCGCGTGGTCCCATGGCGCCCGGGCAGCAACGATTTCGTCGAGGACGATGCGCCCGGGAAGGCCGTCAATCGCGGGATCGCTCATCGGCACCTCAGCGACGGAAGTAGTCTTCGGTGTTCAGGAACGCCCGCAGGCCCTCGGGCGTCGCGTTGCGAACCGCGTCATCATCGGTTGTGACCCGGCCGCGCCAGGCGGCGATGCGCACGGGCGTGATGCTGTAGGCGGCGCGCTCGTCGAGCACGTGGGGACAGTTGGCGAGCAGTACCAGCAGATCCATCTCGGCGCGCAGCGTCACCTGCCGCCCCGGAGCAAAGGGCCCGCGGTTCAGCAGCGTCGTGCCGTCTTCGGCGATGCGGACGCCCTTGAACCAGTTGATGCAGGGATGGACGTCGCGGCGTCCGAGGCCGAACTTGGCGGCGGCGAGAATCAGCCGGTCACGGGCGTTCGGGCGTATCCCCCAGTTGCTGCCGTCTCCGTACTTGCGCGCATTGGAGCGCTCGTTGGACGCGCCGCAGAACGTGTCGTGCGCTCCGGCAGAGTCCTCGAGCAGGCTCATCAGCGCGCGGCCCATGTCGGAGAGCAGCAGCTGCCCCGCTCCAAGATACGCGCTCCACTGCACTTTAACGGTGTCGGCAATGTTCAGCCGCTCGCTCGGGCGCTCGGCATTGAATACCAACATCGACACGCAGGCATCGCCGTCGAGATCGGTGAGGCGCAACCGTGCCCCGCGGCGCAGCTCCTTGGCAGCGTAGCCCCCAGGCGCCACGGTCTCGGCCCACAGCATGGCCTCCGGCGCGACGCCGGCCGGGAGATCGGTGGCATCGGTTGCCGGGACGGTCGGCATGGCCGGGACGCGCGTTCCGGCCATTGCGCGGGCGTGCGCCCTGGCGCCGTACGGATCGGCGGTGTTCGAATCGGTCACTGGGGCCTCCCGTGGGAGCGCGGCAGTTCGCGTCCATATGTCACTGCGCCATGCGTATGCAGCGGCGGCAGCAGCGCGGTCGTGGTCACAAGGTCAATCTGCAAGACGCCGCGGATGCTGCGCAGCTGGTCGCACAGCGCCCGCAAGCGCGCGGCGGGCCCCTGCACGAGCAGCACCTCGAGCGACTGTTGGTCCTCGAGGAAGACGTGCTGAGAGGAAATGATCTCTTTGACGAACCCGCCCTGCTTGTGGGCAAGTTCCTGGCGAACGCGATCGGTTGCCGCCCGGTAGATCAGCGTGATCGTGCCCGCGAGGACCGCGTGTGCCCTGGCTTCATCGTGTTCGGCAACCGCGTGGCGAATGAGCTCGGCCATGACCTGCGAGCGGTTCGGCAGCGCGCGCGCACCGACCATCGCATCCAGTCGGCCGAGGAGCTCGGCCGGCAGGCTGAGGCTCAGCCGTGCGAGCGATGATTTCGCTGTCGCCATGGATGCAGTCTGCCCAATTATTACGAATGTGGCAACTCGTAATAATAGGGCGACGCCGAACGACGGCGGGACGCGCCGGGCCGGTGCGGAATTCGGCTCGCAGCTATTCCAGCGTCACGACGGCCAGTCGGCCATCGGTGTAATACCGATCGCCGCCGCCATTCTTTCCGCTCAGCGCCGCCTGAAACGAGTCGATCCACTCAACGGTGGTGGTGAGGTCGCGACCTAAGTCCGCGAGCAGCTTGTCGCGCTCCTGATCGATCGCGGCATCGATGTGATGGGTGATCTGTCCGGTCCGGTGACTGACGCCGGCACGGGTGTCGAGGGTCGCTGCACCGACCCACAGCGGCCGGCCGTCGTCATCGACCTGCGCCGACTTCCAGAATCTCACGTGATGCCGGCGACGCGGATCGCCGCCGATCATCTGCTCGAAGGCCAGGTCCTGCCTGCGGCCCCAAAAGTACAGGCTGCTGACCGGCGCCGTCCCGTAGGGCCGATGGGCAACGCTGTCGGTGGCGATCCGCAGTGCCGCGGCGAGCGTGACTGCATCGGCGGGTTCCCAGCCGCAGGCCGCGAGTGCGCGATGCAGTGCAACTTCGTCGCCGACGACCGCGATATTGATCGGGTCACCTGGAATGCCGTCGATCGTCACCGTACGCGTTGCCAGCGCCGCGAGTGCCGGATGGCGATGCTCGAAGTAACGCCACACACCCGGCAGCAACCCGTAGGCCACTCCGTAATAGCCAAGTCCCGCAGCGGCGAGACCGCCGATGCCATACACCAAGAGCCGCCGCGCCGGCGAATAACCGGGGTCCGATGCAAGGTCCGGCATAGGCAGAAGTATATCTGCAGGGACTGCAGCGGCCGATCGCGCGCCTCCCGGGCTATTCGACGGTCACGCTCTTGGCGAGATTGCGCGGCTGATCGACGTCGGTGCCGCGCATCGTCGCGACGTGGTAGGCGAGCAGCTGCAGCGGAATCGTGTACACGGCCGGTGCCTGGAAGTAGCTGACGTGCTTCGGCATCTTGATGACGGTGACGCCGTCCGACGAGCTGATGCCCGACTCCGGGTCCGCGAACACATACAGTTCGCCGCCGCGCGCGCGGACCTCCTGCAGGTTCGATTTCAGCTTCTCGAGCAGGTCGTTGTTCGGCGCGACCGTGATCACCGGCATGTCGGCATCGACCAACGCCAGCGGGCCGTGCTTGAGCTCTCCGGCCGGATAGGCCTCGGCGTGGATATAGGAGATTTCCTTGAGCTTGAGCGCGCCTTCCATCGCGATCGGCGCGAGCGCACCGCGCCCGAGAAACAGCGCATGGTGCTTGTCGACGAACTTCTCCGCGAGGCGCCGGACGACCGGGTCGAGCGCCAGCGTCTCCTCGATCAGCCGCGGAATCTCGATCAGCCGAGCGACCAGATGGCGCTCGCGCTCCCGGTCGATGCCGTGGTGCTTGCCGAGCGCGATCACCAGCATGCCGAGGGCCGCCAGCTGCGTCGTGAACGCCTTGGTGGAGGCGACGCCGATCTCCGGGCCGGCGCGCGTCAGCATCACGAGCTCCGCTTCCCGCACCAGCGAGGACTCAGGCACGTTGCAGATCGCGAGTGTCGACAGGTAGCCTGCCTGCTTCGCGAGCCGCAGCGCGGCAAGCGTATCGGCCGTCTCGCCCGACTGCGAGATCGTGACGAACAGCGTGTGCTTCGGCACCACCGGGTTGCGGTAGCGGAACTCGCTCGCGATGTCGACCCAACACGGCAGCCGGCAGATTTGCTCGATGAAGTAGCGGGCCACCGAGCCCGCGTGCCAGCTGGTGCCGCAGGCGACGATCTGCACCGCTTCGGTACGCTTCAGGACGTCCATCGCGGCCGGGCCGAACGCGGCCTCCAGCAGCTTCCCGCCCGCGACCCTCCCCTCGAGCGTCTGTGCGACCGCGCGCGGTTGCTCGTAGATCTCCTTCAGCATGTAGTGCGCGAACTCGCCCTTGTCGACTGAATCGGACGACAGTTCGCTTTCCATGACCTTGCGTTCGACGCGACGGCCGTGGCGGTCGACGATCGTGACGCTGCGCCGGTGGATCGCCGCGACATCGCCTTCCTCGAGGATCTGGAACCGCCGCGTGACCGGTAACAGCGCCGAGATGTCGGAGGCGACGAAATTCTCGTCTACCCCGAGGCCGACGATCACCGGGCAGCCGGCGCGCGCGAGCACGATCGTGTCCGGGTCCGTCTCGCTCATCACAGCGAGTGCGTAGGCACCGTGCAGTTCGCGGACGGTGGCCTGTACGGCTCCAAACAGATCTTTGGAACGCGCCAGGTGATGGTGAACGCGGTGTGCGATCACCTCGGTGTCGGTCTCCGAGGTGAACTCGTAGCCCCGCGCCAAGAGGTCGGCGCGCAGTTCCTCGTGGTTCTCGATGATGCCGTTGTGGACGATCGCAATCCCGTCGCGCGACACGTGCGGATGGGCGTTGCGCTCGCTCGGCTCGCCATGGGTCGCCCAGCGGGTATGGGCGATGCCGAGCATGCCGTACGCCGGGGCCTCGTCGAGCGCCTCCTTGAGGCGCGCAACTTTCCCGACAGTGCGCAGGCGGTGCACCCGGCCGTCGCCATTCAATACGGCGATCCCGGCCGAATCGTAGCCCCGGTACTCGAGCCGCTGCAGCCCGTCGATCAGCACGGGCAGGATGTCTCGGCCGGCGACGGCGCCTACGATTCCGCACATGGGTCAGCGCTCCTGGCTCACGTTTGATTATCGCTCAGATGCCGGTGGCGGATCGTGATCTCGATCCCGCACGGACCCGCACTCATCAGTCGGTCCGCCGCTAAGTGCCTGATTTGGGGTCTGGATCCTCGTCCGGCGGCAGATCTCCCTCGGCGATCCGGCGGGCACGCTCCGCCGGATCCGCGGCGACGGGCGATTTCCACGACGCGACGGACTGTTGCCGTGCGCGCGCGAGCGTCAGCGCGCCGCGCGGTGTCGGCCGCGCGATTGTCGAACCGGCGCCGATCGTCGAGCCGGCGCCGATCGTGACCGGAGCGACCAGCATCGAGCCCGAGCCGATGAACGCCTTGTCCTCGATCACGGTCGGCCACTTGTTCACGCCGTCGTAGTTGCAGGTGATCGTGCCAGCGCCGACGTTGACCGCGCGGCCGATCGTCGCATCGCCGAGGTAGGTCAGGTGATTGGCCTTGCTGCCCGCCCCCAGCACCGTGTTCTTGAGCTCGACAAAATTTCCGATGTGCGCGTCGGCCGCAATCCGCGTTCCGGGCCTGACCCGGGCGAACGGCCCGACGCTGCAGCGCTCGGCGATCTCGACGCCGTCGAGCACGCAATGCGGATGGATGACCGAGCCACTACCGATCGTCACGTCCCGCAGCACGCAGCCGGTCCCGATCCGGACGCGATCGCCGAGCCGGACTCGACCCTCCAGCACGACATTGACGTCGATGACGACATCGCGGCCGGTTGCGACCGTGCCGCGGACGTCGAGGCGCGCGGGGTCGAGCACGGTCACCCCGGCACGCATCAGCTCGCCGGTCCGCTGCCGGCGGTATTCCGCTTCGAGGCCGGCGAGCTGCAGCTTGTCGTTGATGCCCAGCACCTCGGCGGCCGACGGCGCCACCACTGCCTCCACCTTGATCCCGTCGCGGACCGCGAGTGTCACGACGTCGGTCAGGTAGTACTCGGCCTGCGCGTTGTCATTCCCGAGGCTTGCAAGCCACTTCTTGAGTGCGCCGGCGGGCGCGACCATGAGCCCGGTATTGGCCTCGCGGACTGCCAGTTCCTTGCGGGTCGCATCCTTCTGCTCGACGATGCGATAGACGTTGCCGGCGTTGTCCCGCAGCACGCGCCCGTAGCCGGTTGGCTCGTCGAGCAGCACCGACAGCAGCACCAGCGTGCGCTCGCCGGCGCGCTCGAGCAGGCTCGCGAGCGTCGCGGCACGCACCAGGGGCACGTCGCCGTAGAGCACCAGCACCTGGTGGCCGTCCGGGATCGCGGGCATCGCCTGAAGGAGCGCGTGTCCGGTGCCGTGCTGCTCGGCCTGCAGCTCCCACTCGAGTTGCTCACCCGCGAATGCGGTCTTGACCTCCTCGCCTCCGTGGCCGTAGACGACGTGGATGGCCGCGGCATTCAGCTGCTTCGCACAGTCGACCACGTGCGCCAGCAGCGGCCGTCCCGCCAGCGGCTGCAGGACCTTCGGCAGGTCGCTGTTCATTCGCGTGCCCTGACCGGCGGCCAGGATGACGATGCTCAACGGCATGGCACTACCCGTGCACCCGGAAAGGCACATTCTCGCATGACGCCCGGCCGGCCGGCGGGGACCCGGTCGCAGATGCAGCGGTGGATGCCCGGCGGGTACCAGGGGACGCCGAGCGGGCCGGACTCTTCTAATAGGCCAGCTGCGCGAGAAATGCGTCGATCGCGGCGAGGCATTCCGGTTCGTCGAGCAGCGGCACGTGCCCGCGATTCGCGACCGTCAGCGGCACGAGGTCGGGTTTCTCGCGCTGCATGCGCGCGAAGGTCGCCTCGCTCAGAATGTCGGACAGAGCGCCGCGAATCGCGAGCACCGGTACGGACTTCAGCGTCGCAAACAGCGGCCACAGGTCGGGCGCGGCGGCGGCCGGAGCCGCGCGCATCGCCTCGCCGACTTTGGGATCGACCGCGAGGACGGGCGCCCCGGACGCGTCTTCCCGAAAGCTCCGGCGGGCAAGCCTCGCCCACATCTCGTCCGGTAGATCTGGCCAGGCGAGACCGAACACGGTTTGAAGCTGGGCCACAGCCTCGGCCCAGCTGCGAACTGCGGGCAGGCGCCCGGCGTACCCTTTGATCCGTTCGGCCCCGGCGGGATCGATCTCCGGGCCGATGTCGTTGAGCACGACCCCGGCCACGGCGCCCGGCAGCACCGACGGCAGCATCATCGCGAGCAGCCCGCCGAGCGATGTTCCGACGATCGCGACGCGCTTCAATCCCAGCTGCGCAATGAGAGCGGCGAGGTCCGCGAGATAGGTCCCCGGATGGTAGTTCTGCCACACCGGGTCCCATGCCGACAGCCCGCGCCCGCGCAGGTCCGGGCAGACAACCCGGAATGAAGGAGCGAGGTGCGCAGCGAGCGACTCGAAATCACGGCAATTGCGGGTCAGCCCCGGCAGGCACAGCACCGCAGGCGCGCCGGCACCGGCCGTGGCGTACACCCGGCTGTGGAGCTTCAGGCCGTCTTTCGATGACCACCACTCGTCGCGAAACGCCTCGCTCCCGCTCATCCGGACCCCCGCTCGGCGAGCTCCCGGCGCAGCTCGCGCTTCAGTATCTTGCCGTTCGGATTGCGCGGCAGCTCCGTGCGCGCGACGACTGCACTCACGCGCTGCTGCTTGCCGACCCGCTGGTTGGTCCACGCGAGCAGGCCGTCGGGATCGAAGGGCTGCCCCGCGGCCAGCACCACCACGGCGACGGGTGTCTCGCCCCACTTCTGGCTCGGAGCACCGACGACCGCAACTTCGGCCACCGCAGGGTGTTCGCGCATGACGCTCTCGATGTCGGCCGGGAAGATGTTCTGGCCGCCCGACAGGATCATGTCTTTTTTCCGGTCGACGAT
>Ga0209415_10017541_pt1 | contig 11378 bp, 10 predicted proteins | sample PeaSoiSIISIP2007_FD_187696 | JGI IMG/M metagenome (GOLD analysis project Ga0209415, IMG submission 187696) | Peat soil microbial communities from Weissenstadt, Germany - SII-SIP-2007 (SPAdes) (version 2) | ecosystem: Environmental > Terrestrial > Soil > Wetlands > Peat | place: Germany...
ACACCCAGCTAGCGAGCCACACTTACCGTTTTCCTCACCCGCGCAATCTCTCCCCGTTATGCAAAGCTCTCCAACGGGGGAGAGCTGGAGGAAGGAAGCCCGTTTTATCGCAGGATGCCGGAAGCGGCTACAGGTTTCAAAGCTTTTTCCGCATCCTGCTAGGATGGTCCTGTGAGCGAGACGCTTCAAACCATCCGCGCGGCCGCGATACGTCATGGCCTGAACCTGGTAGCGGCAGCCCCGGCCGAGCGCTACGACGATGCGGTCAAACCGGCATCGCGAGCCGCTCGCATCGCCCCGCAAGCCCGATCGATCGTCGTGATCGGCAACGGCGGCGGCGCTTTCTGGAGCGCCTATCGCAGGCACCTCGCGACCAACCCTGGCTGGTCCGAGCGTGAAAATCCGCTCGACGACTTCACGCGTGAAGTCGTCGAGCGCGATCTGATTGCACCGTTGCGGGCGCGGGGCGTGCGATGCGCGACAGTGTATCCGTTCATGTCGGGAGCGCCGACGTTGAACTTCATGCAACTCGGAAAGATGGCGGGGCTAGGCGGCCCGAGCATCGTCGGCGTGCTGGTTCATCCGACCTACGGTCCCTGGATCGCCTTTCGCGCCGCGATTCTGCTCGAAGAGATGCTCGACGCACCGGGCGACGCGGCCGGCTTCGATCCCTGTCCGGGTTGCACGGTTCGCAGTTGTATCAACGCGTGCCCGGTCGGCGCGGTGAGCTTCCCCAAAGGATGGGAGGTGTCCGCGTGCCTCAAGTATCGGGTCGAGAACGAGGCGGATTGCGGAGCGCGATGTCACGCGCGCGTGGCTTGCGTGCTCGGTCCCGAGCATCGCTATCCGGACGATGAACTCGCCTACCATCAGGCCCGCGCGCTGCGCGCAATGCGCCCGTACTACGAGGCTTCGATTAAGCCCAACCGCTCGACCTAACGAGTGGCGGATGCGGTCCCTCTAAGCGCGCGTTACGGGCGCAGCAGGCGGGCGACGTCCTTGGCAAAGTAGGTCAGGATCATGTCGGCGCCGGCGCGCTTGATCGCGGTCAGCACCTCGAGCGTGGCGCGCTGCTCGTCGATCCATCCGTTGCGCCCGGCCGCTCGGATCATCGAGTACTCGCCCGAGACGCTGTAGGCCGCGAGCGGGCAATTGAACTCCTGCTTGACGCGGTAGATAAGGTCCAGGTAGGGCAGCGCGGGCTTGACCATCACGATGTCGGCGCCTTCTTCGAGATCCATCGCGACTTCGCGCATCGCCTCGTCGCCGTTGGCCGGATCCATCTGGTAGGAGCGGCGGTCGCCGAACTGCGGCGTCGATTCCGCGGCTTCCCGAAAGGGGCCGTAGAAGGCGGAGGCGAACTTGGCCGAGTAGGCCATGATCGGCGTGTTGGCGAAGCCGTTCTGATCGAGCGTGCGGCGGATCGCGCCAACTCGCCCGTCCATCATGTCGGACGGCGCCACCATATCGGCGCCGGCCCGGGCGTGGGAGAGCGCCTCGCGCGCGAGCAACTCCAGCGTCGCGTCGTTATCGACGTCCTTGCCGGCTATCACCCCGCAATGGCCGTGGTCGGTGTACTCGCACAGGCAGACGTCGGTGATCACCACCATCTCCGGCACGCGCTCCTTGATTTCGCGAATCGCGTTCTGCACCACCCCGGAGTCTTTCCAGGCCTCGCTGCCCTGGGGGTCCTTGCGTTCGGGCAGGCCGAACAGAATCACCGCCGGCACGCCCGTGGCGAAGGTCTCCCGAGCCTCGCGCGCGGCGTTGTCCACCGAGAGCTGCGCCACATCCGGCATCGATTCGACCGCGCGCTTGACGTCGCGTCCGGGACAGACGAAAAGCGGCAAGATGAGGTTTTCGGGCACGAGCCGGGTTTCGCGCACCATCCGGCGAAGACCGTCGGTACGGCGCAGACGACGCGGGCGATTTATTGGAAAAGCCATGGTATTTATCCGCCAATCAGAAGTGCGATCGACTATATAATACAAACGTCGGCAAGGGCATTCATCCGAGACCCTTAAAAAGGTTCAACATCTCGAAGGACGAGGAACTATGGCGCAACGGGAGAAATTCACCGCGCTCACGGGCGAGCTTTATGATTACATGCGCGCTCACGGCCATAATCGAGACCCGCTGCTGAAAGAGCTGGCCGAGGAGACCTCGAAGCTCGGACGGGTAAGCCAGATGCAGGTGTCGGCGGAGGAAGGCACCTTGATGGGGATACTGGTGCGAGCGCTCGGCGTCCGCTCCGCGGTCGAGGTCGGCACCTTCACCGGTTACAGCTCCTTGTGTGTCGCGCGCGCTCTCCCGCCCGAGGGCCGTCTGCTCTGCTGCGACGTGAACGCGGAATGGACCGCGATCGCGCGCCGTTACTGGGAGCGGGCCGGGGTGGCGGACAAGATAACGCTGAGGCTCGGTCCGGCGCTCGAGACGCTGCGCTCGCTAGCGGCGACGACCCGTTTCGATTTCGCGTTTATCGACGCGGACAAGACCAACTATCGCAATTATTACGAGGAATGCCTCAAGCGCGTGCGCAGCGACGGCCTGATCCTGATCGACAACGTGTTGTGGAGCGGCCGGGTCATTGACCCGAGCGATTCAAGCGACGATACGCGCGCGATCCGCGAATTCAACGACTTCATCGCCGGTGACGAGCGGGTCGAAGCGGTGATGATCCCGGTGGCCGACGGCCTCACGATCGCGCGCAAGAAATAGCGCCGCGGCCGGGCAATTGGGGAACGGCTCCGAGCTACTTCCCGCGCTTGGCGAAGTACTCGGTGATCGCGGCGACCAGCGCGTCGATGGTGTACTCGGAAGGGCTAACCACCACTTCGAATCCCAGCGTGCGCGCGGTCTCGGCCGTGATCGGCCCGATCGCGCCTGCCTTGAGCCCATGCGGCACCGCGCCCACGATCGCGCAGAAGTTGGTCACCGTGCTCGAGCTGGTGAAGGCCACCAGATCGATGGCGCCGGCGTCGACCAGACGGCGTATCCGCTCGGTGCGCGCGCCCTTAGGCATCACGGTCTTGTAGGACGGAACGACTTCAACCGCGCTCGCGCCCTGGTCCGCGAGCATCTCCGGCAAGGCCTCGCGCGCCACCTGGGCGCGGGGAATGAGAAAGCGGGCGCCGCGAATCCGCGCCTCGCCGATCGCCTCCACGATCGCTTCGGCGCGGTACTCGCTCGGCTGGACGGCGATTCTTAGCGCGTAGCGCTTGAGCTGCGCCGCCGTCGCGGGTCCGATAGCGCCGATCCGGGCCGCGCCCAGTTCGCGGATATCGCGGCCGAGCGCGGTCAGACGGGCGATGAAACTGTCGACGCCGGTCGCGCTGGTAAAGATCACCCAGTCGAACGATGCGAGGTTGGCGAGCGCGGCGTCCAGGGCGGCGTAGCTGTCGGGCTGAGTGGTCTGGATAGTCGGGAATTCGATAACCTCCGCCCCGTGCGCGCGCAGCGGCCGAGTCAGCGCGGCCGCGTTGGCACTGCCGCGAGTTACCACGATTCGGCGCCCGAACAGCGGCCGCGGTTCGAACCATCGCAGCCGGTTCCGAAGACTCGCGCATTCGCCAACCACGATTATCGCCGGCCCAGCCAGTTTGGCGCGCTCGGTCTCCGCGGCCAGGGTCGCGAGCGTCGCCGCGACCACCCTTTGAGCGGCCAGGGTACCGTCGAAGATTGCGGCTGCCGGCGTATCGGCGGGCATCCGCTCCGCTGTCAGCCGCTCCAGGCTCTCGCGCATCCGCGCGCTCCCCATCGATAGGACCAGCGTCCCGCGACCGCGCCCGGCGCTGGCAAGCTCCGCCCACAGCGACGGGGGTTCGGCTATAGCGGCGTCTTGGTCGAGATTGACGAAAGTGACCATCGAGCCGTGCTCGCGATAGGTCAGCGGAATTCCGGCGAAGGCGGGCGCCGCGAACGCCAAGCTCACACCAGGAACGACCTCGAAGTCGATTCCAGCCGCGGCGAGCGCCGCCGCTTCGTCGGCGGCGTGACCGAAGAAGAAGGGGTCGCCGTCGCTGAGGCGCACCACCGATTTGCCTGCCCGTGCGCGCTCGATCAGGATGCGCGTTAGGTCCTCACGCTTCAGAGTCATGGCGCCGCCGGCCGCATCTCCGGCACACATCAGCTCAGCCGAGGCCGAAGCGGCCCCTAGCAGATCCTCATTGGCCAGGATGTCGTAGACGACTACGTCGGCGTCGCGAACGAGCTCGGCGGCGCGCAAGGTAACCAGATCGGCCGCGCCGGGACCGCCGCCGACCAGGTAGACTTTGCCCGCACCCTCAGCCATTGCCCAGCAACTCGGCCGCCCCTCGCGCCAGCATCAGGCGTCCGAGCTCGACCCCGACCAGCGCGGCGCCGCCATCGGATTCAAGCGTTTCGGCGATCGTTTCCGAAAGCGTCCGCGAGCCGTCGACGCTGAACAGCAACGCGCTCAGGCTGAGCGCGTTTCCGTCGAGGCTGGCTTTGACGCCAACCGGCGATACGCACGAGGCGCCGATGGTGGCGAGAAATGCCCGCTCGGCCGAGATTTCGGCAAGCGCCGCGCGCTCGGTCATACCGACAACCGCGCTCTCGAGTTCCGGCGAATTCGCCACCATGGCGCCCGCCAACGCTTCGATCGCCAGGGCGCCCTGCCCCGCCGCCGGCACGAAGTCGCGCTGGTCCAGCTCGACGATGCCGGAGATGCCCGATTTCCCCATCCGCCTGAGTCCCGCCATCGCGAGGATGATAGCGTCCAGCTCGCCGCCGGCGAGCTTGCGCAACCGGGTATCGACGTTGCCGCGCAGCGGCACGACCGTCAGGTCGGATCGCAGCCGCAACGCTTCGAACTTACGTCGCGGCGACGCGGTCCCGAGGCGCGCGCCCCGAGCCAAAGTGGCCAGCCCGCCGCCGTCGCGAGAGATCAGCGCGTCGTGCGGATTTTCGCGGCGGGGGACCGCGGCCAGCCGGAATTCGGATGGGAGTACCGCGGGCAGGTCCTTCATCGAATGGACCGCGATATCTATTCGCCCGGCGCTCAGCGCCTCCTCGAGCTCCTTGATGAACAGTCCCTTGCCGCCGAGGTTGGCCAGCGACGGAGCGGTTAACCGGTCGCCACTGGTCTTCACTGTCACGATCTCGCTCTTAAGACCGGAGAGCTTGGCTTCGAGCTGATGCTTGAAGGCGGTGGTCTGGGCGACCGCGAGCTGGCTCGGACGCGACCCGATACGAAGCGTAAATCCCATCGCGCCTACCGCCGGCCGCCACGCGTGACGGGCATTCCGCTGTCGAGATCGTGGTCGAAGAAGTCTCCGCTGTCGCCCGGCTCGGCCTCCTCGACCGGCAAATCGCTGCCCAGCAGGCGGCGGGCGATCTCAGCCGCGTAAACACCGTCGACGAAGCCGTTGGCGCGTCTGAGCTCGGTCGTGACCTGATGGAGGATCTTGTTGGAGATGCCGCGAGTAAGCGATTCGATGTGGCCGCGTTCGTCCGGTTGCAGAGTGGCGAGCCAGGCGCGATGGCGCCCGAACTCGATCTCGCGCAGGCGGTCCATGTTGGAGCGGATGTCCTTGATCGTCGGCACCAGTTCCAGCCCGTCCAGCCAGCGCCAGAACCCCTCGACCTCTTCCGCGACGAACACCTCGGCCTTTTCCGCTTCGCGCTCGCGCTCGGCGCGGGAGTTCGTCACCGCCGTGCCAAGGTCGTCGATGTCGTACAGGTAGACGTTCTCCAGCGTGCTCAGGCGCTCGTGGAAATTGCGCGGCACGCCGAGATCGATGAGAAACATCGGCCGATATCTGCGTTCGCGGAGAATCGGTTCGATGTCCTCGGGGCCTAGCAGCGGCCGGGCCGTCGCGACCGAGCCGATCAGCACGTCGGCGATCTTGAGGTAAGGCTTGTAGTTCTCGAAGGTGACCGCGGTACCGCCCAGCTCGCGGGCGAGCGCGGCCGCGCGTTCGAAGGTGCGATTGACTATCAGCAGCGACTGGACTCCGAGCTTCACCAGTTGACGCGCGGTCAATTCCGCCATCTGGCCCGCGCCGAGCAGCATCACGGTCTTGTCCTTGAGGTCGTCGAAGATCTCGCGGGCCAGGCTCACCGCCGCCGAGCTCACCGAGACCGCGCCGTGGCCGATTAGCGTGCCTTTGCGAACCCGCTTGGCGACCGAGAAGGCCCGATGGAAGGTGCGATGCAGGATCATACCGAGGGTGCCGGCGCGGACCGCCTGAGCATAAGCGATCTTGAGCTGGCCGAGGATTTGCGGCTCGCCGAGCACCATCGAATCGAGGCTCGCGCCCACCCGGAACAGATGGCGCACGGCCTCGCGCCCCTCGAGGTGGTAGAGTGCGCTTTCGAAGGCGTCCGCCTCGACTCGCCGCTCGAGCGCGAGGAAGCCGCGCAGTTCTTCCGCCGCGCGCGCCGACTCTGTCGAGACCGCAACCAGTTCGACGCGATTGCAGGTCGAGAGCAGCGCCGCTTCAGCAATCGAGGGCGCGCCCTGCTTGAGCTGCGACAGCGCAGGCACGACTTCGGCCTCGGCGAAGGCCAATCGCTCGCGCACCTCAACCGGCGCGGTCTGATGATTCAACCCAAGGATGAAGAGCTCGAGTGCCATCTTCAGCCGAAGCTCCCGCCGTGCTTGCCCGGATAGACCAGGCTCACACCCAGGTAAGACCCAACTAGCACAGTGAACACCGCGATCGTCAGCGTCGCCGCGCGCCGCCCGCGCCACCCCGCCGCCAGGCGCGACTCGAGCAGCCCCGCATATAGCAACCAGGTTACCAGCGTCCAGCACTCGATGGGTTCCCATGACCAGAAGCGGCCCCAGGCGTTGGCGGCCCAGATAGCGCCGGTTACCATCGCCAGGCTCAGCAGTACGAAACCACAGCCCAAGAGGCGGTAATTGATACGGTCGAGTTTCTCGAGGCTCGGCAACTTCCCCCCGATCATGCCCAGCGAGCGCTTGGCCTTAAGCCGCGATTCATGCACCAGGTAAACCAAGCTCACGCTCGCGGCGAGCACGAACAGCGCCTCGCCAAAAAAGGCCAGGGTGACGTGAATCGGCAGCCAGGCGCTACGCAGGGTGCTCGGCAATTTATGCGCTTCACTCGGCATCAGCACATACGCCGCGCCCAGCGCGACCACTACGGCGGGTGCGGTAAAGGCTCCGATCGCCGGCATCTTGAAGCGCACGATCAACACCAGGCTCGCCAACGCGATTATCCAGGCCAGGAAAGAGAGCGACTGCGCGAAGTTGCCGACCGGGATGTTGCCGGCCTGTAGCCCTCGCGTGACCAGATCCATGGTGTGGGATATCGCGCCTGCGCCCAGCGCCATCAACGCGTAGCGGTTCAGGCGCGTCTGGCGCGCGACCATATCCGCGATGAACAGAAACACGGCCAGCACGTACAGGACCAGTGCCGGAGCAAGCCAGAGGGTACTCATAGCAACGCTGGCGGAACCGGTCGCCGATGGCCGGCCTGAGGGCTATACACGAAGTGGGCCATTACCGCCCAAGATTTTAATACATGTCGTCCCTACAAGCGAAAGGGGGGCCGATAGATATCGGCGACCGTATTAGGCCGATAGCGCGCAACAAACTCCTGCACTTAACCTAGCGCGGTGCGGGTTGGTGCCGTCCGAACGAATTAAGCAGTATCGCTATCGTCCCAGAGCCTATTACCTTGACGTACCTGTTGCGCCATCTTACGAGTTAATGGGGCTCACATATGACGCCGCGGCTGCGATCAATTTGCGGCTGCGAACTTCGTCGGCTAATCCGGGGAAACGCATGCGCCCGCATCGGGCCGGGAGATACTGGCACGAGAACAACCAATGATCCTCGCCGGTGACATCGGAGCCACCAATAGCCGGCTCGCCTTCTTCAAGGTCGAGGGTAAACGTCTCAGCCCCGTGGTCGAGGGCATCTTCCCGAGCGGAGAGCACAAGACGCTCGACGAGATCGTCGCGGCGTTCGTGTCGCGGCACCCGCTGCCGCTCAAGCATGCCTGCTTTGGCGTCGCCGGGCCGATACGCAAGGGACGCGCCGAACCGGTCAATCTTCCCTGGGTTATCGATCAGCGCCAATTGGCCGGGATGCTTCATCTGGAAACAGTCGACTTGATCAATGACCTTGAGGCTAACGCTTACGGAATCAGCGCGCTTGAGCAGCATGACTTCCATACCCTCAATCAGGGTGCGCCGGATGCCACCGGCAATGCCGCCGTGATCGCGGCCGGCACCGGGCTCGGCGAGGCCGGGCTTTACTGGGACGGCGTCGGTCATCGGCCGTTCGCCACCGAAGGCGGGCATGCCGACTTCGCGCCGCGCAATGAGCTTGAAGTCGAGTTGCTGCGCTACTTGGAACCTCAATTCGCCCACGTCAGTTGGGAACGGGTGCTGTCAGGGCCCGGTTTGTTTAGCATCTACAAGTTCTTGCGCGATAGCCAACGCGGCGCGGAACCGCACTGGCTCGCCGACGCGATTCGCGGGCGCGACGCGGCGGCCGTGATCTCGCAAGCGGCGATCGAGGGCCGTTCGGCGCTGTGCGTACAAGCACTGGAGATCTTCATCTCGTTATACGGGTCCGAGGCGGGCAATATCGCGCTGAAGTTCCTCGCGACCGGCGGCGTATTTATTGGCGGCGGGATCGCGCCTAAGATCATCGAGAAGCTCAAGGGTCCGACCTTTATGATTGCGTTTACGTCGAAGGGGCGCCTAAGACCGTTGCTCGAAGCGATACCGGTACACGTCATTTTGAACGATAGGGCCGCCTTGCTCGGCGCCGCCCGATGCGCGGCGCTGCGCGGCGGGCTATTATAATCGATTCCAAAGCTGGCTGTCGGGGGATGTAAAGCTATGACTGATCGCACGCGACAAATTCTAAGTTGCTACGGCAGCGATAATCCAGGCACGCTGAGCAATCTTGCCCGGATGCTGAATCACGGCAAGCTCGGCGGCAGCGGCAAGATGGTGATTTTGCCGGTCGATCAAGGCTTCGAGCATGGCCCGGCCCGCAGCTTCGCGCCTAATCCGCCGGGCTACGATCCGCGCTATCATTTCGAGCTCGCGATCGAGGCCGGCTGCAATGCCTACGCGGCGCCGCTGGGTTTTCTGGAAGCGGCCGCGCGCGACTTCGCCGGTGAAATCCCACTCATCCTGAAGCTCAACAATCATGACGTGCTGCTCGAAGACCGAGACCCCGATTCAGCGGTGACCGCCAGCGTCGCCGACGCGCTCAGACTGGGCTGCTCGGCGATCGGGTTCACGATCTATCCGGGCTCGGTGCATCGCTTCGACATGTACCAGAAAATCCGCGCTCTCGCGGAAGAGGCCAAGCGCAGCGGCCTGGCCGTGGTCGTATGGTCCTATCCGCGCGGCTCCGGGCTGTCCAAGGAAGGCGAAACCGCGATCGACGTTTGCGCCTACGCCGCGCAGATCGCGGCCCAACTCGGCGCCCACATCATCAAGGTCAAGCTGCCGAGCGCGCATATCGAGCAAGAGGCGGCGCGCAAGGTCTACGAGAAAGAAGGCGTTCCGATCGGTTCGCTCGCCGATCGCGTGCGCCACGTGGTTCAATCGGCCTTCAACGGCAGGCGAATCGTGATTTTCTCGGGCGGCGCGATGGAAAGCGAGGAGAGCTTGCTTAACGAAGTTCGCGCGATCCGCGACGGCGGCGGCTTCGGCTCGATCATCGGGCGCAACTCGTTTCAGCGCAAAAAATCTGACGCGCTGCGCCTGCTCGACACCATCATGAAGATCTACGCCGCGGAAAGCAGGTAGGGCGAACCGTCCGGCCTGCTGGGCCGTTATTCGAACTGGCGCGCATTCGGCCCGCAATCGCACCGATTCAGAGCCAGCCAGCGAGGCGGTAGGCGGCCAGACCGAAGTATTCCTTCAAGGCCAGGCTGGTCAAATGCAGCGATTCGGCGTCGGGCAGCAGGTTGACCAGGATCGCCGCCGGGCCGCTGTACGATTCCTCTATATCTCGCTCGGTCGCGATGAAATCGGCGGGGGCGGGAAGCGCGTCGATACCTTCGTGCCCGAACACCAGCAACGCGCGCGGCATGTGCATCGCCGAAGTCACCAACAGGATTCGATGGATGCCGCGCGAGGCTAAAATTTCCCGGACATTTACCGCGTTCTGATAGGTATTGAGCGAGCCCGGTTCCTGAACGATCGCCGAGCCGGGCACTCCCACGAATTCAAGCACCTCAGCCATGTTGGCGGCCTCGGGAGCCCCGTACCAGCCGCCGCCGCTCAGAATCAGGAGCGGGGCCTTGCCTTCGCGGTAAAGCTTGGCCGCGTATAGGACGCGATCGCCGGCTTCGGTCAGGTGGACCCACGGCCGCGGCCAGAAGGCCGGGTCGGTGGCGCCGCCGAGAAGGACGATCGCTTCGGCCCGCGGTGGCGGCCCGGAGGGAATGTTGCGCCACTCCAGCGAGCGCGCCAACCAGAGCGCGGCCCAGCGATTACCACCGGCGAGCAGAAGCGCCAGGGCAACGACGATAGCGGCGGTCGTCAGCCGTGGCCATCTGCGCCGCGCCAGCAACGCGACAACCAGCGCTACGCAGGCTGACCCCAACGGATATACAAACAGTGGCAAGAGCTTCGACAGGAATAGAAGCATGCGTCTGATATAGATTACTTCGCGCAGCAATCGGTAGCAGACGCTTCCGCGGAAGCCGGGATTTCTCGCTGCGCTCGGAACGACAAGGAAAGTTCGCTTGATAAATTGTCAACTTGCTTGTCATTCTGAGCCCATTCGACTGCGTTTAGGGCGGGCTCCGCGAAGAATCAACGCGGAGCGATTTTCTGTTTGCGGCTGCGTCCGGAAAAGACTCATCGCTTCGCGTAGATCCTTCGCTTCGCTCAGGATGACATCCAGTTAAGGCAGGATGCGATTGGTTTTGGCCTAATGCCGCATTGGCGATAAGTGATAGGTGCTGAAATCCGGTTGGCGAAGCGAGGTAAGCGAAGATGACGAACTCAACTGCACAGCCCGGCCCTGCGACCGAGCCGGCCGCGCCCGCGTCTTACGATTGGCCAAAACTGGTTGACGACCTCAACCGGCTGCTGCGGCTGCGGATCACGCCGATCGGGATGAAGCTGTTCACGACGGTCGCGGAGATGGAAGCGGTCCCGAAGATCCGGCGCCCGAATTCGATTCACACCACCGACCAGATCGTCGCGCAGGCCGCGCGCCTGGGCTGGACGGTGGGCATCACTATCCAGGACCTGGTCGGTCCCCAGTGTGGCGCCGTAATCGGCCTGCATCCTCAGAATGGCGAATGGCTCTCGGGCCGCGCGATGGCCGGAGTGTGGTTCGATACGATCGAGGACTCGGCCGCGCATCAGCGCGCGATGGACGTGGTTCCTTTCGGCAGATACGCGGC
>Ga0209415_10017542_pt1 | contig 11378 bp, 12 predicted proteins | sample PeaSoiSIISIP2007_FD_187696 | JGI IMG/M metagenome (GOLD analysis project Ga0209415, IMG submission 187696) | Peat soil microbial communities from Weissenstadt, Germany - SII-SIP-2007 (SPAdes) (version 2) | ecosystem: Environmental > Terrestrial > Soil > Wetlands > Peat | place: Germany...
CGCTGCCGAGCTTCGGCGCCCCCAAACACCAGGAGCGTCTGGACGGCCTCATCGTCGTCGCGGTCTTCAAGCAGGGCGAGCAGAAGGCCGCGGCGGGGGATCACGCGGCCGCGGCGAGCGCGTACCTGCGCGCGGCGAAGGAGTTTCCCAAGGACTCGCGCGCGGCCCAGGCCTGCGTCAACGCCGAGCAGGAAGCGAAGCTCTCGGGCGACGCGAAGACGCTCGAGGAGGGCGCGGAGCTCGCGATGGGGCAAGCGTATCGCGACAGGCCCGAGTCGCCGACGGGCGCGTGGATCGCGACGACGACGCTGCAGGCGATGGGACTCTTCGCCGAGGCCGCCGATCTGGCCGAGCAGATGGCGGCCCTGGGAGACCGGGAGCATCCGAGCTACGCCAAGTTCGAGCACGAGAGGGACGCGGCGTACAACGCGGTCATCTTGCGAGAGGCCACGGGCGAGCACGACCGGGCGGTCGCCGACGGCACCAGGTACCTGAGCGCCTACGGGACGACGCCCGAGGCTGACGAGGTCGTCTTCCAGATGGGCCGCGCGCACCAGAACGCCGGCCGCCCAAAGGACGCGGCCGAGCTCTACAAGCGTTACCTCACGCGAGCCAAGAACCTCGACCATCGGGCGCAGGGGCTCGTCCTCTTGGCGCAGGCGCAGCTCAAGATCTCCGACGACCGCGCCGCGGAGGCCTCGCTCGAGGAGGCCGTGAACCTCGGCAGACACCGCGCGCACGAGCTCGGTCCGAGCGGCAAGTACGCCGCCGCTCACGCGCGCTACATGCAGGGCGAGCGCGTCGTGGCCAGGTTCGAGCAGATCCAGATCCAGGGCGACGTCAAGCAGCTGAAGGCGCGCCTGAAGCAGAAGACGGAGCTTCTCAAGGACGCGGCCAAGGTGTTCCTCGACTGCGTCTCGATGGGCGTCGCCGAGTGGACGACGGCGGCGCTCTACCAGATCGGCCACGTGTACGAGGCGTTCGCCAAGTCGCTGCGCGACTCGCCGCCGCCCCCGGAGGTGAAGACGGACGATCAGAAGTCCGACTATCAGGCGCAGATCGAGGAGTTCGCGGTGCCGATGGAGGAGCGCAGCCTGGATGCGTACGAAAATGGCTGGAAGAAGGCGACGGACCTCGGCATCTACAACACGTGGACCGCGAAGATGCGCGAGGCGCTGGGCCGCCTGAACAGCGAGCTGTATCCGCCCTTCAAGGAGACCGGCTTCGAGGTGCGCTCCCGGGGCCCGCTGCCCATGCCGGCGCTCATCGACGCGCCCAGTCGACCCGTGGCGACCATCGCTCAGCCCCAGGCGAAGAAGTGATGCGACCCCTCTTCTTCGCCGTCTTCGTTGCCGCCCTCGGGTGCGGCGCGGCGAAGAGCAAGGTCGCGCCGGAGCCGAAGGCCGTAGCGCTCCCGCCCGCCAACCCGGCCGCCGTCGGGAAGATGGTGGAGGGGGTGCAGGCCGCAAAGGACGGGCAACGGCAGCGGGCCGTGTCGCTGCTGAGGGAGGCGGTCCAGGTCGACGCGAACCTCTGGGAAGCGAAGTACGACCTGGGCGTCGTCCTGGCGAACGCGGGGGATCTGGCGGGCGCGGAGGAGCAGCTGGGCGTCGCCGCGAAGCTCTCTCCGGAATGGCCCGATGCGGCGGTGGCGCTGGCCGAGGTGCGGCGGCGCCGCGGCGAGCACAGGCTCGCGGCCGACGGGCTCTCCGACTTCGTCCGCGATCACGCCGGCGCGGTGGACGTGCGCACGCTGTACGTCGCCGCGCTTCGCGAGAGCGGCCAGATCGACAAGGCCATCGCGGAGGCGCGCGAGGTGCTCGTGCGCAAGCCCGCGGATGCAACGGCGCTCGCCGAGCTCGCGCTCTCCCGCCTGGCAAAGGGCGAGAAGGAAGCCGCGACGCTCCTGGCGAAACAAGCCCTCGATGCGAGCCCGAACAGCGCCGTCGCGCACCGGGCGACGGGACTGCTCGATCTCGCGAACGGGGACGACGCCGAGGCGTTCGCGGAGTTTCGCAAGGCGGCGCAGTCGGACCCCCGCGACACCACTTCGCGGCTCAACATGGGCGTCGTCCTCCTTCACGCCGGCGCCTACGCGAAGGCCGGGGAGCAGTACCGGGAGATCCTCAAGGTGTCCCCGGACGATCTGGAGGCGCAGGTCGGACTTGCCGCGGCGCTCCGCGGCGAGGCCGACGCGCAGCATCCGCAGAAGCTGGAAGAGGCTCGCGCGCTCCTCGAGAAGGTGCTGGCGTCGGATCCGCACGACGTGAGCGCCCAGTTCAATCTGGGCGTCCTCTACGCCGATTTCCTCAAGAAGCCCGCGGAGGCGCTGCCGCTCTTCCGGCGTTTCCTGACCGACGCACCGGCCGACGACGCTCTCCGGGCGGAGGCCGAGAAGTTTCTGTCCGCCGCCTCGGCCAGCGGATCGCGTTAGACTGGCGCTGGATGGACAAGGGTCGCTGGCGACCGGAATGGACCGGCAGGGTGCGCATCGCGTCGCTCGCCGCGGCATTGCCCGCGATGGCCGTGCTCGTGGCTGCCGTGGCCGCCGCCCAGCCACGCAAACCGGGAGACTCCGCGGCGGGCGCGCGACCCGCCGCGCGGGCGGGCGCGTCGAGCGACGCCGGCGTCGTCGAGGCAAAGACTCTCGACGGCGGCACGCACGTCTTCAAGTTCAGCGAGCTCGATATCGAGGGGCGGCTGAAGAGCCCCCAGCTCGTGTACTTCTTGCGGCGCGTGCGAGCGGAGTTCGCCGCAGAAGATCTCGGCCACCGGACCTTTCTGCGTGAGATGTCCGAGACGCGCAAGGAGTCGAGCTTCTGATCATGGACGCTCCGGCATCGGCGCAGGTGCTGCGTGTGGCGGCGGTCTGGGGGACCACGATCGTCGGCGCGAAGCTTCTCGCGACCGGCGAGGACTGCGTGCTGGGAGAGGTGCCGGGGGCGCTGGCCGCGATGCCGGACGGCCTCGCCGCCTCGCCGGCGCCCCTTCGCGCGGTGGCGAACGGGTGGGAGCTCGACGCGCGCGGCGCCGTGAACGGCGTGCTCACCCTCCGGGGTCGGGAGGAAAACGTCCTCGGCCTCGCTCGATCGGGGGCCCCCGTGCCAGTGGTTCCGGGCGATCACGGGCTCATCCAGTACGGCACCTTCGGGGTCTTCTTTCAGTACACGAGCGCCCCGCCGGCCTTGAAGAAGCGAACATCGCCCTGGCTCGCGCCCTTCGTGTTCCTCCTGCGTTCGCTGCGGACCGATCCGCTCGCCGGGCTGTCCATCTTTTCGAGCATCGTCCTTCACCTGGGCATAATCGGCCTTCTCATCGTCAACTGGACGCCGCCGGACTACCAGCTGCCCCCGGAGCTCGTCAGCCCGGAGGACTATGCGGAGCGCTTCGGGTTGAAACGAATCTTGCCCGAGATGGACCCGGCCCTCGCCTCGAAGAAAGACGAGAGCGGAGGCGGCAAGGGCATCAAGGATCCCGGGGCCAAGGACAATCGCAAGCAGGGAGGAGGGCAGAAGATCGTCGGCAAGGAGGGGAAGGCCGGGCTAAGCGGCAAGGAAGACCACACCGAGCTCCCCGGAGAGATCAAGCCGACGACGCACTACGGCGGCCTGAGCGAAGCCCTCGCGGACACCGGAACCGAGATCAAGAAGACCCTGACCGAGATCCAGACGGTGGCCGACGCGCTCGGCGGCCTGAACTCGAACAACGTCGTCCTGGGGAGCGGTCCTGGAACGGGCCTTCACGGCGCCGGCTCCGGCGGGGGCGGAACGGGCGCGGGCGTGATGTTCGGCTCGGGGACGCTCGACACCGGCTGGGGCCCCGGGACGGGGGGCGGCTTTGGCTCGGGGACCGGCGGCGCGGGAGGCCGCGGCAGCGGAGGGTTTGCGGGTGGAGGGTCGGGCAATGGCACGGGAGGCGGCAACGGCAACGGCGCGGGACCCGGCGAGCGCGGGCTGCAGGGCGGCGGCGGCGGCACGAGCCACGGCGGCCTCAACCCCGAGCAGATCCGCCGCGTGGTCATCGCCCACAGGGGCGCGCTCCAGGCTTGCTACGAAGTCGAGGCACAGAAGGACCCGACGCTGCGCGGCGGCGTCACGACCTCGTGGACGATCGACGCGACCGGCGCGGTTACGAGCGCGAGCCTCGCGGGGTCGACCATCCACAACGCCCGTGTCGAGGGATGCGTTCTCCGGCAGGTCCGCTCGTGGCACTTCCCGTCGAGCGACGGTACGTCGCAGGCCACTTTTCCGTTCTCGTTCGGGATAGGGCGCTAGTTGAGCGGGCGCCTGCGCAAGGCCGGGGCGAGCCGCCACAAGGTGGCCCTCCTGGGGATGGGCGCGATGGGCAGAAGGCACGCGCGCGTCCTCGCGTCGTTGCACGACCGGTTCGATGTCGTCGGGGGCTACGACACGAGGCCGGAGGTCGCGATGCCGGTGGGCGTGGCCCGGCTGGGCGGGGAGAGCGAGGCGATCGAGCGCGCCGACCTCGTGGTGATCGCGACGCCCATCGAGACGCACGAGGGCCTCGTGGCGCGCGCGCTCGCTTGCGGACGGCATGTCCTCGTGGAGAAGCCGCTGTGCGCGACCGCGACCGAGGCGCTCGCGCTGTCGCAGGCGGCCAGGTCGGGGGCGAGCCTCTTCGTCGGTCACTCGGAGCGCTTCAACCCCGTCGTCCGCGCGCTGGCCCGCCTCGCCCGGGGGGACCGCATCCTGGCCATCGACTTGCTGCGCGTGGGGCCGTCGCGGCCGAGCAACTGGGGCGTTCTGGTCAACCTCGGGGTGCACGACCTCGATCTGGCCGCGTACCTCGGGCGAGGAGAGGTCACCGTGCACGGAGCGCTGGGCGCCGGCCCGCCCGGCTCGGCGGTGGAGGACCTGGCGCACGTCCTCTTTTCGACCGCCGACGGCGCCGTCGGGCACGTGTACGTCGACCGGACCGTTCCCACGCGAAAGCGCACGATCCGACTGGTCAGCGCCCGGTGGATCTTCGAGGGCGACCTTCTCGCGCCGCGCCTCGCCCGTACGCCCGCCGCGGGGGGACTTCGCACCGAAGTCCCGCTCGCGCTCGAGGAGCCGCTCGCCGCCCAGGCGGTCGCCCTGGCGGACGCCCTCGACGGCGGCGCGACCCGCGAGATTGCCACCGGAGCGGACGGTGCCCGGGCGGTCGCTCTGGTCGAGACGGCCGGGGCGGCGGTCCATCGCGCCGAAAAGTTGTCGCTCGTCTCTCGCCCCTGATACCCGAGGTACATGTCCAGGAGCCTCCCGGCGGAGCGCTTTCGCCCGGCGTTGCGCGCGGGCAGCACGCGCTTCTCGCGCGAGGCGGCGCAGCGCCCGATCCTCATGTTCGAGGACGTGTACAAATCGTACAGGCAGGGCGCGCCCGTGCTCCGGGGCATGAACCTGGTCATAGAGCGCGGCGAGTTCGTGTTCGTGACCGGGCCGAGCGGATCGGGGAAATCGACGCTGCTGCGGCTTCTCTACCGTGCGGAGACGGTGGACGACGGCCGCATCCTGTTTCTCGGCCGCGACGTCGCCCGTCTGCGCGACGACGCGATCCCGTTCTTGCGCCGGAACCTCGGCATCGTCTTCCAGGACTTCAAGCTCGTCCCGTCCTGGAGCGCGTACGAGAACGTCGCCGTCGCCCTCGAGGTGCTGACCTTGCCGCAGCGGTTGATCCGCACGCGCGTGGGCGAGGCTCTCGAGCGCGTCGGCCTCGCGGGGCGCGGACAGGACCCGGTCGCGCTGCTGTCGGGGGGAGAGCAGCAGCGCGTGGCGATCGCGCGAGCGATCGTCGGAGAGCCGGCCCTCATCCTCGCCGACGAGCCGACGGGCAACCTCGATCCGCAGCTGGCGCTCGACGTGCTCGGCCTCTTCGAGGAGGTACACGAAGGCGGCACCACGGTGCTCTTCGCCACGCACGACCGCACCCTGCTCGAGGTGCGCCCCCGTCGCGTCGTCGTGCTCGACGAGGGCAAGGCGATCGACGTTCCCCGTGGCATCGGGACGGACGACTACGACAACCGGCTTCCGCTGTGAGAGGGCGCGCGCCCGAGAGAGCGCCCGGAGGAAACCATGCTTTCGATCGGCACGACGAGGAGAGTAAAAAGGGGGATGGTGCGCGAGTGGCGGCTGCACGCGCTCAGCGTGTTCTCCCTCGCGGTCGCGTTCGTGTGTCTCGGCTCGGCGTTGCTGGTCGTGACGAACCTGAGCGGGGTCGAGGAGCGCTGGGCGCACGCCGGCAGGGCGTCGGTGTACCTTAAGGACGGTGCGACCCAGGAAGAGGTCGACGCGCTGCGGGACGCGCTCGGACGCGTTCCCGGCGTGAGAGGGGTCCGCTACCTGTCGAGCGGCGACGCGCGCGCCGAGTTCGGGCAGCGCGAGATCGACGGCAACCGCAAGCTCGCCGCCGTCCCGGTCGAGGCATTCCCGGCGTCCATCGAGATCGAGGTGGCGCAGGACGCGCCCGAGAGCGACCTCGTGGACATGGTCGCGAAGATGAAGCAGCTGCCCTCCGTCGACGGGGTCGAGACGTACAGGTCGTGGACTGACAAGCTTGCGCGGCTGGTGCGCGGCGGCGTCGCGGCCTCGGCCCTGCTCGCGCTCGTCGTCTTCGCCGCGGTCCTCGCGGTCGTGGGGTCGACCATGCGGCTCGCTCTGCAGCGCAGGCGCGCGGAGGTCGAGGTGCTCAAGCTCGTCGGGGCGACCGACGGCTTCGTGAGGAATCCCTTCCTGGTGGAGGGCAGCGTCCAGGGCGCGCTCGGGGCGGCGGGCGCGATCGGTCTCCTCGCGGTCCTCTTTCTCCTTGTCAGGGGGCGCCTCGACTCCGAGCTGGCGGCGCTCATCGGCGTCGAGCCGGCCTTCCTCCCGTGGCAAGTGGCGGTGGCGATGGTCCTGCTCGGCGCCGTCCTGGGCGGAGTGGCGGCCCTCGCCAGCGTCCGGAGGCTGGCGGCCATATGAGGCGCGCGCTGGTCGTGGCGGGCGTCCTCGCCGTCGCCTCGCCCTTCGTCGCGAGCAGCCACGCGGCTCCGCCCGCGGGCGCCCGACCCGCCCTCGATCCGGCCCTGGCGCTCGCTGCGCTCGACCGCAAGATCGCCGATCTGGACTCGGAGGAGCAGTCGGACAAGCAGGAGCTGGGGCGGCTCGCCGGTGACGTCGCGCGTGCGCGCGCGCGAGTCGTCGCCCGAGGAAGGGCCTTCTACAAGCTGACGCGCGCCGGTCTGCTCCCGCTGGGCGGCGGCTTCGATGCGCTCGTCACTCACGCGATGCACGTGGAGCGCGCGCGCAGGCTCCTGGTGGTGGACCTCGACGAGGACGCGCGTCTTCACGGGCGCGCGGTCGATCTCACGCAGCAGCTGGACCGGGTGGCGCGCGACCGCGTGGCGCTCGCGAGTCAGCGCACCGCGATGGACGCCGCGCGCCTCGCGATGGACGACGAGATCCGGCGTCAGGCCGCGTTCGACAAGGCCTTCGAGAACTCGACCGGGGCGGGAGCCGACTACGTCGCGGTCAACGGGGGTACGGCAGGCGTCGCCCCCGAGGTGCTCTCGGGGGCGTTCTCGGCGGCCCGCGGGCGCCTGCTCTTCCCCGTCGTCGCCCGGGCGGAAGCCCGCCCCGCGCACCGCGAGGGGACGGAGGGGCCAGGGCTCGAGATCCACGCTCCGGCGGGCTCGGTCGTCCGGGCGGTGTTCGCGGGCCGCGTGGCGTTCGCGGACCGGTACGGGCCGTACGGACGCATCGTCATCCTCGACCACGGCGACCACTACTACACGGTGAGCGGAGACCTCGACGAGATCGACGTCAAGATCGGGCAGGAGATCGAGGCCGGGGAGCGCGTGGGGACCGTGGGGGACGACGGGGAGGGCGCGATGCTTTACTTCGAGGTGAGGCACGGGTCGCAGACGGTGGCGCCGGCGCCGTGGCTGGGGCTGTAGCAGGCGCACAATGTCATCCTGAGCGGCAGCGAAGGACCCCACAATCCCCGCTCGCCGGGGGCCCCGAGGCTTCGCAGCTACGACCGCGTCAATCTCTCGATCAGCGGCCGGAGCCCCGGGAAGAGGCCCGTCAGGTGCTCGCGCGTCCGCATCTCGAAGTCCGCGAACTCGAACCCGGGCGCGACCGTGCAGCCGCAGAGGGCGAACTGTCCGACGGGGAGGGCGGCCTGCCAGACTCCGGCCGGGACGACGCGCTGCGGGCGCTCCCCGAGCGCGAGGCGGCGGCCGAGGATCGACACGGCGTGGGCGCCCGCGGCGTCGATCGTGTGCAGCTCCAATGGGCCGCCGTCGTAGTGATGCCACACCTCGTCCGAGGACACGCGGTGCAGCGCCGAGAAGCCGCCCGCCGCCAGCAGGAAATAGATGGCGGTCGAGGCGGGGCGCTCGCGAGGAGGAGCGCTCACGAGAAGCGGGAAGCGAAACACCTCGCGGTAGAAGCCGCCCTCCGGGTGGGCAGTGAGCTCGAGGGCGTCGACGATCGCTTGCGCGTCGGGGTGCATGGAGGTCTAGATTGGCCCAGAATGAAGACGGCGGCGCGTGCATACGGTTCGGGGCGGAGTAAACGGCCGGCGACGGCGTGGGGCGCGCTGGGGCCCTGCGTCGGCCTCGGGGCGCTGTGGGCGCTGCTCGCCTGCGGGAGCAGCCAGCACGCTGCCTCGGGGAACCCCGAGGCGGGCATCGACGGCGCGGTCGCCGACCTCGTCGTCGACCTGCAGGACGGCAAGGTGCAGGGCGACATGTCCGGGGAAGCCCGGCGGTTTCTGGCCATTCCGTACGCGAAGCCGCCGCTCGGCGAGCTGCGCTGGAAGGCCCCCGTGCCCGCCGACCCGTGGACCGGAGTCCGTCACGAGACCCAGTTCGCCCAGAACTGCGCCCAGCTCGCCGACCAGGGCTCTCCGGCGAGCTCCAACGAGGACTGCCTGTACCTCAACGTGTGGTCGCCCGAGCCGGCGCCGCAGCATGCCCCGGTCATGGTGTGGTTCCCCGGGGGCGGGAATTTCTCGGGAGGGACCGGAATCCCAATCCCGACGACGACCAAGCTCTGGTACGACGGCCAGTTCTTCGCGTCCAAGCACGGGATCGTCCTCGTGACGGTCCAGTTCCGCCTCGGTCCGCTCGGCTTCTTCGCGCACCCCGCGCTCGCGGCCGAAGGCTCGCCGACCGGAAACCAGGGACTCTTGGACCAGCGGCTCGCGCTGCAGTGGGTGCACGACAACATCACGGCTTTCGGCGGCGATCCGGGCAACGTGACGATCTTCGGCGAGTCGGCGGGTGCGCTGGACGTCTGCTACCACATGGTTTCCCCGGGCAGCCGTGGGCTCTTTCAGCGGGTGATCGGCGAGAGCGGCGGCTGCACCATCGGCACTCCCGTGGCGGAGCCCCCGGCCGCGGACGTCGCGTCGCAGATGGTCGCGTACGGCGCTGCGGCCGGTTGCCCCGACGGCGATGCCGACGGCGGCATCGAGGGCGGTGCGGCCGGTGGCGCCGACGGCGGGGCCGATCAGCTCGCGTGCCTGAGGAGGATCCCGGTGGAGACTCTGCTGGCGAACGGCATGCAACCCGTGCCGGCGTCCGGCGTGATGCAGACGGCCAGCTGGACGTTCGCCGTCGTCATCGACGGCGCGAACGGCTTTCTGCCCGACGCGCCCAGGACTCTGTTCACCATGGGATCGGTCGCGAAGGTCCCGTACCTCCTCGGCAGCAACAACGACGAAGGCACGACGTTCCTCACCCAGGCGCCCACGCTGACGAGCGAGGCGGACTACATGGCCGATCTCGAGATGCGCTTCGGCAGCTCCGCCGGCGCCGTCGCCGCGCTCTATCCGCCGTCCAATTTCGGAGGCGACGTCAACGCGGCCCGCGCGCGCGCCGTGGGCGACTCGAACGTCGTCTGCCCCACCCACGACACCGCGCGGCTCGCGTCGAACGCGGGCCTGAACGTCTTCATGTACAACTTCAACGTGCCCTGGAGCATCGATCCCTCTTTCCTGAAAGCGGGCCACGGCTCGGAGATCAGCCACGTGTTCGACGCTCCTTACCTGCCGTCGCCCGACCCGCAGAGCCAGGCGGTGGCGGACGCGATGAACGCGTACTGGTCGCGCTTTGCCGCGGGCGGCGACCCGAACGGCGCGGGGGCCCCGGCGCAGTGGCCTGGGTTCACGACCGCGGTCGACAAGCGTCTGCAGCTCGATCCCGGCTGGGAGGAGCTCGACAACTTCCGCACCGTGGAGTGCGCGTTCTGGCGGAGCTATTTCGGCGCGAATTGAGGAGGTAGCGGGGTCGTGGTCGCGGTCGGGGTCGTGGTCGCGGTCGCGGTCGCGGTCGTGGTCGCGGTCGCGCTCGCGGTCGTGGTCGCGGTCGCGCTCGCGCTCGCGCTCGCGGTTGCGCTTCGTGGCCCGGCGGAGCCTCCGGCCATCGGTCGCGTCTCCGGCCAGGTCAGCGGCGTCCCGGTCTCGGCCGCCGGAGACCCGCTCGTCCCTGCCGCCGCCTTTGTACTGGATTGACACCACAAGAACATGGTGGATACTGCCACCATGGTAAAGGCCGTGCAGATCTCCTTGGACGAGGATCTCCTGCGTCGAGTCGACGCCGACGCGGAGACCCGGCGCCGCGGACGGTCGGCGGTCGTACGCTCTGCCTTGCTTCTCTATCTCGACGCGAAGAAGCGCCGCGCGGTCGACGCCGAGATCCTCCGCGCATACGGCGGCGCGGCGGACGATGCCATGCTCGAGATCGAGCCGCTCATCGAGGCACAAGCGTGGCCGAAGAGGTAGCGCGGGGCGAGATCTGGATGCTCGAGCTGCGCGCGCCGGACAAGCGGCGTCCCGTTCTGGTACTCGGCCGTCCTTCGTTGCTTCGCGTGCTCCACACGGTCACCGTGGTCGCGATCACCTCGACGCGTCGCGGGTCGCCCATCGAGGTGCCGGTCGGCGTCGAGGCCGGCCTCAAGCACCCATCGTGCGCCAACCTCGCGAACCTCTTCACGGTGCGTCGGTCGGACCTGCGTCACTACGTGGGCTGCGTCGACGCGGCCACGATGCGCGACGTCTGCCGTGCCCTCGCGCTCGCAGCGGGATGCGATTGAGGGCGGTGAAGGCCCCCCGCGCCGGGCGCCGCCGCAAGTGGCCGCGGCCTACACCGCGCCGCGCTCACGCTCCACGGGGCGGCACGATGTCGTTCACGGGCACCATCGGAGACGGCGGGGCCAGCCAGAGCGTCTTCGTCCACTTCTATCCCACGCCTCTGCCCTGAGCCCGCGGGTCGGGGTCGGGGTCGAGGTCGAGGTCGTGGAAACCGCGCTCCGCAACCTCGTGCCGCCGCGTTGCGGCGTCACTTCGAGGGGAGGCTCGCCGCTCGAGGGGGCGCGGGGTGCATGGGCGGTGTTCCT